>Ga0181538_10000195_pt1 | contig 69615 bp, 54 predicted proteins | sample PEATcosm2014_Bin_40_FD_119773 | JGI IMG/M metagenome (GOLD analysis project Ga0181538, IMG submission 119773) | Peatland microbial communities from MTU Mesocosm Facility, Houghton, MI, USA - PEATcosm2014_Bin23_30_metaG | ecosystem: Environmental > Terrestrial > Soil > Wetlands > Peat | place... | reverse complement strand
CCTGTTTCATACAATTCGTCTCGCTCTCGCTGGAAAAGTGGGAGAAGGCGAATTGGACCGCGTAATCGTGTTGATCGATCGCGCCGCGGCCGCGCCGGGGCTAGCGCCCGTGAAAACGATTCGGGCGCGCGTTTTGGAATTTTGCGCCGCGCTGGATTGAACGGGAGCTTAGAGCACAAAATGGAGCGAGTCACAGGAATTCACGCCGTACGGGAAGCGCTCGAAGCTGGACAGGCGCTCGATAGTGTGCTCATCGCGCGCGGGCGCCGGGGCGATCGCATCGAGGAAGTCGTGCAACTCGCGCGGCGACGCGGCGTTCCCGTGCGATTCGAGGAGCGCGCACAAGTGGATCGCGCAGCTGGATCGCGCGAGCACCAGGGTGTGGTCGCGTTCGCGGCCGCCAAGCCCGCCGCGGGTCTCGAAGATTTACTGGCGGCTGCGAAAGCCGCGCCGCCCGCATTGCTCGTCCTGCTGGACGGCATCGAAGATCCGCACAATCTCGGCGCGATCATCCGCACGTCTCTAGCCGCCGGAGCCCATGGCGTCGTATTGACCGAGCGCCGATCCGCCGGACTCACCGACACAGTAGGCCGCGCTTCGGCTGGGGCACTGGCGCATTTGCCGGTCGCGCGCGTGCCGAATCTAGTGCGAGCCATGGAAGACGCGAAGGAGGTCGGCTGCTGGTTGGTGGGATTTGACGAGCACGCGGAAAAAAGTCTCACGGATCTGGACTTGAGCGGGCCGATCGGAATCGTCCTCGGCGGCGAAGGAAAAGGGCTGCACGAACTGGTGCGCAAGCGCTGCGATTTTCTAGCTTCGATTCCGACGAGCGGCCCCGTGCGCTCGCTCAATGTTTCGGTCGCGGCAGGAATTGCGTTGTTTGAAATTGTGCGCCAGCGGCGGGGCCGGAGCCAGTGAGGTCCGGCGCCAGCATCTCGATTACTTGTCGTATTTAATTAGCGAGAATACATCGATCCCCGGCAATTTCGCGCGGCCATTCAGAAAACTCAACTCCAGCGCGAAGGCCGCTCCGACCACCTGACCACCGAGTTTGCGCACCAGGCTGGCTGCAGCTGCGGCGGTGCCGCCGGTAGCCAGCAGGTCGTCACTGATGAGAACTTTTTGGCCGGCCTTAACGGCGTCCTGATGAATCTCGAGCGTGTCCGTGCCGTACTCGAGCTGGTACGAAACGCTCGCGGTTTTCCACGGAAGTTTTTTCGGCTTTCGCACCGGCACAAATCCCGCGCCAAGCCGGTACGCCAGCGCCGGAGCAAAAATAAATCCGCGCGCCTCCACGCCCACTACCACGTCCACGGACTGGCCCGTGTAGTGCGCGCAAAGCTGGTCCACGAGCGAGCGGAAGCCGGCGGCATCTTGCAATAGCGTGGTTAAATCGTAAAAAAGAATTCCCGGCTTTGGGTAATCAGGAATCTCACGAATCAGTTTTTTCAGTTCGTCCATGCGGTCCGCTCCGATTGTTTTGTGGCGCTATTCAGTTTGTTCGATTGTAAATCCTCGGGAATAACGGGCGATGACTTCGGCCGGCTCCTCGGTCACCTGGTCCACGCTCGCGCCGAGCGGACCATTTCTCAGCTCCGCCCGCAGAGTCGCCAGGTCCTCCGGCGCGCCGATCGCGTAAACTTCGACGCGGCCGCCCCGAATGTTGCGGACGTATCCCGAAACACCGAGGCGATTCGCCGCGCGCATGGCGAAGAAGCGATAGCCAACGCCTTGCACGTAACCGGATACGCAGAATCGTTTCGCAAGCAGTTCAGCGGGCACGACCGGGCGACCTGCCTGCCGGTAGGCAGGCACGAGCAGCCGCAAGCGAGCGATTGTACCAGAGGTCGCCGGCAACCCGTTTGGGAAAGGCGGCCCGCATCGGATAAAATGCCGCCACCGTGCAGCGCTGCGATCGAGTTGCAGAGACGCGGGAACGCTGGAGCGCGGCGCTCCTGCTGACCGTCATATTCCTCCTGCCACTGGCGGCCGCATCTCAAACTCCGGCGCATTCTCAACCGCCGGCGGTGGAGATTATTTCCAACGCCGGCTGGCCCGAACTTCGCGTCGACGGCAAACCGTTTTTCGTTCACGCCGCGTCCTTCGATTATTTTCGGACACCGGCGGACCTCTGGCCGTCCTGCCTCGATCGCTATCGCGATCTCGGAATCAACACGATCGCCTTGCGAATTCCGTGGAATTGGCACGAGCCCGTCGCCGGTAATCACGATTTCTCCGGAGCGACAAATCCGCGGCGCGACCTTCGCGGCCTTTTGCATTTGATCGCCGACCGTGGATTTAAACTCATCGTGCGCACCGGTCCGGCGATTGGCGACGACTGGCGGTCCGGCGGATTTCCCGACTGGCTGCTGACGGATTCGCAGTTCGGCATGACGGCGTCGCAAATTTCCGATGGGGACGAACCGCGGCTGGAAAAGAACTTTCGCGAGGACGCGGATGCTGCCGCGGTCGAATGGCTTACGCGCGCGAACTATTTGGGCGCTGTGCGGGAATGGTTTGCCGCGTTAGGTGCGGAGCTTGCTCCGTACGATTCTCGCGCAAAATATGTATCCGCGATTCCTGTGGAAGCTGACCGGCAGGGTAAAAACAATGCTGACCGGCCCAAAGAGGAAAACAAGAGCGGGCCTCTGCTCTTCTTCATTCTCGAGGACAGCCCGAGTTTGCTCGCCGATGCGAGTTCATCGAATCTCCAGCAATACCTGGCGAGCCTGCGCGAGGCGCTCCTCGCTTCCGGCGTTTCGGCTCCGATTCTGATTGAACCTGCCGACCTGGAAATATCGGGCGCGTCTCCGCTCTCGGCTTGGTTGGGCGATTCGACGCCGGAACATGTCGAGGGAGTGTCCGGAGGCTGGTTTCCGATCGTGCAGCGGCGGGAGGCGGAAGGTCCGGGAAGACCCGACGCGGAATCAATTGCGATGCTGCTGGGAACCTTGTCCGAGCAGCCGAGCGTGCCGCCGCTGATCACGAACTTTCAGGCCAATTCTATTGTCGCTGGCGAAAACGATTTAGCCGTCAGGACTTCGCCTTCGTCCGTCCTGCTGGACTCCAGGATGTTATTGGCTGGCGGCGCGCGAGGACTCACCTACTCACAGTTGCAGGATTCGATCACGCCCGCAGGCTACGAAACCCCGGGAACCAGCCGTTATGTGAATCGTGACTCACCGCTGGACATCGCAGGGGAAACGCATCCCGGTGCCGTTGAAGTCGGGCGAAATGGAAAGCTGGTCGCCGGTTGGGGTGAGTGGCTCGCTGGCGCGCACGTTCGGGCGGATTTTGGGATCCTGGATCTTCGGGCTGCGGTGACGGGGCCGGGTTGGAAAGTGGCGCGCATGCGCGCGACAAAAATAGTGGAGCGAGTAATTCGCACTTCGGAATTGGCGGGCTGGACACCGGAGCTGGTTGACCCGGCGCAGCAGTCCGTTGACCAGCTGACGCGCGATCCCGCGCTATTGTTCGTGGTACCCGACGGAGACGAAGTAACCCTCGAACTCACAAAAGCGGCGCAGAAGACGCTAATCGAATACGTCGAGGGCGGCGGCACATTGATTTTTGCTCCCCGATTGCCTCCCGGCAGCGGCCTCGCGCAACTATGGAACGGCCCCGGGATCCCGGTTGCAGGTCAGAACGGACTGCGCGCGTCGCGTCATGCGTACGGGCGGGGCGCGGTGATCGAGTGGGACGAAGGCTTTTTCTCTTCGGCGCCGCCCCAAGACTCTTCTGAAACTCAAGGTGTGCAAGGCGCTGCTGAACAGGCAGCCCAAGACCTGGCGTCCGTGCTGGGGGATGCAGGTGCGAAGGCAACTGAAAAGCCATCGGACAAGACGCCGCTTGCGAACCAGCTATTGTTTTCCGAATTAGTGGCGGACAGCCCTGCGGCGGGGCCCGCCACGCCAGCAGGGGTCTGTAATACGCGGCCATTGTGCGCCGCCGCTCTGGTGAGCCTCACAAATCTGGATTCGCTTGCGCCTGCGAACGCCGATCTAAGTGTGCTTGCACCCGCGCTGTTTCCTCAAACGGAAATCGGCGGCAGTGTGGTGATCCACGCCACGGTTCCCGCTCGCGATTCGCTGCTGCTGCCGGTCCGGGCGTCGCTCTGCACGACGCCCGACACACCCGGAGATTGCCAGGATGAGCTTGTGTACGCAGGCGCGGAGTTACTCGGCGCTGAGGCCGAGGACAAAACATTGGAGCTGACGTTTTACGCTCCCGTGAACGCGACGGTGCTGCTGCGTCTCGAAAGCCGGCCGGAAAAAATAGAGATCGACGAAAACGAAATCGAAGGTTCCTGGGCCGACGGAATTCATTTGCTCACGGTGACGCTCTTGCGCGGCGCTGCGCCGGGTTATCTTCGCGTTCTCAAGATTCATTTACACTACAAGCCGCGAGTTACGGAAAAGCCGAACGCGCCCAAGCAGCGGCACTTGAACTATGAATCGTCTGTGGTGAACGCCGTGCGTCTGCCGCTGGGACGGGGCGCCTCGATGCTTACTTCCCCCGCGTTGCTGCTGCTGCAGAATGAGAAAGAGGATATGGTGGTCCTGCGAACCATCAATCACGGCGATTCGGCAATTGATTTGACCGCTCGCGTGGATGGACCCGAGCGTGGGTCGGACTATGTGCGGGCAGGCCCCGGGGCGACCGACCTCACTCGCATCAAGCTGGAAGCAACCTCTTCAGGCAGCGCTGGAGATGAACCGGGGCCCACGGGCGCCGCCGGGCATGAGCTTGCGGCAAGCACAGCCGGTGCGGGGGACGTAGACCATGCACTGACGCGCGGCCAGGTCACATTGCGGAGCGGAGGAGAGCACACGGTGATTCCTCTCGCGTTCGCGGACCTGCGGTCAAATGAACCGCTGCATTACCAGTACGACTTCGAGCGCGACGGCGCGCCGGATTGGACTTTGGAATCGGATGAGCTGCGCCTGGTGCTCTGTCCGCGGGATGGCGGCAGGGCCGTGGCCATCGTCTCAAAAGTTTCCGGTGAAAATCTGACGACGGTTACGGGTGCGCTACGGGATTGGTTTTTGCTTGCGGGCGCGGATCAGCCTGAAGATTTTACGTTCAATCGATCGTACGACGCCGGGTGGATTGGCTCCGTCGGTAAACCAGGGTTACGAATGAAGTATCACGCAGCGGAAGCGGGCCCGGCTGGCGCCACGATTGAAAAAACCATCACGCTCGTTTCGCCGGACACGTTTGAGGTGAAATATCGTGTCACGCTCGATTCCGCAACGGGTGCGCCGCCTATCGCGGGAATGCAATTCATCGCGGCCAGCCGCGTTCCGGCAACGCAGGCCGAAGCGGACGGTACGAAGCTCTGTTGGCACGGCATAGTGGCGCCGCAGGTAACACCTGGCACAGATCAAACCGGCGAGACTTGCGTGGATTTTCCTTCGAACGGCGGCTCGGATGCCGGCCTCGACAGATCGCCGCGCACCCTTCCAACCGGTGTGACTCACCTCGAAATTCGGACGCCGGGCAGCGCCGGCCTTCGCGTCGAATGGTCTGCCGGCGAGATGAGCCTGCACATGGAGAGCGAAGGCGTGCTTCTTCAGCTGGCCCTGCCACTCGGCTCGGGCACGCCGGCTGAGGCGGTGATGCGCTACACTGTATTTTCAGCGCCCTAGCCGCGGCCAACAAGCGAACCCCGAGTTGCACATTCGGCATCTGAAAAGACTGATCCCCATGAGCGCATGCAGAACACGTCATGCAATCCTGATTGCAGCCGCACTGTGCGCGGCGGGACCGCAGATACTGCGAGGACAGGGTTCGACCGGGCCGATGCCCGCGCCTTCGACAGGCGACATTGTTCACCTTCCCAGCAATCCGGCGCCGGAGGCGACTTCGATTCCGCCGGAAGAGATCGTCAAGCGCTTTGCGGCGCACGAGGATGCATACGCGAAGGCCGGAAATGCATTCAGCTACCACAAGAAATTGCTCCTGGAGGAAATTGGTGACGACGGGAAGCCCGCCAATCAAGCCGAAGTGGACACGATTCCGCAAATCAATCCTGATGGAAGTCGCTACGAGCACCTTGTCGACCGGCCAAAATCGACACTCAAGATTGTGAGCCTGACGCCTGAAGACCTTCAGACATTCGCTTCCTTTCCCATGTTTCCGTTTACGACGGACCAACTGCCGAACTACACGATCAAATACCAGGGACAACAACCGCTCGACCAGTTACAGACTTATATTTTTTCAATCGAGCCCAAGCGGCTCGACCGGAAGCGTTCTTTTTTTTCGGGCGTGATCTGGGTGGACGATCACGATTTCGCGATTGTGAAAACGTACGGCAAATGGGTGACGGAACTGGGCGACGTGACTTCTCCCGAACTTCCCTTCAGCATGTTTGAGACGTATCGCCAACCCGTGGGCGACAACTGGTTTCCCGCGTATTTTCGTTCGGACAGCGAAATCGCATTGAAGGATGTGACTGTGCCGATTCGTTTGGTGATTTATTGGACGGATTACGCTCCGTTTCCAACCGCGCAAACAATTACCCCGGCTGGCTCAACTCCTTCCCCAGCTACGGGACCGCCAGCTCCTCCACAGTGAGCGGCGGCGCGCGACCCATAATTCACCTTCACTCGAATTTCGCAAGAAGACGCGGGAGTTCCGCCACGGAATCGATTGTCACGTCCGGCTCGGCAGCGCGCAGCTTCGAAGGCACCGGTGACGTTCCCACTACGCCAACCGAAGCGACGCCCGCGCGGCGCGCCATCTCAATGTCAGCAGGCGCGTCCCCGATGTAGATGCATTCCTCCGCGGCAAGATGCAATCGCGCGAGCGCAAGGCGCAAGGGCGCCGGATGGGGCTTGCGGGGCGTCGCGTCCTCGGCGAAGACGCGCACGGCAAAGCGACGGGTAATCTTGAAATTGCGCAACTGCTGCCGGACACGATCGCCGCTGCCGCTCGTAACCAGCCCCAGTTTATAGTTCCGGCGAAGCGTGGAAAGTACTGCTCGCGCGCCGGAGAACAATCTCGCTTCTTTGTGACGATAGTAACGGCGCCAAAGACGATCCGCCTCATCCCAACGGGAGCGAGGGATTCGCGCCGCGCGATAGACGTTGTACCAATTCGGAGAATAGTGCTGCTTGAGTTTTTCGAGTCCCCAGCGGATGCCCAGGACGCGGAACATTTCCAAGTACGCTTGGGCATCAACTCGATAGGAATCAAGAAGCGTGCCGTCCCAATCGAACAACACGCCCCTCAGGCGGAGGTTTCGTGGAAGCATTTCGCGACTATTGCGGCACCGCGGCGCGAGGAGAAAGCAATTCTCCGGGCCGCAACAACCTCACGCCAATCACCCGGCGAATCACGCCGGATGGTAGCGCTGTGGAACGGGATCGTCGCGGTGAAACGTAATGTCGTCAAACGTTGCCGCGAGCCCGTGCATGCCGCTGATGCGAACGCTGTCCACCCGGACTACATGCGCCTCGGTGACCATGCGCACGCTGCCCCGTCGATCGGGGCGCTCGACCAGAGCCACCTCGAGTTCGATCGGAGTTCCCGGCTCAAGAGAAAGCGGGCAGAGAAAATAGACCCCGCTCGAGCTGATGTTTTGCGTGTGGAGGTGCATATGCCGTTCCGGGCGCTGGCCGGCGATCCGCGTCAGACGAAGTCCCAAGCGCATCTTGGCGCGCGCGTAAATTCGCCTTTCGTTGGGTACGGCCACCGTGTGCGTGGGAACACGGCGAATACCGCGCGGACGGGCGCGCTCCACCCAAGGAGGCGCTTCGGGCCAACCAGTTACAGATGCAGCGTAGATTCCCCGTGATGAGGCCGGCTTGCTATCGGCAGGTTCTTTTGTATTGCGAGCAGCGCGCATAATTCTCCCTCAATCTACGTTCCGGGCGCCGCTCGCAGACACTATCCACTGGGCCGCGGTGCGCGTCAAAGGAATCCGCCCGCGCGGTGTCCTATAAACTAACGCGCGTCCGGGGCAGAATTGCGAGCCGCACCGCGAAGGCACATTCGAGTTTGAGCGCTAGAATCGGATAGAATTTCAAACGCGCTTGCCCCAATCTGCTGGTTGTGAGGCCGAACTCAAATATGAACTCGCAGGCAAAACACAGGCGACTGCCGCGGCGCGATGCGCGGCATCGCTGGAATGCAATTCAGCGACGGGATGCCGCGCTCGACGGGGCGTTTGTGTATGCAGTTCGATCGACAGGCATCTATTGCCGGCCATCATGTCCCTCGCGCAAGCCGCGCCGCGCCCAGGTGCTTTTCTTTCGCGGCCCGGACGCTGCCGAGCTTGCCGGCTTTCGCGAGTGCCGCCGTTGCCAGCCGCGACATTTCTCTCGAATCGGAGGGTGCGCAGCGGACCCGGCGACGGCGACCGTGGCTCTGGCGTGCCGGCAAATCGAAGCGAATGGCGAGGAAGCACTCCGCCTGGGCGCTCTCGCGAGGAAGGCGGGATTGAGTCCACACCAACTCGGACGGGCCTTCCGCCGCGTGATCGGCCTCACGCCGCGGCAATACGCGGATGCGATACGCCTCGGTCGCTTGAAGCGACAATTGCAAAAGGGGGATGACGTGACCACAGCACTGTATGAGGCCGGGTATGGCTCTTCCAGCCGGCTTTACGAACACTCCGACGCGCAACTCGGTATGACGCCCGCCACCTATCGCAAGGGAGGGCGAGGGATGCAAATTAATTTCTCGGTAGCCGACTGCGCGCTCGGACGCGTCCTGATTGCCGCAACCTCAAAGGGCATTTCCGCGATTTATTTGGGGGATTCCGATGCGGCGCTCAAGCGCGAATTGCGGGAGGAGTACCCGCAAGCCGAAATTTCGGGGCATTCGGGAAGTCACTCGGAGTGGGTAAGCGCGGTGGTGCGTCATTTGGCTGGCCGCGAGAGTAAACTCGATTTGCCGACGGATGTTCAGGCGACGGCATTTCAACGCCGGGTGTGGGAAGCCTTGCGCAAAATTCCTTACGGGAGCACAAGCACCTACGGTCAGATCGCGCGATCACTGGGCCTGGAAAAAGGAATGCGGGCGGTTGCGCGAGCGTGCGCCACGAACCCCGTTTCGATCGTCGTTCCGTGTCATCGCGTGATACGCAAAGACGGCGGGCTGGGTGGTTATCGGTGGGGGCTGAAGCGAAAAGAAGCGTTGCTCAAAAATGAGCGAGGACCTGGGTGAAGGAGTAGCGCAGGCTCCGAACGGAAGTGACAGCAGATGTGAAAATCGTTCGTGCTGTTGGCGTGGAGAGGCAAACTCAGCCTTGCGGCTTGATGCGAGTCACTCCCTTGGGCCAAATGGGCTTGAAGCGTTCATCGGCGAGCCGAATGTTGCTCACTACTTTTGTATAACGAATGTTTAGGTAGTCCCCGGAACCCGTCTCGAGAAATTTCTGCTGCGCGGGCAACCAAGTGGATTCGTCCAGCCAGATTTGAATCTTGGAGACTTGCCTCTGTACGTCATCGTCCTTCGGAGTAAGCTCCAGCAAAATCACCTTACGATTGTCGAGAGTCTCTTCGTCCTGGAGAGTGATGATGTAATTTTTCTTAAGTGAGGCACCGGGTGTGCCAAAACCAAGCAACAGGAATTGATCCACCATAGCCTTGTTTCTGCCCAAGTCGTACTCCTCCACCCGGTTGATCTTAGGATTGAAAAGGTAGAGATTCGCGCCGTCGCGGAGGATGGTGCGCGGGTCCGGTTGCGTAAACTCGATGCGCATTTTGTCGTCGCGGCGAACAAAAATCTGCCCGTTTTCGGTCGAATGATCGTCCACCACGACCGTCACTTTGGTGTATTCGATGTCCGCGCTCAAACTCCTGAAATCCTTGGCTTCCCTGTCAAGCTGACGCAGGACCTCGTCCACCGTCCAGGGGCTCTGCTGGCTGGCCCGGACAGGAAGCGACGCGGGACAAGCTGCCAGGAACGTCAGGACAGCGAGCGCTACCATGCGCCTTGGCCAAAACCTCAGCAAAAAATTCTCTCCAGAATGCGCGGAAGCACGAGGGGGGCATCCTACCACACCAGATTAGATGTCATGGGGAAGGAAGGCGTTACAGTGTTCGCAAGAAGAACGGGAACTTAGGGCTTAATGGTAACGTCGTAGAATGCCACCGTCCCGTTGTCGCCGCGGATCGGCTCGATGCGAATAATCTGGAAACCGCCGCGCTTCAGCGAGTCCAGGTTCTTCCGCATGGCATCGTGGAGATCGTGTTCGAGCGCCGGGGTGCGAATCGGGGATGCGAGCAAGCGCGCGTCCACACGATACGTCACTGAAGTGTCGGTTGAATCGGCGCTCTTGATCAGCACAAGCGATGATTGAGCAGGCGGCGGGCCGACGGCGGACTGATCGTGGAACCACGAGCGCGGGGAGAACAGCACGAACACCACGATAGCCACCACGGCGACGTCGTAAGGCCAAGTGCCGCGCTCATACGACCAAAAGACCGTGCGAACGAAAATGCGCCAAATCCCACGCATGGATTCACTCGGAGAGTGCACCGTCCACGATGGCGCCGTCGCGCATGTGCACGACGCGATCGGAATACGCGGCAGCTTCCGGGTTGTGTGTAATCATGATGATCGTTTGCCCCATGTCTTTGTTGAGCTGCCGCAGCATGGCCAAGACGGTCTCGGAATTCTTGCTGTCGAGATTTCCGGTGGGCTCGTCAGCGAGGATGAGTTTCGGCTCGTTAATGATTGCGCGCGCGATGGCAACGCGCTGCTGTTCGCCGCCCGACAATTCTGAGGGTCGATGACGCAGTCGCCCGCTTAAGCCGAGCATGTTGGTCACCACCTCAAAACGGTGCGGATCGAATCCATCGCCATGAATATGCTGGGCGATTGCGATGTTGCCATGCGCATCGAGCGTGGGAAGCAGGTTGAATCGTTGGAACACAAAGCCGATCTTGTGGCGGCGCAGTTTGGTGCGTTCGGCATCACCCATGGTGACCAGGTCATTTCCGTCGATCAGGACGCGACCCTTGGAAGCCTGGGCAAGTCCTCCCAAAATATAGAGCAGAGACGACTTTCCGCACCCAGACGGCCCCATCACAGCTACGAACTCGCCAGGTAGGATCTGAAAATTAAGCCCCCGGAGCGCAGCGACTTCAAGCTTGCCGCTGCGATAAATTTTCCAGAGATTCTCGACTGAGAGTATCGGCTCCACGAATGGATTCCTTGCCGGAAGCACACCCTAGCAGGCGAAGCTATTCTAGCTGCGAACGATGATTCTGCCTAGCGTGGAGCCCCGAGCAGCGCCGCCGGGTCTCCGACGCGCCTAGCGGTGAGTGCGTGAACGCGAACGTCAAAGATCCCGCAGCGCCGAAGCTGGGGAGCATCCGCATGTTCTCAGATGCCCCCACTCAGAAACGAATCTGCGCTGCCCCGGCCCAGAAGTGATCCCGCTAACTATTGTCCCGGATTCTTGGGAGGAGCCTGCGGAGCCGGGTGTGGTGTAGGTGTGGACGACGCCGGCCTCACGGGGTACGCCTGATCGTAAAGTTGCACGATCTGGTTCGTGATGTCCACTTGGTTCGCACCGTAGACCACCAGGCTGCTCTGGGAAGTGTCCAGCACAACTGCGAAGCCGTTCTCGCGGGCGTACCGATCCACGACGTCAAGCATCTTGCGGCCAATCCGGTCCAAAATATCGCCCTGAGCCGCTTGCAGTTCTTCATTGAGGTCGTCCTGGCGCCGCTGAAGCTCACGGCCCAGCAGGTCGCCTTGGCGTTGTAGCCGGCCCTTCTCTTCGTCGCTCAGAGTGCGGTCACCCGTGGAGAGGCGAGTTTGAATGTCTTCGATCTGCTTCTGCATGTTCTGCATTTCCGTCTGCTTGGGAGCAAACTGCGACTGCAGTTCCGCAGAAGCTTCCTTTCCCTCCGCAGTCCCGATGATTGCATTCCGGACACTGATGGTCGCGATCTTGGTGGGAGCGGCCGCGGCGGGGGTGCTGCCTTGGGCCCACAGCATAGCCGTCGGTACGAATAGGGCCACCATGGCCGCCAGAAGGCACTTGCGCGTAAAATTAGCGTTCATCCTTACTCCTTGTCAGCTTATTGTAGGCTTTACAAATCTCGCATTATAGAGGCCCGATTTTGCGGGCGTCAATCGAAAATACAAAACCTTACTGGATCCTTCCACGCCTGCGCACCTGTCACTGATGCGCGCTCCGCGTGATTCGTTGTCCCTCTTAAAAAAATCCAAACCCACGCTAGCGCGGCAGCGGAACGATAAGCAACCGGTTATTGTTTGTGTCGGCCACGACCGCCAGATTCGCCAGCGGATGTGTGTCCACCGAGAACGTCGGAATCAGGTTTTGCGCGGAAGTCAGCGAAATGAATCGGGGGCCGGACGTGTTCAGGTCAATGACTCCACGGATGCGGCGGTCGAGAAAATCCACCACCGTCATCGTGCCGCTGGTCGTGTTAGCCGTCACCAACGTGCTGCTGAGAGAATTGTAGGCGATGGCCGTCGGGTTAATGCCAACTTTGACGGGAGTGGCTTGATCCGAGAGCGCGGTGATCGCAAAAAATTGATTACTAAGGCTCGAGCTCACCAGGAATTGGTCTTGAGATGGATCGTAGACCACGTTGGTGGGCCCTTCCATACCGGTAACATTCTGTGTAGCGGTTGTTTGCAGCAGGTCCACGATGGAAACGTCGTTTCCTTCTGCGTTCGCAGCCGCCACAAGGTTGTCCAGGGAGTCGAACGCCACTGAAACAGGGAACTGGTCAACTGCGAAACTCTGAACCGTTCCCGGCGTAGCCGCATTGAATAAGTTAATCGTACCGGCCTGGCTGCAAGCCACTGCGACCTCTTGCGTATTCTGGTCCATTGCGACGCCAATCGGTCCAGCAGACGTGGACTCCGTCGCCGTAACAGAAGCCGCCAACTCGTCAACAATCGAGACGTTGCTGCTGCCTTCGTTCGCGACCGCTGCGAGATGTAAGTTGGACATGACGGCGACGCCGGTTGGGAAAGATCCGACTGCAACGGTTTGTCCGGTGCCCGTCGAGAGATTGATGATCGCCAATGTGTTGCAGCCGCTCAGCGACGCCACCACCAAATTATTCTGTTGATCCAACGCCACCCCGGCCGGCGCAGGCTCTGTGCAGTTCGGACCGGTGACATCGACGCTCTCGAGTACCGTGAAATCATCCGCATTGGAAACTGACGGGATCGGAGATTGGTTGAAGACGTCCAGCGCGAGAATATGCGGGGTCGAGATCATCGACGCAGGCACTTTTGCAGTCATCTCGCGGCCGTTGGGGGAGACGGAGAGCGTCTGCAGCGGAATGCCATCCATTCGCGCAACGGAACCCGCCACGAAGCCTTGACCGACAATCGTGATGGTCTGATCGGACGCGACCGCGGGCGACGTCAGGCTGGCGCTTATGGTGTAGGACCGCGGGCTTACGTCGGTAATTTGTAGCGGCCGCACCGCGCCCAATGAGAAGACGGTGGCCGTGCCGTCCGACTGATTGATGATGATCGCCTCGTTGGTCACCGGATCGATGTCCACCGCAACCGGCTTGACTCCCGTCGGCAGCACGCCCGGAGTGGGTATTTGTGACGGAACGGTTGGATCCAGGAGTGCCGCCGAATTTTGAACGGAGTTCACCACCAGGCCCGTGTTGGTCAAAGGGTTGACCGCAACCGATGAGTTACCCAACTGCAGACTGCCGATGGCCGAATCGGTCTGGTCGAGCAAATTCACGACGTACGCTGCTGAGCCATTGCTTTGCGGATCGATGAGCAGGGCAACTTGAGTTTCTGTGTTAATGGCAATGCCGGTGATGGTAACGGGCAAACTCATCGTGGCGATCGGGCCCGAATAGTTGTCGTAACTAAGAGTGGTTGCGGTGCTCATGGCTTTCGTCGAGGTCACCGTGCAAACCAGGAAATTTGTCGCTGAATTCATGGGGATGTTGCAAGTCTCATCGGGCGGAATTGTGGCGCCCGCCTGCACGATGGTGTAGGTATTGGCGGAAATGACGGAAGAGACGGTGAAGATGCCGGCGTTTAGGGTGGCGTCCGGAACTCCGGTGATCAGCACCGGTTGGTTTACTTGCAACGCCGTAGGAGTGCTCGGCAGACCCGGATTGGTGGTGCCGCCGGCGGAAGTGGTGATCGTTACCGTGCCGGACGTCCGGGAAATCCCGGTGATGATGTCCTGCGTTTCCAGGCCCATATCCGCAAATGTCAGTGTACCGACTCCGCCCGGCGTGATGACGGCCCAATTGAGGCGCGGCTCAACCGCAACCTTCGCGTTCGGCCCGGTGCTGGCCGTAACAATTCCAGTGATCGCCGGTAATGGAGACGAAAAACTCGGGCAAGCCGATTGCGTCAAGCAGAGAATCCCAGCGGCGTCGGTGGATTGAAACACGACAATTCCTTGACCCGTCGTGGAGTTTATCCCCACCGATATCGGGCTGAGCACGACGCCTTGGTTGCTGATCGACGGGATGAGGGCCGACACCTTATGAAGATTCAAATTGATCACAGCAACGTTGTTCGTTGTGTTGTTGGCGACGAGGGCCTCATTCAACAGGTAGTCCACCGCGACGCTGGTCGGTCCCGTTTTGGCCTCCGCAGGCAAACAAGGGCCAGTGTCGCCCACCGTAGCCGTGCAGATGGAGGGCACCACCACCTTCGGCGGATTCTGCGTCATGTCGATCAGAGTGACGTCGTTCGAGCCCTGGTTCGCGACAACAGCTATGCCGGTTGCGTGATTGATCGCTACGGCAGAGGGCTGTGAGCCAACCGTAAGCGTAGCGGGCGCCCCAATACTGGATTGCGTCGCAGCCGGCGGCCCATATGCGGGCCGCACTGCCAAGTTCGTGGAGGTGACCAACTGCGGCTGCGCGGTGTTTCGCAGCGTCACAGGGTAGAGCCCAGGCGTCGAAAAATCGGAGCCATTCAACGAACCGCCAATCGTTACGCCAAGCTGTCTAGTGCTGCTGGTGATCGTGGCTCCACGCGGCTGGTTGTTGTACAGGGCGGTTACGGTGGGATTTGCCACGGTGCCGAAGTATCCGCCATTGATATTGAAATTCAACGCTGAGGTGCCGCCTTGCGGGGTGCTATCGGGTGTAGGCCCCACAATCGCGGGCCGCACCGGCGTTATTACGACCTGGCATTGCGAGAGGGTCGGGCACGTCTGAGGCACGCCGCCCTGGCGCTCCACTGAGATCGATAAAGAGTACGTCGTGTTCGGCGGGATGGGCTGGCTCGTCAGCATAAAATCCGGGAGGCGCACCCGCATACTGGTGGCTTCGATGGACGCCGAGATGCTGTTTCCAAGATCGGACACAGCAAGATTGGGCAGGGCGAAACATCCTGTTGTCGTATTGTTGCTTCCCTCGGTGCAAGGAGTGGCGACGGGCACGCCGTTGATGAGCACGCTGGTTGTGGAGATGAAGTGCGTGCCGGTCAAGTAGATGTCCTGAAATAAACCGCCCTGCGGCGCCGTAGTCGGAGTGACGGCGCTGACGGTCGGATCCACCGACTGGATCACCTCTACTCCGGCTGTCCCAGTGACATTCTTGTCCGCGACGGAAGTCGCCACCACGATGATCGAAGTCGTGGGAACCGCCCCCGGCCCCGTGTAAAGACCCGTAGTCGGTGCGATTGTGCCGAGGTCGTCAGGCGAAGGCGTCGTGCAGGACGGTGCGGTGGTGCCGCTGGCGGCCGTGAAGGCCGAACACACCTCCCAGGTGACGGAATTACATTGGGCGGGAGTCATGTTGAGAGCCGCGCATCCGGCCGTCGTCGTTCCCGTCACGATGGCGGTAAAGGGAGAATTTTCATTTGTCCCGAGCGTAACGCCACTCGGGCTGACCGTGATCGCAATTCCAGAAATGATGGTGACGGTGGCGCTCGCCGAGGCCGCGGAATTGGCCTGGGAAGTCGCCGTGACCGTGACGGTGATAGAGCTGGGCACCAGCGCAGGAGCTGTATAAAGGCCCGCGGTAGTAATCGTACCGTCAACGGCGTTACCGTTCGCGACGCCATCCACGGTCCAGTTGACCGAATTATTTGTGGTGCCCGCGACGGTCGCCGAGAACTGTTGCGTATTGGCGACGATGACCGTCGCGGTGGTCTGACTGAGCGTGACCGAGACAGGCGTGTTTGAACTGCAGCCCAGCGTGATCGCCGTGCACGCCAGCGCGAGTGCGAGCCAGAAATTCCGCGACTTCATTCCCACTCCTCCAAGTTCGAGCACAAGCCGTTTCCCCCTGCGTTCCAATCCTCGTGCATTATCGGCAAGTGCATTCCATTAAAACGTTCGGCTGATCGTCAGCCGGAGAACTTTGACGGGATCGTAGAACTCCGTCAACTGGGTGTTCCTCTCAGTCGCCAGAATCTGCGGCAAAATCTGAGCGTTGTAAACTCCCGGCGGCAAGCTGGCCCTCAAATTATCCAGAAGGCTCTGGTCAAATTGCGCTTCCGGCGCCGTAATCGAAAGTTCTTCCCGCTCCCAGTTGTACGCCCAGTAGAGGCGAATCGGTGCGTTCACGATCGGCAGATTCGCCACGATTTCGATTCCGGACGAGGCCCGCAGCTTGAAATTCGTGTCGCCCACAACGGGCAGATGTCCGTTGCTGTTCGGCAGCGCGAAGCCATACTGCTGAATCTGCTGGAGGCCCGGGGCGCTCAAGGCCAATTGCGACTGAAGCAGCGCGCCGGATACGCCGGCGTCCGTGAAAAACGACAGCCCGACATGCGAGCCGACAATGGGGATTCTATACTCGAAGTTGCCCAGAGCTTCGGTATCGCCTCCAGGAAATGCGATCTGGTAGGACAATGCCGGGATTGCGGGAGTTGAGACCTGAACGGGCGTGCCCTGGGAGCTGAGAACCCGAGGATCGAAGTAGGTAAACGTAGTGCTGGTTGAAAGCACGGGGATAAACACCACCGGCGAAACCGTTCGCACGTCGAAGCCGCGCAGGGTGTCTTCGCCGCCGAGGTAGAAGCGGTCGTACGGCGGCACCTCAAGCCCTCCATATCCGCTGGTGAACGCCCCCAAGACGCGCAAGGCAATCACATTGCGCCGGTGATAGTTCGGTCGGAAGTAAGTCGAGGAGACGGTCGTGCTCACCGCTTTTACGTTTCCGCCCAACGGGCCGCCCTCAAAGCTCCCCTGGACGAAGAAGCTCTTCCCATGCGAGGGATTTTGCGGGTTATCCACGGTGTTATAGCTCAACGAAGGCGAGATCCGGCTGGAATGAATTCCGGCGAGAGCAGAGGGGCCGGCAAGCTGCTGGAACTGCAACGCGTCAAACAGGACCGTGGATGCCGTACTGAAGGATTGGATGCTAGTGTCGGTAAATCCGTACGTCAATCCAAGACGCGTGAAGGAAAACTTCTTAATGGGGTAGCTGGCAAAAACGGTGATTCCCGCGCTGTTCTGGTTGTAGTTCTGCGCGATGTCCGGGCTCAGCTCGACCTTTTCGCCCAGCAATAGCGAAGTCTCTCTGGATTGGTCGAAATTGTAGCGGCTGCTCGAGATGGTGAAGCCCGTCTGGATCGGCCGGTCGAGAAAGTAGGGCTCGGTGAATCCGAAAACGAAATTTCGCTGGATCGTTCCGAATTGTGCGGTAAACGTCAGAGTTTCGCCGAGACCCAGAAAATTATTGGTCTGGTAGGTCAGACCGAGGAAACTTCCGGAGATTCCGCTGACGCCCCCGGTCAAGCTGATGGACTGTTTCCCCTTCTCTTTGACCTTCAGGGTGATGTCCACCGTGCTGTTCTTAACGTTTTGCTTGACCTCGGCATTCTCCGGCTTGATCACGTCGAAGTAGTTCAATTGATTGAGCCGGAGGAGGCTGATCTCCCAGAGGCGGTTGTTGTACAAATCGCCTTCGTTGAGTAACAGTTCGCGCCGAATCACTTTATCGCGCGTTGTCGTATTGCCGGAAAACTCGATGCGGCGGACGGAGAACTGCTTGCCTTCGTCGAAATCGAACGTCAGGTCAATGGTCTTCGTTGCGTCGTTGACGTCCGTCTCGGGAATCGCGGTGAAATTGATGAATCCGTACTGTCCATAAAACTTCGTGTAATTTTCTACGGCCGTGCGCACCTTGCCGACGCTAAAGACGTCGCCCTTGTGCAACGGGAAGATGCTCTCCAAGAACGCCCGCTTGATGGTGAGTCCCTTGTCCGGGTCTGAACTGCGAACGACCAGCTTTCCCATCCGGTATTTATCGCCCTCTTCGATTCCGATCGTGATGTTGGTCGCCTTGCCGTGCTCTCTTCCGACAACGGGGATGGGCCCCGGAAGACCGCGGCGGTTGATTTCAACGGTTTCCACGATGGGATCCTTCACCACGACCTTGAAGTAGCCGTTGTCCTGGTAAAGGTTGCGGATGCCGACTTCGAGATCCTCGTCCAGTTTGTCTTTATCGTAGGTCTTCGACAAAACCGGGATGAACTTGAAGTAGAGCGGAATCCCATAGGGCCGGGAACGTTTCATGGCGCGAATAATTTTGTCGGTGGAGAAGGCGTGATTGCCCTGAATAATAATCTTTCCGATTTTTACCTTTGGTCCCTCGTCCACAACGAAAACAAGTTTGACCGCGTTCGTCGCGGCTATTTTCTCGTAGGTCGGCTTCACCGTCGCGAACTGGTGGCCATGCGCAGCGAGCAGTTCCTGAATCACGACCTGGGCCTTCTTGATTTTCGTGGGATCAAACTGGGCTTCCACCGAGAGCCCGACCTTCGCGTCCTTGAAAGCGTCCAGAACGTCGGATTCGGTGACGGTCTTCAGCCCTTTGTATTCGATCCGGCGGATGATCGGCCGCTCGGAAAGGTAAAAGACGATAATTTTTCCGTTCGGATGATCGGGACTGTCCTGCACTTCCAGGCGAATATCCTCGAAATACCCGGTGTTCCATAACGCGCGAAAATCCCGCTCCAGGCTTTCCGCCTTATAGGGGTCGCCATCGCGCGTAAAAATGCGCGCACGCAGCGTTTCGCTGCGTATTCGACGGTTGCCCTCGAAGTCGATGCGTTCGACGTAGAATGGATTGGGAGTTCCCTGAGCATCTTGAGGGGGCACCGGACGCGCCGCGGCGCTTCCGATCCCCACCAGATACACCAAGAGCGCCCAGGCCAGAATCCGAAGGCACAAATGTTTGCGAGCGGCCAGACAACTCCTCAAGGCCGCGTCCCCCCAAAGCAAAATGGTCTGCTCCCTGCCGGCCCCCGGAGGCCCGGCCTGTGCGCATAGGATTCGTCAGTGGGTAACCGGGGTTGCTTCCACTACGGGACGGAAACCGAGACTTTCGCCCGAGACAAACACTTCGAGTGTCGCCGGGCGTTGCAGGCCCCCCTGAATCAAGGTTTCCGACAACGGGTCTTCGACGTACTTTTGCAGCGCCCGGCGGAGCGGACGCGCACCGTAGCTGCGATCCCCGCACGTCTTTTCGAGGATCCACTGGCGCGCTTCCGGCGTCAGGACGATTTGTACCTGGCGGTGAATCAGTGTGTCGTTGATCTGGCCGGCCAGCAAATCGATGATGCGCAAGAGATCTTCATCGGCCAACGGGTTGAATAGGATGATTTCATCAAGCCGGTTCAAAAATTCCGGATTGAAGACGCGCTTCACTTCACCCAGGACCATGTCCTCCATGCTCTTCGCGCCTGCTTCGTCGGCGCCGGATTGGAACCCGAGCGTCTGGCGTTTCTGCAAGTGGCGAGCGCCAAGGTTGGAAGTCATGATCAGAATCGTGTTGCGGAAATCAACTGTATTTCCCAAGCCGTCAGTCAACTGGCCGTCTTCAAACACTTGCAGCAAAATATTGTAGACATCCGGATGCGCCTTCTCGATTTCATCGAGCAGGATCACCGAATACGGCGTGCGCCGAACGCGCTCGGTCAATTGCCCGCCCTCTTCATAGCCCACGTAGCCTGGAGGCGCGCCGATCAGCTTCGACACGGAATGCTTTTCCATGTATTCCGACATGTCGAACCGGATCAGTGACTTCTCGCTGCCGAACAGAAACTCCGACAACCGGCGCGCGACTTCCGTTTTCCCGACGCCGGTCGGTCCCAGGAACAGGAAGCAACCGACAGGACGGCCGGGCGCCTTCAAGCCCGCACGGCTCCGGCGAATGGCACGCGCCAGCGCCGTGATGGCCTTGGCTTGGCTGATGATTCGCTTGTGCAATTCAGGTTCTATACGCAGCAACTTTTGCTGTTCGTCTTCCTTGATGGAAGTGACGGCGATGCCCGTCCAGCGCGCGACGACCTCTTCGATGTCTTCGCGGGTGACCACGCCGGTCGTGGAATCGTCCAGCTTCAGCTTCTCGCGCACGAGGCGGAGATTCTCTTTTTCCTTGCGCTCTTCCTCGGAGTAGAACCGGGCCTTCTCGAATTCATGATTCGCGATCGCGGTTTCCATCCGGTGCGTGATGAACTTCACGCGCTTCTGCACTTCCGCCACTTCGTCGGGCAATGTCGCCTGACGCAGCTTGACGCGCGCCCCGGCCTCATCGATCAAATCCACAGCCTTGTCCGGAAGGAAGCGATCGGGAATGTACCGGCTCGAAAGATAGACAGCATACTGAATGGCCTCGTCAGTGTAGGCCACCGCGTGAAATTTTTCGTAGCGCTCGCGCACGCCCTGGAGGACGCGGATCGCCTCTTCCTCGTTGGGTGCCGCGACTTTAACGGATTGGAAGCGCCGTTCGAGCGAGCGATCTTTCTCTACCGACTTGCGATATTCGCCCGGCGTCGTGGCGCCGATGCACTGAATTTCGCCGCGCGAAAGCGCGGGCTTCAAGATATTCGCGGCATCGAGCGAGCCTTCAGCCGAACCCGCGCCGACCAGCGTATGCAACTCGTCGATGAACAGGATGGAGTTCTGATTCTCCATCAATTCCTTCATGATCGTCTTCAGCCGCTCTTCAAACTGCCCGCGGTATTTCGTGCCCGCCACGATCAGCGAAAGATCGAGCGAAAGAATCCTCTTATCCGCTAGGAACGGCGGAACGTCGCCGTCGGAAATGCGCTGCGCCAGGCCTTCGACGATGGCAGTCTTCCCTACCCCCGGCTCGCCGATCAACACCGGATTGTTCTTGGTGCGCCGGCAAAGAATCTGAATGACGCGCTCTACTTCCCGTTCGCGGCCGACCAGCGGATCGAGCTGCCCTTCAAGAGCCGCCTGCGTGAGATCGCGGCTGAATTCCGCCAGCAGCGACGTTTCTTTGGGGCGGTTCACCGGAACTTTTTCGCCAGCCGATCGCGCGAGTTCTTCGCGCAGCGCGGAAAGCCGCAGCCCGCGTTCCTGCAAAATTTCCGCGCCGAAGCACTTCTCTTCCCGCAAAATTCCGAGAAGCAAATGTTCGGTGCCGACGTGCTTGTGCCCCAGCCGCTCTGCTTCTTCGGTGGCGTAGTTCAGGATACGCTTGGATTCCTGGCTCAGCGGGACTTCGACGGAGGTGGAGATCCGCTCGCGAATGGTGATGCGAGCTTCAATTTCTTTCCGGATGGACTCAATCGAGCCGTGCGTGCGCAGAAACCGATTGGCCAGAGCCTTGTCCTCGCGCATCAGACCCAGCAGCAGGTGCTCGGTCTCGATGTACGGGCTTCCATACTGGCTCGCCTCATACCGCGCGAAGAATATTACTCGTCGTGCCTTCTCAGTGTAGCGTTCGAACACGGTTCGCTCGTTTCTCCCCTCAGCCAACTTTCCCAGGGTCGTTGGAGGTTTCTGAAACCGGGCACAGCACCCCGTGCTCCAGCCCGAGCATGCGATCCGCGCGCCGGGCCAGCGTTAAATTGTGCGTTGCCAGGATGGAGGTAAGGCGATGCATCCGGTGCAATCGCTGCATCAATTCAAAAACCCCGGTGGCGTTGCGCTCGTCCAGGTTCCCGGTCGGCTCATCTGCGAGTAAGACCGCCGGGCTATGCGCGAGTGCGCGGGCAATTGCCACTCTCTGCTGCTCCCCACCGGAAAGCTCTCCGGCGCGTTGGTTCGCCCGCTCCGCCAATCCGACTTCTTCGAGCCACTGCCGGGCCGTGGCGATGGCAACACCGTAAGCCCGCCCCCTTATCAACAACGGCATGGCGACATTTTCCGCGGCCGTAAAATCAGCCATCAGATGGTGCCGCTGCCAAACGAAGCCCACTGCGTTGTTGCGATATTCCGCCAGTTCCGCTTCGCGAAACGATTCGAGTGCTTTCGTTCCGAAGTATACTGTACCGCTTGTTGGCGTGTCTAGCGCGGCCAGCAGATGCAAGAGAGTGCTTTTTCCCGCTCCGGAAGCGCCGACGATGGCCACCATCTCGCCGCTCGAAATCGCAAGATTTGCGCCGTCGAGAACCGTCACCGCCTGCTCGCCGAACCCGTAAGACTTCCGCAAATCGCGCGCCTCGAGCACCCAGCCGCCCTTCGTTTCGGGCGCTCCCGATTGCTCGCGAGCAAACCCCTCGCTCGTCCGGGTTGAGCTCTTCGCCGCGGCTGTTGAAGTCTGTGTCATTCGAGTTCGTTTCCGAAAGTTATTCGGTCCGGCTCCAGTCTTCGTCCCTAGTTACATTTGATGCACGCCAGCCCTGCCCTGTTGGCGTCGGCAAATTGTCGAATTTCGACGTTTTCAGAGAATAGGCATAAGGTTTTCTCTTTATTGCCCACTCTCTTGCCAATACCAATGTGGCCCAAGATGAAACAATCCACTCCAGGCAGATAATCCATTGATTCAAAAGCAATTGTAGCATAGCCAGGATGCCCCATTCGGCGACCGAATGCGTGTCCTCGGAACTCGGCCACCCGCACAGATACAGGTGCAAGTGGCGCGCCAAACTGAGCCGTTTCGCCTTTCATTCGTACCGCAAAATTTCGACGGGAAGTAGTCGTGCCGCAGCACGTGCGGGGATGGCCGTTGACGCCAAACTGATCAGGAGCGCCGCGGCGCCAATCCAAATGGCGTCGAATGCGTTCGGCTGAAATGGAACGTAGGGAATTGAGTACACTTGTGGATCGAGAGGAATCAGCCGATACGTTCCCGCGGCCCACGCGGCGAGATACCCCGTCGCGAGCCCTGCAATCGTGCCGATCGCTCCGATCGCGAGCCCCTGCAAAACGAAAATGTCCCGCACCTGTTTGCGGCGCGCGCCCATCGCCATCAAGACGGCGATGTCTCGCGCGCGGTCGCTCACCGTCATCGCGAGGACGACGAGAATGTTGAGTCCGGCAACGAAGGTAATCAGGCCGATAAACAGCGCGGTAACCAGTTTTTCCAAATGCAGCGCGCGGAACAACGCGCGATTCTCGTCCTGCCACGTATTCGTCGCGAAGCCGGGACCCGCTTCTTTCTGGATTAGCGAGGCGGCTTCGCCGGCGCGATCCACATCGGCAAGCCGAAACTCCAGCACGCTCACAACGTCGCCCACACCAGCGAGGCCCTGCGCCGCGCCCAGCGTCAGGAAACACCAGTTCGCGTCGTAATCATAGAATCCGGAATCGAAAATCCCAGATACTCGAAATCTCCGCGAGCGCGGCATCAATCCGAATGGCGTCAGCCGTCCCTCTGGACTCGTCAGCGTCACGTAATCCCCGAGGTTGATATTCAGATCCTCGGATAGCGTGCGGCCGATCACCACCGAATCGAATCCGCTCGCGTCGGGCGCAAAATCGGCAGCCCCGGCCACCACGCGCTGCAGTGCCTCATCGGATGCCCGTTCAAGCGCCGGGTCCACACCCTTGACCACCACTCCGCGGGCGCGGGAACCGGAAGATAGCAGAACCGTGAGGTAAATCGCCGGCGCTACCGAGCGTACGTTGGGAGTGCGGCCCAACTGTTGCGCCAGGGCTTGATAATCGGGGATTCCCTCAGCGGCGGGCCGCGAAAGATTGACGTGCGCCGTGACCCCAAGCAAACGGTCTTGAAGCGTGTGGCGAAAACCCGTGTTCATCGAGAGCGCGATAACCAGGGTGGCCACGCCCGCCGCGATGCCCAGTGTTGCCAGCCAGCTCACCAACCGCAGAACAGCCGGCCGATGCGGCGAACGAAGGTGGCGACGCGCAACCAGCCATTCAAATCTCATTTGGGTGCGCCGGGATCGGCCGCCTCGGAGCCAGCGGGCTCGCGACTCGCCTCCGGCCGGAGAAGTGGAAAGAGGATCACGTCTCGAATGGAGTGCGAATTCGTGAGCAGCATCGTCAGGCGGTCAATGCCGATGCCCTCACCGGCGGTCGGCGGCATTCCGTGCGCCAGCGCGCGCACGTAGTCCAAATCCACTTCCTTCGGCGCCTCTTCGCCGCCCTGCTCCACCTGTTGACGGAAGCGGCGCTCCTGCTCGGTGGGGTCGTTCAACTCCGAGAAAGCGTTGCCGAACTCCATCCCGGCGATGAAGATTTCAAATCGTTCGACGGTCGCGGGATCGTCTGGCTTGCACTTCGATAGCGGAGAGATTTCCGTGGGAAAGTCATAAAGAATCGTCGGCTGAATCAATTTGTGCTCGGCGATGGTTTCAAAGAGCGATCCGGTGATTTCGCCGTCCGTCAGTTTCTCGATTCCCATGACTGGCCCAACGCCTTTACCAGCCGCCCAAGCATTGTAGCGTTGCGCAGCCTCACGCGGCCCGCCCGGCCGCGCCAACTCCGCAACGCTGCACTGCGGCGCCGCATCCGTCGGCCAAGATTTCACGATGGCTTCGCGCATCGTCAGCCGCTGCCAGCGGCCCAAGTCAATCTCGTGCTCGCCGTAGCGGATCACCGTGCCGCCGTAGAGCTTGCGGGCCAGCGCCGCGAGCAACTCTTCGGTCAGCGCCATGAGGTCGCGATAGTCGCTATAGGCCTGGTAAAACTCGAGCATCGTGAATTCTGGATTGTGCTGCGTCGAGATCCCCTCATTGCGAAAATTGCGATTGATCTCGTAGACGCGGTCGAGTCCGCCGACGATCAACCGTTTCAAGTACAACTCCGGCGCAATGCGCAGATACAGATCCAGGTCGAGCGTGTTGTGGTGCGTGACGAACGGGCGCGCCGTCGCGCCGCCCGCGATAGGCTGCATCATCGGCGTTTCCACTTCGATATAGCCCCTCGCGTCGAAGAAACTTCGTAATTCCCTGACGATTTCCACGCGCCGCAGAAACACATTCCGCGCTTCTTCGTTCACGATTAAATCGAGGTATCGCTGGCGATAGCGCAACTCGACGTCCGCCAAGCCGTGCCACTTGTCCGGCAACGGCAGCAGCGCTTTGGCCAGCAGCTCCAATTTTTCCACCCAGACGGTTAGCTCCCCCGTCTTTGTCCGAAAGAGGCGCCCTGAGACGCCGATCGAATCGCCCAAGTCCAGGAGTTGAAATAACTGGAACGCCAGCGGACCAACCACGTCCAGTTTTACGTATACCTGCATCCGCCCGCCCGCGCCCGCGATATGCGCAAAACCCGCCTTACCCATCAGCCGCAGGGTCATGATTCGCCCCGCCACGCGAACCTCGGGCTTCCGCGTTTCGAGCTCCTCGGCGCTGTGGCCGCCGTATCGCGCCACGATTTCGGCTATCGTGGCGGTCGGGTCAAACCGGTGCGGATAGGGCTCAAAACCAAGGGCCTGAATTTCGGCAAGCTTTTTCTGACGCTGCAGGTACTGGTCGAGTGGCTCGAAGGGCAAAGACGCGGTCCTTTCCCCGGGATTCGTGCGGGAGTATAGCTACCGGTTTTCCTGCGTGCAACCCCGCCCTTGCCGCTTCACGATGTGCTATCATACCCCGCCTCGGAGGTGGACGCGTGGGCGATACGGGGCAAGGCTGGCGGTACAGCCGAACGCGTACAGTGAGTGAGGATTGGCTCGCGAATCTTCCCAGTGAGCCAGGCCGCCTGTATGGTGCGGCGCTCGGAGGTCTCGAGGATTCCTACCTCATCCAGAGCGTCACTCTGAATCAAGCATTCGTGTTGTGCGCGGAAAAGCGTTACGAGACCGCGCGCCAATGCGCCCTCACCTTTGCACAGATGTTTGATCGCCTGGCCCAGAGCCTGCAGGGCGCGCTCCAGGCCATGGAGGAGCACGGCCGCCACTTCGGCACCCTGCCCAATGTTCATCCCCTGGACCCCTCCAATTTTCGGGGTGCTACGGTCCAGCAGGTCGCGCGCCTGGACAATTTGCTGGGCAGAAATCTTTTCAAGGCTCGCTCGCGGTTTTTCCACAAGCTTTCGGCCCTCGGCGACGCACTTACCGAAGTTCGGCGGCAGTCTTGCCAACTGGTCGGAGAGCTTGCCGGCAGCGATGAGAGAGCGCTCGAAGACTCCTGCCGCTTGCTGGAGGTTTTGGACTACGACCTGAATACCTGTATGCAGGAGACCGTGGTCGTCCTGAAATCCTTCTTCTGCGCCCTGCCGGGGAAGGAACTGTCGCTGTTCCGAGAGAAGCTCTTAAAGAGGATGCCTTCCCTCTCGGCGCTTCGCTGCTAAACGCTCTCCAAATTATTGATTGCGCGAATGTCTACGCTCTCGGCGATCGGCATCCCTTTCAAGGCCCATGCCACACTGCAAGACGCAACGCCGCTAGACGCCCATCTGTTTTCCGAAGACAATAGGCGGGCTGGCAGGCAGGTTCCGAGTTCCGTCCTGCCGCGCAGAGGCGCAGGGGTGCCGGGGACGTGCCTACCCTGCACCCAGACATAAGGAAAGTACAACTCAAGGAGCGAGGGACGCATCCCAAAATAAGGGTAGCGTCCTGACGTTAGAGTGTCCCGCACGAGGCGAAATGAAACCGGCGAGTTGTCGGAGTCGGATGCCATACGGCTGGCCCAATCGGGCGACCCTGTGGCGTTTGAGCGCATCTATCAATTACATAGTCGCCGGGTTTACGCGTTGTGCTTGCGCATGGTAGGGAACACAGCCGAAGCCGAGGATCTTGCTCAGGAAGCGTTCCTGCAATTGTTCCGGAAGATCGGAACGTTTCGCGGCGAGTCGGCATTCAGCACCTGGTTGCACCGCTTGTCGGTCAACGTCGTGCTGATGAAACTGCGCAAAAAAACTCTGCCCGAAACGTCGCTGGATGAACAGATTGAGCCGGACGATGAAGCCAGCGGTCCGAAGAAAGACATCGGCGGACCAGACCTTCTGTTGACGGGTTCGGTGGACCGGGTGAACTTACAGCGCGCGATCGAACAGTTGCCGCCCGGGTATAAGTCGGTGTTCGTGCTGCACGATATTCAAGGATACGAGCACAACGAGATCGCTCAGATCATGACCTGCTCGATCGGCAACTCGAAATCGCAATTGCATAAGGCTCGCATGCGCCTGCGCGAATTGCTCCAGGAAACGCTGCGCGACGAAGCGCGCCAGCAGCGGCAGGCTGCGAAGGGTGAAACCGCGGGCACGGATTGAAAAATTGCCGGCGGCTGCCGCGCCGGGTGAATTTAGAATTTGAACTAGAAGGACAACGACCATGCAGTGCCACGAACTGGAAAATATTCTCTTGCACGAACCGGACGGCGCGATGCCCCCGGCCGTGAGCCAGCATCTCGAAGGTTGCGCGGAGTGCCGCGCCCTCGCCGCTGACTTGGAAGCCATCCGTCTGGGCGCTCTCGAACTCCCCGCCGAAGAAGAACCGCCCGCGCGCGTTTGGGCTCGAGTCCTTCTGCAACTCGAGGCAGAGGGTCTGATTCGCGGGCCGCAATTCGAGCAAGCGCCTCGGCGCACCACCGTATGGAGTCTTTTTCAGCGCCCTGCGTTTGCGGGATCGCTTCTTGGAATTCTTCTCTTGGCCGCCGGATGGGCAGGCCTGCGAAGCCGGAGCAATGTCTCTAACTTTACGGCCACAGAACAGCCGGCGATTCAGCCGATGCAGCCTGAAGAAAGCATACAAGAAGCTTCGCTGAACGCTTCGGAGACGAGCATTGAGTCCTTGCAGCAGCTCGATCCCAATGTGCAGGCCGTCTTCAAACGCGATCTGACTGTGGTTGACAATGCAATTTCGATGTGTGAAAAAAGTGTCCGCGAACAACCTGAAAACGATTTGGCCCGCGAATCTCTCAATGATGCGTATCAGCAGAAAGCTCAGCTTCTGGCCGTCGCGATGGACCGGGGCACTCTAGGGGGGCGGTGAGCGTCATGAACGTACTTTCTCGCATTACCGGAGTATCGGTTGCCACGCTGGGAGCTTTTCTCTTCCTGGGGGCCCCTGCGCAAGCGCATCATTTTGAAAAGCAGTTTCCGATCACCAACAAACCCGTGATCACCGTTCGTAATCCGAGCGGCAATATCCAGGTCAAGGCCTGGAATAAACCCGAGGTCATGATCACGACGGAGTTCGCCAGCGATAAACTTCAAATCGCCGCCGAACAGGCCGGCGATCGCATCGAAGTGGAAACGCAAGTGACCGGCGACAATCCGTCCGCCGACGAACTGAAAGCCGATTACGTCGTTTCCGTGCCGGAAGAGAGCGAGCTTCAGGTTCGCACCGATTCGGGCGACGTCACGGTGGACAGTGTGCACGGCAACATGACGTTTGATACCGTGGGCGCCAATCTTCAGCTCTCCGACGTCGAAGGCTACGTCGTCATCAAGAGCATTGACGGCTCTCTCGTCTGCACGCGTTGCGCGGGCTCGCTCGATGCCACCTCCATTAGCGGCAATTTCCAATTGATTCAGCCCGCGATGGACAGCGTCCGCGTGCAAACTTCTTCGGGCAATATCCTGTTCGACGGAAATTTCATTCGCCGCGGAATTTACATCCTGAAGAATTACAGCGGCACGATCGAAGTCCGCTTCTCGCCCAGCGATTCCTTCGATGTCACCGCGAATTCTCTCTACGGCAAGGTGCTCAACCAGGCGCCCGTGAAGCCCGACGTGCATGGCAAGACGCAGCCACCGCATTATTCCAACGCGTTTGTTGGCGGCTCCGTCAACCAGGGCAACGCCAAAGTCGAGCTCTCATCCTTTAGTGGTACAATTAAGATCCTAAAGCGTGATTAAACGCTCCGGATCGCTTGTTCGACACTTACAATCCTGTGCCCATGCCGTCCGGTTCTGAACCCCGGCGCAAACTTGCGTGCCTGGTCGGCTTCATGGGCTCCGGCAAGACCACCGTCGGTCGCCTGCTCGCCGCGCAACTCGCCTGGCATTTCCTCGATCTCGACCAGCAAATTGAAGAGCAGGCCGGCCTGCCCGTCGCGGAGATTTTTTCGCGCAGCGGCGAGCCCGCCTTCCGCGATCTCGAACACGAATGTCTGTTGCGCGCTCTGGGCTGGGCCACGGAGCGAAATCTTCCGCTCGTCCTGGCGCTCGGCGGCGGCACGTTCGTTCAGCCGCGCAACGTCGCGGCGCTGCGCGAAGCCGGCGGCACAATGCTCTGGCTCGATTGCCCCGTGGACGAACTCCTCCAACGCTGCGTCATGATGGCCGATCGCCCGCTCTTTCGCGACGAGGCCAGCTTCCGCAAACTTTACGAGGATCGCCTCCCGTTTTACCAGCAGGCAGACCATCGCATCGAATCCGGCCCGGATTCGCGCGAGGCCGTCGAGCGCATCTTGAAACTGCGCATCTTCGATCGCGCTGGTTCGCCGGAAGCGAATCCCATGACGGGCAGCGTGATCGCATGAACCGCCGCCGCGCGCTTTCCGCGTGCCTGGCCGCCGCGGCTTTTCTTTTTGCGCAAACTGGAGTCCGCGCCGATCAATCCCAACCGAAAAAATCCGGCCCTGTATTTTCCGGCGATAAAGGTCGCTTCCGCGTCACACTCGCGGGCACAGAAGTGGGCAGCGAAGAATTTGAAATTAAGTCCGATGGCGACGCCTGGGTCGCGCGTGGCTCCACAGACCTGAAAGTTCCGAGTGCCGGCGACATGAAAGTCACCGGAGAATTGCATCTCGCAGCGGACGGCGGACTTCAGAAGTATCAGTGGACGTCGCAGTCGCCAAAGGCCGCGAACGGCTCCGTGACTTTTGCGAGCGGCACGGCCAAGTGTTCCCTAACCGTCGGCACCGCGGACCCGTTCCTAAGAGATTTTCAGTTCGGAGATCCGCACGTCGTCGTGCTGGACAACAATCTCTACTATCAATATGCGGTCCTGGCGCGTGTCTACGATTGGGCTGCCGCCGGCAAACAAGATTTCCACGTGGTCATTCCGCAGGACATGACCCCGGGCACCGTCAGCGTGCAATCACAAGCCTACAACGGCCCGCTCTCCGAATTAGTAGTCACCACCCCCGACATAGAAATTCATCTCTTCTGCGACACGAACCACCGCCTGATGCGCCTGGAAGTCCCCTCGTCGAAAGTAGTAGTCGAGCGCGAGTAGCGCCCCCAGTTGGACAGGCATTCCTGCCTGTCCCTCCTAGCCCTACCGCAACCAAGAGTGGACAGGCAGGAATGCATGTCCTACCCGGTGCAGAATCGGCCGCGTCCACTGCCAAGCGCTGCTGCAGGGCGTAAAAGAAGCGGGCCGCCCGGTTGTGCTGTCCGGGCGGCCCGCGATGCGTCGTTTTACTGAGGTGGAAAAACTAGATGTTCATATGACGGCTCATCGAGACGGCTGGTTTCGGCGGAGTTGGCTGCTGCGGTTCGACCGTGAGCGTCATCTCCGCGCCTTTGCGCAACAGCGTGAGCGTGACGGATTTTTCTTCGTGCTTCTCTTCGAGCTTCCCGCGAAGCTCGCCTACGTTATGCACTGCGTCGCCGTCGAGTTTCGTGATCACGTCGCCCGCCTTGAGTCCGGCCTTGGCTGCTGGCGTATCCGGCAGGACGGCGCTCACGAGCACGCCTTGGCCGTCCGGCGCGCCGAAATATTCGCCTAGTTGCTGGGAGAGATCCATTGCTTCGATGCCCAGCCGCGGCGTGCGTCCCATCATCATCGGCATATCGGGCATATCCGGCATATTGGGCATGTCCGGCAGTCCTTGAAATCTGTACACGAATTGGCGCGGCATCATGTTCTGAATATTGACCTGCATTTCGTGTTGCCGGCTTTCGAGTTGCACCGAGGCGCTCTGCGAGTGCGCGTCGCGCCAGTAACTGAGTTGCACGGTGCGGCCCGGAGGAGTCTCGCGAATCATCCGGCGAAACGCGGCGGTACCCTCGACGCGCTCGCCGTCGTATTCGGTGATCACGTCGCCCGTTTTCAATCCGGCTTTCGCGGCCGGGCTGTTGTCTTCCACTTCCGTCAGCAGGACGCCGCGCACGGTGGGCAGCTTCAGTTCTTTGGCCTTGTCTTCGTTGACTTCGTCGATGCCCACGCCCAGCCAGCCGGACCCCATGCCGACTTGCGCGAGTTGCGCGTCGAGGTCAATCATCTCCGGCATATTCGCCATGTCTGGAATCGGTTGCACCAGTACGTTCTCGTCCGAAGAAGCGGGCGGTGCCGGCGGTTCGGGCGCTTGCTGCGCGCGCAGCCGAAGCGGCAGATACGCGGCCAGCAGCGCGGCAATCGCCATTCCCGGCAATATCCATACTCTAGATTTCTTCATCGTAATTTCACCTCTCATTTCGTTCGACGCTCCGCGCGCGCGCAGGTGAGCACGCGTCAAAATGAAACGTCACACGGTCGGTTTGAATTCGACGATTCGGACGGAGCCATTCACAGTGCGCAGGCGCATCGCACTACCACCGCTGCCCAGTTGACCGTGGAATTCCCGCGCACCGGAAGCGCTGAGCGCCGCAACTGGAAAGTCGGATCGGAAGTCGCCGTTGAGCGTTCGGACATCGAGCGCCGCATTTGCGCCGGGAACCAGAGCGACGACGATCGAGCCGTTCACCGTTTCCGCGGCCACCGGCGCTTCGCCCAATCGCCTGAGCTCCATGTGAATGTCGCCGTTGGTGGTGTGCGCGGACAGCGAACCCGAGCTGTCGCTGACTTCGACGTTTCCATTCACAGAACGCAATTCGCCGGAGGAATCGAGGCCCATCACCTCGATACCGCCGTTCACGGTGGCGATTCCTCCAAGCAAAACGTGCTGCGGCACATGCACTGTGTACGCCACGGACACCTCGACGCCTTTTTCCTCTGGATAGATCGTCTTGACGGCGACGTGACTCGCGTCCGCGTCCACATCAATCGTCACTTTCGAGAGGTCTTCCGAATCGTGAGCCGCCGTCTTTACCGCGTGAATCTGCACTTCGTTGCGGTCCCAGCCGGAAATTTCGACTGTGCCGTTCACATTCTGCAAAGCGAATGTGCCGCCGGGAGAGAGCGGGTACGTCTTGTCGAATGTTTCGTTCGCAGCGCGCGCCGGAAGCGTCCACACGATGGCCGCCGCCGCAAGGATTACTGCAAGCTGGAGTTTGCGCATCCTCACACCCCTACGAGAAATTTGGCCCGTGGATCTACTTCAGATGAAATTCGATCGAGACGCTCGTCAGCACGTTGACCGGACGCCCATTCACAAGTGTCGGTGCGTAGCGCCAGTGCTCGACGGCGTCCATCGCGGCCTGCGCCAACTCGGGCTCGCCGGACAACACCTTCATGCCTTGCACCGCGCCGTCCTTGCCGATTTCCAGGCTCAACACCACCGTGCCCTCAATGCCCGCCTGCCTCGCGAAGTCCGGATACACGGCCTCCACTTTGTGCACGAGTTTCTTCTGCTGCTCGTCCGGGTCCACTTCGATTCCGCCCCAGAAAAGTTCTTCGAGCCGATCCTCGATTGCGTCGAACCGGCTTGGCACTTGTTCAGGCTCTGCCTGTGTCGGAGGCGCGGGCGGCTCGGGAGGCGCCCCAGCTTCTGGGGGAGACGGGACGTCCATCGGCGATTGCGAATCCGGTTGCGCCAGCATTCTGGTCTGCGCATCGATCTGCTCACGAAGTTGATCCATTTCCTGCGCGGCGTTACGAAAGGCGGACTGCGCGTCGCTCAATTTCAAGATGATGTTGCCGGAAAGAGCGCGCAGATGAAGCACTTCGCCGCCGCCGTTCATCTCGCATTCGGCGCGAACCGGCCCGGCGCCCGAGGCTCCGGGATAACTGATCTTGATGGGAATGTCCGGGTCCGCGACGATGTGACTCAGTCCCCCTTGCGCGACGATCGCATCGATCGAAACGCTCAGCCCGCGCGGCAAGTAGACGACGATGTCGCCTTGCATGGAATCAAGCTCCGATGGCGCAATGACGTGGCGCACAGGGCGATCCGTCGCCGAACCGTTGTCATCGTCCGAATCCGGGCCGCCGGGAGAGATCCACGCGGTGATGGTTCCGAACGACGTGGTGGCGCGCAGCGGACACTCCGCGTCGGTGAGCATGATGCTGCCGTGGCTCGATTCCAGTTGAGTGGGGCCGTTCGATCGCACGATGCGAATGGCGCCGCCGCCCGTGCGCGCGTGCAGCGAGCCGCTGACTTCGCCGAAACTGATTTGTCCGCCTCCGGTCGAGGCGGTTACGTCTCCGTCGGCGCTACCGATCAAAATGTTGCCGCCGCCGGTTTCCACTTGCGCGTCTCCGCCAATCGAGCCGACGCGGATATGCCCACCACCCGTGCGCAATTCCGCGTCGCCGCCGATGTCACCGGCGGTGATGTGGCCGCCTTCCGTGCTGGCGTGCAAATCGCCCGCAACGTCGCCGACGACGATGTGCCCGCCTTGTGTCTCCAAGTGAGCGGAAAACGAATCGTCTTGCCCGCTCAAGTCGCCGATTTGGCCCGCGGTAATATTTCCGCCGCCGGTGACCAAGACAACTTTGCCGTCGATGTCCTGGGCGTCGATATTGCCGGCACTGGTGGAAAGTTCGAGGCTGTATTTGCGCGGCACGTGAATTTCGCAGTCCACGCGTACGTTGGCCCGAGCGTCGCGGGAGTTCAGTTGGCCGAGAATTTGAACGCCGGCATCGGTGGCGCGCGCTGTCACGAGGTAACGCTTCGCAACGTCGGTGGCGCCGGGCTGGCGCGCGTCCGCGACGATGCGGATGCGGAAACGGACTTCGTTCGTTGCGTCGGTGAAAACGTGGAAATTGGCGAGATCGGAAGACGCGCGCAGGCGGAGGCCCGAATGCGTCGGCACGCTTCCGGATTTCTCCGCGGTCACGTGCGGGATGTCGCCGGGCTGACTAGGTCCGCGATGCCTGCGCGCCGCGGCAGGCAGCACGACGAGGAGTGCAAGCAAAATCGCGAAGCAGCTCTTCAAGAATGGAAGCGAGCGTGAATGGATCAGTCCAGACATAATTTCGAGAAACTTCAGTGTGACGGCTCGGGCGCGATCTGGCGAAGCGCCGTGGCGCTCACCATGCGCACATATTGGTTCGGGTCGCTGTCCCGGCTCTCGCGAAGCGCGCTTAGGATCGCCGTGTCCGAAGTTTCAGTTGGCGAATCCTCCTCGGCACCGAGCGAGGCGACCAACGCGTTCAGCGCTTCCACGCGCACGCCGCAGTTCGCGTCCTTGCGCAGGGCGGCAAGCAGCGTTTGGCGCACCAGCGAATCCTGTCCGTAGCCGCGCAACGACTCGAGGGCTTTGAGGCGCACGCCTGGATTTTCATCTTCCCGCGCGGCCGCGCACAACGCGCGGCGCACGTTCGGCTCTCCGGCGCTAGGCCGCAACAAGTCGAGCGAATCGAGCAACACGCCGGGGTCAAAACGCTGGCTGTTCGCAACCATATACGTGAGTACGCGCTGCACTTCGGTATCGTCCGCTGCGCCTTCGATGCGCATCGGTCTTTGGGAGAAAATTTGAAGCTCCACGCGTGGCTGCGCAGCTTCCGGCGCGCCGGGTGTGCCCGCCGCATCGGCCGTCTCGGACGTACCCTGCGCGGGCTCCCATTTCAGGCCGACCACGCCCAAGTTCTGCAATTCCTGGTCGGTGAGCCGCGGCGCGGCGTCCACCACCATTGCGGGCTTGAGCGGCGCGTGCAATTGAACCGCCTGGTATACCATCGGCGCACCTACTCCGAGACCAAATCCTAAAAGGAGTAGCAGCACGGCGCTCGGCGCCGGATGCACCGCCCACAAGCGGCCCAAATTTCGGAGCCCTTCAACGAATCCACGCCACACGCGCGCGAAGCCCTGCGTGCCGCGAACTTTCGCGTCGTCCAGGGCTTCCGCAAGTTCGCTGCGGCTTTGCGCGAGCAGCACTTCGGAACGATCCAGCGAGTCCGCAGGAGCTTCGAGGGACTCGATTGCGTATTGGAGGCTCCTCTCACGTTCCAGCGATGCCGCGCAACCCGCGCAGCCGGGCTCCCCGGGCAGACCACTCACGTGCAGTTCGACGCTCGCGCTTTCCTCAGCGTTCAACTCGTCACACACGTAGAGGAGCAACTTCTGCTCCATCTCCGGGCAGGCGAACGGCGCGTTTTGTTTTTCTTTTTCGCTCACAACAATCCTTCCAGCTGCGCTCGCAGTTTACGCGTTGCGCGGAACAACGAATTTTTCACCGTCTCTTCGGTCGTGCCCAGCGCGTCGCCAATGGCGCGCAGCTTCAATCCCTGGTAATACTTCATCGCAAAAACCATTCGCTCTCGCGGCGAGAGTCGCCCGAGCGCGTCCTCGATCCGCCCCGCAAGCTCGGCGTTCAACAGATTCCGCTCAGGATCGCTTCCCGCACGTGTGGCCGCTTGCCGGTCGAAGAAATCAGGCGCGCCGTCCTCACGGAGTTGCGCTAGATGCTCGGGGGCCTGATCCTCCGGGCGCGCATGCCGTCGCCGCAAATGATCCAGGCAGAGATTGGTGACGATCCTGTAGAGCCAAGTGTAGAAACTGCACTCGAATCGGAAGCTTGGGAGATTCTTGTAAATTTTCAGGAAGGCTTCTTGATAGATGTCGCGGGCGTCTTCGGCCCGGCGAAGGACATTCAGCGCCAGCCGCAGCACGTCGCGATCGTAGCGCCGCACCAACTCTTCAAATGCGAGGCGATCGCCCGCTTGGGCCCGCTCGATGACGCTTCTCTCGTCCGCTTCTTCGAGCGCCCGGCAGAGTGCGCGCACATCCGCGGCCGAGCCTCCGCTCGAATTCTTGGGGCCACCTGGCAACTCGAACGTCATTCCTTCGGCCGTCATCCTGTTCACTCTCTGGTAGCCCAAGGCCGTCGCCGAAACACATCCCCAGCCGGCGTCCGAGGTTTGACGTTGCGGCCGTGTGGGGCGTGGTTGCCCTACAAATAGTTCGATGCCGGCATGCGCGTCAGCGTTAGTTTAGACGCGCGAATACGCAGAGTGTGAGCAGGACCCTCTCTGAAATACAGAACGCCCGAGCCCTAAGAATTGTTCCAGCTCGTGCTAGAAATCGCCCCGCGCCTGGCCAAGCTGCGGTATAAAACTGCGGCAGAATGCAACGAGAAGACCCCGAGTGACCCGCGACCGCAGGGAACGGGCAACGAAGCATGCGCGGCCCTCCTCCGCCCGCCGGCTCACGCTTCTCGGCATGATCGCCGCCACGTACTTCATGGTCGCGGGCGGGCCGTACGGCCTCGAGGACGTCGTCCAGAAAACTGGCTATGCCGGCGCGCTGCTGATCCTGCTGCTCACGCCGCTGCTCTGGAGCATCCCGACCGCCTGGATGGTCAGCGAGCTTGCGACTGCGTTGCCCGAGGAAGGCGGCTTCTACGTTTGGGTGCGCCGCGGCATGGGTCCCTTCTGGGGATTTCAGGAAGCTTGGCTGACGCTGATGGGCAGCCTGCTTGAGATGGCGCTCTATCCGGTGCTATTCATCGAGTATCTCTCGCGATTCGCGCCGCGCTTCGCGACCGGGCGTCCCGGCATCGCGCTGGAAATTGGGATGATAGTGGCCTGCACCGCGTGGAACATTCTGGGAGCGGGCGCGGTCGGTGAAGGTTCGGTTTGGCTGAACGTCATTTTGCTTCTGCCGTTTGTGGGAATCATTGCGGTCGCGCTTCTTCGGCCGCACGGGTTCTCATCCGCTGCTCCCGCACCGTTGCGCCACGCGGATTTGATCGGCGCCCTGCTCATTGCGATGTGGAATTACATGGGCTGGGACAATCTCTCGACGGTGGCGGGTGAAGTGGATCGTCCGCGGCGAAATTATCCGCTGGCGATGATTGGGGCGGTGGCGCTGGTCACGGTGAGCTACATCGCTCCCGTCGCCGCCGTTGCGCACACCGGCCTCGATCCGAATCTCTGGACCACCGGCGGCTGGGTGGACGTCGGAAAATTATTAAGCGGCGAAGGCCTGGCGATTGCGGTCGCAGCCGCGGGTGTGATCGGCGCATTTGGAACATTCGGCGCGTTGATGATGTCGTTCACGCGGTTGCCCGTCGTGCTGGCCGAAGACGGTTATCTTCCACGCGTGTTCACGCGTCTCCATTCGCGGACGAAAGCGCCGTGGGTTGCGATTGTCGCGTGCGCGGTGTGCTGGGCCGCGTTTGTGCCGCTTGGATTCGAGAAGCTCGTCCTGCTCGACGTCCTTCTCACGGGGCTGAGCATCCTGCTGGAATTCTGGGCGCTGGTGGCGTTGCGCATTCGCGAGCCGAATCTGCCGCGGCCGTCGCGCGTACCCGGCGGTGTGCTGGGAACAATTCTCATCGGACTCCCGCCGCTCGCGCTGCTGATTGCGGCGGGCGTGCGCAATCGCGGCGAGAAGATCGGTTCAACCAATGAGCTGACGATCGCGGGGATTGCTGTCCTGGCAGGGGTAATCGTCTATTTTCTGAGCCGGCTGCCCCAGCTCAGCCGCGCGGGAAAAACTTAAGCAAGTCGCGCCAGCCGAATCGCTCCGTAGATCATCGCACACAACACGAAATCAATCAGCACTCCGGCGTCCGCGCGGAACAAATGATGATGCAACGCAGCCGGTAATCGAGGCTCGATCAGCAAATAAAAAATGTTGCCGGCAAGGATGGCCAGCAAGTACTCGCCCCACTGTCGGGCGATCGAGACGCGCGCCGGAACATCCTTTTGTTCTTCGCTCATTTTGCGGCCTGCCCAGGGGCTCGTCGCCACGCCACAACAGGCCACGCCAACAACAGCACGCCGAATGCGGCGACCGCGTAGCCGTTTGCGCGAAAGAACGGATTCGGCTGCTGCAGCAATTCGCCCCCGCCTTTCGCCAGCGCCAGAAGCATGATCAGCAGAAAATATCCCATGAGATTGAAACGCGCCAATTGCGTCACGCCGAGCCAGATCACCGCCAGCGTCAGCAGCGTCAGCCCCGCTCCCCGCGCGAACGATCCCGCGCTTGCATAATCGCTCGCCGACAGCGCCGCCAGCGCGACGAAGAGCGTTCCTTGCAACCAGCGGCTGCGCACGCAATCCGCAAGGAATCCCGCTGCGAGACACAGAAGGCCCGTTAGGAGGAAACCGAGAATCACGGCGCTGGCAATCGCCGAAAGCCCCGGCCAGCGGGCTTCGAGTCCGCTCGGCACCGCAGCCGTCACAGAGTGCTGCAGCAACGGCGCGTGCCACAACAGAAACGGCAACCGCTGAAACCCGATCCAAGCCGTCGCCCCGAATAGCGCGATGCAAATCGCGTCGCGATAGTACGCGGCCGGCATTCCACTCCACTGCGGCAGCCGCTCCTTCCCAAACGCGCGAGAAAGGAAAAACCACGCAAGGCCGAATATAAAAAATGTCACCGTGTACATCAGGATGCTCCCGAGCGTGAGCCCGATCGCCAGGGTGCCAAGATAAATTTTCAGCGGGAGCTTGGTATCGTAGAGCGACCAGTATTGCTGCGAGGCATTCATAAATTTCAGCGCCGCCGCAATCAGCACCCATACGCTCCATTTCGCCATGCGCCGCCATCTCAGCGCGGACATCTCCGGGTGCTTCAAGTTGCGGAAGAAAATCACGAGCACCGTCACGCCAAGCCCTGCTAGAAGAGCGATAAATCCAACGCTCTGCACAGTTCCTGCCAGCGTGCTTTCGCTTTCGTTACGTTCCCAGTCCTCGGGCACATGCACGAAAATTCGATAGCCGGAGACTTCATCGCCTTGCACCTCCAACTGCACGCGCACGTGCGCCGGCTCGCTCGCGCCCGGCGCCGTCGCCAGCGGCGCGATCTGTTCCCATACGAAATGATGATCCGTGCGATGCACCTGCTTCTCGGATGTCGCTTCGACGATCTTCCATTGTGTGAGATCGAGATGCTTCGCCTCGCGCAAATACGTTTCGGCGCGCGCCTGTGCGTCTTCCTTCGTCAACGTGGCGCCTGGGGCATCATCGTCGAGGGTATGATGCACCGAGTGCAGGCCGCCATCCGGCTGCAGCACCACCAGATACTCTTCCTTTTGCGAATCGCGGAAGTAGCGCACGGCCCAATACGCCAATGGCACCCGGTCTTTGTAAATTCTGTTCGCGCCGTCAACTCCCACCGCGCGGCGCAAGTATTCATTCGCGGAAGGATCAAAGGAAAATGTCGTCGCCGCCGCGTGCCGGTAGCTGGCGGGATCAATTTTCCAATCGCGCAGCACTTGATCCGCGTCCGACTGCGCTTCACTCGCATTGATCGAGAAGCACACGAAGTCGCCGATCTCGCTCGTCTTCACGCGCCAGATCAGACCAATTCCCACAAGCGCGCACACTGCAAAAATTGTCAATTTCCGCGCCGTCAGCGCATCATAACGGCGGCCTGCGGGCGCAACCGGCGGCGCGACCGCTTCTTCGGAGTCCGCCGTAGGCGCCTCCGCTGCAGGGGACGCCAGCGACTCGCTCACCTGTTCAACTTCGGCCGCGGCTTCGGCCTTTGCTTCCTCCTCCGTCACCACGCTATTCAGCATCGGCGCGGCAGGTTCAAAGCCGCCACGCGCCAGATACATCACGCCCGCAAACGCCAGCGGAATCAGCGCGCCTGCGCCCACAACTGCCCCGGAAACTCGGAAGTACAGACTCGAAGACCGCAACAACAACAGGCTGATGAGCCCGGCATCCACGGTGTAGTGCCATACCAGCGTGGTGAGAATTCCCCAGCGCAGCATCACGAGTCCCGCGACGATCCCGAACAACCCAATTTCGATCCCGCGAATGTACGGGGGTTCCTGCGGATAATTCGAGTGCAGGAAACTCCACGCGAACGCGGGAATCACCACAGCAAGAAAGCGCGACTTCGTCACGCGCTGAATAAAATGAATTGCAAACAACCGGAACAGGAACTCTTCGCTCGCCGCCGCGTAGAGGCCGATGGTCAGCGGAAAAATCCACGGCGCCACGGTGCTCACAAGGTTGTCGTACTGGATGTCCTCCGGCGCCCAGGCGCCGAATTTCCTCGCCACGATATAAAACACCACTACGTATCCGATGTGCACCGCCGCCATGCACACGCCGATCGCGCACGACCGGAAAAATTCGCGCGTCCGGATCCCCGGTAAGCGGCGGAAGTATCTCAGTTGCACGCGCTCCGGCTGATCCGCACGGTAAAGCGGCTCGCCCGGCACAATTGCCACCACGACCATCAGCGACAGCGCCAGAGCACTCGCCACCGCGATCGCAATCTGCGTCAGCACGAAGCTTGAGTAGGACGATGTGGTGTCGTAGCCTGCCAGCGTGGAGGGCCAGTCATTCAATGTGGCTAAGAACCAAAGTTCAGCCAGAATGCCGCCGACGATCAGCCCGCCCTTCCACTTCAGCGCGCCCTGGCGGCTCAGCGTGATGATGACCCAGAGGCACGCGCCCAGCAGCAGGCCGTACGGAATTAACGCGAGCGTTTCAAGGAAATCGTTTTTCGACCGCAAGTGCGCGAAGTCGCGCTGCCACGCGTCCGGCACTTTCAAGAATTCAGCGTACTTGCCGATCCAGTCGCCCTCGACCGAGACCTGGAGCCGGTACGGCGCGTCCTTCGCGCGGAAACCGTGGCGCTCCCAGGTGAAATTCCACTCGCTGCGATTCGGATGATCTTTTGAATTCGCTTCCTCGGGTAAGTAATCGTAAGCTGAGAGATCCTTGTGCAGCGTGTCGCGCAGAAACGATTCTGCTTTGGCGCGCGCCGCCGCTTGGTCGAGGCGCGCTCCCGGCGTCTCGTCCGCGACGACGTGCTCGTACCCGACGATTTCGCCCGCGGGATCGAGCTTCACGTCGAATTCTTCCTGCTGCAGCGGCTGGAAAAATCGCACACTCCAAAACCAGGTGTGAACCTGCGACGACATCAATTGATTTGCTTGCTGAAGGCCCAACTCGCGTTCGAGGTACGTCTTCGCCGTATCGTCCACATCGAAGACGATGCTCGCCCGGTGATGGGCGAGGTCGGCGTCCTGGCTCGCCGCGAATTGCCGCGCCAGGCCTACCGCCGCGTGGCGCGATACGCGAAAATCAATGGAGGCTTCGGGAAACGCCCGGAAGAAATATTTGGAGGCGACTCCGGCGCCGATGAGCGCGCAAAGAATCCAGATCAGCAGCGTCTTCTTGTCGCTCGCGCTCAGTCGCTCCAACGCCAACACTCCTCGTTCCCAAATTTTGATGCTCGCCCACTCTAGCGAGACGCCCAGCTTCTTTGCAAGAGATGCCGTCGATTTTCCACTTGCCGGCACCTCGGACGCGGGCCAGGTAAATCGTTGCGCGGGGGCGCGGCTTGGCGTACGTTGGCCATCGCAGAAGCGAAATCGCGGACTCGCTGAAACGGGAGAACTCAGTGAAAGTAAGCCGCAGAGAATTCATTCAGTCTTCCGCCGCCGCCACCGCGGCCGGTTCGTTGCTGACCACGAGCGCAACTTCTATCCTGCCCGATCGCGCGTCGCTCGACGGGTTTGAAATCGCCCGGCGGCACCAATTGACCGGCACTCCCCCGACGCCCAACTTTTTTGAAGGCATGCTCCTCGGAAATGGCGATGTCGGCGTGTGCGCTGTGGTTCGGCCAGACGCCCTCGGCCTCCACGTCGGAAAAAACGACTCCTGGGATATTCGGGTCAGCGAAGACATCGAAAAATATGTGCTCACGTTCAAAGAGTTGCTCGACCTCTGGAAGCGCGCCGGCGAGGAAGCCAAGAAGCAAGGCCGCCCCGATCAATTGCATTTGGAATCCAGCGTCGATTTCTTTCGCGAGTACACGCAGAAAGTCAGGTCTTCGTATGCCAAACCTTGGCCGCGTCCCTGGCCATGCGGAACCGTGTGGATCCATTGGGATCCGCGCTGGGTGCAGCCGCTCCGGCAGAGTTTGGATCCCTCGAACGGCCAGTACACGTTGCAACTCGCTGTGGATCAGCCGGCGGAGGCGTCGCGCGTCGTAATCGCATCTTGCTTCGTAGATTGGGCAACGGGCTTGATCTCTGCGACCACCGACGCTCCAGCCCCATTTTCCGCCGTGAATTACGTCCCCGACCTCGATGACACTAACGCCGCACCATTCGGCTTCGAGCTTTCACAGGTCACCGCCGCAACGCTCCCGCGTCCCGAGATTGACGCCTGCCTCGGCGATGGCTTCGCGGAGTTTTCTTGCTACCAGTATTTCCCCGCACTTGGCCCGACACCGGAAATTCCGTCTCCGCCGCGCTCGGACCGCGACCGCAATTTTTCGCTCTGCGGCCGGGTGGCGGGTTCGTGGTCCATCGAGGGTCTGGAGGAAAATCAAGGTCGGCTGAAACAGTCCGGGGCCACGCCGCCCGGCACTCTGGGCTTCCGCGAGCCGCCGGGAATTCACTTGCTTGCCCGCGCGCCGCAGACGTTTCGCCTCGATTTGAAAGTCGTGACGCCGCGGGACATCCTGCTCGAGCGTCTCGAACGTGAGGCCGTGCAATCCGCCGAGCAAAATCCGATCACCATCACTCAGGATTACGCCTTCGCGGGGCAAGAACTTGAAACTTTGGCCCACGCTCGCAAAGAAGTCGAGCGCCTTTCCGCACTCCCTCCCGGAGCAATCCGCCAAGGCTCGGAATCAAACTGGAGAAACTTCTGGTCGCGCTCTGCGGTCCAATTTGAGGACAAAGACCTCGAGCGAATCTGGTATCTCGATCAATATTTTCTAGCGTGCTGTCTTCGGCCCGGCTCGACTGCACCGGGACTCTTCGCGAATTGGTCCACGGGCCACATCGGAACCGCCTGGCATGGCGACTACCACATGGACTACAACTGCCAGCAGATTTGGTGGGGCGTCTTCTCCAGCAATCACGTCGAGCAGCACGTTCCCTACTTTGAGCTTTGCCAAAACATGATGGCCATGTCGGAAAAATACGCCAAGGAAAAATTCGATCTCCCTGGGGCGTACTTCCCTCACTCGGTTTATCCTGTCCCGAGCCAAATTGTGCCGTATCCCGTTCCGCCTTGGGGATACCAGATCAGCGAGACCCCCTGGTCGCTGCAAAGCCTGTGGTGGCAGTACCTTTACACACAGGATGTCGATTACCTGCGCCGAGCGTATCCGATGCTGCGAGCCGGCGCGCGATTCCTGGCCGCGTACGTTCAGAAGGGCAGCGACGCGAAGTACCACATCATCCCCACCGTTTCCTCGGAGAACTGGGGATTTACAGCGGACTATCGACTCAATAAGGACTGCATCCTCGATCTCGCGCTCACGCAATTCCTTTTGAGCGCGGTGATCGAAGCTTCCACCGTCCTCCAGACCGACGACGCCGAGCGCGCGCAGTGGAAGGAGGTGCGCGACAATCTTGCTCCCTATCCGAAAGTCGAAGGACCATACGGTGAGGTCTGGCTTGACGTCGTAGATGCTCCGGCCGAATGGATTTATAACATCCCCATCTCTCTGGCCCCCGTTTTCCCCGGCGAACAGGTCGGCCTCGATGTTGGCGAGGAGCAATTGGAAATCGCCCGCCGCACCGCGCGCACGATTCGGCTCGAAGGCGGCAATGACCTCGTGTATCAGCCGTGGATTCGCGCGCGCCTGGGGAGGCTCGATCTCGATTGGTTCAAGAGTCAGGTGGCGTATTGCCTCTTGCCCAACGGAGTAGCCAATGACCGCGTCCGTCAGTCCGGCGGGCGCTACAGCGACGCCACCGATTTTGATTTCATGATGCGCATGGGAATCTGGACGGAAAATTTCGCGCTGCCCGGCGTCCTGAACGAGTGCATGCTGCAGAGCTATTCCGGCACCCTGCGGCTGTTCCCCAACGTGCGGAATCTTGGTCCCGCCCGATTTGAGAATCTGCGCGCCGCCGGAGCGTTCCTCGTCAGCGCCGCCTTCGACGGCCGCGCAGTCACCCAGCTCTCGCTACTCAGCGAAAAGGGCAAACCGGTTCGCCTCGCCCGGCCCTGGCCCGGGGCCCTACGCGTGAAAAAGCTGAGCGACTCCTCAACCGTGGCCTTCACGACCGAAGCCGACGCCGTCTCCTTTAAGACTGAACCCGGTGAACGCTATCGCGTCGAGTTTGTGTGAAGCGCCCAAAATTCACTTTCATAGTTTATTACCGAAGTGGTACCCTACTCTCGTGCATCTCTTATAGTTTCATATAGGAGAACGGCCTGGAACTCCCCGTAACCCAGGCAAAGTAATTTCCTGGACTTAAGCCCATGCTGCGAACCAGCTTCCCGGCAATCCGATCGAAGTGTTTCGCCCTCTTCATTTTTTCGTTTGCTGGTTGCATTCTCTTGACGCTGGCCGGTTGCGGCTCCGCAGGTAGTGGGGATTCCATTCCCGTTGAGCCTGTGCTTGCGACGATTACTGTGTCCCCTGCCTCGCCCTCCGTCGTCGTTGGCGGCAGTCAGCAATTCACCGCAACTGCGAAAGACACGAACGGCAACGTGATCGCCGGCCTAAATTTTACCTTCTCGAGCAGCGCCACAAGCGTGGCTACAATTAACAGCTCCACCGGCATGGCTTCCTCGGTATTCCCAGGCACAACGCAAATTACGGCCTCCGCAAATGGGGTCACCAGCGACCCGGCCACTTTTGACGTGGCTCCTGGTTTCGTCCGCACGGGCAGCATGACGCTTTCACGGGAAGACTTCACTGCGACACTTCTGAACAGCGGCCAAGTGTTGATGGTCTGCGGCGATAGCGGCGCTGGCGCTCCAGGTCCCGCGGAGCTTTACAATCCCGCGACCGGAACGTTCAGTTTCACGGGCGCCCCGAGCGCGGCACGCTACTCCCAAACAGCGACACTGCTCAACAACGGCATGGTTCTCATCGCGGGTGGCTATACTGGCAACGCGGGCCCGCTAGCCAGCGCGGAACTGTACAACCCCGCGACCGGAACGTTCACGGCGACCGGAAACCTCAATCAGGCGCGCTACTACCACACTGCCACGCTGCTCAATAACGGCATGGTGCTGATCGTCGGCGGTTCGATCTCAGACAGTACGCATTTGAACAGCGCGGAACTCTACGACCCCACTACGGGAACGTTTGCTCTCACAGGCAACTTGGACACCCCCCGTGCGGCGGCTACCGCGACCCTTCTCAACAATGGGGAAGTTCTGATTGCGGGCGGTCAGGGGGCGAATGGCACGTTTCCGCTCAGCGCGGAACTCTATAATCCCGCTACAGGAAGCTTCACGGTTACCGGCAACTTGAATACGGGCCGCGCTTTTCACACAGCGACCCTGCTCAACGATGGAAGTGTGCTGATTGCGGGCGGCAACAGCCCTGGCGGGAATTTGGCGAGCGCCGAGCTATATAACACAGCGACCGGAGATTTCACCCTCACCGGCAGCCTTAATACGGGGCGCGCTTTCCACACCGCGACGCTGCTCAACAATGGAACAGTCCTGTTCGTAGGCGGCATCAGCGCGGGCGGGCAAGTCCTTTCCAGGGCCGAAATTTATGACCCCGCAGCGGCGGCGTTCACGGCCGCAGGCAATCTCTTCACGGCCCGCGAGTCTCACACAGCCACGCGACTAATCAACGGCACGGTTCTGTTGGCTGGCGGCGCTGGCGGCATTGTCCAGACGAGCGCCGAGATCTACGAGACGAATCTGCTCACCCCTTCGGGACTTCAGTCCATCTCAGTTTCACTCTGGGGATCCAAGGCCATTTCCTTGCTTGGCGGCGTCGTGCAACTCCAAACTCCGCCGCTCTCGCCGGGCGCGTTCGAGTCTTTTGTCGCTGTTGGTACGTTTGCGGACGGTACGATGCAGCAACTCGCTTCCGTCACTTGGAGTTCCTCAGACACGACGAATGCCGTCATCAGCAACGACGCGACGAATCCGGGTACTGCATTATCGGTCGGCTCACCCGCGACCGTCATCCCACTCACGATGACTGCGACCGCGGGTGCAGTTTCCGGCGATACGATGATGAGCGTCCGCCGCACCAGCTTCGCCGCCGCCGGCACTACGAGCTTGAACCGGATGGGCCACACTGCGACTTTGCTATCCTCTGGAGCGGTGCTCCTCGCGGGGGGTGGCTACGAAATTGGCTACGACCCGCACATACTCACAAGTCAAGGCACACCCAGTCCCGTAAACGTTCCCACCTCCGCGTGCGAAATTTACTTTCCCGCTGCCGGAGGGTCCTTGGGCGAGGCTTTTCTTTCGGCACCGTACTACGGTTCTACCGCCACTTTGCTCGGCAACGGCACCGTGCTGATCGCGGGCGGTTGGACCTTGGAGCCTGGTGTGTTCCCGCCCAATAGTCGGCTATTTCCCACAGGGTTGATCTTCGATCCCAACGCCGGCGCGTTCGTCGCCAGCCCAATTCTGAATACGTCACGGACGGGCCACACCGCGACGTTGCTGAAGAATGGAATGGTGCTGATCGCGGGCGGAAACGACGCGTTCGGAAACCCCCTGGCCAGTGCTGAGTTGTACGACCCATACACGCAAACCTTCACGCTGACTGGTAGCTTGAACACAGCTCGCACCGAGCACACCGCGACGCTGCTCAGCAATGGAAGGGTACTAATTACGGGCGGCCAAGGTCCGGGTAATTCTGTGCAAGCCAGCGCTGAACTCTACGATCCCGCCACTGGAACTTTCACTTACGCGGGCAGCCTGAACGCAGCGCGCGAATCCCACACCGCCACGCTGCTTCTCGACGGAACCGTATTGATTGTTGGTGGTTACGGCCCCGGCGGAGCTCTGGCGTCCGCGGAGATTTACAACCTAGCAACTGGAACCTTTACCGTGACCGGAAACCTAAATACAGCCCGCGCCATACACACGGCCACGCTTCTCAACAGCGGCTTGGTCTTGATCGCGGGTGGTGCTGACAGCAAGACGAATGCACTAGCCAGCGCTGAATTGTATAACCCAGTGACCGGTCTCTTTACCACGACTGCCGGTTTGATTACGGCGCGCTACGGACACACCGCCACCCTTCTCGATAACGGGATGGTTCTGATCCTCGGCGGCTCCGATTACCCCACCAGCGATATCGTTCTATCAAGCGCCGAAGTGTTCTAGCTCTCCAAGCGTGCGCGGAGAGATTCACGAACGACCCCTCCGCTGCAAGTCGTTCCCGAACCCAGCCCCGGAAACCGCGTGCGATGATATAAAGAACGGATGCCGTTTGCTCCCTCAACCGACGTGCAATTTCTCAAGGGCGTTGGCCCTCAGCGCGCTCTTCTGCTTGCGGAACGCGGCATCCGCACTATCGAGGATTTGCTGGGCTACCTTCCCTTCCGCTACGAAGACCGCATCCATTTCGCGCAGATTCGCGACATTCGCCCTGGTGGAATCTACACGGTGCAAGTTGTCGTCCTGGACGGCGCGCCCGTCGTCTATGGCCGCCCATCGCCGAACTTTCGTCGGCGGCGCGCCGACACGATCTATCATCTGCTCGTCCGCGACGCGAGCGGCACGCTCGCCTGCAAATTTTTTCACGGCGGCTATCTCGCCGATCGTTTCAAATCCGGACAGCGACTGGTCCTGCACGGGCGCGCCGAGCTTGATAAGTATCATCCCGGCCGCGTGGAGATGGTCAATCCGGAATTCGAGGTTCTCAGCTCCGATTCCACGGACTCCACCGAAGTGGGCCGCATCGTTCCGATTTACGAATCCATCGCCAAGATGAGCTCGCGCACGCTGCGCGGCATCATTTACTCCGCGCTCTCGAATCTTTCGGGCACGCTGCCCGATTTCCTTCCGCCGGAACTCCTCGCGCGCTATCGCTTCCCTTCGCGCGAAGACGCCGTCCGCTTCGTCCATTTTCCCTCGCAAATGGAATCCGTTGACGCGCTCAACGCGTTTCGTTCTCCCGCGCATCAACGACTCATTTTCGAAGAGTTTTTTTTCTACCAGTTGAGCGTGGCGCTGCGGCGGCAGCGCGCGCAGCAGCAGAAAGGAATCGCGTTTCGCGTCCGCGAGCCGGAAATTCGCGAGGCGCTGAAACGCATCCTGCCATTCAAACCGACCGGCGCGCAAAAGCGTGCGCTCGGCGAAATCGCCGCGGATCTCGAACGGCCGATTCCAATGAATAGGTTGCTGCAAGGCGACGTCGGCTGCGGCAAGACGATCGTCGCGCTCGAAGCCGCGACCATCGTCATCGAGAACGGTTTCCAGGTGGCGCTCATGGCGCCGACAGAAATTCTCGCCGTGCAACACTTCCTCGCCGCGCGCCATGTCTTCGCGCGTTCCGGGTATCGCGCCGAATTGTTGATCAGCGGCATGAAGACCGCGGAAAAGCGCGACGCAGTTGCGCGCGTCGCATCCGGCGAAGCGCAACTCATCGTGGGCACGCACGCGCTGATCGAGGACCCCATTGCGTTCGCGCGGCTTGGTCTGGTGATCGTAGACGAGCAGCATCGCTTCGGCGTCTTGCAGCGGAAGCGACTCATCGAGAAGGGAGCGATGCCGGACGTTTTAGTTATGACCGCGACGCCGATTCCGCGCACTCTTTCGCTCACCCTGTTCGGCGACTTGGATATTTCCGTGATTGACGAGATGCCGCCCGGCCGGACACCCGTCGAGACGCGCTGGACCGGGGACGACCATCTCAAGGGCGTGTGGGAATTTCTGCGCGGCGAAGTCGTGCGCGGACGGCAGGCTTACGTCGTTTATCCGGTCATCGAGCAGTCCAAGTCCGCCGAATCGGCGCGCTCACTCAAGGCGGCGATTGTGGAGTGCGAACACTTGCGCCGCAGCGTTTTCCCCAAACTTCACATCGGCCTGTTGCACGGCCGCATGCGCAGCGAAGAAAAAGAATCCGTCATGGAGGAATTTCGCCGTGGCGCGCTGGAAATCTTGGTGGCGACAACGGTGATCGAGGTGGGTGTGGACGTTCCCAACGCAACCGTGATGGTCATCGAACACGCGGATCGCTTCGGTTTGTCGCAACTTCACCAGTTGCGCGGGCGTATCGGCCGCGGCGGCGGCAAGGGAACTTGCATTCTAGTGGCCCCGAGAAACATTTCCGACGATGCGCGCGTCCGGCTCGAAACGATGGTGGCGACGACGAACGGATTTGAAATTGCGGAGACGGACTTGAAATTACGCGGCCCTGGGGAATTTTTCGGCACGCGCCAGCACGGCGATCTCGGCTTTCACCTTGCGAATCCCATTCGCGATTCGGAATTGCTCAACCTGGCGCACACCGAGGCCTACGCGCTGGTAGAAAATCCCGCCGCGGAAACGGCGCGCACGAAATTGCTCACCTCGCTCACTCCGGATTGGCAGCGCCGCTACCAGCTTGCGGCGGTGGGCTAGAGGCATGCGCGTCGTCGCAGGAAAATTCGGTGGACGCCGGCTTGCGGGGCTGCACGGAATGAAAATGCGTCCGACGAGCGACCGCTTGCGCGAGACGCTTTTCAATATTCTGGGGCCGACTGTGAACGGTTGCGTTTTCCTCGATCTCTTCGCCGGGACTGGCGCAGTCGGGATCGAAGCGTTGAGCCGCGGCGCGCGGCAGGCCATCTTTGTGGAATTTCACACGGCGGCCGTCACGCTCATCCGGAAAAATCTAGAGTCGCTGGACATATCGGCAGGAACGGAAATCATATCCACCCTTGCGGCGCGCGCGTTGGAACGGCTCGAGGCGCGCCGCGGCCACGTCGATCTTGTCTATCTCGATCCGCCTTACGAGCAGAGCCAGGCCTACGACGAGACGCTCGATTTTCTGGGCGCGTCAAATCTGCTCGCGCCGCGAGGTTGCGTTGTCGCGGAGCACGCGAGCCGTCGCGCGCTTCCCGAACGGTTCGGGAGTCTCGAGCGCGTGCGGCTGGTCGAGCAAGGTGACGCGTCGCTCAGCTTCTACCGCCTCGCGCTTGCGGCCTGAGCTGGCAGGACCTGCGGTTGCGCGAGCGTCCCTTTGAGCGTGAATGGGACGACCAATTTCCCCGCCGCGTTTCTAAGGATTTGGCTGAGGTACGCGGCAATGCCCTCCGTCGCGCTGGACGAGGAAGATGCCGCGCCTCCGGGAAATGAGATCTGGCCCTGATAATCAATCGAGCCGTTGAACCCGAGGCTGCCCTGCAAATCCACGCTGCCTGACGGGGCGTCGATGTGAATTCTGTGACTCGCGAAGCGTTGAGCGGCAATCGCGACATCACCCGCAATCCTGCGGAACGGCGTCGGGGCCGGAGGAGAGTCCGATTCGATTGCGGCTCCGGGTGCGGCGCTGAGATTTAAGGTGGGCAAGTGGCCGTCGCGCACGGAAAACATTCCAGTTCCGGTGAGCGACTTTCGCCAGTCCGTTTCGAGCGAACCGAATACCTGCAGATCGAATTCCGAGACGCCGTAGAGCTTGCCCTTGAGCGACGGCGAATCGTCGAGCAGGCGCCCCAGATCAACCGTGCGCGCTTGAATGTTGGCAGAAAATCGTTCAGGTTCAGAGGCGCGATCGAGACGCGCCGTCGCCTGTACGACTCCGCCATAAACGCCGAGCGTGAACGGCCAGAGTTCCGCGCGGTCGTTGAACAATCGTAATTCAGCGGTAAGCGGCCCGGCCGTGTAGGTTTGCCAGAGCACGCGCTGCGCGGTGAGTTTGCCTTGCGCGACGAGTTGGCTGATAGGCGGCGGATCGCCGGGCGGATCGGGCGCGCGCACAGCCGCTGGGGCCGGCATCGCGGCGTACGGGATCGCATCGAGAGTGAGCTGATTCGATTGGAGATCAAATTGGACGATCGGATTCGCGGAGTCGTTGACGGCGACCGTTCCCCGAAGGTCGCCGGCAGCGCCGAGGTCGGCCGAGAAATCGGCTTTCAGATGGCCGGAATCGAGTACGAGCGATCCGGAGAGAAACACAATCGGCTGCGGCCAGCCAGGCAGTGTCGCCTGAAGCCCTTGGAGGTCGGCGTTACCCCGCCAGCGCTGAAAATCGAGAGGCGAAAGCGCGACGCTGCTCAAATTTCCGTTCAGGTGCTTGGCGTCGAGGTCGAGCACCTCGGCGCCACTCGGGTCGATTTTCCCGAGCTGAAGTTCCGCATCGGTGAGATGCACATTGGCGATGCCGGTGAGTGAGAAGGAAAAGTCGCTGAGTACAACACCTGCACTGGAATCGGAAAAGCCCGCTTCGGAGACGGGCAAGACATCGGGCGCGGAAGCGAGCAAATAATTGCATTGTCCTTGGGCGTTCTGGAGCAACGAGATTTTCGGTCTCACGAGTTCGAGAGAATTGAGTTCGATGCGACGGCGCAAGAGCGGCCAGAATGCGATCGTTGCGCGAATTTCGTGAGCCGAGGCGAGATCCGCTTGGGGGAATCCCGCTGGATTGCCGATCTCCGCGGTTTCCACCACGAATCCCAGCCGCGGCAAGAACTGCGCGCGCAACTTGCCAAGATGTACGGGCCGGCCGGTCTGCTCGCTGAGGAGCGATGCGATCTCGTTGCGATAGCGGTCCAGATTCAAGAGGTACGGCGCGAATTCCGCAAAGGCAATGATGGAAATCAGAGCTACCAGCAAGAACTTGACCCATTTCGGCGTGCCGCGCGGCGAGCGCGACACAGACGGTTGCAGATTCGTGTCTTGGTTTGATTCGCTCAATGCTTTACCCGGCACGATAGGGGCAGTCCATCGTTGCAAATCCGATGGCCGCGCGGCAACACTTCTCTCGACAAACGCGCATCAGATTACAAGGGGCCGGCAGCCCCAGGGCGTATAATCGGGGGACCATGCCAGGGTTAGACGCGAAAGGCCCGAGTGCGGGTGTACGGGTTTGGGGTAGGCGCGTGGAGAAATCCCCGGCCGACGCCGGCGTGCGTTTGGACGTCGCCTGGTCCAGCGCGGGCGCGAACTTCTGGGACAGCCTGCTCGTCGTGCTGCGCGGGCCGATGCCGCCCAAGGAGTTTCACGGCGGACCGTACTTCCGCGATTGCTGGGTGGGTTCGCGCTGGCCGACTCGCACGGTTGCGGTCGCCCTGGCGCTGCAAGTGGCGCTCGTTCTGATGCATCCGCATTGGAATATCGTCTCGACTCGGCCGGCAACCGTGGAGGCGGAACTCACCTGGTACGCGCCCGATCAGGACTTGCCGCGGATCCCGCTCGACCAGCCAAAGAATAAGCTAAATTCCATCTCCGATCCCAAGCAACCGCCGCCTCGTGAGGGCGCAGACGCCTACCATCCGCGGCAAACTATTCTGAGTGCGCCGCTGCACCCCACGCATCCGCGCCAGGTGCTGATTCAGCCCGACGCCCCAAATGTGGCGCCGAAAATTCTTCCCGCCCTGCCCAATATTGTGGAGTGGTCGGACGGCTCACCCGCCACGCCACGACTGAGTATTTCACAGCAGGCGTTCGCGCGAATGCATCCGGAAGCCAGTCAGCCGAAGGACACGCAGCCGGACGCCGCGCCCGATGTCGCAAATCCGCAACTCCAAGCTGGGCCGATCGATATCGCGGAGGACCCGGCCGCCGTTCCGAAACCTGCCTTGACCATCCACCGTATGAGCGCAGGGCGGGCGCACGAGCGTCGCGCCGATGCGGACACGCCCGCGCCGGATGTTGCGGGAAGCATCGGCGGCGACCCCGGCCACGTCATTGCGATTTCAGCCGCACCGGCACCGCCGGCGCCTCCACCCGAGGTGCCGCAAGGGAATTTAACCGCGCGCGTTTCGATTTCTCCTGAAGGCACGCAACCCGGCACGCCCGGTGGCGCAGCAAATGGAGCCGCGGGGCCAAGCGGAGGGCCGAGCGGCGGCGCAGGCAATGGCGCATCGGGAATTTCGATCAGCGGCGGCGCGCCGAACTCGCACGCTCCGGTCGCAGGCCTCGGCGACGGCTCGGGCCATGGCGTCGGCGCGCCGGGAGTTGGGGCGCATTCCGTGCGATCTTCGCCGCCACCGGATCCTGGCGCGACGCCTACTCCGTCGAATTTTGCGGCGCTCGGGCCGGACGCGCGCCCGGAAGTGCTGCTCGGGCCAGGGCAGGTTTATACGCTGCACGTCAACATGCCGAATTTGACGAGCGCGTCAGGCAGCTGGATTCTCAACTTTGCGGAGATGGATAGCGGACGCGACGGGCCACGCAGCGAGCCGTTGGGGACGGACCTGGTGGGACCCGAGCCGCTGCGAAAAGTGGATCCGCGATATCCGCCGGACCTTCGCAATCAGAAAATCGAAGGCGAAGTGATTCTGTATGCCGTGATTCGTAAGGATGGATCGGTGGACAGCATTCAATTGGTGCGCGGCGTGGATCCGGAACTCGACAACAATGCGATGCAAGCGTTGTCTGGGTGGAAATTCCGTCCGGCGGAACGCCAGGGTGCGCCGGTGGAATTGGTGGCCATCGTGCGAATTCCGTTCCGCGCGGTCGCGCCGGACCGTTAATTTCAACGACAAACTTATTTAGCTGCTTGGTGCAAAATCCTCGCGAGTGTCATTCCGAGCGCAGCGAGGAATCTCTCTTATGCGTGGACTCTGAGGAGAAGAGAGATTCCTCGTCGCTTCGCTCCTCGGAATGACGAGCTCGGGAAGTCTTCCGAAAAAACTCTCAGACGGTGAGAACCGTCAGCAGGCGGTCCACGTCGCGCTCGGAATTGTAGAGATGGGGCGAAACGCGTAGGGCGCCATCGCGCAAGCTGATGATGATATTCGCCTTCTGTAGCTTCTCGTAGAGAGCGGGCCCGCCGCCGGGCTTGCGCGACTGCACGCAAACGTACGGGCCGCGCGCATCGGCTTCGGGGGGACTGCCGAGAACGCAACGATCCAGCGGTAGCCGCCGAATCAAATCTTCAATGAGGGCGCGGTTGTGCTGCCAGATCGTCTCCACGCCGACACGATGAATAAACTCCAGTGAAGCTTCCATCGCCGCGAGATTGAAAAAGCTCGCCGTTTCCGGCGAATCCCAGCGAAGCGCGCTCTTCGCGTGCCCGTGGCCGCCGGACGAAAGAGAGTGAAACTTTCCCGCGTCCTCGAGCGACTGCCAATACACCGGACCTTCGCGCATTTTTTCCATCACGTTGCTGCGCACCCAAAGAAATCCCGTGCCGTAGGGCGAGAGTAGCCACTTGTATCCAGCGGCGACAAGAAAATCGCAGCCGAGCGATTCGACCGTCATCGGCATCGCGCCTGCGCACTGCGACGCGTCCAGCAGAAGATAGCCACCGACCGCGTGGACGGCATCGGCGACCCGGCGCGCATCGAGGCGAGCGGAATCGTTGTAGCGCACAAGGCTCGCGGAAATCAGGCGCGTGCGCGGTGTGATTTGCTCGAGGAAATCATCAGCGGTGATAAATCGCCCGTGCGGAGCAACGACTTTCACCCTGACTCCCGCGGCGGCTTGCATCGGCAGCCACGTCGCGAAGTGAGCCGGGAATTCGCCCTGCGCGATGAGAATTTCGTGCCCAGAACGCAGTTCGAGACGGTTGGCAACCACTTGCATGCCGCCGCTCGCGCCGCTCGAGAGTGCGATCTCCTCGGGCTGTGCGCCGATGAGCCGCGCGAGCAATGCGCGCACGCGGCCGGGCAACTCGAAATACTCGGGCTCGGGAATGTGGTGCGGGAATTTCTTCCATTCGAGCGCCTTCAGCGTTGCGCGGATGGCGGCACGGGGCATCGGGGCTTGCCCGGCCGCGTTTAGAAAAACGGCGTCTTCGATCTCAAACCATTCTTTTCGCCAGTCGGTCATCAAACGTGATGCCTTTCAAAAGTGTGCGCGCAGATCGCCGAATTGTCCGACGATCACCAGCCGGCCCGCGCCGCACTGCACTTCCTCGTGTTCCAATTCCCAGGTGCTGGGATGCGGAATGAACACGGCGTTGAGTCCGGCCTCGAGCGCGGGATTGATATCGCTGCGCGGGCTATTGCCGATCATCCAGCCGCGCGATTTCACCACATGGTGCTTGTTCACCAGGTGAAGATAAGTCGGGACATCTTTCTCGCCCACGATTTCGATGGCCTCGAAATGCGTCTGCAGGCCGGACCGCTCGACCTTTGCGGCCTGCTCGGCGGCTTCGCCCTTGGTGAACAGGATGAGACGATGCCGCTCGGCCAGATAGGCAAGGGTATCAGGCACGCCGTCGAGGACGTGCGGCGGGGTCTGCTCGATCTCCTGCACGCCGCGATGAATTTCATCGAGGACAGGCCGCCGCGCGAGATTGCCCGCCAGTTTCATATACGTTTCTTCCAGCGAGCGGGCGAAGCTGCGGACGCCGTAGCCGTGCTGGCGAATATTGCGGCGCTCGGTTTCGTTCAGAATGCGGCGCGCGTACACGCGCGAATACCCGAGCGGTTCGACGAACCCGAGAAACGCCTCGATGGTTTTCTCGAAGAGTACGTTATTTTCCCAGAGCGTATCGTCGGCATCGATGAGTAGAGTTTCGCGAGGCATCGTTCGGGTTCCGGGCGCGCGAAGCCGTCAGGAGCGTTTGGGCACGCCCGCGGCGAGCTTCTCAAGAATGGTGCGGGCGATTTGCTGCGTCTCGCCGAAATGACTGAGGTAACTCTGAAATTCGCGGTTCACCTCGAGCGCGTCGTCGGGACTGAGTTGCGTGCGGATCATCATGTCGCGCACGCGCACGGGGTGCGGCAGCAGCGCGTCTTCATTCAGTTCTTCGAGGGCGATCTTGACGTCATAGTGATACATCGTTCCTCCACGCGTGGATAGGAACGCTTATTGTACCGCGATTCGCGGAAGGGCTGCTGGAGACGAGAAGCGTGGGTAGTGCGTCAGTCTGATTTTTCGGCTTGGGGAGGACGTGGAGTAAGCGAAGGAGATCGTTGCGCCAATATCAAAGGTTGGCGCCCCAGAAGGAGATCAAGCGCCCAGTTTGCGCTGTTCATATCGTGCGTTCGACGCCGGTCGTCTCTTGTGTTCTTGCTTCGCCGATCGCGATGGAACGCCCAATCCAGGCGAAAACGAATAGGGTCAGGCCGGCGATCCATGCGCCTGGACTGAACGTTCCCGAAAAATAATGTGCGATCAGGACGCCCATAGCGATGAGAATTCCCGCGAGGACCGTGAACATCCGCATCCCGTAGAGAGTAGCGAACGGCAAATAGTGCGCGCCCAAAAGTACCATCAGAGCCGGAAAAAACCAGTTCAAGCGATAGAGACCAACGGGCACAAGAAGCAGCATGGAAAACGGCAGCACGAACGCGACCTGCATCCCCAGGTTATTGAACGGATTCTCTCTGCTCACGGAAGCTCGGCGGCCAGACAAACGCAGCAGCATTTGAGTGAGAGGAAAGATGAAGATTCCCCCGATGACGACGGTCAGAATCGACGCTTGGGGAGTGACCCAAGTGCCCAGCGCTGCGGACACTAGCCAAATTACGGACGAAACAAGCTGCCCCCAAAAGCCGCCAATGTAGACGGACCGACTTTCGCGTTGAGCGTCCTGGATGTCCATTCAAACCTCCGAAACTGGCGGTGTGTCGCGGCTCACTCCATTGGCGCGCCGCTCATCGCGCGCACCTGACTTTGTTTGAAAAATACGTCGTCAAGTTAACATGGTCTTGGAGATTCCCAGCTCGCCCGAAACCTCAGACTGACCCACCACCGAAGCGTGTGATCGTGGAGAGCGGGCGATCGTCAGGCCGGCGCAGGCAGAAACTCGTAGCGGTCAATTCGGGCGGCAACGCCGCAATGGCCGTTGAGGGGCTCGACGCGAACGACCTGAGCGAAGCAGCGAATATGAACATCGCCGGCCATGGTGATTTCTTTGGGAAGTGTTAGGACCAGCTCCAGCGGGGCGCCGGATTCGTACTGCCTGTCGATCGTGAAGTAAAGGCCGCGAAAGCTAACGTCGCGAGTCTTCCCACTTCGTTCCGCTTCCCCTTCGGAATTCGAGGAGCGGACCATCAGCGGTAAGGTCATCGTGAATCGCCGGGAGGCCCGGCGTTCAATTCCGTTTGCCATGATTCTCCCGGAAGAGGGCGTTCCAGGAATCGCCCGTGAATCAACTCAAACCACATGCGACGACTGTTCGAGCACAAGCTAGCATTGAACGGGAATCGGCGCAACTCGAAAACCACGTGCCGCCCAGAATTTTGACCGGCCATCGCGCGGCGCATAAGATTGTGCCGGCCATGTTCGGAGTGGAGAGACGATGAACGCGCACCGAAAGCTGACCATCGATGGTCCGGCCGGCCCGCTCGAAGCGCTCTTCTGGAATATCGAGCGGGATGGCGGCGCGGCTGCAATGCCGCCGCCATTCGCAGCGCTCGTGTGCCATCCGCATCCGCTTTTCGGCGGCACGATGCAGAATAAAGTTGTCTATCGCGCGGCGAAAGCGCTGCATGGACTGGGTTTGCCGGTGTTGCGATTTAATTTTCGCGGCGTGCGGCTGAGTGCCGGTACATATGATCGCGGTAACGGCGAGCAGGACGACGTTCACGCGGCGCTCGATTTCCTCGCGGCGAATTTTCCCGGCGCTCCGCTGCTGGTTGCGGGGTTCAGCTTCGGCGCGTGGGTTGGATTGCGCGTAGGTTGCGTTGACGCACGCGTGACGGCGCTGGTCGGGCTGGGCTTGCCAGTGGGCGACGTGGATGTCTCCTACCTCTCAGAATGCGCGAAGCCCAAGCTGCTGATGAGCGGCGATCAGGATCAATACGGCCCGAAGGAAAAATTGGAAGCGATTATTTCCGCTCTGCCCGAGAAATCGCGCACAGCGACGCAGCTGATCCTGGTGCCCGGCGCCGATCACTTTTTCGCGGGACACCTTGGCGTTGTGGAAAGCGCGATTCCCGAGTGGGTGGGTGCGCGGATGGAAGATCCGCGGTAGATCGCGTCAGCTGGCGCCGCGCTCGAACAATTTGGAGAATGTCTCTTGCGACGCGGGCGGAACGCCCAATAATCGCAAGTTCGCGCGCGCGTGCTCGGCGTGGCTCATCCCCACCAGCGCCGTTGTGATACCCGGGGTCGAGCGAACGAATTGCAGCGCGCGTTCGGCATCGTCCTCCAACCCTAGTGCCGAGGCGATGAAGGGCGGCAGGTTTCGGGCGACCTTGCCTTGAAGAAGAGACGCGCTCGCGATCAACGTGACATCGAGTGCGTGCGCGGCCTCGATCATCGGGAGGGTCCGCTCATCGAGCTCCTGATTCGCGCGGCTAAGCGCTTCGGTCATGCCGAGATTGTAAGGCAACTGCACGAAGCGGCAGTGGTGCGAGTCGCCGGCAAGATCCCGAGCGATGATTTCGACCCGGCCGAGCGAGAGGTAATCACGCGCGGCCTCCGCTTGGCGAAAACCATTCCACGTGGCGAGGCCGTAGAAGCGAATCCGTCCGTCGGCGACGGCGGTCTCGAGTAGCTCGAACGCGGCGCGCAGACGGCGGTCAAACTCTTCGCGGGGAAATTCGCCCAGCTGCGTTTCAGGATTGTGCAGGTAGTAGACGTCGATCGTTTCGACCCCGAGATTGCGGCGGCTGCGTTCGATTTGATCGGCGATAAAGCGCGGGGCGAGGACGTGACAGCCGGCGGCGACGTCCGCGGCGGCAACCAAGCCGGGCTCGACATATTCGCGCTGAAAATATTCGGCGGGATCGGCGGGTAGTTCGCCGTCGGGCGTGAGGAAACCTCCTTTGGTGCAAACGATCAGCTCATCGCGTGCGAAGCCGCGCTTCGCGAGTTCCACAAGCGCGGCGCGGACCGAGCGCTCGCTGCGCTGAAAACGATAATTGATCGCAGTGTCGAGAACGTTTACGCCCGATTCGACCGCGGCGACAATTGCATCCGCATACCCGCGATCGGTCGCATCGTCCGCCTCGCCGAGGTACGTGCCGATGCCGATTGAGGAGAGCAGCAACCCTTGCTGCTTCCGAAAATGCCCCGCCGCGGCTCGATCCGCGAACCGTGCGGCGTATCGCTGGGTGCCTTCTGTCGTTACTCCTGCCAAGAATCCTCCCGCCCAACTCTGCGAGCGTAGAACAGTATACGCACTCAAAGGCGATTCGTGACTACGATGCGGGCGGCGGTTCAGACTCTGACGACTTCGCGACCGGAGCCAGCAGGCGCGAGCAAGCACGCAGGATGCGGCGGTACGGCCATTCCTCTTTCGTTTGTTTGTGTGAGCTCGTCCGGAGATCTGCCGCAAAAAGGATTTCACCGGCGCGAGGCTTGCCGTAGAACCAGCGCGCAAGAAGCGCGAGATAATCTTCGATTTCGCGCAGGCTCCTCTCTCGCGCGAGCCCGGATTCAGATTCGAGATAATCGCGCAGGATTTCTTCGACTGAGCGTGGCGCGTCCGCCGTTTCTCCTGGGCGAGCAAGCTCGCCGAAACGCAGGAATAGCGGCTCGGCGATCAGCCCCGCGCGCACGGCGAAGACAGCGATCGATCGCGGTTCCGCGGCAACTTGAAGAATCACGGCGTTGAGATCTTCGATCCGCCGGGCGAGGCCGGGCATTCCGCGGAGCACTTCCTCGACTTTTTCGAGCTTGCGGTGGAGGGCCGCGGCGCGCTCGAAATCCAAGTTTTCGCTGGCGGCCGCGCGCTCGGCTTGCAACTCCGCTTCGTGAGAACCGCCGCGCGAAGAAAGAAACGACACGACGCGCTCGACTTCCGCACCGTATTCCGCGGCCGTGCATCCCCCGAAGCACGGCGCGAGACACATTTTCATTTCCGAGTAGATGCAACCGGGAAATTCCGGATCGCGCCGGATTTTAATTTGGCAACGGCGAAGCTTGAACAAATCGAGAAAGCGCCCGGCAAAATGATCGGCGGCGCGACGCGATGGAAACGGGCCGTAGTAGGCGCCGGACAACCCGAGACGCCGCGTCGGATAACAACGAGGATAAGCGTTCGCGAGATTCACTTTAAGGACTGCGGGCGGACGCAGCCGCATGCGCTCCCGATACTGCGCGGGCCAGGTGGCGCGGGCGTGTTGCAGATACACAAATGCTTGCTCGAACGGCGAACCCGTGAGGCGATAGCGCACCGCGCGGGCAAATTCGCGAAGGTTCAGACGCTTCGATGCGGGATCGGGAGGCCCGAGAAGACGTTCCAAGCGCTTACGAAGATCCGCTGTGCGCAGTAGGAATGGTTCCGCGCCGGGGAAATCCGCGCGCGGCTCGATGCGAAACACTGCGGCACGCGGCGGAAGAGCCGCGAAGAAATCGGCACCCCGCGCGGGACTGAAGTTTGTGCCGCAATCCAGATCGAGCATTCGCCAAGCTTATACCGGCGGGCCGCGGCGAAGGAACTACGAACGGATAGGCTTAGGGTGATTTCAAAACCCACGAAGCGATGACCAGGCGCTGGATTTCGCTCGTGCCTTCGTAGATTTCCGTGATGCGCGCATCGCGGTACATTCGCTCGACCGGGTACTCGCGGCTATAGCCGTAACCACCATGAATCTGAATGGCCTTGTGCGTGACGCGTGTGGACATCTCCGAAGCAAAAAGTTTCGCAATGGAAGCCTCCATCGAAAAACGCGCGCCCGAATCCTGTTTCCACGCGGCCTTGCGAACGAGAAGCCGCGCGGCATCAATTTCCGTGGCCATATCGGCAAGCATGAACTGAATCGCCTGGAAGTCCGCAATGGGATGACCGAACGCCTGCCGCTGCTGGGCGTAGGCGAGCGCATGCTCGAAAGCGCCCTGTGCGATGCCGGTGGCCTGCGCGGCAATGCCGATGCGGCCGGAGTCGAGAGTGGACAGAGCGATCTTGTAGCCTTCGCCCTCGCGGCCGAGACGATTCGCCACCGGCACGACACAATCGGAAAACGAAAGCTCGACGCAAGCCGTCGCACTGATGCCGAGCTTCTTTTCTTCCTTACCGACGCGAAAGCCCGGCGTGCCCCGTTCCACGATGAGCGCGCTGATGCCTTTTTCGCCGCTTGCGGGATCGGTGTTTACGTAAACGATGGCCGCGTCGGCCACGCCGCCGTTGGTGATCCAGGCTTTCGTGCCATTCACAACGTAGGCGTCGTCTTTGCGCTCAGCGCGGGTCTGCAGGGCCGCGGCGTTCGAGCCCGCTTGCGGCTCGGTGAGCGCGTAGCATCCGATCTTCTCGCCGCGCAAGAACGGCGTCAGGAAATGTTTCTTTTGCTCTTCAGAGCCGAAGCGATGGACCGGATCGCAGAAGAGCGAGTTCTGCACGGAGAGGATCACGGCCGTCGACGCGCACACGCGCGCAATTTCCTCGATCACGATCACGTAACCGACGTGATCGAAGCCGGCGCCGCCCTCAGATTCCGGGAACGCGATCCCCGCGAGGCCCAGCGCGGCCGCCTTGCGAAACGATTCCAGCGGAAAGCGGCAGGTCTCGTCGATCTCCTTGGCGAGGGGTTTCACTTCGCTCTCTGCGAATTCCCGGACGGTGCGCTGCAGCAGAGCTTGTTCTTCGGTGAGTTCAAGATTCAAAGCGAGTTCCTCGCCGCGGCGCGGAGCTGCGCCTCAGGCCTGCAGCGCGCCGCGAAGCTTCTCGTACGTCGTGGCCAACTCTTCGGGTTCGAGCCGCGTCTCGGAAACCGTGGTCATGAAATTCGCATCGCCCGACCAGCGCGGCAAAACGTGCAGGTGAATGTGTCCCAGGACGCCGGCGCCGGCGCAGCGCCCAAGATTCATGCCGAGGTTGTAGCCTTCGGGGTGATAGATCGATTCCAGCGCGGCTTGGACGCGTTGCGCCAAACCCATCATTTCGTTCAGCGTCTCTGCATCCGCCTCGCGCAATTCCGCGAGATGTGCGTACGGAACGACCATGACGTGGCCGGTCGTGTAAGGGAATCGGTTCAGTATGATGTAATTCTTTTTCCCGCGGAAAACGACAAGGTGCGTGGCGTCGTCGCCCGCAGCGGCATTGCAAAAGACGCAGCCATCATGCTTGCCGGATTGCGCGATGTAGCGATAACGCCAGGGAGTCCAGAGATAGTCCATGTTTCGCGCAGCGCGGTGGCGCGGGCGGAATCGCCGTCCCCGCCGAACCCTAAGCTTTTCCTGCCGAGGACGCCGAAGAGCCCGCGGTATTCACGAAGTCTTTCAATTCCTTGCTCGGCTTAAAAAAAGGAATGCTCTTGGCGGGGACGTCCACCTTGGCTCCGGTCTTTGGATTTCGTCCCACGCGGCCACGGCGTTTGCGGGTGCGGAAGCTGCCGAATCCGCGGATCTCAATTTTGTCGCCCTTTTGCAAAGCGCCAATAATTCCCAGGAAAATAGTCTCGACGATAACTTCCGACTCATTGCGCGGGAGGCCGGTGTTCTTCACCACTTCTTCGACCAAGTCGGCCTTGGTCCATGTGGAATCGTTCATGTTCTTTCGCTCCGCCGAAAACCAGAATGCCGCGTCCGCAGTCTTGCCGGATACGGCGAGCAACGGGTCACCCCGGCGCACCGCTGGGTGCTCTTCCTATCACTAAATGCAAGATCAGGGAATCTAATTTTGCTGTCGCGGGCTGGGCGCGACCGCAGGACTATAACATCTCGCGCTTGGCCATGATAGCGTCACCAATCGTGGCCGTCGCAGAGGATTTCGACGAGCGATACTCCTCCACTTCGCGCCGCTCGGCTTGCTTCTGAGCGCCGCGGTAGCTTAACCCGATCTTGTGCTGATCCGAACTCATTTTCACGATCTTGAAGTCGTAATCCTGCCCGACGTGCAGTTGATCGGGAGACTTTCCCCCGCGCGGCTGGCTTTGCGGTTGATCCGGCTTGCGCCGGCCTTCGATCTCCGAGATGTGACACAGCCCTTCGATTCCATCGGCCAGCTCGACAAACGCGCCGAACGTGGTCAGGCGCGAAACGCGGCCGTGCACGAGTTCGCCAACCTTATGCGCCGTGAACCAGTTGGACCAGATGTCGTTCACCTGCTTGATGCCCAACGAGACGCGCCGGCCCGTTGCGTCAATCTTCAAAACCTTGGCCTGAATCGTGTCGCCCTTCTTCAATAGCTCAGCGGGATTCTTGACGCGGCTGGTCCACGAAATGTCGCTGACGTGCACCAGACCGTCAAATCCTTCCTCGATCTCGACGAACGCGCCGAAGTCGGTCAGGTTGCGCACACGGCCCGTGACGACCGTCCCCACCGGATATTTTCCTGCAAGCGTCAGCCACGGATCCGTCTGCGCCTGCTTCATGCCCAGCGAAATCCGGCGCTCGGCGGAATCGACGCCGAGCACAACGACTTCCACGTCGTCTCCGGGTTTAAGAAGCTTTGACGGATGCTGCTTGCGCTTTGACCACGTCATCTCGCTGACGTGCACCAGCCCTTCGATGCCGGGCTCAATCTCCACGAATGCGCCGTAATCGACCAGGCCAATAACCTTACCCGGTATGCGCGAACCGACCGTGAAGCGCGCGGCCACGCTCGCCCACGGATCGGGCTGCATCTGCTTCAGTCCGAGGGAAACGCGCATCTTCGCGCGATCGAATTTCAGAACTTGCACTTCAACTTCGTCGCCGGGCCGCACAATCTCGGAAGGACTGGTCACGCGGCCCCAGGACATATCCGTGACATGCAGTAGTCCATCCAGTCCGCCAAGGTCAATAAAAGCGCCATAGCCCGTAACGTTCTTCACCAAGCCGCGGCGCACCTGCCCCTCAGCGAGCGAGTCCATCAACTTTTTCCGGTCGGCTTCCAAATTCAGTTCGAGAACCGCGCGCCGGCTGACCACCACATTGCCGCGCTTGCGATTCAGCTTGACGACGCGAACCTCGATCTCCTGATCTTTCCAGGAATCGAGATTCTGCACAGGCCGGAGGTCCAGTTGCGAGGCCGGAAGAAACGCGCGCGCCCCGATTTCCACCACCAGGCCGCCTTTGATGTGATCCACCACGCGGCCCTTCAGACTCGTCTTCTCGCGGTAGGCTTTCTCGATGTTGGCCCAGGCGCGGCGACGCCGGGCGCGGAGATGCGAGAGGATGACGTAACCATCCTTGCGATCGCCCGTGCGGAGAACTTCAATGGGCTGGCCGGGATCGAGCTGGATGGGAACTTCGGCTTCGGCAACTTCGGCGGCCGGTATCAAACCTTCGGTCTTTCCTCCCAAGTCTACGACCACGCCAAGTTCCGTGATGGCCACGATGCGGCCGGACTCAATCTCACCTTCGTGCGGCGCCTGTTGCGGCGCGGAATACTGATCGAGGAGTTGGTCCATCTCGATGGACTCGGCCGAGTCTGCGGAGGTTTCGCCCTCTGTGGCGGCTAACGTCGCCTCCGACGCGGGCGCATCAGGCGCGGTATGCGTTCCGTTGGATTCAGCGGCGCCGGCGTCATTCGCGGCCGTCGTTTCAGGCGATGCCGCAGCGACTGCGTCTTGCTCAGGTGTAGAGGCCGGTGCTGCCTCAACCGTCTGCGCAGTCTTCTCCTCGGGCAAAGATTCCTCGTGCGAAGAAGGATCGGCGCTTCCGGCGACCGGAATTTCAGATTCAGGACACATCCCTACCACCCTCCCAACTGCGAACACCCCGACACTCCGTGGGCCCCGACCCACCGGAGATTCTTCCCAGTCACGGAACCACTACAAGGAAGGAGATGCCATCAACCCGTAAAGGGCTGTATCGCATGGATAATACTCGCCGTCGTGCACCGGTGTCAATCCAACGTTCGATGGAGTTTTTGGATCGAAGCTCGCTACGACCGCACACGACCCGCTTGCCGGATTTCGCGGCGATAGTCGGGCGCGGCGATCTCAATCGTGCGGCACATCTCGTACAATCGCGAACGGATGCGCGCACTCAAACGATCCGTGAGCGAGTCCTCCTGCGTGGGCGCGGTCCCGAATGTGGCCCCAGAACTCACCGTGGAACGCGAACTGGAGGACGATTTTCCTCCACTCGCGGCGGCTGGCCCGGGAGCGTCGGGATAATTTGTGGTCAGCAGCGTGACGCGCCGCTCGTTGTAACGCGTGTTCAGGATGTGGCCGACGGTTTCGAGCGCCCACGCGGAAGGCTTGCTCGCGCCAATATCGTCCAGTAAAAGCACCTCCGCCGTGAGCACGGGTTCGAGCACGCCCATCTCAGTCGCTTGGCTGACCGGGTTGTAACTCGCCTGAATTTCCTTTAGCAGCTCGCGGTAATCGTAGAACAGTCCCTGATGGCCGCGCATAACCAGCGCTCGCAGCGCCGCGACCGCAAGATGCGTTTTCCCGACGCCGCAGGGGCCCATCAGGAGAAGGCCGCTCTCAGAGCCCGCCGGGAATTCGCGCGCGAATGCTTCGACAACGACGCGAGTTTGCTTCAGGCTGCGATTCCATCCTTCCGCGCCGGGCTCCCCGTCGTAGGCGTCGGTATCGAAGTTCGAGAAGTCACAATGTTCGTAGCGCTTCGGGAGACGCGTCCGCGCAATCGCGCGCTTTGTTCGATCGTCGCCGGAACAGTCGCACGGGACTGCCCACACAAGTTTGCTCGGTCCCGTTGATGCCGTGGCAATTGCGTCGAAGGGCGAAATCGCAGGCGCCGCGGCCGCACCCGCTGAGTCACCGCCGGAACTCGCACGGCCGACGCGCACAATATTTTGTACCGCAACGCGGCGCGCGTCTTCATCCGCGGAGACGCGCTCAACGGTCTTCCAGCCGCTGCCTCCGCAATGTGGGCAATCCGGTTGCGCCATGAGAGCAAGGATAGGCGCAAGGCGCACGGGGCGCAAGTTGGGTCGCGTGTGGAAATGCCGCGCGCCTGTGCAAACTTCTTCTGCGCGCTGTGTCGCCGTGCTGCGGAGTTAGCTCTTAGATTTTTCCGCGGTGTCGGACTTCTGAACGCGAATCACTTTCGGCGGGCCAAGGCGCACCAGCGCGCTGCGTGATGCAGGTTCGGAAGCCGAACGCAACCCGCGCGCCAGCTCATTCTGCACGAACTGCGCGAACGTCTGCATCTGCCGTTGCATCTCGCCCATTTTTTCGCGCATGTTGAGGATGATTTCGATGCCCGCGAGATTTACGCCCATCTCGCGCGTCAGCGTGAGAATCACTTCCAGGCGCTCGAGATCCGAGTCCGTGTAAAGCCGCGTATTGCCCTGCGAGCGCGAGGGTTTGAGAAGGCCGACGCGTTCGTAGAGGCGCAGCGTTTGCGGATGGAGCTTATACAGTTCCGATACCGCCGAAATCATGTAACCGGCGCGAGCCTTTTTTTTGCGAGCGGTGCTGGAGCGTTGAGCCATAACTGCGCCTCACGATCCCGCGCGCGTGAAAATATCACGGCGAGGATCCTCTGGATCGAGCTTGCTCAATTCCTTGAGTAGATTGCGGACGCGTTCGTCCACGGGCTTGGGCACCACGACCTGCAACTCGACGTAGAGATCGCCGCGGTGGCTGGCCTTGCGCGCGCTCGGCACACCTTTGTCGCGCAGGCGCAGGCGCTGCCCGCTGTTCGTCCCTGGCGGAACGCGCAGAAGCGCGCGGCCATCGAGCGTGGGGACTTCAATCTTCGCGCCGAGCGAGGCTTCCGTAATTGTAATGGGCACGACGGTGTAGAGATCGTCGCCGCGGCGTTCAAAAAACGGATGCGGTTGCACGTCCGTGATGATGTAGAGATCGCCCGGCGGCGCGCCCGCAGTTCCGGCATTGCCCCGGCCGGGCACGCGCACGCGCGAGCCGCTGGACACGCCGGCAGGGATGCGAACGTCAATCGTGTCCGCGCGTCGCACGCGCCCATCGCCGCCGCACACGCGGCACAGTGTGCGCACGCGTCCCGTCCCGCCGCAGCGCGTGCACGACACATTGAATCGCATGCGGCCCGAAGTTTGCGTTACCTGGCCCGAGCCGCCGCACACGGAGCAGGTTTGCGGCTGCCCAACCGCGCCGCTGCCGCGGCATTCTGAGCAAACTTCGAGGCGCGCCACAGTCAATTTGCGCACCGTACCGCGCACCGCTTCCCAAAACGTAATGTCGATCTGATATTCGAGGTCCGTGCCGGGCTCCGGGCCTGCCTGCGCGGCCGCGGCGCCCCCTTGTCCGCGGAAAAATTGGCTGAACAAATCCCGGAAACTCGTGCCGCCGGTTGAACCGCCGGCGCCGCCGAAATCGAATCCGCCGAAATCAAAATGGACATCGTTCGCCGCTTCGGGCGGAACACCGCCCGCTCCGGGAGTCTCGAAGCCGAATTGATCGTACATCTGGCGCTTTTTCGGATCGGAAAGTGTGTCGTAGGCTTCCTGAACCTGTTTAAATCTTTCTTCCGCGGATTTATCGCCGGGATTCAAGTCCGGGTGATGCTTGCGCGCCAGCTTGCGATAAGCTGCGCGAATCTCTTTCTGCGCGGCTTTCCGCGAGACGCCCAGCATCTCGTAGTAGTCTTGTTTTGAAGTTGTCGGCATCGTCTCGCGGCCTTCCGGGCCAGCCGGCTTGCCTGCGCCAACTGGCGCAGGGTGTCGTGCACTTCAACCTCTTGCGTGACGCGACCGCTAGAGCTTCGCCCAGCGCGCCGTCAATTCAGCCAGCTCTATCTGTTCGCTGGCGTGCGCCTCGCGCCGCCGCTTGCCTTCTTCATCGAGGCGCCCGCTCATGGATGATTCCTTCTCGTTGGCGCGAGTGACCCAGCGATCCACCCACGCGATTTTTTGTTCGACGGCCGCGCTGTCGGACCGGAAGCGAAGCGAAGTGCCGCTAATGTCCACGGAACGCGGGTGAAAATCGGGAGGAGGCGCCTGCTGCGTCTCGTAGAAAACGCGCTTCCAATCGGCGCTGGGCGATTCGCTCAACGTCACTTGCACCATGTAAAAGTCCTCACGCAGCTTCTGCACCGCTTGCGGTGCCCCAACTCGCTTGACGCCCTGTGAGGTGCCCAATCGCTATCTCCCCAAGTCAATTTTGAACCAACTGGTCGAATCCCTTGGCATCTCAGCGAAACGAAAAGGGGGGCTTGCACCGCAAGTCCCCCTCAACTTCAGTTCGGACGCTTCGATTCGTCCACGTCCACGTACTCGGCGTCAATCACTTCGCCCTCGCCGGATTTCTTCTGCTCCCCGGCTTCCGCCGAACCACCGCCTGCGCTCGCCCCCGGACCTGCACCCTGTCCGCCGGCTGCATTCGACGCCCCGCCCGCACTGCCGGAGCGGTAGAGAGTCTCCGCAATCTTATGCGAAGAGCGCTCGAGCTCCTGCGTGGCCGCTTGAATAGCTTCGAGGTTGCCACCGGCCAGGGCGGACTTCGCCTTTTCGAGCGCCTCCTCGACAGCTTTGGCATCGGACTCGACCAGCTTTTCGCGGTTCTCGCGCAGGAGCTTCTCGATCTGGTAGATGCGATTGTCGAGTGTGTTCCGCGCTTCGATCTCCGCAAACTTCCGGCGATCCTCTTCGGCATGCGTTTCCGCGTCGTGGCGCATCTTCTCGGCTTCGTCTTTCGAAAGACCGGTCGACGCGGTGATCGTGATTTTCTGTTCCTTGCTCGTGGCGGCGTCCTTCGCCGTGACGTTCAAGATGCCATTCGCATCAATGTCAAACGTCACTTCGATTTGCGGCATGCCGCGCGGAGCGGGCGGAATCCCCATCAGCGAGAAATTCCCCAACGTGCGGTTGTCGCCGGCCATCTTGCGCTCGCCCTGCAGCACCTTGATGTCCACCGATGGCTGATTGTCCGCCGCGGTCGAGAACGTCTCCGACTTGCGCGTGGGGATGGTCGTGTTGCGCGGAATGAGCACGGTCATCACGCCGCCCAGCGTCTCCACGCCCAACGAGAGCGGGGTGACGTCGAGCAGCAGGATGTCCTTCACTTCGCCGCCCAGCACTCCGCCCTGAATCGCCGCGCCCACCGCGACGACTTCGTCCGGATTCACGCCTTTGTGCCCTTCACGTCCAAACAGCTCTTTCACCAACTGCTGGATCATCGGCATGCGGGTCTGTCCACCGACCAAAACCACTTCGTTGATCTTGCTCGCGTCCACGCCGGCGTCCTTCATGCACAGTTTGCAGGGTTCCACTGACCGGCGGACGATGTCGCCCACCATCGTCTCCAGTTTTGCCCTCGTCAGCTTCTTGACCAGGTGCTTCGGGCCCGTGGCATCGGCCGTAACGAATGGAAGATTGATCTCGGTCTCCATCACGGTCGAGAGCTCCACCTTGGCGCGCTCCGCCGAATCCCGCAGGCGTTGCAACGCCATCTCATTGCCCTTCGACAATAGATCCAGACCCTCGTCCTTCTTGAACTCTTCCACCAGCCACTCGACGATGCGCTGGTCGATGTTGTCACCGCCAAGGTGCGTGTCGCCGTTCGTGGCCTTTACTTCGATGACGCCCTCGCCTACCTCCAGAATCGAGATGTCGAACGTGCCGCCGCCGAAGTCGTACACGGCGATCGTTTCGTCCTTTTTCTTGTCGAGTCCATAGGCGAGCGCCGCAGCCGTGGGCTCGTTGATGATGCGCTTCACTTCGAGGCCGGCAATCTTCCCCGCGTCCTTCGTGGCCGTGCGCTGGGCGTCGTTGAAATACGCCGGCACCGTGATGACCGCTTCGGTCACCTTCTCGCCAAGAAAATCCTCCGCCGCGGTCTTCAACTTCTGCAAAATCATCGCCGAGATTTCCGGCGGGCTGTATTCCTTCCCCTGCGCCACCACCGCCACGTGATCTCGCTGCGATACAACCTTGTACGGCACCATCTTCATTTCGGCCGACACTTCGTCCTGGCGGCGTCCCATGAAGCGCTTGATCGAATAAATTGTGTTCTCTGGATTCGTGACGGCCTGGCGCTTCGCCACCTGG
>Ga0181538_10000194_pt1 | contig 69814 bp, 55 predicted proteins | sample PEATcosm2014_Bin_40_FD_119773 | JGI IMG/M metagenome (GOLD analysis project Ga0181538, IMG submission 119773) | Peatland microbial communities from MTU Mesocosm Facility, Houghton, MI, USA - PEATcosm2014_Bin23_30_metaG | ecosystem: Environmental > Terrestrial > Soil > Wetlands > Peat | place... | reverse complement strand
TGCGCGCCGAACGGCATAACCCACAGTCCATCGCCACGCTCCGCATCCGGATCGCCCGAGCCCTGCTCCAGCAACTCCCCTGCTGTCCTTTTTGCTGCTCGCTCCGTTTATAACACGGTAGTATTAGGAGACCGTCATGAAACGTCGAATATTGGTTTGCTGCACTGTCATGTGCTCTTTCGCCGCGGTTGCGGGCAGGAGCCAAGGCAGATCGGCTTCGGCCCCCTCCGCTTCGGACATCCCTCACTTGCGGAAGCAGGGGACGGCCACCCAACTGATCGTGGACGGCAAGCCGTACCTGGCGCTGGCGGGAGAACTGCTCAACAGCAGCGCCACCAGCCTTGAGTACATGAAGCCGGTATGGTCCAGGCTCGTCGAGACCAAACTCAATACTCTCTTGCCGGGCGTTTCCTGGAACCAGATCGAACCCCAGGAGGGTAAATTCGATTTCAAGGTACTGGATGGACTGATTCAGGAAGCGCGGAGCCACAACCTGCATCTGGTGCCTCTGTGGTTCGGAAGCTGGAAGAACAGTCTCTCCAGCTACGCACCCGACTGGGTGAAGAAGGATTTCGAGCGGTTCCCGCGCGCACAGGTGGCTGGCGGCAAAAACATCGAACTGCTCAGCACCCTCAGCGATGCCAACCGGGACGCCGATGCGCGCGCCTTTGCGGCCCTGCTGCGGCACATCAAGGCGGTGGACGGCCAGCAGCACACCGTCATCATGCTCCAGGTGGAGAACGAAGTGGGAATGCATGGGGACTCCCGCGATCGCTCGCCCGCGGCTGACAAGGCCTTTGCGGGCCCGGTGCCGAAGGAGCTGATGGACTACCTCCAGAAACATAAGGATACGCTGGTTCCGGAGTTTCGCCAGGTGTGGGAGGCGGCCGGCTTCAAAACATCCGGGACCTGGGAAGAGGTGTTCGGCCAGAGCAAGGCGACGGAGGGGGTCTTCATGGCCTGGAACTATGCGCGCTACATCGGGCGGGTGATCGAGGCGGGCAAGGCGGAATACCCGCTGCCGATGTACGTGAACGCGGCGCTGTACGGAATTGGGAGGTCGCCTCAACCCATAGCGAGCGGCGGCCGGCCGTGGGACGTCGTGATGGACGTGTGGAAAGCCGGGGGGCCGGCAATCGACATCCTCTCGCCCGACATTTACAGCGAGGCCGACTACAACGCGTTTTGCGCCCGGTACAGCCAATCGGGGAACCCGCTGTTCATACCCGAGACGAGCGGTGGACCGGGAGACGCAGCCAGGGCGATCTACGCCTTCGGCGGCCACGACGCCATCGGCTTCTCGCCGTTCGCCATCGACCGGTGGGCGGGGAACGACGCCGAGTTGGCGGGAGTCTACGATTTCCTCTCGCGACTGTCGCCGCTGATTCTGCAACACCAGGGCAAAGGCACGATGTCCGCCGTCCGGCTGCTCCCCAACGACCCGCCGCAGAAAGTCAAGGTGGGGGACTACACCCTGGAGGCGTCGTACCTGGTGCCCCCGGTCAGGGCCACGTTACTGCCACCGCGGGAAACCATGCCTAACTCGGCGGCGATTCTCATTCAGACGGCGCCCGACGAGTACATCATAGCCGGCAGCGGTGTAAAGGTCGCCTTCTCTCCGGACACACCGGGGCCCCCGCTCGCCGGAATAGGCACCGTGGAAGAGGGCACTTTTGTCAACGGCCGCTGGGTTCCCGGCCGCCAGCTCGCGGGGGATGACACCGACCAGGGGAACTATGTGAGTTTATGGGGCTTTTGGAAGAGTGCCGGCTGGCCGGGTGACGCCACCCTGGGGAAAAACATGTACCAGCGGGACCTGAGCATCCAGCGCGTCACCCTGTACCGCTACCGGTGAGCGCGGGCGGAACTACAGTGATTAAAGGAGGACATGCATGCATCGACGTTCGTTTTTTGCCAGGGCTGCGGGATTGGGAGCCATTCCGCTGTTTTCGCGGGAGGTACAGGCACAGGCCAAATCGGCCAATCTGAAAATTACCGCGGTTGAACTCTGGCAGGCCACAGGCGATTCAAAGCGGTACGACGCATACCTGGACGAAGAATACCCGAAGGGTGGAATGGTCAGGCCGTCTCCCCCGCCGGGGCAGCGGCCAGCGGCGCCGGCTCCTCCCAGCCGTATCTATTTGAAGATCCTCACCGACGGCGGCCTGGAGGGATTCTACGGGCCCCACGACCAGAATGTGGTCGATGAAGTCGTGAAGATCCGAAGTGTCGTCGGCATGGATCCGTTTGCGATTGACACCGTGTGGGAAAGCCTGGTCACGGGGGATAACAGGTACACCGGAACCTACATGTTCGGCGTCAGCGCGATCACCAACACCCTGTGGGACATGAAGGGAAAATTCTGCAATCTGCCGGTGTACAGACTACTCGGCGGTTCGCGGAAGGTTGTGGACTGCTATGCGACGACCATCGGGATGCCGGTCAACACGATCGACGCGATCGCGGAGGGCGCCGCACGGGTCAAGAAGGCAGGATTCAAGGCCCAGAAATGGTTCCCCACGCTGGGACCGAGGGACGGGGCCGAGGACTTCGAGTTCAACGTGACCATGATGAAGACCCTCCGCGAAGTCTGCGGGGAAAACTACGACATCATGATCGACGGCCTGACGCGATGGGATCTCCCCTACGGCATGAGATGGTGCAAGGCGGTGGAACAATACAGGCCCCGCTGGCTGGAGGAACCGTTCCAAACCTACAGTCAGATTGAAACGCTCGCCCGCCTGCGGCAGATGACGACCATCCCGATCGCCACCGGCGAGCATAACTACAATCGCTGGGAGTTCTATGAGCTGGTGAAAGCCGGCGCCGTCGATATCCTGGAACCAGACACGGAGTGGTGCGGCGGCATCAGCGAGGTCACGAGGATCTGCGCGCTGGCCTCCGCGGCTGGTCTCAAAGTCAGTCCCCATCACATGAAATTAAATGCATTGGCGCACCTCGTGGCAAGCCAGCCTCCGGCGGTGTGCCCGGTGGTTGAAAACCGGCACTCCATGTATATCGGCACCAAGTACTTCGAGAAGAATCCAATTGGGCACAATGGGAACAGCCAAATTGAGTTGTCGGATCGGCCCGGATTCGGCATCGAGTTGGACGATTCCAAGATTGTGAGCATGAAGAAGATATTCCCAGCAGCCTGACTGTCGCGGGCCCGCGGCCGTCGTGCGCAGTACCGCTCAGATCGCTATTTCGGCCCCGCGGTGGGGTACCCCTGCCATACATATTCAAGGGCCTCGGGCAGGGTTTGCTGTTTCACGGCACGATCGGTGTGGCCGGCGTTACGCGCAAATACAAATTGGTAACGATAGCCTTTGGCGGCCAGCACTTTGGCCATATTCTCATTGGCGACGACCCAGTCGTGCATGACGTCACCCGTACCGCCATTGTCCCTGTCGCCCACCTCCATCCAGATGCGGAGCGGCTTGACTGAGCCGTTGGGGATGAGGTGTTCATGCAACTCCCAGGCGCCGTGCGGGAGCTCCGGGTCGACTGGCCACTGGTTGTCGACGTAGGTGCCCGAGTAGGTGAGAACGCGGTGGTACAAATCGGGATGAAACCATGCCATCGCCATGGCCGCCGAACCGCCGGAGCTGCCGCCCATCGTAGCCCGGCCATCGGGATCTTTGGTTAATTTCACGTTGTACTGCTTCTCGACGAGAGGCAGCACTTCCGACTCGACGAACTCCGCGTACTTGCCCGACATGGTGTCGTACTCAAGGCCGCGCTCGCTGCCCGGCCCGTCTCCGCTGCCGTTGCCGATGGAGACGGCGATCATCACCGGCACACGATGCTGGGCGATCAAATTGTCCAGCGCCGTGAACAGCCCCTGGTCTGGCCCATCCGCTCCGACGATGAACGGCGCGACCGTGCCGGCGACGTATTGTTTGGGGACGTACACCGCTACCTTGCGAGTGTACGGGGCGGGATGGCTGCTGGTTACCCTGGGGCCGCCGCCAGCGGGAGGGCCTGTCTGGCCAGCGAGGTTGAGGTCGCGCGCGACGCCGGAATAGAATTTGCTGTCGGCCGATTCCATGGTGAAGTTATAAATTGTTCCGTGTGGCACGCTCTCCTGTGCCGTCATCTCCGTTGCGGGCGAGTGTGTGGGACCGAGGATGAAGTTTCCGTCCTGTTTGGGCGAAGCGTTGGCGCCGTCGGCTAACTCGGTTGCCGTGACGTAGCCCGCGGTATGGGGATCGCGGGTCGGTGCGGGAGGGCGTGCGGCGCGGCCACCTCCGGCCGCGGCCGGAGCCTGTACCTGGAGCGGAGCCGGAACCGTTGCCGGAGCCTGCGCCATGGCTGGATCTAAGCCAGTCGTCAGGCTGACTAGTAACGCGATACTTAGAGGGTGAAACATCAGGAGCTCCTTTTCGTCCGAGTGCTGTCAATTCCCGCCGCAACGGAGACACGGGCAGTTGTTTTGCGTCTGGTTCGGCTGCCCTCGAGTCGCGTTGAAGCAACTCGTAAAATCATATCACCATGGAAAGCGTGAAATCGGCTTCACGAGTTCATCATGCCGGCAGATGTTCTGGAATTTGCGTTCAATGGAGTAAGATGAAATCGCAGATCGGCACATTCGAAGGAAGAGTCATTATGATTCGCACATCATGCCTGGCGGTCGCGATGTTTCTCGCACTGCTGTTCAGCGGCGACGCACACGCCCAAAGATCGCAGATTGTACTGGACCGGGACGGCGGCACAATTGTCCTTGAGCCCTATGCCCCCAACATCGTCCGTGTCACGCTGAGCCTTCTCAAGGAGCCGGCCACGGCCGCTCCGGGCTACGGATTTGTGGCCAACCCGTCCGCCGATGGCTGGAGCCGGCAACAGGATGCCCAGGGCGACGTCTACCGGTCGCAGCGCCTGGTCGTCACCGTGGCGGCCAACCGCCCGCGCAAGCCCATGGCGACGGAATTGGACATCGCGAAGTTCTTCAACGGGTCCGCTCCTCCCGCTCACATTACGATCGGCACTCCCGGCGGCAAGAGGCTCGCGGAGATGACGGGCTGGTCGATGTCCGTACCCAATAATAAGGACGGCAACGCCAGCGTGGTAAATGACAAGCGCCCTTCGGACCCGCCCTTTTACCAGGTCGGTGCGACCTTTGTTTCGCCCGATGACGAGCACTACTACGGCCTGGGCCAGAACCAGGAGGGATTTCTCGACCACCGCGGCCGCAGAATCGAATGCTGGCACAACTACACCGCCACCGCCGCCCCCAGCATGTGCGTGCCGTTTCTGGTCACCAACCGCGGTTACGGCGTCGTCTGGGACAACCCCTCCAAGACGGTCATCGAACCCGGTTTTAACGAGGAGACCCGGTGGACCTCCGAGGTGGGCGACCGGGTATCGTTCTTCGTGATCGCCGGCGACACCACCGACGAGATCTACGCCGGTTACCGGCAGCTTACCGGAGCCACGCCGATGCTTCCGAAAGCCGCCTATGGGTTTATCCAGTGCAAGCAGCGTTATAGCTCGCAGGATGAGGTCCTGGCAGTCGCGAAGGGCTACCGCGATCGGCATCTCCCGATTGACGTGGTAGTGGTCGACTGGTTCTATTGGACCAAGATGGGCCAAATCGATATGGATCCCGCCAAGTGGCCCGATCCGGCCGCAATGAACCGCCAGCTCCACGACATGGGATTCCAGACTATGATCAGCGTCTGGCCCCGCTTTACGCCCGAATCCCGCTACTACGATTTTCTGCTCAAGAAGGGCTGGCTCATGCACCTCGCCGACGGAACGCCCACCAACGGGTTGCCGTACGACCGCGCCGGCTCCGACATCGATACCACCAACCCGGAAGCGGCCCGCTGGTATTGGGAAACCGTCCGCGACAACATCCTCAGCAAGGGCTTCGACTCTCTCTGGGCCGATGAAACCGAGCCCGATCTGCCGCCCAACGGCAGCTACTTTTACGCCGGACCAGGCACGCGCTATTTCAACGTGTACCCGCTGTTCCACACGGCGGCTCTCTATGAGGGCTTCCGCCGGGACGTGAAGCATCGCGCGCTCATTCTCTCCCGCGATGCCTACCTCGGTGCGCAACGCAACGGCGCCATGTTCTGGTCCTCGGATATCTACCCGACCTGGGACACGCTGAAGCGCCAGGTTCCCACCGGGCTGGGTTTCACCGCGTCCGGCCTGGCGTACTGGAGCAACGACATCGGCGGGTGGCAATATCTGCCGGCCGAGCATCATCCCGCGCGCGCTCCGCTGCTCGATCCCTCCGATGCGCGGGACAACATCGGCGGCTATGACGACTACCCGGAGCTCTACACCCGCTGGTTCGAGTACGGCGCCTTTATGCCAATCTTCCGTACCCACGGCAGCCGCGTGTACAACGAAGTCTGGACCTATGGCAAGGCAGCCGAGCCGATTCTGGAGAAGTACCTGAGGCTGCGCTACCAGCTCATGCCCTACATCTACTCGCTGGGCTACCGGACCAGCGAGTCCGGCGCTCCCTACATGCGCGCGCTGTTCATGGACTTCCCCGGCGACCCGAACGTGGCCGGTCTGGGCGACGAGTACATGTTCGGTCCCGCGTTTCTGGTGGCCCCCGTCACGGAACAGGGCGCGACCAGCCGTTCGGTCTACCTGCCGGCCGGCGCGGATTGGTACAACTACTGGACGAACCAGCGCATCCGCGGCGGGCAGACGATCAAGGTGGACGCTCCCATCGACACCCTGCCGCTGTTCGTTCGGGCCGGTTCCATTCTGCCCCTCGGAGAACCCGTACAGAGCACCAGCGAAACGCAGAAGATAGCCCGCGTGCGGGTGTATCCCGGCGCGGACGGCGACTTCACCCTCTACGACGACGATGGGAAGACCTACGCTTATGAAAGCGACGATCGGAGGATCACGCGCCTGCACTGGAACGATGGCGCCGGCAGGCTCAGCCACGAGGGGTTTCAGCCCTGGACTGGTCCCGACGCCGGAATTCTGGAGATCGTAGGGCGGTGATTGAGCGGTTCGGGTTGTGGCACAATACACTTGAGCACCGAAGCGGAGGTCCCTGGTGTCATCGACTAACGCAAAAATCCTCGTGCCACTGTGTGTCGCAACGACCTGTTCACTCGCGTTCGCACAGAACCACAAATCCTGGAGCGATTACGGCGGAGGTCCGGACACATCCCGGTACACCGCGCTCGAACAGATTAACAAGAGTAACGTCAAGCAACTGGCGGTAGCGTGGACTTACTTCAACGGCAGCTCCATTATGAACCCGGTTATCGCCGACGGCGTGATGTACGTCTACGGCCGGAACAGCTCGATCGTCGCGCTTGACGCCGCGACGGGAAGGGAGATCTGGATTCACACCGGTCTGACTTCCATCGCAACTTTGGGCTTCAATTACTGGGAAAGTAAAGACGGCAAGGACCGGCGGCTGATATTCCAGATCAATCACTTCCTCGAAGAGATCGATGCCCGAACCGGAAAGTCGATTCTGAGCTTCGGAAAGAATGGCCTGGTCGAGCTCAGGGACGACCTCGACCGCGTGCCGGAAGAGGTCGCGCGAATCAAGAGCGATGCGCCCGGGCGCGTGTTCGAAAACACGATCATCGTAGGATCGTCGACGGGCGAGAACTTTCTGGCGCCTCCAGGGCATATCAAGGCTTTCGACGTGGTCACGGGGAAAATGGTCTGGATTTTCCATACCGTCCCGCATCCCGGTGAATTCGGCTACGACACATGGCCTAAGGATGCGTGGAAATACATCGGCGGCAATAACGATTGGGGCGAACTGTCGCTCGACGAGAAGCGCGGAATCGTGTACGTCGTGCTCGGGTCGCCCACCTACGATCTGTATGGCGCGGATCGGATCGGCGCGGGCTTGTTTGGCGACTGCATCGTGGCTCTCGATGCGCGCACGGGAAAGCGGATATGGCATTTCCAGGAGGTCCACCACGATCTATGGGATTCCGACCCCTGCGCGGCTCCTCAACTGATTACGGTCACTCACAACGGAAAGAAGGTCGACGCTGTGGCGCAGGCCGGCAAGACTGGGTTTTTGTACGTGTTCGATCGCGTCACCGGCGAGCCGCTCTGGCCGATCGTGGAACGTCCGGTACCGAAGAGCGATGTTCCCGGAGAACAGGCATGGCCCACCCAGCCGTTCCCCACCGTCGTTCCTCCCTTTGCCCGCCAGAAGATGACGGTGGCGGACGTTAATCCGTTTTTCCTGACGCCGGAACAGCGTGCCACGTTCAAAGAGAGGGTTGCGAACGCGCGCAACGAGGGCATATTCACGCCGCCCGCATACAAGGGAGATACCCTCCAGATACCTGGAGCTCGCGGCGGAGTCAACCGTGGATCGAGCGCTTCGGACCCGGAAAAAGGGTTTGTCTTCGTCACCACATCCGACTATCCGGGCTTCGAGAATATAGAAGGCCCCGCGCTGGCGGCAAATCGCGGCGGCGGACGCGGACTGGGAGGTGTCGCGCCCCCACCCGAGTACCGGCAGAATTGCCAGGTTTGCCATGGTGCGGACCTGTCCGGTTCCGGCGACGCTCCATCTCTTATCGGCATCGCTTCGCGGGTCGGTCTCGAGGAGTTCAAGTCAATCGTGGTTGCCGGCAGAGGACAGATGCCGCCCAGTCCAGACGTCAACGACGCCGTGGTGAACACTCTGTATACTTTTCTCTCGAACGTGGGCGCCGGTGGGGGTGGCCGTGGCGGTGGCGGGAGAGGAGGTCCGGCCGGCCCAATGACAGGCCCGGTAGTCGCCGATGGCGGAGCGCCCGGTGGACTCGTGCCGGCCTTGAACGAGCAGCAGCTTCGCGCGAGGTATGGCGGCAATAACAGATTCGTCGGCCCTCCGTATCCGCCGGGAGCAGACGCGCCCGCACAACGCCTTTATTCGAACTACGCTGTGACGCAGGGCCTGATCGGTCCTCCCTGGTCCGAAATCGTGGCCTATGACCTGAATAAGGGAAACATCATGTGGAGGAAGCCGCTCGGTGAGGACCTGGAAGCCGAAAAGGAAGGCGGGAAGAATACGGGTATGCTCGCGGGCGGGGAACATGACGGCATGGTAATCACCAAGACGGGACTGGTGTTCGTGACCGCCCATGACGGCATCATGCGCGCCTTCGACGAACGGACCGGCGAAGAAGTGTGGTCTTATAAGATGCCCGCCGGCCTGAGTGGCGCTCCTTCGATGTACGAGTTGGGGGGACGCCAGTATCTGGTGGTGGGATCGGGCCCCGCACCGGTGTTCGGCATGGGGGGAAGGGGTGGTGGTGGCCGAGGCGCCGCCACCGGCGATCAGACCAACCTGGGCTACATCGTATTTGCGTTGCCGAAGAAGTGAAAGGCTCGCACAAACGAACTGGGAGAGAACATGTCAAAAAGACGGTTTGTCATGCTGGTGACAGCGGCGGCACTGTGCTCCGCCGTCGCCCTTGTGTTTGGTAGCGGTCCCACGTTCCACCCGGACGCCACGGTACAGGGATCGTCTCTGACCGGGTGGCATGTGCTCGGCGACGCCGACTGGCACATGCGGAACGGCGAGATCACCGGAACGCCGAAGGAATCGGGTGGCGGCTGGCTCGTGCTGGATAAGTCGTACCAGGATGTCGGCTTCTACGCATCCTTCCAGTGCACGACCGGATGCAGGACGGGCGTACTGCTCCGCGCCGAGAAGACACCCGACGGCGGCATGAAGGGGATCTTCGTGGCCCTCGATGGCGTGCAGACTGCTGGAGAAGCGCCTATCCCGCAAACGGAACAAGGGAAATCGGGTGTTGCTTCATATGCAGTGACGCTCGACGCGCAGGGTAAGGAACTCAAGCGCGAGCGGCTGCGAAGCGGCGGCGGTCAAATGCGCATCGCCCCCCCATTCGATCCAAATGCGCCGGGTCGAGGCGGCCGTGGGGGCCGCGGCGGGGGCGGAGGCCGGGGCGCCGGCCCCTCGGATCTGCCCGTCCCGCGTCCGGAAACGGGCCTCCATCCGGGTGAATGGAATCAGGTGGAAATACTGCTCGATGCGAACATCGTCCGCGGTTTTCTGAATATATTCGGCAGTGAAACCGCGGACGGGGTGGCCGAAGACGAGGATGGACGTTATGGGCCGATTGCGCTTTACAGCGGCGGAACCGGAGAGGTTCACTTCAAGGATGTCGCGTACCAGAATCTCGCGCTGAAGGTTCGTCCCCCGGAGGTAACGTCGAGCCACTTCCGCGAGCAGCGGCTGAGCGACTTTTATTATTCGTGGGGAGCAGGCGCCGCCGATATCAATCACGACGGCATCATGGATATCGTTTCCGGTCCTCACGTGTATTACGGGCCGGACTACACCAAGCACAGCGAGATTTACCTCGCGATCGCAGCCAATCCGTCCGACACCTACACCTATGACGACTGGATGCAGTTTGTCGGCGATTTCGAGGGCAACGGCTGGGCGGATGTCCTCAATTGCAGTTTTTCGGGGGGCACGGGAGGCCCCGGCTGCTGGCTGTATTCCAATCCGAAGAACGAGCTGCGCCGCTGGGACAGGCACCTCGTAGTGACCCCGTTCTCGACGGAAATCGCGGTGGTGAAGGACCTCTTTGGCGATGGCAAGCTTGAGCTGGTCTACGGAGGCGGAGGCTTTGTGCGCTACGCCAGACCCGATCCCGCGAATCCGACCGGACCGTGGATCGTCCGCTCGGTTTCCGATGCGGGTTACGGCTCCAACGCTCATGGGATTGGAGTGGGCGATGTGAACGGCGACGGGCGGTTGGATATTGTGAACGCCTTTGGCTGGTGGGAACAACCTGCGGATGAAAAGCAGCAAGCGGGCCAGACGATCGCCAGTGCTGCGGCAGCGCGCCCTTGGAAATACCACCCGGCGGCGTTCGGCCGGTATGGCCGGAACGGCATGGGCGGAAGCGTGATAGGCGTCTACGACGTGAATGGCGACGGGCTGAATGACGTCGTGACATCCCTGAACGCGCATGGGTTTGGCCTGGCGTGGTTCGAACAAAAGAAAGACGGTTCGTTCGTCGAACACATGATTATGGACGATTTCGGGACGAAGAACGCCGGTGGTGTTACGTTCTCGGAGCCGCACGGAACGGCCTTTGCCGATGTGGACGGCGATGGCATCACCGACGTGATCGTGGGCAAGCGTTACTGGTCCCATCGCGACGATTATCTGGATCCGGATCCGTACGGCCCGGCTGTACTCTACTGGTACAAAACGGTTCGCAATCCGAAAGCTCCCGGTGGGGCTGAGTTCGTGCCCGAACTGATTGACAATCACTCCGGCGCCGGTTCGGACATCTACGCCGCCGATATCAACAAGGATGGTGCGATGGACATTGTCACGGCGACCAGATTCGGCACGTTCGTCTTCTGGGGTAAGCCGGGGGCGTTCAAAACGACGACTAAGAAGTAGACGGGTCGCGTCTCGCGCTCGAAGGCACCTTTTTCTCCTTGGAGGATTTCATGCATGGATGGGCGACTTTGGCACTGGCGGCGGCCGCGGCCAGTATGCTAGCAGCGGCCGGTAAGCCGTCGGGCACACTGGACTCGGCCATTGAGGCGCTCGGGGCCGATCGCATCGCATCGATCGAGTACTCCGGGTCCGGTAAGTGGTACCAGATCGGGCAGGAGCCAAGTCCGACGCTGCCCCCTCCGGAGTTCGACGTGAGCAGCTACATCGCGACGATTAACTACGCCAGCGCCACCAAGCGCGTGCAGATGGTGAGCAAACCGACCGTGGACCCCGGCCGGCTCCGGTTTCCGCCGCGCGAAGCGCGGGCCGACGAGTACGTGGTGGGAGACGTCTCGTGGACCACAGGGCGGCCGGGCGGTCCCGCAACCGGCTTGCCCGTGACCGCCCTGCCGGATGCGAAAAACGTCGAGGAGCGCGCGATGGAGATCTGGGTGACCCCGCAGGGGTTCCTGAGGGCCGCGGCGGCGAACCACGCCACAACCACGCCCACCACCGACAGCGGCTCGGAAGTGACTTTCATGGCCGGAAAGCACAAATTCGTGGGCAAGATCAACGCCCAGAACGAGGTTCAGAGAATCCATACCTGGATCGGCAATCCGGTGCTGGGCGACATGCTGTGCGAAGCTGCATTCACGGGCTATCGCGACTTCGGCGGGGTGATGTTCCCCAGCCGTATTGTGCGCACCGAGGGCGGAAAACTGCGGCTGGACATCACGGTTTCATCGGTGAAAGCCAATCCCGGCGTCATCATCCCGGTCCCAGAGGGTATGCGCGCCGCCATGACGGCCCCCGTCAAGGCGACGGCCGACAAACTGGCCGATGGGGTCTACTGGATCAGGGGCGGGCAGTGGCACAGCGTGGCCATCGACCAGGCGGACCACATCGTGGTGGTGGATGCCCCATTGGACGAGGAGCGCTCGCTGGCGGTGATTGCCAAGGTCAAAGAGACGGTCCCCAACAAGCCGATCAAGTACCTCATCAACACGCACGCGCACTTCGATCACGCGGGCGGCCTCCGGACGTACGTGGACGAAGGCGCCACGATCGTGACCCTGCCGATGAACCAGGCTTTCTACGAGCGGGCGTGGCGCGCGCCGCGCACGCTGCACCCCGACAGGCTCGAGCAGTCCAAGAGGACACCCAAGTTCGAGCCGGTCATCAACGGCAAGGGTGTGTTGAGCGACGGCCGGCGCACGATCGAGATTCACGAACAGGCGGGCAGCGGGCACAACGACGCCATCGTCATGGTGTATCTGCCGAAGGGAAAAATTCTGATCCAAGCCGACGCGTGGAACACGGAAGCTGTCACCGCGCCCTATGTGGACACCATTGGCGGCGACTTCGTGAACCCGTACATGGTGAATCTGTACGAGAACATTCTCCGCCTCAAGCTGGACGTCGGGCAGATTGTCCCACTCCACGGGCCACGCACGGCCACGCTAGCGGAGCTGCGCAAGGCCCTCCTCTTGGACTGAGACCGGCGCCGATAGCGAGGGTTGCGGTTTCTCCGATCGCGCCGGAATTCCTATTCGGAATAAATCGCCGCCACCTCGTAGTCCACGACTTTGGGAATCGTGAATTCGATGTTTCCGCCGGTCGCCCGGAACGGGATGTCCACCTCGGCCCGCAACAACTCGACCCGCTTGACGCGCGCTCCCTGCGGCAGCTTCATGCTCACCTTCTGCGCGCCGATCGGATAGGAATTCCGGATCCAGCCGCGGTGCATGGCGGGGTTGGTGTAGTTGAGGATGTGCACGGCGAAACCCGCCTGCGTCTCCCATGCGAATGGCTCAATCACGCCGTCGCCTTGGATCGTAACCGGCGAATTCGCCCCGGCGACCCAGCGGATCGAGTTCTGCAACAGCCGCGCCAGGTCGGTATGGCCGGTCCGCCACATGGTGCGTTCGATATCGCCGGGGAAATAAACCAAGCGGCTGTTCCCCTTTTGCCGTACCACCACCGCCGGTTCGTCCGTCCGCGACTGTGCCGGGTAGGAAAGCTCCGGCGGGTACCCCACAACCCCGGAAACCACCGTCAGAACCGGGCGGCGTGGCGGCCGGAGGCCAATCGTCACAACTCCCTGATTCTTGTTGGCCAGCCTCGTCATCATCCGCTCGCGTTCGTCTGTGGTCGCCATCGACACGATTCATCCCTCAACGCGCGCCGAACCTCAAGGGAACTGGCGAGTGAAAACCTGACGCAGCGGGGCGGTAGAATCGGAATCATGTCAAGCGTCCTCGATTTGCAATTGGTCCGCCAGTTTCGTCGGCTCAAGCAGTGGCTCAACAATTCGGACCCTTTCATATGGGGCTGCCATATCGAAAAGGCCATGCGCAATCAAGATTTTCGATATCGCCTTCGACAGACTGGTGCAACTGAGGCGCTGATTGAAGCTTATGGACGTTTCAAAGAACTGATGTTGCGACGCGACATTAGCGGATGCCAGAGCTTTGTAGAAGTGCTAACCGTAATAGTCGAGGGCGAACGACGTGATTACCTCGACCTGACTGACGTCCGTGTTCCGATAGAGCACCTTTACGCTCTGACGGTCGCCGACCTGGTTCAACAATTTGAGTTCAGGGCTAGGCAAGCTGAATGGACGGAAGCCGAGAGTCTTTGCAACCAGGGATGGGATCTCCATATCGAGGGGCGCGACGATGAAGCCCTGGAACGGCTTCAAGAATCAATCCGTATATCCCCGCGCTTCTGTCTGGGGTGGATAAACAAGGGCATCGTTCTGAAGTCGATGGGACGGTTTGGCGATGCCCTGGCCTGCTACAAACACATTACTGACGCGATCGATTCTTGCAATGAACGGGCGTTCTACAACGAGGCATATGCGATAGTGACCCGTGCTAAGAACGACGAGGAACTCACGGAGGATGAGCGGCAAAAGGTCTTGCGCGAAGCGATTGGACTGCTCGACAAAGCACTGGAGGTAGATCCTGAGTACGCGAAAGCTGTTCAATTGCGAGCCGAATTGCAGCAAGGCCAACTGCCGTAGCCTCCGTGGGGTCGTTATCGACTACTGGATAGGACCTTCGAAGATGAGTTCTTCCAGATCGACGTCCTCCCCGTCTGATGGCGCGCCGCGCTCGATGGCCATCCGCGCCGGCGCGAACCAAAGGCCACCGGGTTTCTTGTGCTTCAGTTGCCGATGGGTCGTGGTGAACGCCGAACCGTGTGGACGCTGATGTACGCCGCGCGGCGAAGCGCCGCGCAATCTCTTCTCCGTACTCTCCCCATCCGCGCTTTTTGGACAAGTCGTAGTGTAGCAATCATCCGAGTTGCTCGTCGCGCGCAACGGCGCGGTGGCACCACACCTCCAAGCGGCCAGTACGGGCGCAACCGTGCGCGCCCCCTGCGCGCCAGCGAACTCATTTCCTTTGCTCTATATAGGGAGCCCAATTGCCTTCTCTCTTCTATTTGCAAATAGAAGGGAGAGAACAGGCACGCGCGAATTATTCTGCCACCGTTCCCATGCTCCCAAGCTACTGAAGCATCCAGCGATATCCTGGCAGGATTCGGGGTCCATCATCCCGAGCAGAATCTTGGGGATAGGGTCGTTTTGGACCCCAGTTGGACCCCACGTGGACCCGAGGCAGACCTCTTCCGGAATGCGGAAGCACGCTACGTTTTCGTATGTCTATGTTTTATTGGGGCTTGTTTTGGTGGACCTGGTGAGATTCGAACTCACGACCTCTTCCATGCCATGACCCACAAATGAATCACTTACGAGGGCTCCCCACTGAAAACAAAAGACTTAGTTGGCGACAAATTGGTCCCAGTTTGGTCCCAGTTGGTGAATCTTTGGCGTTTCGACCCACGTTGGACCCAGTTTTTCGGCGGATATCTCCAGGCAATCCTCATCGCCCGCGGCGGAGCGGTACACCACGTGCTTCGCGCACGCGCGCGGTCGTTTACGCCCCCACTTGTCCGCTCCGTTTCGTGAAACGGGAGACGAAGACAAGAGTTTTCTCTATACATGCAGATCAGCCCTTCCGCGTGGCCGACGCGGGATTACGTGGCGTGTCGACGTCGTGGCGCTCAAGGCCGAAGAACTCGAAGGCGTTCACGGGGCGACCCGCGACGGCTCGACCAACGGCGGTCAGTGAGCGATATTTCTGGCCGGCGTACTCGAAGCCAGAATCGAGCACGGTTACTCTTACCGTCTCACGTCCGCGTTTCAGGATTAACAAGGAGCCGGGCACGGGAAGACGGGGATCGCGAGGTTTGGGAACGCGCGTCGCCGGCCGGCGCTCGCGAGGACGCGCGACCTGCGGCTCTGGCGACGTTGTCGGCGCATTCCGCTTCTTGAGGTTTTCGGCGATGCGTTTGAACAGGTCAGTCTGTTCAGCTATGCGGCAAGCATAGTCTCGAATCGCGTCCGGCAAGCGTCCTTCGATTTGCGCCTGAATCTCCCAGGCAATTCGTCTGAGCAGATGTTGCTTATTGGTCGTCCGCGGTCGCTGACCGAAAAGGGCTTCGTACTCAGTCTTCAACTCCTGCGTTGTCATCTTCGAGAGTCGGTTCAGCCTCTCGGAGATCGCCGCGCGAGCTTCTTCCGGAATCGGAGCTCGAGGTTCGGACCTCGGAGGCGCTGCTGGTGGTGGCGCGGCATCCGGCGTCGCCGGTTTCTTACGAGCGTCACGACGGGCCGGTTTCGACGCCGCCACGGCCGTCTCGCCGGCGGCATTTCCGGCAGCAGCTCCGCTTTGGTCTTCACGCCGCCTCATCATGAGCTTCACGTAGCCCTTGGCGAGGATCTCGGCGACCTCCTTGATAGCCTCTTCCGTAATCGAATCACGCTCTTTCATTGGGGTTTACGTCATGCTCACGTCGATCATTCGCCGCCTTGGCGTTCCAAGGCGTTCAGGCAGGAGTAGGGGCCAGGATCGGGAACGGCTCCATCGGTGCTTGGAAGCCCTGTGGCATTTGATCCCACGTGCGGCCATCCAGCACGCGGCCCGTGCGTTTTTTGAACTGGCCACCCCATTGTTTGAAGAAGAAGGGCACGTTGGCCCGAATGCACTGGTCGCGGATGTCGCGGACCCAGTCCGGATTCATCGGCCTTGCGCCCGGCCCCGACTCGCCACCTACAATCACCCAATCGATGCCGCGAAGGTTGAGCTTCCGAAGCGGTCCGAGCAGCGGCTCGAGCGAAAGGAATTTAACGTCGGCGCCGGTCTTGCGCAGATCATCGATCCTGGAAGTGTAGTCGTCGTTCTCGACGCTCACCCCGATCCAGATGTGCGGCTCCCAGGTGAGAAGAGGACTGACTTCCAGCAATCGCTCAGAGCGCTTCGTCAGGAGTTGATACTGGTGCCAGTTGGCCCGGCGCATCACGCTAAAGACCTTCTTGATGAAACTAAGCGGCACATCCTTGTGAAAGAGGTCGCTCATGGAGTTCACGAAAACCCGTCGCGGCCGCTTCCATTCCAACGGCAACTCCAGCATATGGGGCTGCAGGGTGACTTCAAAGCCGTTCGCGTAATTTGGCTGCCCCATCGCCTGCAGCCGTTTGGCCATCCGCTCCGCGTAGCAGTGCTTGCAACCGGGACTAACCTTCGAACACCCGGTGACCGGATTCCAGGTCGCGTCAGTCCACTCGATGTGGGAGTTGCCCGCCATCAGGCTGGTCCTCGATTCCGATATTTGTTGAAGATCGCTTCGACGATCTTCTTTCCGGTAGCGTTGGGCGATGCAAAGAACAAGTAATAGATCGTGTTGCCGGTGCGGTTCCGCATTGGCATCGGCTCGGGCACGTACTGGAAGCCGCCGACCTCGCGCAGCCGTTTCCGGTACGCTTCCGCCAGCATTTCGTTAGTCCCCACTTTCTCTTCCCATCCGAACAGGTTACCTGAACTCTCGTACACGCCGGTCCGCCAGGAATCATCGCCCCAAAAACGGTTCATTCTGGCGACCTGCCGCGGATCGACCTTTTCCGGATCGTGCAGGAGGACGTTCATGTTCATGTCCATGATCATGAAGTTCAGGAAAATCTCAACCGTTCCCATCTTCCCTGCGGCGGCGACGACATCCCAGGCGAGGTCGATGTTGTACGGGTCCAGAAGACATAGCGCTCGGCCATACTTCGAGTACTCCGCACGCGGGAAGATGCGGGATGGAAGGATCTCGTTGCAGTCGCCTTCGTAGGTGAAAACTTCGGGCCGATTGCCGGAAAGTTCCTTGAGCTGCGCAGCGCGATTGCCGTCGGCGTCAATGAAGTGGAACTCCTTGAATGGCGGCTGAACGGCGAGCGCGTTCAGCGGGCTGCCCGCTACCCACTCTCCGGTGTTACGAGACAGATGAACTCCCGGACCAGCGAAGGCGTCCACGTAGATGTGCTTGAGCCGCTGCTTCGAGAGGATCGTTGAATACGCCACTGCGTACTCGCGGACGATATCGAGCTTCACCTCGGACCAGATGCCGATCTGATCGTATCCTTGCTTCATGGGCATCTCGCGGACGGCCATTGCGCCTTGGGGCCCACACTACTGCGCCAAAACAGAACGACACTGAAACGTTCTGGCCTGGTTCTATTCTAGGGCCAAGCCGCGTTTGAAACAATCGAGTTACTGGACCACCGCCGTCACAGGCACCGTGTCTGCGAGGCTCGGCGGCACCTCCGGCGCAGGAGGTGTGGCTGGTGGCAGAATCTCCGCCGCAGCCTGCTGCTCTTCCGGCTTCTTCCCGGCATCGGCCAGCTTCTGCTGGATGCGCCGCGTCAGTTCGTTCTGGCGCTCGGCCGCGACGAACGTGTACTGGCTCGTCGTTTCGAGGTTGGTGTGTCCGGCGATTCTCGAAGCTTCGATCGCGCTGCCGCCGACTTCCTGCCGCCATGTGATGTTGGCGCGGCGGAAGGAATGCGGCCCGAGGCCGAGAAAATCGCAGCCCTCGGCTTTTGCCGCCTCGTGAAGCAGTTCGCGCACAGTCGAATCCCACATGGGCTTCTCCGCGCAGCATTTCTGCGGAAAGACCCACATGTCAGGTTTGGCGGCGATCTTCAGCGCCCTGGCACGAAGCGGCGGGGCCAGATCGCCGATGCCAAGGACGCGGCGGCTCTCCTCAGTCTTTGGACGACCGACTTCCTGGTGCCAGACGCGTTGCTCGATCTTGATGGTTGCCGCATCCAGGTTCACATGCCGCCATTGAAGCCCGAGCACTTCTGAGATCCGCGCGCCGGTCGCGATGCAGGTTTCGATGACCAGACACGTAGTATCGTCCAGCCGAGCAAGCACCCGAGCAGTCTCTTCAAAGGAAAGGATGCGGCGCTCGTACTTGTAGCGCTTCTTTCCAAGCTTCGCCCGACTGGCTGGGCTGCGCCGGCCTTCTTCCCACAGGCCATATCCTTCGGCGTAGTAGTACAGCCGACTCATGATCGCGCGTACCGAGTACATCGTCCACCACGCATCAAACGTGCCGTGAAGCCAGTCTTCCACGGCCTGGGGCCGGATCTGGTTCAGACGGAGAGCACCCCATTTGGGAACGATCAACTGGTCAAGGTAATAGGTCTGCTTCTCGCGCGTCGGCGTTGCAAGTTGCTTCTCACGGCTTAAATAACCCTCTTTGTACATCCGCGCAACCTCGCCCAGCAGCACCACGCCGGTGGCGGCGACCTGCTCCACGGCGGCCTCCACGGTCGGCGCGTTTAACTTGGCGAGGAACTTGTCTCGCTGAACCTCCGCCTCCTTCTTCGTGATCTTGCCGTCGACGCGGCTCAAGCCCACTGCGTGCTTCTTGCGGATCGTCTTGACGGAGCCATCCGCCTGCACTTCGTCGGCGTAGTAGCGGAAGAACCACATCCAGCCTTCGCGGAACTTCGCCTCCAGAATCTTGGGGTGTTGGACGCGCACTTTGACCTTCAAACCTCCCGTCAGGGCCTGAAGGGTACCTTCGTCGTGCATGTTAAGCAAGTCCAATCGTATCAATTAGTTACGCCGTCAAATGAGCTGCCATGCTGCTGGCTCGGTCGGCCAGAAATAGCGACTCGCGGGCACGCGTCATGCCCACGTAGAACATGCGGATCACGGCATCTCGCGGGGGACCGTAGCGCTGATAAGCGGCGTCGCCGGCCTGGCTCAGGTCCGGGAAGAGAAAAACCGCATCGGCTTCGCCGCCTTTGACGGAATGAATCGTGCCCAAGATGACCTGCGGCCTCTCCAGCAGAGCTTGCGGCCCCCAGGTCGCCGCGATGTCCGTCGGGAACTGAATGCGGTTCTGCATCGCTCCGTTCACCCGGCTGCGCCACCATTGCAGCAGCGCGCGGTGATCGCCTTCAAAGCAGGTGAGCAGCGACTGGAGCGCCGCCGTCTCGAAAACGGCATCCAGATCCGCGATGGTCACCGGCTGCGATGCTTCCTTGTTTCGCAGGTGCGCCTTCGCGCCGTGTTTCAGGATTCCTTTGGCCGTCAGCCACTCGGCCCAGAGTGCGAAGTCACCGGCGGTCCATTCCCGGTGGCCTTCGCCGAAATCAGGATGCGCCACAAGCAACGCCAGCACCCGGTTCACCGTGGAGCCTTGCCGGTTCACGCGAAGCGGGTTCCAGAAACCGTTGGCGCGCCGGTACGGGTTGTGGAACGGAATCGCGTTCTTCCGTAGCACCTGGATGATAGGCCGCAGCATGTAGGAACAAGCCGCCAGGAACATGACGCTGCGGCCTCGCTCGAGTTGCTGCATCGCCGTCCGGAGCACGCCGTATTCAGGCGTCTCCCAGGTGCCGGAGACCTCAGAGCAGGCGCCATCAGCCGCGCGCGGCAAGTACTCCTTCTCTTGCCGCCTGGTCACCTGGTGGATCAATCTGTTGGCGGCGGCGTGGACGGCGCGCGGCACGCGGTAGCTCTGCTTCAGGATGATCTTGTGATCCTCTGGGATCTCCGGTCCCAGGATGGCGTCGGGTGAGGCGCCGGTGAACGAGTAGATGGTCTGGTCGTCGTCGCCGGCGACAATGAAGTAGTCGGTGTGCTGGCCCCAACGGCGGATCAGCGTCAACTGCATCCGGTTGAGATCCTGCGCCTCATCGGCAAAGATGACCGACGGCAGCTTCGGGGCGACGCGGACATCGAGCAGGCAGCGGTCGATCAGGTCGCAGAAATCGAGAAGGCCGTTCGCGTCTTTGTAAGCTTGCCACCGCGCGGCGAACTGCCGCAGGGCCGGCGACCAAGCGCCAGGCGGGAGCATCTGGCCGCGGTACCGGCTCAGTTCCTGGAGCCACTGGTCGCCTTCTTTCTCGGTGCCGCCATCATCTTCGACCGTCTCCTCGCCCTCGAGCTTGCCCTGCTTTTTTACCGGAGTGATCTGCAGGTGCGGATTGTCCTTGTTCCAGTCGTCAACATTCGCCTCGGCGATTTGCGGGCCGCCCAGAGCGTGGTAGCAGTGCGAGTGGAGGGTGCCCACACGATCCGGGTCTACGGGCAGGTCGCGGCCTGCCAACTCGGCCGCCGCCGCGCGCGAGAAGCTGGTAATCAGCACCGAATCCGGGCCGAAGCGTTCCACCGCCCGCCGAATCTGGCGGGTCAGGTTGGTGGTCTTGCCCGTTCCCGGAGGGCCGAAGATCCGGTACTCCGACGTGATGGAATGGTCGCGCTGCCCGATTTCTTCGAGTGTCCCGCAGGCCTGGTCATTCGGATTCAACATGGGATTCCTCCTGGCGCGCCATCTCCTGCGCGGTAAAGTCAGCGGGGTCGAACTGATCGACAGGAAGCAACCAACGCCCCTGCTCGCGGATCTTCGCGCCGCGAACCCGGATGCTCCGCGCGCCGATCGCTGACAGCATCGAGGCGATGGCCTTCACCGACAAGTTCTGCCCGAAGGTCTTGTTCAGGTAGAGTTGCAGATCGACGGAGTTCACTGCGATCTGTTCGCCCATGATCATGGGCCGCCGAATCGCATGCGATGGTTGCCCCTCAATATCCGGGATGAAAGCTGTCTCCGTCAGGTAGTGCCCGAGGTAAACACGCATCGCCCCCTCGAACTCCGCTTCGACGCCGCCCTCGCGCTCGATGAGCGCGTCGAGCATGGCTTGGGCCAGGCGCTCCCAGACCCGAGGCTTGATCTTCGGGATGATCCTGTTGACCGCACTTGCAATCGCAACACGAAGGGATCTCTGTTCGATCAGGCCGGAGACGTTTGGAAGCTCGATACGACCGTGCTCCAATTCGACTTGGTAAGTCGGCTCCTTGCCGGTGACTTTCACGAGGCGCAGAATCCTGATGCCGAGGCTGGTGGAGATGGATTCGCAGAGTGCGGCCTTGGCAGCCAGTGGATCGACCGGCTCGATGGGTTCACTCGGCTTCTGCTCCCCAGGCGCCTCGCCAGAGGATTGAGCGGCACCCACGTGCGTGTCCTCGGCCGCAGGTTGCGCACTTGGGAATTCCACCTGCATGGTTCCAGCGCGGCCGGTCGCACGGGACAGAGTCCGTTGGAAATAATCGTTGCGCGTGCGCTGCTTCTGGTTGTGCAGGCGCCTATGGTGGATGATGAGATCGACGATTTGCTGCGGCGCCAAGCCTGCGTCAACGCCGAAGTCCGCAAGGGCAAGGTCATACCCGCTCTGCGACTGATCTTTCAGGTCGTGCCGTTGCCGGAACCAGGTGTTCCGGAAGCGCATGTCGGCTGCGGCCCACTGTTGAATCAGCTCGTCCGGGATCTGGGCATTCAGATTGACGACCAAGCCGCAGTCCGGACCAGTTTCGGCGAAGCCGCGCGCGACGCGCTCCTGCGACTCCGCTCCTGGGATGCCAAGCCGGTCAAGAAACTCCTCGAAGTCAGACAGGTTGTACCGTCGATCAGCCATCTGGTGAACTACAACGTTCTTCGGTGACTTCGGATCTTTGAAGTTGCTAGTGCCTGGAATTCTGAGGACTCGCGGGAGATCGGCCAGCCGGTCGAAGGCCCAGCCTCGATTCGCGGCGTTGAACCGCAGCAACGTCTGCCAACGGTAGACGACGGCGGATGCCCGAGCACGCTCTTCGTCGTTCCCGAAGATCGTCGGCTCCTTCAGCACCCACCAGGCATGCCCGCCGTTGCCGGTCGCCACGGTGATGGTCGGGGGCAATTGCGCCGGGATGACGGTAAGAGCTTCATCGAGTGTCGCCGGCAGTGCCTTCCTGGCGTGCGCGTCAGAGAGGAGATCCAGGTCCGCCCACAGCGCGGAAATCCCAGCGATCTTGTCAGCCGGGCACCGCTGATGAGGGCCGAAGTCCGCTGGAGAAAGGCCAACGCCGACGTAGATGTCCATCGCGCGGCAGGCCTCGACCACGGTGGCTGCCTGGCCGACATCGCGGCACCAGTGCGAGCGCTTGTCCTGAAGAGTCCAGATCAGGATGAAGAGACTCTCGGGCTTGTCGCCCCAAAGAAGATCGAGGAATGATTGCGGAGTCATTTCGGTGCCCCAGCGAGCCAGCCCTTTTCGGGCGCTCCATACCAGGCTTCAGCGGTCCGTTGGGCGTGATTGAGAAAGGGTGAAGCGAAGTCTTTCCGGCGGGAAGAACGCGTGCCGGCGAACATCAGCCAGCGATCGCCCTCCCGCACCAGCCAGACTCGCGTACTGCCGCAGGTGGCCGTCACGCATTGGGCGTCAGGCGAGAGGCATGCCGGCTCAGCCGGTGCATCTCTCACGATGGGCGACGTCGCACGCCACTTCTCCCAGGAGACGAACCGTTCCCCGTTCCAGCAGCCAAGCACGATCCCCTCGTCCATCTCGGCCTCGGCGGGGATGTCGGCGAGACCTTGAGGCGGTGGCGTCGCGCTCCCGTTATCGCGATTCTCTCGGAAGCGCCGCCAGGCATCGAGGCTGTAAGCCGGTGCCGTCATATCCGCCCTGCGCGACGCTCATCGTAGAAGTAGGCGCCGCTGTATGCCCAGACCGCGAGTTTGCCCCGCATCGTGCGCGGCGTCACGGTCGGCTCGTCGATCAACCAACGCGCAGGGATCAGGAACGCAAGCAAATGGAAGAAGGAGTAGAGCGGCCAGGCCACCGTCCGCTGGATGCGGGACGGTGGGCGGAATCCGGTGTCCTCCAACAGCCGTAACGAGCGTTCGAATTCCGAATCAAGCATGGTGGCTACCCCCTCCGCACTACACCGAGCGCGGCGAGCGCCTCGTCGGGACTGTGGACGACGCCGACGACGGCGCCCGCCGCGCGCCATTCCTCGAGGCGCACTTCCTGGATTCGGGTCAGCCGGCCGCCGGTGGCCTTCACTTCGAGTTCGAAATGACGGCCCTGGTAGCAGCCCGTCAGATCGGGGTCGCCGGCGGCCGCCATCTCGCTACCCCAACGTTTGCGGATCACCAGCTCGGGTACGGACTTGAGCGCGTGCATGATAGCCGCGACGATGGTGGATTCCCGAGGGGAAGCTGGGCGAGTCACCGCTGGCCTCCCGTTTCGGTTGGGTCAAGGTCGAGGCTGATGCGATCACGCACCTGCCGTCCGTGGAAGAAGCCGATCTCGACGGCCTCGCCCAAAGCCCACAACCAACGGCCCGTCCGGCGCAGCAACCGGGCGAGCAAGAGGGTCACGGGCCGGCGCTTGCCTTCCGCCGGCCTCTGAGTGAGGAACAGCAGCAGAATGAACACCGCCACCGTGAGAGCCAACACCGCGTATTCGTTCATGGCGTGCGCCTCCCGGTTAGAATGGCCCCTGGTCGCCTGCTGGCTCCCGCGCTTCGGGATCGAGTCCCGTCGGCACGCGGACCGCCAGGGTGCGGCAGAGTTCGTGGTATTGCTGGGCGCGGCCCGCTTCCTCCGGCGTCAGCCTCCGGACGAATTTCAGCGCGGCCTTGCCGTACTGGATTCCGGCAGCGTTCTGCGCCTTTTCCAGCTCGAGGCCGATAAGCGCCTGATAGTATGGGATGCCCTGCGTGGTCAACTTGAGGAAGAACTGCCTCGCCCCCTTCAGGCTCGTCGGCGGCAGTGAAACGACTTCGGGCAGGAGCAGGTCGCCGCGGAGAACGAAGATTTGCTTTACCTGCTTGCATGCCTGCCCCGCGCCCTCATCCGCGCTGCCGTACTCTGCCAGCGCACACCGGGAGCAGTCGCCACCCGGCTTCCCTTTCCCCGTGATGCCGTCGGCCGAGGTGCAATCGGGTGGTTGCTTCCCGCTGCCTTTCCCGAACGCGGTCTTGTAATAGACCCGCGTGTCGCGAGCGAACACGATCACGCCGTCGATGCGGCCGAGCGTGTCCTCACCCTCGAGCGTGGAAACGATCCAGCGGGGACTGGCGCCGCCAGAGATCTTCACCCGTGGCAAGTCGAAATCGGTGATGCCGCCGCCACTGATGTTGGTGGCAATGGCCTCGTTGATGGCGTCCAAGTTTCCCTCGAGCACGGCGAGCGCGCGGGGGGTCTGGATTTGAATGAGATCGGTAGACATAGTTACTCTCCTTGTCAGGCTTTCCTACTGCGCAGGGAATGAACAAACGAAATCTTGAGGGCGTCACATAGCGGCGACGGCAGCGCCACACGGACCGCCTCTTCGCTGAATAGCCGGTTCTGCTGCTGGCAACGCAGCCGGACTTCCTCGGCCACTTCACGCACGAACGCGCGGAGCGACTGGGTGTTGTAGTTTTCCGAAATGTATTGGCCGAGTTCGGACTGCCTCAGCGCTCCGATCACCTCGGCGCGGTCGTTGAGCGGACCGGCCTGGATGTCCTGAGCGATGTACACCGTCCGCCCATCGACCTTCATCGACGCGACACCGTCGTTCAAGAATTGAGGTACGAGGGCCCGTTCGAGATCGTCGATTCGCGCCGCGATTGCTTTGAGTTCCGAGTCCAGTTCGCGCTTGCGCGTCTCTAGGCACACGAACTCCTTCAACTGCTCCATGTTCATTGCGAGCGTCCTTTCTCCGGTTAGGATTTGATCTCGGCCAATATGGCCTCGACCACTTCGGCGCGCATTTCGAGCGCGCGTATAATCTTCGTGTCCACCGTGTTTCGCACGACCAAATGGATGTGCTCCACCGGGCGGGTCTGGCCGGGACGGTGAACCCGGCTCAATGCCTGGTCGTATTCGCCCAGCGAGAAGCTGAGCGAGTAATAGATCGAATAGCGGGCGCGGGTGAGATCGACGCCCACGCCGCCAGCGCTGATCTGCACGGCGAGTACCTGGGCTTCGCCGTCCTGCCAACGCTTCAAATCATCGCGCCGACCCGAAAGTTCCAGGCTCGGGTAGCCAGCCGACTTCGCGGCTTCATGAACCGCATCGAGGTCGGCATGGAACCGGCAGAAGACGACCACCGGTTCACCGGAGCCGATGTCCTCCAGCGTGTCAGCGAGGAGTTTCTCCTTGGCGGAATCCACGCGGTGGTGTTGACCGTCGTCGGTCTTGACCCAACCGCCAGCCACTTGCTGCAAGCGGAGTAACTTCACCATCGCGTTGCTGACCGTGATCCGGCCATCCCGAACTTCGGCGACGAAGTCATCTTCGAGGTCGCGGTAGATGCGCTGCGCCTCTGCGGAGAGTTCGCAGTGGTAGGTCACATGGGTTTGCGGCGGTAGGTCAAGGACGTCTTTCGACACGCGGTACGTAATCGTCCGCATCAGCGCTTCGAGTTCATCGAGGCACTGGAAGCCGGTCACCTGCTTGCGCTGGAATCCGCCCATGACGGCGTATTTCTGGCGGAAGGCCGCGAAGGACGGGCCAAAGATCGTTTGGCTCAGGAATCGGAACTGCGCGTAGACGTCGAGCGGGCTGTGCGGCATGGGCGTGCCGGTGAGCGCCAGGCGGCCGCGCGCATGCTGACGTAGACGCTTGAAAGCCAGGCTCGCCTTGCCGCCCGGCGCCTTCAGACGATGCGACTCATCCGCAATGATCAGGTCCCATTGCTGGCTTTCCGCCCAGTCGGCGAACGGACCTCGCCACGCGGAGTCGTAGTTGATAACGATGACGAGCGGGCGGTCAGTTGCCTCCGCGAGCTTCAGCTTGTCCTCTGCCAGCTTCTTCTTGTTGGCGACGCTGCCGACGTTGTCGTCCAACGAGACCACGATCATGGGTAGGTCGAGATGGCGCTCGATCTGCTGCTCCCAGACCGGGACGACACGCAGAGGACAACAGATGAGCACGCGCCGTGCAGCCAGTGCGGCGAGCACCATCAGGGCGACCAGCGTTTTCCCCACGCCCATTTCCAGGGCCAGCAACGCCGCGCCCGCCCCGCGTACCAGACGTTCCATCGTGAACTGGAAGGCCGCGACCTGGTGCCGCCAGGGCTTGGTCTTCAGACCAGCCGGTAGGACAACTGCGGGCGGCGTTGCCGGTTCCGGGGCGGCCGCGGCCTCCGGAGCGGGCTTCGCCAGACCCGCCAAAAGCGCGGTGAACTTCTCGGTTGCCGACAAGCGCGGAATCGTCGATTGAATCAGGCGCGCGTGTTGCGGCGTCGCTGGATAAGTCCACGCCCGACGGCCGCCATCCCACGCGGCGTTCGGTACCCGCTTGCACAGAAGCAGGTTTGAGAAGGGAGTCCGCAGCGTGATGCGGCCGGCGTCGACGTCGGCGAAGGTCAGGGCGGACTCAGGCACGGGACACCTCCGTGCTGAAGCCCTCGCCGCCCGAAGGTCGGGTGTTCAGCCAGTCATTGACATCGGAGGGTGCGTAGCGGACGAGTTGGCCGACCTTGCGGTAACGAGGGCCCTTGCCTTCAGACCGCCAGTACCGAAGGGTGGCCACCGAGACGCGAATCCAGCGCGCCACGTCGCGTTCCTTCAGCAGGGATTCGATCGGTTGGTCGTCCATTTCGCGTGTGCCCTCGGTGCTTCGAACCGTTTCCACACGCCAATGATGGGGCTGGGGGTATGTGGGCGATCAATGTGGGCGATGTGGGCGAAAATGTGGGCGGCAGATCAGACGCGGGATTTCTGGTTGCGCTGGAGGAGTTTCTCGATCCGGACGGCCTTTTCGGAAGTGTCGGGAATCAGGTGAAGACGCCCGAGTTTCCACTTGTTCAGGTCCTCGCGAACGACATTGGCCCAGTAGTAAACATCTTTGACGAGGCATTTATTGGTCGTGCAGTACCTCTTGAGGAGTGCCGGCCTTTCCGCCACCGGGGTCGGCGCTGGCGGTTTCTCCGTGCGCTGCGCGATCTGGCGATGGAAGTCCTCGAAGTCGTTCGAATCGATCACCAGCCGCGAATCCTCCAGCCGTACGAACTCCGCGAGGGAAAACAGACTGCGGCCGGCCTGGTGCCACTCGGCGGCATCGGGTAGGCGGTTCGGACAGAGGATGATCGGGGCTGGGGACGCCTGCAATCGTCCTGCGGACTGGAGGACCTCACCGCTATCACGCCATGTTGTGCCGTGCGCCAAGAAGAACTCAGCCAGGCGCTCGCCAACACGCCGTTTGCCGAGCAACCAAATCCTGGTGGGCACTACCGCCTGTGGGGTGCCGACCAGCTCGAGTGCGGTGGCAAGCATAGCGGCGAGATGGGCGACGTCGATCTCCCATCGACGCAGTCGCTCGCGGCTGATCGGCGTCATGCCGGCTGCCGGGCACCACAGCCGCGGTTCGGCACCGTCGCTGACGATTTCCGCCAAGTGCGGATCGCCACATGCAGTGCAAGTGACGACGTCCGCATCCTCAATCGCCCGCAGCATTCCGAGAGCGAAGACGGAATCCCGCTCGGCCGCCGGCCACCCGCGCGTCTCATCGAATGTGATGACGTGGTCGCGAACATCGGCCCGCCGGAGGATCAGTTGGAGCGGCTTACTCACACAGGATTTCCGAGCGTTTCAGACACTCCCGAATCTTGTCGTGCTCGGGCGTGTCCTTCAAATTGCACGAGTTGCAGGCGAGGTTGAAGCTCACGCTCGCGGGGCGCGGATTGCCACGGGTGAACTTGGCCTGAATCGTCACGTGCTCTACGTGCAGGTCCTCCAGCGGCAGATCCTTCGTGTTCAGGCCCCGCTTAATGAAGGCGTACAGATTGTCATCCCTCCAACGCGGCACCGTCCCGAACATGATCACACCGGGCTCCTGGTCGCGGACGGAAAGCCGGATGGACTTCACGCGCAGTGAAGAGATGCCATCCAAGGGATCGATCTTGAAACGGAAGTTCGGGTCCTTCAGCAGGTCCAGATTGAATGCCGGGCCAGTGATGGTGTCAAGGCTGACCTCCTTCCGGAGGATGTGCCTTGCGAACATCTGGCCCAGTTCCTTGCGAAGGTCGCACCCGCCGTCGGCATAAAGATCCAACCGCCCCTGCGCGGGATCGGAGATAAAGACGACGTCGAAGGCCTGCTGCTGCAAGCTCCGCTTGAGCTGGTCGGAGTTCTCAAAACAGACCACGGCCGACGGGTAGTCGGCGAGGTAGACCATCATATACTGTGCGTCACCCCGCGGGTAGACCTCGATGTGGCAGTACTCCCCGCGGTCCTGGTTCTTCACGTAGTATGCTGAGATCGCCCGTTTGAGCTCGGCCTGGGCTTCTTCACTGAGATCCGGTGCCACCTGTGGCAAGTCGCGGCGCCGGTGCCAGTACCGTTTGAGGTTGTCCGCCCACATGAACTGGCTCGCGACTCGGAACACGTCGGGGCGATCCAGTAGCACCCGGAACACCTTTTCCACATTGCTCTTGCCGTTGGACACGACCGGAATCAAATCGAGGCCGGCGGCGCGGCCCGCATCGAGAAGCGTCTGGATGCCCTGTTTCGAGCAGAGGCTGGTCATGCGCTGGAAATCGACAGATACGACCTGCCGGTCTTGCGCCGGTAACGCCATCCAGGCTGAGTAGAGCGGTTCGATGTCGCCGTCGAGCGCCTCCCAGTCAAACGCGGCCAAGAACCTGCGCTGCTCGAAGTACTCCTGAAGCAATTCGACTGGAACAGCGCGTAGGACGTTGCGAGGGTTGTATTCCAACTTCATGAGGCCCCCTGAATGCATTGGCTTGTCCGGCCAGCGTCATGCCGGAAGGGCCAATGTCGCGATTATAGCACCGCAATCCAAATATTTACAGTATGCGTTAGAAATGCTAACCTGAGACTGGCGCTACATGCGCTGGAGGAACTGTGCCCATCACCGCCCAGGAACTTGGCAGGAGGCTGCGAGTCGCACGGGAGTCGTGCGGCCTTACGCAGGACGACGTCGCCCGCCATCTCGGTACGTCACGCCCGACCGTCGCCCAGATGGAGTTGGGCAATCGCGCGGTAACCAGCCTGGAGTTGGACAAACTCGCATACTTCTTTGGCCGCGACATTCGCGAGTTCGTCGCCGACGTGTTTGAGGAGGAAGATGCGCTTGCCGCGCTCTTCCGCGCCGAACCCGAGATCGCCAATCAGCAGGACGTCGCCGACAGCCTGCGAGCCTGCATCGCTCTGGGTCGGGAGATCACCAACATCGAGAACCTGCTTGGGGTCGACCGCGAGCTCTCCGGTTCCGTCAGCTATCAGGTCCCCGCGTCGCGCTCGCGATGGGAAGCCATTCAGCAAGGGGAACGGGCGGCGGATCAGGAGCGACGCCGGATGGGCCTGGGATGGGCACCTGCCCCCCGTCTCGGGGAACTTTTCGAAACGCAAGGAGTCCGAACCGGTGTTGTCGATCTTCCGGATGACGTCTCCGGCCTGACGATCAGCAATCGAAGTGCGGGGCTTTTCGTGGTGGCGAACCGGCGCCACGCCCCAGTCCGCCGTCGATTCTCATTCGCACACGAGTACGCCCACACTCTCTTCGATCGGCGTCTGCTTGGCACGGTGAGTCGCACCGAAGATCGTGATGAACTGATTGAGGTTCGCGCCAACGCCTTCGCAGCCGCGTTTCTGATGCCCAGCGAGGGCGTGCGCCAATTCATCGCGGCGCAGGGCAAGGGTCGGCCCAGCCGGGCGAGCGCGCAGGTGTTCGACGAGGCCGGCTCCGTTCAGGCGGAAGGCCGCGCAGAACCCGGCAGTCAGGACATCCAGATTTACGATGTGGTCCACGTGGCGCATCGTTTTGGCGTGAGTCGGCTGGCCGCTCTCTTCCGGCTCCGAAACCTGAAGCTGATCACGCAGGCGGAGTTCGATGATCTGAAGACCTCTGAGGAAGGCGGGCGCGGCCGCGAACTGGCCGCCATGCTCGCCCTGCCGGACACCGACGACGCCGAGGACAAGAATGGATTCCGGCATCGAGTCCTGAGCCTCGCGCTGGAGGCTTACCGCCGAGACCTGATCACGCGCGCGAAGTTGGTGGAGCTCGCCGCGCTGCTTTCCATGCGCGAGGCCGAAGTCGACCAGTTGCTGGAGCGCGCGGGACTTGCCGATGGAGACTCGGCGGACGTTCTCATCCCAGGCGAATAAGACCAGAGGACTCGACCTACGCAGACCGTCGTCACAGATGCGAACATCCTCATCAACCTGACGCACGTCGAGCGCCTCGATTTGCTTGGGAAGCTGCCCGGCTTCACTGTCGTGGTGACGCCGGATGTGCTCGCCGAGATCGTGCTGCCGGACCAGAAGCAGCAGGTGGACGGCGCGGTGGCTGGCGGCATTCTGCGAATCGAGGAATTGTCCAGCCCCGAGACCATCGCGCTGTTTGCCGAACTCCGGCACCTGATGGGCGCGGGCGAAGCGGCGTCGCTGGCGCTCGCCATCCACAAAGGATGGGCCGTCGCGTCGGACGAAAAGAGGGCCTTCCGCCGGGAGGCGGTGGCTCGATTGGGGCAAGGCCGGATCCTGACGACGCCGGGACTCTACGTGCTGGCGATTCGGGCCGGCCTGCTCTCCGTAGCGGAAGCCGACGCGGACAAAGCGTGCCTCGATGTCCGCAAGTTCAAGATGGAAATCTCAAGCTTCTGGGATTTGGTCTCGCCGCTCTCCGACGTTCCAAAAGAGAGCAAGTCGAAGGATGGCAACTGAACTCAGGATGCCTTGTCCGACAGCCCGCTCGCTGCTTTCGTAGGAGGCCCCAGTTGCAGAATTCGCTCCTGGAGTTCTTTCGGTACAATCTGGTATTGGACTAGAAGAGAGGTAGCCGGAGCGAAATGGCCCAGCGGCGGCATAAAGCGGAGGACTACAACCTCATTGACCTGTTCTGTGGCGCGGGCGGGCTCACTCTTGGTTTCACCGGTGCCTTTGGGCACCAATTTCTTCCAGTATGGGCGAACGATTTCGATGCCCAAGCCGTTGCTACGTTCAATTCCAACTTCGGCCCGCATTGTACGTTCGGAGAGATTGGCGAACTACTAAAGAAACCAACAATCCACATCCCAAAGGCGGATGTCGTGATCGGTGGCCCTCCCTGCCAAGGATTCAGCCTCCTTAATAAGAACAGGAATGGTGATTCGCGCAAGCAACTCTGGCGACCATTCCTTGATGTGGTACGAGAGTCTGAAGCCAACATCTTCCTGATGGAGAATGTTCCCCAGTTACTAGAGTCCGAGGAGTACACAGAGATCATCGAGGCTGCCGAAAAGGACTTGGGCTTCCAGGTCAGGTCAGCGAAGCTCCTGGCCGCGGACTATGGTGTGCCCCAAATTCGGCAACGGGCATTCATCATAGGCTGCAGATTTGCTGACCCGAAACTCGTCTTCCCACCGAAGAAGACTCACTACAATCCGAAAAATGGATACGTCGTGGGCTCAGATGACTATGTACCAAGGCCGTGCCCTTGGCGAACGGTAAGAGACGCGATCGCCGACCTGCCACCGCCAGAGGGTACGGACATCCGTGATGAACTCCCTCCACTGGATCTCCAGTTCGGCAGGTCGCCGAAGCCCATTAGCATCAAGAGGTACAGTGCGGTACCCAAGGAAGGGATGAATCGGTTCGACCTTCAAAAGCGTGCGCCTCAGCTGACACCTCCGTGTTGGATACGTAAGACTACGGGCGGAACTGATCTCTTCGGCAGGCTCTGGTGGGACCGACCTGCCTGCACTATGCGTACTGAGTTCTTTAAGCCGGAGAAGGGGCGCTATTTGCATCCGTCCCAGCATAGACCAATTACCCATCGCGAAGCAGCCCGGTTTCAGAGTTTCCCCGATGACTTCCGGTTTTGCGGCAACAAGATCGCTATAGCGAAGCAGATTGGGAACGCGGTTCCGCCGCTCTTGTCAGCGCGTCTGGCGGACTGCATCACTGCGCTTCTCAGACTGCGTCCTGACCGTGGGCACCGCTGATGTCATATGGAACAGCCTAGAAATCCATGACGGATTGTTTTAGCACTGAGAAGCGACGCGAGATAATGTCTCGCATCCGAGGTGCCGACACGAGCGTCGAGTTGACAGTTCGGAAGCAACTCCACCGTCTCGGGTATCGGTTTCGCTTGCACGTTGCGAGCTTGCCCGGAAGACCGGACATTGTTCTACCAAAGTACCAACGCGTGATCTTCGTCCACGGGTGCTTCTGGCATGGCCATCCGGGATGTGGTCGCGCAACAATTCCTGAGACCAACTCCGAATTCTGGAGTCGCAAGATCAACAGCAATATGGCACGCGACAAGAAGAGCGTCAGAGCGCTACGGGCTCTGGACTGGAAAGTTCTGGTCCTATGGCAATGCCAGACCAAGAAGCCTGACGAGCTCGATAGGCGACTTCAGAGATTTCTCGGGAGGGACCTTCCTTGAATGTTCGTGAACCCAGTGGGCGTGACAAGCTCAGGACGCACCTCAAGGCCAATGTCGGCCGCATCTTGGGGACGCAGCAGCTTCGGGAGATCGCCGGCATCAGTGAGTATGCCAGAAGAATACGCGAGCTGCGCGACGAGGAAGGCATGCAGATCAAGACTCACAAGGAACGGCCTGATCTAAGACCCGACGAATACATTCTTGAGAGCCTCGACCTGGCTCCGGTTGCCAACCCCAAAGTCCCCGTGCCGCTGAGGAAGACAGCGCTCCTCCGGGATGGGCCCAGGTGTCGGTTCTGTGGGGCCAACTGGAACGCTGGAAGCAATCCCGCCAACGCTCCTCGCGTCAAACTCCGAATCGATTACCTCGATCCCCTGGAAGATGGAGGTCTCGATCGAGCAGACAACGTAGGCGTGATCTGCGCGTTATGCGCAAAAGGCAGGCACAGAGCACGTCGTCAAGGGCAATCCGCCCGCGACCTATTGGCGTTGATACGCCGTGCAGCGCCCGCCGTGCAACGTGAAGTTTACGTTGCACTTAAACGCTCGTTTGAGGACGCATCAAGGACTTGACTCTTCCCTGTTCGGCGCGCAGATCGCCGCTGGCCCGCCGTGGAGCCCCACATCGTCGTGGGCTGCCGTGCACTATAATGCTGATTTGAAGAGCCGATTCATCTGTCCAGGATCACTCTGGGGACGGGCGCTCGAAATGCGTCGTAAACGCGACGGCCGCGCGGCATTCTCGTGCCAAACGAATGTCCGCTCTCGGCTATCAAGGAGCCCAAATGGCAGAAAAGGCCGCTCGCCAAATGCAGCACAACACGCCAACCTGGGCGGGCCTCGAATCCCCACTAGCCCAGCATGTCGCACTTCAATCTCAACGCTGCTTAGATGCGTACCGGGCCAATCCGCTCTTGGTCAAAGAGCACGCGAACATTGAGCGGGCGACGGCACAAGGCGGCTACGGCAGACGACAGATCTACGAGCTGGTCCAGAACGGCGCCGACGCCCTAATCGGTACTGAAGGTGGCCGAATCGAAGTCCTGCTGACCGAATCCGCCCTGTACTGCGCCAACGAGGGTGACCCGATCGATCTCGATGGACTCGACGCAATTCTAAGTTCTCACGTCTCGATGAAGCGGGGAACGGAGATCGGCCGCTTCGGACTCGGTTTCAAGTCTGTCTTGGGCGTAACCAACCGACCGGAGTTTTACAGCAGATCGGGGTCGTTTAAGTTCAATGCTGACGAATCAGCAGCGCGAATACGGGAGATTGTACCGGAAGCGCAGGCTCTACCCATACTTCGACTGGCTGCGGCAATTGACCCTGCTTCGGCACGATCCGAAGATCCGAACCTCAGCAAGGCGCTGTCATGGGCCACAACAGTAGTGAAGCTGCCCCGGACGTCGATCGATGCATCTTGGCTGTCAGAAGATATCCAAAGGTTCCCTGCCGAGTTCTTGCTGTTTTCTCCGCACGTAGCGCTCCTGGTGCTTGAAGATCGACCCCAAGGATTTCGCAGAGAGATCCGTCTAAGAAAGCAACACGAACATCTACGGCTGATTGAAGGTGCGACCAGCAGTGGTTGGCGATCGTTCTCCACCTACCACACTCCATCTGCCGACGCCCGAAAGGATGCAGGCGAATTGGCCGGTCGTGATAACCTTCCTATCATTTGGGCAGTCCCACACGGGCGTCCTATGCCCGGTCGTTTCTGGGCATTCTTCCCTACGGAGTACGTAACGACGCTCTCAGGGATCATCAATGCACCATGGAAAACTAACGAAGACCGTCAGAACCTTCTCACCGGTCCATTCAATATCGAACTGCTCCGGGTTGTCGCAGAACTGGCGGTCGAGAATCTTGCCTGTCTGATGAACCCGAAGGATCCCGGTTGGATTCTCGACATAATGCCCGCGCGCAGGGACGAGTTCCGCAATTGGGCAGATCAGGAGCTGAACGATCGGTTTTACGAACTAGCGGCCAACCGGCCGGCGCTGCCGAATCAGGACGGAGATCTCTCGGCGCCGTCAACGCTGAGCCTCCACCCGGCAGGACTCCCCGAGCAAGCGCTGGAGATCTGGTGCTCATACGAGGGTAGGCCCAAGAACTGGTGCCACCCTTCTGCAGATACTCGTACACGTCGGATAAGGGCGGAAAGACTGCTTTCGACGGCTGGCCGGAATGTGTCGAGTATCGAAGACTGGCTTGAAGCTCTCGTCGAAGATGGCACGCCCGCGGCATCGAGCGCTGCCGTCTGCGCAGCCGCGAAAGTTCTAGAAGCCGATCCGAGCAGGAAGTGGGCAATCGAAAGGGCGAGAATCGTCCTTACCAGCGACGGAACTTTGGTTCAGCCCGTCCCGAGCAAGGTGTTCATACCCAGCGGATATGCGAGCGTCGGTGGCGAGCTCACCTATGTTCACCCTGATCTCGCCAAGGACCCTGGAGTCCTTGCTGCGCTTTCGATCCTAGGAGTCCACACTGTTGATGCGAGAAGAGAGCTTGAGGCACACGTCGCTGGCGGATTCTACCTTTGGAAGGACGAAGATTGGGATAAGCTGTGGATATTGGTCGAACTCGTAGGACCGTCGGTTGCAGCCGAAGTTCTCTTGGCTCTTTCCAACCGACACCTTATCCGTGTCCGCACGGCCTCGGGAAAATACCGCCAACTCAGCGCGACCCTCCTGCCGGACGACATCGTTTCGGAAGGCAGCACGCGCGACTCCGACGTCGTCATTGATACGACTTTTCATTCGGGCGTCCTCCGCGTGCTCGATTCGCTTGGCGCAGTATCAAAGCCGACCCGCGATCACGGCACTACACGAGAGGACTGGTTCTTTCGATATCGCAACGAGGCAATTTCCGATTATCTGACACACGTACCAGGCCGCTCGTCTAGGCCCAGAGAAGACTACCTTCAGTTCGATCACGAGACCTTTGTGGGTCCGCTGGAGCCGATCTTTCACCTGAGCGAAGAAGGTCGAGCCCGCTTTACGGAAGAAGCGCTGACTCATGAGGATACTGAATGGACGCTTAGCCATCAATCGCGACGTGACGCGTACCCTGTTCAGTCGTACATCTCGCCGAGCCTCTGGGTAATCCGAAACGAAGGCTATCTGGAAACCTCATTAGGATACCATCGTGTGGCTGAGTGCGTGGGGCCAAGTCTCGCGGTGTGGGACAGAGTTCTTCCAATAGCTCGTTGCACAAATCCGGTCGCATCTCGTCTTGGATTGCCTGACTCTCTCGAGAAGCTCAGCGACGAGCACTGGAATCGGGCGCTGGCCTTTGTTTCCAACCTGAGCGACATAGATCTTCTGGGCAGATTCTACGCCGTAGCGGCGCCCATTGTCTCAGCAGCGCCTGATTACCTCCGTTGCCGCCTTGGAGATGAATACGCGTCTGTTGCCAGAACAAGCATAACAGTGGCGACGGCTGGCCGAGAATTCGACGTGCTCGTATCGCAGCGGATTCCGTCATTGCTCGTTGGTTCCCAATCTGATGCGGAAACTCTAATCAGCCTTTGGCAGCTGAAACCTGCGCATGCGATTGTTAGAACAGAGTTGTACTACGTCGCAAGCGGATCTGCCACCCTTGTCGCCGATATCTTTCCCGCCATACGCTATCGCTTGAGGCCGGAGGATCGCGATACGGCTGCCGTTCAGTGCTCTGCGCTTGGCCTCGTGACGCTGACGGAGGCGGGCAAGGTCTCCGAGCAGAAGACGCTCCACATCGAAGGGAAGACTGTTTATTGGCAAGAAGAGCTTGGGTACGCCGGTCTGCTCGAGCGATTGAGCGTCGCCCTGGAGCTCGGACTAAGTGCAGACGATCGGAGGGCCGTTGTTGAGCACCGGGCTGATCTGCAGCGGCGCGAGCGGATATCTTCGATACGAGTCCAGCCAAGCCTGGCGGATCGCTTCCTCGGGGCCGTTGGAGCATCTCAGATCAGACGCCGGCTGCCGGCAGGACTCATAGAGGCCGTCGAGCTTACACACGGTAGTCTGAGTGACACACGCATCGCAGAGTTGGCGCTCGTCGTCTACGGCGTGGATCTCCTACACGCCTTTCGGACGGAGCTTGAGGAATCTGGATTACAGCCCCCTGCACAATGGGCCGGCAGTCGCGCAGCCGCGGCGTTCGTCAAGGATCTCGGATTTCCCCGCGAGTTTGCCGGCTTCGAGCAGGCGCGTCGGGACCCAGTCCTTGACGTAGACGGCCCGCCTTCCTTGCCTCCTCTGCACGACTTCCAGCGCCGAATCGCAGATAACATGAAGGCTCTCCTTGGAAGTCGAAGTGGCACTCGCGGATTACTGTCCCTACCGACTGGGGCGGGGAAGACCCGTGTGGCCGTCCAAGCCTTGATTGAGGCAATCAAGGAGGGTTTTCCTGGGCCGCTTCTATGGGTTGCGCAGACGGACGAACTATGTGAGCAGGCGGTCCAGACCTGGAGTTATGTTTGGCGAACACTAGGCCCCCAGCGAAAGCTTTGCATAAATCGACTTTGGGCCGCAAATGAAGCCGAACAGGGCTCCGGAACTCAAGTAGTCGTCGCTACAATTAGTAAGCTCCAAGGCTGCTTCACGGACGCAGCATATCAGTGGCTGAGCCAGGCCACCTGCGTCATCATCGATGAAGCCCACGGATCAACCACGCCGGCATTCACAGCCCTCCTAGAGTGGCAAGGGATTGGCCGGGGACGAAGCCGATGCCCCCTTATTGGTCTGACAGCAACGCCGTTCCGTGGCAGAAGCGAGGAGGAGACACTTCGCCTAGTCAAGCGGTACGGCGAGAAGCGATTGGATGCCGGCGCACTCGGCCAAGACCCATATGCGACACTCCAGCGAATGGGCGTCATTTCCCGAGTGAAACACGTTTTGCTTGACGGCGTCCCGATCGAACTCACGGATGAGGAGCTAAATCAGCTACGACAGACATCGAAATTGCCAGCTTCCGCTGAAGACCGACTCGGCCTGAACACAAGCCGCAACCGGGTACTGCTCGGCTCGATTAAACAATTGCCACGCGACTGGACCGCCCTTCTATTTGCGACCTCCGTCGATCATGCTCAGACGATGGCAGCCCTGCTGTCGCTAGAGGGAATTTCTGCGGCGCCCATTTCGGCTGCTACGGAACCCGCGATCCGGAGACATTACATCGACGAGTTCCGGGCTGGGAAACTCCGCGTCCTGACGAACTACGACGTGCTGGCACAAGGTTTTGATGCACCGGCAGTTCGCGCGGTGTATGTTGCTCGACCTACGTTCAGTCCAAATAGATACCAGCAGATGATTGGCCGTGGGTTGCGCGGCCCTAAGAATGGAGGCAAGCCAGAGTGTCTCATCGTGAATGTGGCGGATAACATTCTGCAGTATGGCGATGAGCTCGCATTCCGCCAGTTCGAATACCTATGGAACAACTGAACAAGCCACGAGACAGTTGAGATGGCGCTTACCGAAGAACAACAGTTGGTAGTCGATGCGGGCCCCGAGGCGAAGGTCCTTGTCACAGCCGGCCCTGGGACGGGTAAGACTCATGTCCTCATTCAACGCCTTTCATACCTGATTTCTACGGCCGATATCGCCCCTGGCGAGATCCTCGTTCTAAGCTTTTCTCGAGCGGCCGTGACTGAGATCCGAGATCGACTTGCCAGCGTTGGCGGTGGTGCCAGCTATGTAAGAGCATCAACATTTGACTCTTTCGCCACGCGACTTCTCGTTTTAGCAGAGCGTTCGGACACGTGGCAGACGGAGAATTACGACGAGCGAATCCGCCACGCAACCCAACTTATCCGAACGAATCAGGAAGCTAAAGAGGAGATTCGCTCTTACCGCCACGTGATCGTAGATGAGATTCAAGATCTCGTCGGGGACAGAGCCGACTTGGTCAAAGCGATAGTCGAATTGGGAAGCGGCGGGTTTACTCTGTTCGGCGACCCTGCGCAGGGAATCTACAATTATCAGCTTGAAGGAGAAGCCCGGCGAATCGGGTCCGCGGCGCTATATCAATGGATTCGCGCCCACTGTTCACCGTGTTTAGTGGAGCGGGGCCTGACTCACAATTTCCGAATCACGTCTCAGCGAGCGGCGGTTGCCCTCTGGGCAGGCGCTGAATTGAATTCATCGGTTCCCGAATACGACAAGATCCGATATCGACTTGAAACTGTCGTAATGCAGTTGCCCTCTACTGGGGATCTATCATTGGCCATCCCGATGCTGCGGGAGGCTGATCAATCCACGGCGATTCTTTGCCGAAATAATGGTCAGGCCCTTACCATTTCTGGGCAGCTGTATGATAGCCGCATTGCGCATCGCCTCCAAGGGAGGGCTACGGATCGCCGGCTCGGCCGATGGCTTGCCGTTGCCTTGCGGGACATTGATGGATCTTCAGTGGGCAAGCGGCAGTTTCTGGACCTTATGGAGCAGAAGGCTGACAGCGACCTGCCGCCGCCCACTGAGATCTGGAGACGGCTCAAGCGTATTGAGCGACGGCGGTACGAGGGCAGTCTCGATTTAGGCGTCGTTAACGAACGCCTCCGCTGCGGTGACGTCCCGGACGACTTTTCAGAGACTGTGCCTTCAAAAGTCGTCGTCTCTACAATCCACCGTGCTAAGGGGCTCGAATTTGAGCGCGTCCTGGTGCTGCCGCCGTCCCCCATCACGGTCGATCCGACTGAGGTGGCTGAGGAGACTCGGATACTTTACGTTGCCCTCACTCGGGCAAGATCCGAGATCTTTCACCTGAATGCTCCCAACACGTTGTACTTGCGGACTCGTGATGACCTGGACCGCAGGTGGGTCATGGGCGGATGGCAGCACTGGATGCGCAGTGCGATAGAGGTTCGGGGAGAGGACGTCCTAAAGGACGTGCCTGCAGGGGTATTTCTAATTTCCGGTGACCCTATTGTTCTACAGGACTACATTCGCACTCAGGTCAAGCCGGGCGACCCAGTTGTGCTTCATCGAACACAGGCGATAATTGAGGGGCAAACTCGAATTTTCTACTCCATTGAGCACAACGGTATAGCCGTAGGCATAACGTCCATGTCGTTCGGCGCAACGCTGTTTTCGGTGCTTAAGGTCAATGCGCACTGGAACGTCAAATGGCCGCTCCGAATTGAAGGCCTACATGTTGAAGCCGTCGATACCGCCGCAGGCTTACCAATGGTTAGCCGTGCGGCCCGGCTCGGAGGGTGTGGCGTGTGGCTGCGTGTGCGAGTTTACGGGCTTGGAAGATTCATTCGAGAGGATTAGATCGTCATGGCATTTGATTCACATTACGAATTCAGGAATCATCTTTTTGAAGCAGTCGTCAGAGATCTAGTCGGCCCGGCACAGCGCGATGAGAGCGAAACGATCTCCGACCCGCCGCTCACGAGATACATCGCGGGAATACTCTATCCACAGACGGACGCAGTTGTTGATGCTAACCAGGATGTTGACGTATCGGATGACGACAGCGGCGACGAAGGATTTGCGCCAGACCCGCCGGTGGCGATGGCGAATGTTCGATTTCCTTCCTCTATGGGATTCACTTTCGCCGTCGATTCGAACACGGCTACAGCGATCATCGTCAACATTGAGGCGGCTCGATACGAGAAGGTCTTGAGCGATGAGGGAGAGGGGTCGTCCACAAAGCGGCCGCGACGCGGAGGACTCGGCCCCACAGAACCGTGGCGGCGTGTTCCTCTCGAAATCGCACCGGTAGAGATCGGTGTCCGACAGCCCACCTTGGGCCGACGCGTAGCTGTAGCGGATGGACTGGAGCTCTTCTATCGGGTCCGGGCGGCAGATTCGGAAGGCGTCGTTGCTGTTACCGTCGTCCTGCTAAACAAGTACACGGCGGTGCCCGGTGCCAGAGATGCGGTTTCCTTTTTCCAGCCTAAGCTCGTTGCTCGCGCCGCAGAGAGAGAGCATGCAGCCTTCGTTGAGCGACCGAGTCGCGAGCTCCGTGGCAGCGACGAGGACCTGCGGGCCTATCGATTGTTGTATAGACACGCTGTGGGGTTTGCCGTTGGCCACGGCTGCTCGGTCGAGTGGAGCGGTGCAACTGATTCAACGAACAGAGCCACGGAGATCAGAACATCCTTTACTCCACGTTATGACCTCATGCTGGCGGATTCCAACCCGGCGATTAGATCGGTAGCAATGATGCAACTCGCTGAGGGCGAGCGGTCCGAAGCGATAGCTGAACTTCAGTCGATCGTCAAGGGCTATTGGGGTTGGATTCGTGATTGCGTCAAGGAAGCGAAGTCTTTTTCGGGCGAACTCCGGCAAACGGCTGCGGAAAACATTAGGGAATGTCGTTCCGCTCTGCACCGCATCTCTTCCGGGCTTCGGCTGCTCGCTGCAGACGAGGTGGCTTGGCGTGCGTTCCAGCTTGCTAATGCCGCAATGCTTGAACAACGCGCGCGGACCGTATGGCTCAAGGCAGGCAAGCCGTCCCCGGAGCCATCGAGAGGGCCAGCGCATCAGTGGCGTCCATTTCAAATCGCCTTCATTCTACTGTGCATACGTGGAATCGTCGACCCCAGCTGCGAGGACCGATCCATTGCGGACCTCCTATGGTTTCCGACAGGCGGCGGCAAGACAGAAGCTTACCTCGGACTGATCGCCTTCACGACATTTCTCAGGCGACTCCGAAGCCCAGCGCAGGGCGGCGGTGTCACCGTGCTGATGCGCTACACATTGCGGCTGCTTACGATTCAACAGTTTGAGCGCGCGGCATTGCTCATCTGTTGCTGTGAGGCACAACGTCGGAAAAGTCCGCAACTTCTCGGAAGTGAACCTATACGCATCGGTCTATGGGTCGGGAGGGGCGCAACCCCGAATAGTCTAGATGAGGCGCGGGCTGCATTGAACAAGTTCCGCCAGGGTACAATTCCGACCGAGAAAAACCCGGTTCAACTGCGATCCTGTCCTTGGTGCGGAAAGGCGCTCGACCATCGCAACTATTACCTGGCGGACCATGATCGCAGGCTGGTAATTACATGTAGAGACGAAAAATGCCAATTTGAGCCTGAGCTGCCCGTGTGTGTTGTGGACGAGGACATCTATGCACGACGTCCGACGTTGATCATTGCGACCGTCGACAAGTATGCCGGGTTGCCTTGGAACGATCGGACCGCGGCCCTTTTCAATATTGGGCGCCCCGAACCGCCCCCGGAACTCATTATCCAAGACGAGCTGCATTTGATCTCAGGCCCTCTCGGCACTCTTACGGGCCTGTATGAGACAGCGATCGACTTTGTATGCAGTCGCGACGGCATTGCGCCCAAGGTTATCGCCTCCACGGCAACGATCCGGAGAGCGGCTAGTCAGGTGCGCGGCATCTTCAACCGCCAGGTGCGCCAGTTTCCACCGCCCGGCATCGACGGCCGAGACTCATATTTTGCTAAGGAGGTCGGCCCAGCGCAAAAAGGGACTCGCCTCTACGTCGGACTAATGACGCCCGGTACCAGCCAAACCACCTTGATGGTGCGGACCTACGCTGCGCTACTGCAGTTCGCGTCCGATCTACCCGGCAGTCCGGACGTCAAAGACCCGTACTGGACGCTTGTAGGATATTTCAACAGTCTGCGTGTCTTAGCCGGTGCAAAATTACAGGTTCAAGATGACGTCGAGGATCGCGTTGAACTCCTGTCTCGGGAATTCGGAACCACAAAGCGCACAATCGATGAGCAAATCGAGATGACCAGTCGGGAATCGTCTGCGGACATTCCAAATCATTTGAAGCGAATGGCGGTACGTTATCCCGACAAAGCGGCTCTCGATATTATTCTTGCGACGAACATGATCTCGGTCGGAGTGGACATTGATCGTCTCGGTCTAATGGTCGTAATGGGCCAACCCCAGGCCACATCGGAGTACATTCAAGCAACCAGCCGCGTAGGACGTCAGTTCCCTGGCCTGGTCATCACGCTTTTCAATGCCTCGCGCTCTCGTGATCGATCCCATTACGAATCGTTCGTCACGTATCACTCCGCCTTGTACAGACAGGTCGAATCAACCAGCGTGACTCCCTTTTCATCGCGGGCAAGAGATCGAGGCCTGCACGCTGTCTTGATTGCACTGGCCCGCCTGACCACGAGTGATTTTCGTTCGAACGATTCGGCTCCACGCGTCGAGAACATCTCGACCAAGCTGGCGTCAGCCGTAGAAACCATTGTAGCCCGTGTCGAGAGCATCTCGAAAGAAGAAGCGGCCGCAACGAGAAAACAGTTGGAGGAGATCATATCAACCTGGATTCTTGCGGCCGATGATAACCCGAATCTTGTGTTTGCCAACTATTTTCATCCGGACAGAGCATTGCTTGTTGACGCAGCTCGGGACGACATCGATATGGAGAGGAAGTTTGCAACTCTCCAAAGTCTTCGAGATGTGGATATGTCCTCCAATCTTTACTTGGTGAGATAAGAATATGGCCAATCAAACCAGAGGCAGTGTCCGCAGAAGTCAACTAGTTACGACGTACGGTGTCGGAGCCCTTGTTGCGATCGAGGAGGAGTCGTTCATGATCGCCGGCATTGACCGCTGGCAGGTCAACGACCCCAATATACACGAACCTCGGCTCGAACGCTTACTAAATGTTCGGGGTTTCGTTCTGCCCCCTGCCACCGAGAATGGCCGGGATATTCCGGTGTTTCGCTTTCCGTTGTGGTGCTCTTGTCCTGTCTGTTCACGATTGGATGAACATCGCTTTTTTACGACGTTCGACAAGAATCGCTGTGCTAACTGCAATGTCAATCTGGTTCCTTCCCGGTTTGTTGTTTGCTGCAACAGGGGGCACATTGACGACTTTCCATATTTTGCTTGGGTTCACGCGGGCGGGCGAGGTTCAGGCAACGAGCACGAACTTACAATCCAGGCTGGTGGAACATCGGCGTCCCTAAGGGATATTGTCATTAGCTGCAAGTGCGGCCTGTCGAAGAGTCTCGAGGGTGCTTTCGGAAAAGCGGCGCTCAAGGAGATCGGGTATAGATGTTCCGGAAATCGCCCATGGCTCGGTGCTGCTCAGGAAGCATGCAACGAGACGCCACGCACGCTCCAGCGCGGCGCTTCGAACGTTTGGTTCCCTACAGTCTATTCCAGCATTTCGATTCCACCTTGGTCGGAAGGCGCATTTAAGATTCTGAACCGGTATTGGTCGGCGCTGCAGTATGCGCCAGACGATGCCCTTCCGCAGATTATTGGCGGCATGGGCATCGCAAAGGGTACTCCATATTCGGTAGAGGATCTTGTCCTCGCCATTCAGCAGCGAAGAACAGGCGAGGGGAGCGGCGCAGTGTCCCAGCCGGATGGCCTTCGGTGGCAGGAATACGAGGCCTTGATGAAGGGCAAGGCGGAGACGGGCCCGGACCAGGAGTTCGTTTGCGTATCGGCGAAAGGTGGCAACGCCGTCGCTGAGGAGTGGTTCGAGCGCGTGATGCTGGTGAAGCGCCTCCGGGAAGTGCGAGCCCTTCACTCCTTCACGCGAGTAATACCGCCCATGCCTGGAGATCCGCCTGAGCGGCGGTCACCGATATGCCAATCGTCGCCAGGTTGGTTGCCGGCAATTGAGGTTCGCGGCGAAGGAGTTTTCCTCGTGCTCAACGCTGGACGTTTGCGAGTCTGGGAGAGTGACCCGTTGGTGGTCCAACGAGCGGCGAAAGTCAACAACAACTACCTCAAACGTACTCAAGCGCTCGGCAGCGTTCCGGTTAGGGTCATTACGCCGCGGTTTCTTCTCGTTCACACGCTGGCGCACGTACTCATAAACCAGTGGGCACTCGACTGTGGCTACCCTGCAGCATCGTTGCGCGAGAGGCTTTATGTCTCCGACGGGATGGCGGGATTGCTAATTTATACGGCTACCAGCGACTCTGCCGGCAGCCTGGGCGGGGTAGTCGCTCAAGCCGCACCCGGACGCCTTGATGAGGCTCTGCTCGAAGGAATCAACCGGGCATCGTGGTGCTCTTCAGATCCCCTTTGCATTGAGTCCGACGCAACGGGCGTCGACGCCTTGAATCTTGCGGCCTGTCATGCCTGCACCCTTTTACCAGAGGTCAGCTGCGAAGAAATGAATCTTTTTCTGGACCGGGCTGTACTCGTCGGATTGCCGGCGAATCAGAAATTGGGATTCTTCGCCGAAATGCTTGCGTCCGGAGTGGACTGATGGCCAGAATGATCCCGTCGAGCCCTCCGATTGAGAACCCCAGCAAGGCCGAAAACAGGCTGTTCTATAGAATTCGGGACGGCCTGACGGATGCCTGGACCGTGCTCCATTCCTTGGGACTCGGCAACCACCGCACTAAGCCTTGGACTGAGGTCGATTTCGTGCTGATCGGACCTCTCGGTGTCTATTGCATCGAGGTAAAGGGCGGTCGCCTATCGCGCCATGAAGGGGAATGGTTATTCATTGATGGCCATGGAGAGGTAGATGCGAAGCGGGAGGGGCCGTTTGAGCAGGCGGGAGGAGCCAGTGCTGCTCTGTACAAGTATTTGTATGACAAGATCCCGGAAGTGCGAACATCGGTCGTATCCTTTGGCGTCGCCACGCCGGATTTTTCTTTTCGAATATCCGGCCCGGATGTAATCAGCGAGGTCCTTTACGACGAGCGCGACGCCACTCAGAGTTTTGGCGCATACGTGACGCGTCTCGCTGCCTATTGGCATGGCCGTTTGCACGGCTCGGCATCCATCACTCCTCTACCAGCGAACATCTGCGAGCGAATCCGGGAGCAGATTCGACCCGATTTTGACCTTGAACCGTCTTTGAGATCGCAGATGGGAGTAGTTCGGGAAGAACTCCTGCGTCTGACGAATGAACAGTACAAGGTCGTCGATGCTTTGGTCGACAACCCGCGAGTAATGATTCGCGGAGGCCCAGGAACCGGGAAGTCGCTCCTTGCGCTCCGAGAGGCGCGCCGCATTTCCCGCGAGGGGGCGCGCGTTCTCCTCTGTTGCTTCAATCGCCAGTTGGCTCGCCATCTAGCCTCCGGCCTCGCTGACTGCCAATCCGCCACAGTACTACACCTGCATGGTTTCATGGCCGAGCTGGTAAAAGAAGCTGGCCTGAGTCATAGGTTGCCGGCTGCCGAGCCTGCTGATCTGTTCGACGTTTTTTATCCAGACCTGTGTGTTGAGATTCTGCTCGAAAAAGGTGCTGGCGAGTACGATGCACTTATCATCGATGAGGGGCAGGACCTCTTGAAAGAGGCCTACATCGACGTATTCGAAGCGTTATTGAAAGGCGGGATCAAGTCCGGGCTTTGGCGGGTATTCTACGATCCCAACCAGGACATCTATAAGGGACAACAACCCAAGGCGCTGCAAGCGTTGGACGGGGCGCACCCGGCACAATTCAGATTGTTCACCAACTGTAGGAACACCCAGCCCATCGCCATCACGACCAGTCTGCTCGCCGGCACCGGTTGCGATGAGACGTTGGTTGTCGCCGGGCCGGAAGTAAAGAAGCAATGGTACTCGACTCCATCACAGCAGATTCGGCAGATCTCGAACCATATCAACTATTTGCTTGGGGCAGGGATACGGCCGGACGAGATAACCATCCTGTCCAGGCGGAGGCTGCAGAACAGCGCCCTTGCTTTGGGCCTTCGTGATGTCCCGGTACCGATCGTTGATATTGGCCATGTCACGACCAAGCAGAGTGACAAATGCCTCCGCTTTTCCACCGTGGCGGGGTTCAAGGGCCTCGAATCGGAGGCGATCGTTCTGGCGGACATCGACGATCTGACCTCCGACGAGGCCCGAGAGATTCTATACGTGGGCACCTCGCGAGCGCGAGTGCTTTTGGCGTTGTTTTTCAGTGCGAATGTAAAGGGCGACTATGATCTGTGCGCGTTCAGGTTTGGCGAGAAATTGGCCTCGGCGGCGGAACCGGCGTGATTCTCGCACAGACGTGCGGCCAGTCGGTTTTCAAGGATGGCCGATTCGATGCCGGGACAAGTCCTGCCACGATGGGTCTGATCTGGATGGACACATTCATTCCAGTGTCCTGCTACTGTGAGCCATATGCCAATTTCTTTCGAATCGCTCACGATCGGCGGCTCCTATTCTCGTCCTTTCCTCGCTAGTTTGTGGGGGTACAAGGGATGGGCCGCGTTGGCAAGGGGCGTCATCACGCCTGCCAACGAGAATCTGATCATTCTTTTTATCACAAAGGACAAGCAGAAGGATCTGCCTCAGTACCAGGATACGTTTGATGGCGAAGTGCTCCGCGTCGAAGGCGAGGATGGACACAAACATGATGACCGCCTTGTCAGTTCTCGGTCTAATGGTGATGAAGTCCATCTGTTCTACAGAGAGCGACACCATTCCGAATTCACATACGAAGGTAAGGTCGTCGTTGAGGAATACCAGCTGCTGACGGGGTCGAACCCAAGTCGATTCGTTTTCCGCAGACTTAAGTGACGGGTTGTTGAGAGCAGCTATTATAGTAGCCGTTGCGGCGCTGCGTTGGCTTCGGTGATGGCTTCCACGACGTTTGGCTGTGCTGCGATCTCTTCGGCCAGTTCGGCGTATCGCGGCGCGGTCGCATAAGTCCGGGCAATCCGACCGATCAGTCCTGTTGGGTTCTTGTCCTGTTCATATTGCCGCCACGCGTGTTGATATGGTTCGCTTTTCGTGACCAGCCAGGCATAATCTTGGCAGGAGGCATCCAGCGAGTCATAATCTGCAAACTCGTCGCCAATCTCGACGCGCAGGCGACCGTCGGGTAGCGTGGTGATTACCCGGGCGGGGCTGGCGGCGTGCTGGTGGTCCCAGGTCTCCAGTTGTGCCATCGTGAAAACTTCCTCTGTGGTGACCGTGCACCACTTCGTGTGGCGGGCTGCGCGCTTGATGCCGAAGTAGTTCGCGTGGCCAACTGGCTTTTCACCCCACTTCGATTCGATGGCCCACTGGGCGATAAGGAGTTGGGCTGGACAGCCGGTCTCTTGCTCGATGCGCACGGCGATGCGCGCCACCTCGTTGAGGCGGGTTTCTAGGGTTTCCATAAGTGATCAGTAGATGAACGAACTGTCGTCGCTCATGGGCAACGGCACTGGCCAGCCGAATAGGCAGAGGTGATCGTAGGCCCAGAGCTTGATGGCCGGCAGCCCGAGACGGCTGGCGTTCACGAATTCTCGCAGCCAGGGCCAGGTGCTGTAATAGAGGCCCATCAGGTAGCGGCAGTGGGCCTGGTCCCAGGAGAGTTCCTTCCACGGGTACTGCGCGCACCGGGCCGCCTGGTCGAGGTTGTGGTTGATTCCCGGATACTGGTAACCCTCAATGAGGAACGTGTCGAAGCCAGAGCCCGCGCGCGTCGTCCACTGCGTGGGCAGGTTGATGTAACGCGTCAGCTTGCAGTTGTCCGGGTCGTTTACGTCCATCGGCCACAGCAACTCGAAAACGGCAGAGGGGCACTGCGACAGGACATAGCTCTGGATCGCGGCGACGTAGTTGTACAGGCGCGTCCGGAGGAAGTTCGCATCAGCGTAGCTGTTGACCGATGGATCGTCGTTCGGAGTGCGGAAGGTCGCCAACGCGCTACCCAGGGCCGCCTGCGCTGCGGTCTGTGTGTCGGCGTCGTAAAACGCCATGCCGGATGCGTTCGCCTGGAACCACCAGAGGATTTCGCCGAACTGGAGTTTGGGTGCCAGTCCCGCCGCCAGCATCAGGCCCGCCATTGCGGCGTGGGCCTGCCGCATGTAGTTCTGTGGCCCCGAACTGAACGCGATTTGGGAACTGTTCAGTGTCCCGAAGCCGGTGGCGGTCTCGACCGCCGTGCCGTCGGGGAAGCGTTGGACCCAAACGGCGCCACCGGCGGGATTGTCCGGCGGCTGCACCAGCTCCTGCGAAAAGGAGCAGACGGCGCTCATGCTGTTCGCCTTGAGCTGGTTGAAGAAATCCGTGGTCCAGTCGCGGAATGCCCGGTTGAGCACCGGCGTCTGGGTCGGGTCGATCACCCATGTCACACCGTAAGTTCCACCCTGGAGGTCCCCGGTCACCGTGGCGTGGCCGCTGCCGGTGTTCGAGGTGGGGAGTGCCGTATACACGTGGTACTGCCACACGCTCCCGAAGGAATGGGAAGTGATGGTGAGGACGCTGCCCGAGGCTGTGGCCCAGACGCCGTCGAAGATCGCGTTGATGAAGTTGGCGAAGTGCCGCGCGATGGTGCTGCTGCTGTCCTGGCCGCCGAATACTGTTTTGCCGATCGCGGACCCGCCGATGTGCAGCCAAACGACATCCTGATCGTTCCAGGCGCCGGAGAACGTGACCGTGCATGTCGGGTACGCGGGATTGGATGCGACCGATTGTTTCCACCAGAAGACGCCGCAGTAGTGGTCGATCTCGCCGAGCAGCCCGAGCTTCTGGATGTTCCACACCAGCCGCTGCGGGGAAAGCTTGTACGTGTTGTCCGTGTCGAAGTCGGTCGAGACCGCCACGGCAGTGGTTGTCGAAACCGGATCAGGAACGTCGCTCTCGACCGCGCATTCCAGGAAATCGAAATAGAAATACCACCCTTGGCTCGACGCGTTCTTGGTGCCTGAGAGCGTGATCACCACCGTGTGCTGCCCCGCCGCGACGCCGGAGAAGAGCAGGCGCCGCGTTTGCGAGGTGGTGGCCGTGGGATAGTAGCAGTCGAGCGTTACCGACGCGCCGCCGTCCAGCGTGGCGGTCACGATGCCGCAGGTGGTATCGAGGCGTGTGCCGACATAGATATCGTGCGTGTACTGACAATGCGTCTCAACAGTGACGCTGGCCCCGGAAGCCGCCGCCCGGATCGCCCGTCCCTGGCTCCAGAAAGCGAACGCACCGTTCACCGGGTCGTTGCCTGGCGCGGCCTCCCAGTACCCGGTCGTGTTGACCCACGTGCTGTCCTCTTCGATCCGGACCGACCCGGGTCCGGCCACCTTGAGCGCGCGCTTGCTGGCTGGGCTGCTGACCACTGTCCAGTTGGTGACGACCATCTGCCACTCGGTTGACTGGTATGCCTGGCTGCTCGGGAGCGCGGGCGCGATGGTCCACCAGACCTTGTCCACGCTGCTCCAGCCCAGCGCCGTGAAATCGATGTGAACGTGCCACGACACGTTGTCTGAAGAACCGCTGGACAGGTTCCAGTTGGTGGCTGTGAAATACAGACGGCTGCTGCTGTTGTTGTCCGTCTGATAAAACGCCACCATATTGCCGTCGGCGCCTGATGCCGCCGTGATCACCAACTGGTTCGGTGCGACCACGGAGGCACTGAGCACGGCGGGGCCGTTCAGCACCCAATTGACGTCGTTGATCTGCTGGACTATGGACTGCAAGATGGTCGCGGCGCTGACTTGTGACAGCGTGTCCGCGGCCGATCCATCGGAACTCGAAACGGCCACCGGCCCGGCCACGCCGGCTTTCAGCGTGATGAAGATTTCGTTGCCATACGTCCCGCCCGTGGTGGCCGTGCAATTCGGATCGGAGGCGTTGATCTGGCCGGCAATATCGCCCGCGACACCCGCGCTATTCAGCGAGTCTTCGAGGCAGGAATACGTGGCCGACCCGATGGTGACCGAGTGGTTGTACGCCGCGTTGCCCTGCCACCACATGGCCTGGTCGGTGGTCGTGTGCGATGTCGAAATCGCAGGGCTGATGAAGGACTGGTTCTGATACCAGAGCGTGACCTTGTCGCCCGGTTGCGGGCTGTTCAGGTTGAGCGTGAACGTTGCCGACGCGCCCGTGCGACCAGTCGTGTTGCAGGTGACAGTGATACCGGGCGTGCCGAACCACGGCACCTTCTGGCCCACGCCGTTCACCGTGCAGTCGAGCGTGTTCCAGTCCGTCCAGGCGTTCTTTAGCGACTCCCAGGACTGAATGTCCTGCCAGGTGACGTCGAAATCGAGGACGAGGCCCGTGAGATCGCCATCGGGAAGATACGTGAACAGCGGGTGGCCGAACGGATCGTCCTTCTGGAACAGGACCAGCACGGCGAAATCAGCCATGTCGCGGAACACCCCGGACACGGTGAAGCCCGTGTCCGACGCGCCCCAAAGCGCTGCCGCCGCGCCATAGTCGTCAAAGCCCTGCAAGTGCATCGTACGATGCGGTTGCAGCTTGTAGATTTGGTCCATTACGACACCGCAGAATCAGTGGCTGACGCGTCAAATGCACTCAGTGGTTTCAACGACGTCTTGAGGAAAATGGAGGAAAACGAAGAACCTGCGCAGGCTAGGCGAGTTTGCTTTCAACCCACTCACCCAGGCCGAGCCGAACCACAAGATCGGCCACTCGCTCACCGGTCCATAGGTGCACCGCTGCGAGATCGATAGGTAGCCGGAGTTCGCCTCTGGGAGAGTGAACCGCAAAAATCATCCGCGCGTAGAGATCACGCCGACTCTTGAATCGCTGCACATAGTCATCCAGCACTGCTTGGTTAGCAGAGCTCTTTACCTGAACGAATGCGATTTCACCGGCGGCAAGGTTCTCGGCCTCTAGATCGATCCCTTCCCTTGTCTTGCCCAGAGTAGAAATCCTCGCCCATCCTGTACGAGTCAAGATGAGATCGATTAACTGTTCAAAGTCCTGAGGTGAGAGCCGCTTAACCAGCCTGTTCACTGCTCGCGTATACTCGCGGCGAGCATCGGCAGCCTTAGCGGCGTCGGGGTCTTTCTCATCGCCAATGATGCGGACCACCGCTTGCCAGTCTCCCGGCTTGCACACTGTTCCCTGGAACCCAGAAGTGGTTGTCACCGTTCCAGGTAGATCGACGATGGCGAGTAACCTACCTTTCGCTGACCGATTTGACCACGGGCTGTCGCAAACCAACCAGAAGTTCCCTTTGACGGAGCTTTCGCCGTCCGGATTGATGACGGCGCCGTCGTGGACAGTACACCACCAAAGGCAACCATCCTCAAACGTTATCCAGAGATGTTGGCTCGGTGCTTCTAGAAGATCGTGCAGTTGATTGAAGTCCTGGGTGGCGCCCTGTCGCGAGCCGTACTGCTCCTTCATCAGTTGTTTAATCCTGGAAAACTCCGGGCGTAACAGAAGCTCTTTCGGGATGCTCTTCCATCCGAGATGCACCTGCCCATTGGTTTTGGCTGCCTGCCACCATTGGCCACCCCTCCCGTTCTTCACGTAGCGAACGGAGGTTGGGAGTTTGAGCATCATCGACTCCGCTTTTCCTAGATTGGTCATCTTACCACCGCGACCAAGCCACTCGTGGTCCCCAAAGCCATGAGATCACGAGTAGATGAACAGCGAGAGGTTCGCGCCAGGAAATGTAGTCCCGACCGCTGTGATGCCGACCGAGACCGCCGTATTGGCCGGGATCTGCGAGAGGGCGCTGATCTGCGACGGCGTGGCGACCACCACGGTCTGGCCGGCGGGAATGATCAAGGTCAACCACGCAGTGGTGCCTACGTAGATTGTGAACGTGATCCCGGAGCCGGTGGGCGCGGCCTGCACATAGCCCTTCACGTCGCCGACGGTGACCGGACGATTCAAATACAAGGGCTGGGCGGCGTTGGACTCGATGCCCAGCGTGCCCTGCATCTGGAACACCAGGCCCGCCACCTTCGAAAGCCCCTCCGCGCCGAACACCCAGTCCTCGCGGATTGGTGCATCGCCGTCGGGCGATTCGTTGCCGTTCACGTCCACCGTAAAGCCCGCGATCACGAGCGTCTCGTCCACGAAGTTGCTGGTGGGCATGTTGATCGTCGTCACCGCCAGCGGGTTGCCGTTATCGAGCGAGGTCGTGTCGCAGGAGTAGGGCCACGTCGGTTCCTCGACGATCCACACATCGCCGGGGTTGATGACCATGGGGAGGTCCCAGGTAATGGTGGTCGCCGTGTTGGAAACGATCTTCCGCGGCGGCGTCCCGCGCGAGACGCCTTGAATCACCCGGACGAGGTTCCCGACCTCAGCACCAGCCGTCATGCCGTTGGGATAAACGTTGTTCTGGCACCCGGAATCCGTGATGGATGTCGGAGTCGCGGTGTTCGAAGCGTCGGCATTGAACCGCAGAACGAAGCAATCGCCCTCCTGGACTATGCCGTTGGGATCGGGAGTAACGTCGATGGTGCCGGTGGTCTGGTTCCACGAAGTGACCTTCGTGCTGAAGTACGGCGTGGCGCCTTCCGGCCTGCCGATGATCGAGACGATGCGGCCGATCGGCGTCCACGATGGGTTCGTGGACGGCGGCGCTCCCTGCAGACATCCTGCGACCAGCGTGCCGGCGGACACGCTATCGATGGACCCACCGATGACCCCGCCGTGGATCAGTTGCTTGGCCTTCAGCCGGACCTTGCTGACATATGGAGACGGCAGGGCCCACGTCGAGCGCACCAGCGGCCCGCCGAACGAGATCGATCCGGGAGTGTATGTATTGCCCGTGCCCGCAGTCAATGTCCCGGTGGCCTGTGCGCAGATCAAGTCGTCCTGCGTCGCGACGAACAGCACGTAGGAAACGAGGCCCGCGACCGCCGGCCAGGTGATGCCTTCCAAGGTGAACGTGTCCGTTCCAGAGGCAGAGGTCCCGATGATGGCGATATTCGACGGGGCCGAAGGAAGCCCGCTCGAATCGATGGCGCAGATTGCCACACGCAGCGTCACGTTGGCTGGCAGCGATCTGCCCGTCGTGGACTGCGAGATCGATCCAATTCCGGGCGCACCCGCGCCGGTGGCGCTGAACTCGTTCACCGGCAGCTTCCCGGTCACCACCAGGTTCGCGAGCATGCTGCCGTCGGCCATCTGCGCATAGGACTGGTTGGTGTCGAAGGTCCATTCGCCAGGAAACAGCGCGTCATTCGACGCCGCCTGCACCTGGTACGGTGCCCAAGCAGGCCCGAGCGGAATCTGATAGAAGAGAGGCGGCAGGGGCGCGGGCACGACGTCCATCGGCTTTGGCCCGACGTCCAGGTCGTACATGGAATCCGTGACGGTCTGGCCCTCGATCTGCACCGACCAGTCCTTCTTCAGCGTCCATCGCTGAATCCGGAAGGACATGGTGACGATCTGGAACGGAAGGTTGGTCCCATTGCCCGGCGCCGAAGCCAGGAGCAAGCCGGTGACGGTTTGGTAGGTCGGGTCCGTCGTGTAGCCCGTGATCAACACCTGCACGCCGTTGATCACGACCTCCTTATTCTTCATCGAAGTGTCGAAGGCATCACCGCTGGCCCAAGTGACCGAGGTGCCGGTGACGTTGCAGGTCCCATGAAGTCCGGGGATGTCCGGGTGCGTCATCGAGACCACCTGCCCGACTTCGTTGCCGAGGCCAAGGAGGGTAGTCTGCCAGGTTGCGGCACGCGCATCGCGCCACTCGGTGTAGTTCACGCCGCCGATCTCTTCGCGCGTCCGCGTGGCCGCGAGCCGCAGCGCCTGGCTCAGCGTCGAGCATCCCACCGAATGCATCTGGCTGGTCAGCGGAGATCCGGCGCGCCCGTAGTAGGCCGCGTGGCTCTTGTCGCAATACTCAGCCGTGTTCGCCTGGTACTGATAGGCAACGTCCGCGAACGAAATCACCAGGTGTTCGAACCCGGCTTGGATCGGCGTCAGCCGCAAGCTTTGAAACAGGGAGTTGGCGAGGGTGTAAGCATCCACGGCGCTGGCGTTGATCCGACAGCCCAGCTTCAGCTTCCCGAACTCCCAGGTGTAGAAGCCCAGGCAGCAGTTGAGCACCTCGGTGAGCCAGTCGCGGAACGGCTTCTGGCTGCTGATGATGCCCTGGAATTGGAACTGCGTCTCGACGCCGGTGCCAAGGATGGCTGCGACCTGGTCGGCCGCGATCTCGGCCGCGCCGCTGCCATCGCCCACTATCAGCGACGACAGCACGAACGTGGCGAGTTGGTTGGAGGACGCCGGGCCGGAGCCGCCGGCGGGATTCGAGCCGGTGGACGGATCGCCATACAGACCCATCGAGCGCAGCAACATATTGACCGCGATCCAGAACGGATTGATGAGTCCCCTGACCGCCGTGCGGTTACCGCTCTGGTCCCACGTCCAGCCCCACAAGCCGTAATCGATGGGGACTGTCATCTGGTGCCGGTCGGGCGTGCTCGGCTGAATCGTGGTGGATTTGACGATGCGGATCTCGCACGCTGCCGTTCCCGCTGCGTACACGTTCGGCTCCCAAACCTGGGGAGACCCTTGCCCGAGCGAGAAATAGTCGGTGCTCGCGTTCGCCGGGTCGTTGCCGGTGACGTAGCGCAGCCCCATGCCTGGCTGGTACTTCGTGATGTTCAGGTTGCCGTCAACCTTCAGGCCTTGCCAGGTGTACCCATCGACCATGGGAGCCACCACGTATCGGTAGCCGTCCGCGTTGGTGACGACCATCGACGCGGTGAAGCCACCAAGAGGCCCGGCACTGAGAATGCCGAGCGAGTCCGCATAGCCCGACTCATCGCGGTAATCCACCATCAGCGCGCTGGCCATGAATGCATACAGCGGATTGCCACCGCTGTTACACCAGATTTCGGGCAGCGCCAGTCCCCACACCGTGTCGGAGATGATCGAAGTCGCCGTGACGGTGTTGCGGCCGAAGCCGAGGAAGCCGGTTGAATCGTCCTTGATGACGACACCTTGCGGGTCGGCCTGTTGCCCGCCGAAGTAGGGAGCCATGCCGTGCACCTGGCAACCGTTCGCCGATTCGAGGTAGTAGTCGCAGCTCGTGGGATCGCCGCCCGCCGCCGTTACCGCCGCAGCGCTCCGACCCTTCGATGCCCACGGGCAGTTCACGCCATCGTTGTAGGTTTTCCAACACTGACGGCTGAGCTGCCGCTCGGGGTACTGATTCATGATCTGGAAGAACCCGTCGGAGCAGGTGACCGGGAAGATCGGCGTGCCATCGCTGGTAAAATTCTGGATTACGCCTTTCCAAAGCTGCAGCAGAATCCCGGAATTGACGTGGAAGAGGCAAAGGTCGATCTCGGCGTACTTCAGGTCCGTGTCGTTGGCAAGCTGCGTCATCACGCGGTCGCCGTTGCCGAAAGTGAAGCGCACGTTGTCAGAGGAGCCTTTGATGTCCTGCGAGATCAGGACATCGGAGCCGGGCTCGCCGATTCCGATCAGTCGCGGCAGGTAAAGCTGCCCGCCGACCGTGACGCGCCGGTCGGAGAGATAGATGTCCGAGACCGCGGATTCGCGCACGCGGATGTGGACGAGGGGGACGATCTGCTGGACCTCGGAGAGCAGGGCGGTGGACAGCGAGCTTGAGGGGAACCGCAGGCAGGTGGAGTTGACCGCGTAGGTGGAAGCCTGGGTCGGATCGACGACCTCGATGAGATTCAACCCGACCTGCACGGCGTTACGCAGGTACTCGAAGGAGATCGGCGCCTGCTCGAAGGTCACCAGCACGCCGGTGGTCGTGCCATCGGGGTTGGGGACGGTGTAGGTGAACGCCTTCCACGGTCCCTGCATGGACTCCCAGAACGCCTTGAGCTGGTTGGCTTCCGTCCAGCCCAAGTTGGGCCGCTTGAACTGAAACTTGCGCGGGCCGATACCGACGTAATACCGCTGCTCCTGCTTGGCGTCGAGGCTGCCGAAACGGTGGACGATCACCGGGCGCTCGACGGAGAAGCCAAACGGGTACTGCGTGGTGAGCGGAAATGTCTGGCCGGAGTTGATCACCGCAGGGACGGCGATGCGGCCGATGGTGTCGGACATGGTGGGTTGAAACTGGATGGAGCCGGGTGAGTTCAGACGGCGTTGCCGAACGTCAGAACGGAAACGTGTACCGCACGACCTCTCAGGTCGACGCAAAATTCACTTCTACGATAAGCCGGTTTTGTCCATCGGATTGCGCCAGCGGGTCGAAATGGCCCGATGGCCCGAACTCCGTTAGGGGTAGAACGTCGGGGGATGCATCCGTCGTACGAAGCCTAGCGAAAGGACTAATTGTGCCAACTTCAGACGAGAGGATTGAAACTCTCCTAATAGTCTTCGGGAGACCTCGTCCCGTATGTCTCTGCGAACCAACTCGTACTGCCAATGTGGGCAACCCTGCCTTTGTCTATTGCCTGGTTCCCCTTCTACACGCTGAATCACCGACGAACATGTTCGGCAGCCATAGATCGTTACTCCGCCTGCTAGGGTTTGATAGCAGCAGCCCGTATGTACCCATCGACAGCATTTCGTGCACCAGCTGAAGTGCTTGGAAAGGGCAGGATCATTACGAAACAACTTGTCTCCTGGGTAGTACCACTTATCGCGCTGAGCAGACCAAAGATAGACCGGCTTATCGGGTGATATACCCCTGAAAGGGGAGAGCCGCGCCCGTGGAACCCGGGTTGTAACGGGCGGGTAGATAAAGTACTCACCGCATTTCGGGCACTGCACCGCATCATCAGCCCAGAGGATGACAGCCCTTAGTCTGGCAACGTGCCCGGCTATCAGCGATTCCCTTTGCTTGGCCGCTTCTTCACGTGCAGCGGCCTCTGTTGCGAGACGAACTTGCTCCGCGAGTCGTGCTTCTTCCTCTTGCAAACGTATGATAAGTTGTGGTGCACACGAGCCACAAGCTGGGAGCGATTGGTTATAGCAGCCAGCGCATACAATCCGATCGCACAGAGGACATTTGTACGGCGTCTCGCCCTTAATCAGGTTGATTCCTTTGCCACAGACCTGACAAAAGATAACCCCCATGCCGATCTCTGCCACGGTTCCGATTATCCCCCGAGCTGACGCATCATTCCATTGAGCTGCTGAGCCAGGGCAACAGACATGCTCGAGGCCCCCGCGGATCGGAGGCAGGCCCCCGCGGCTAAGACCTGCGATAATGCCGCGGCCCGAGCTGTCCGATCTCCAGAGGCCAACGCCTGACGTGCGAGGCGAAGAGCCGACAGCGCCTGGGCTTCGACAACGGTGAGCTTGGCTTCAATTGCTGCAATTCGCTCGCGGTGCTGTTGTCCTTCCCGCTCGACCGCTGAAAGGCGGGCCTTGACGTCGGCGATGTCAGACTCGGTTCGTGTGACCCTTGCGTCCAATTGCTTTACGTCGTCTTCGAGTTTGTCACAACGCATGTTTGCGTGGATACCCAGAGCGAGCGCGACCTCTGCGTCTGAGAGGAAAAGGCCGTCAGCGCCACCAATCTTGCGCGGCTTCAATACTAAACTTCTTTTCTCTGTTGGCACCAACGCGCCATCGGACTTCATATCCTGCCCCATGGCTCAACTCCTTCAGCCGGTTTTCTTGATAGGTTCCGGGTCAACGATGAGTATACATCCATTGCTGTCGGCTGTGGATTTAAAGGACGTTTTCATGGGCTAATCGGTAAAGTGCCCTCGGTGCCCCATTACGCCACCTCCACCAGCATAAGGCCCGTGACGTCGGTCCGGCAGACGTCGGTGGCCTGGGCCCAGTTGCCGCGGAAAACCACCGTCACGCGCCCCTGCGTGTTGTTGCCGGTCGGATCGTAGTTGCTGCCGATCTGCTGGCCCGACGCCACGTCGAAAGGATTGTAGAAGGCGAACGGGGTCAGCCCGGCGTTCTGGGACACCCAGAAGCTGTACAGCGCCGAGAGCAGCGAAGAACTCAGGCGTTTGCTGAGCCGGAACGTCCGCCGCGAGGTCTGCGCGAGTTGCGACCGTTGAATCGTGCCGTCGTGAAACTGATTCTGGAGTTGAGCGTACTCCCGCAACTCCGTGAACGCGGTGCACAGCGAAGCCGGCATCACTCCGTTTGGAGCCGATTGGATGAGATTGCCTGGCATCGGATCACGCCACCGTCAGGCCGGGAAGCTGCATGTTGGCGGATTGCTGCGTGCGGCCGTAGCTCGAATACTGCGCCGCCATCGCCTGGTCGGTGACGAACTGCGGCGTCACGAACTGGCCGGTCATGAAGTTCGCCGCGTCGGAGCCGCTGATGTTCAGAGAGAGGTACGTCGCCCCGCTGCCGCCAGCCGTGTTCGGGTTGCCGGGCGTTGGATAAACACCTGCGCTGATCCCGCCGAGCGTCGGGATGTTCGAGGCATAGACGTGCGCCTGGCCATCCTGGTAGCTGGCTTGTTGGTAGAGCTTGCCGCCCTGCTCCACCAGGCTACCGGCGTAAGGCGTCGTGGCCGACAGTGGCATCTTCTGGCCGGTGGCTTCCGAATACAGCATCACCAGTTGACGCACGCTCGGCGACCGCACGGCCACCGCGATGTCGCCGCCGAACTGCGACTGCGCGATCTGCACCACCTGCTTGATCGTGCCGCTGTTCTGCGGGATGTCCACGCCGTAGATGCTCTTGATGTCGTCGTGAGCCTTCCTCTGCGGCGACTCGATCCCGAGCAGCTTTTCGACCGCCCCGGCGGTGAAGCCCGCCGCCGCTCCAATCGCGGCTCCCCACGGCCCACCGATCTGCTCGCCGATCAATGCACCACCGGCAGTATCTTCGAGAGCGCCGGTCCACGTGCCGCGCTGCGATCCGAAAAGCCCGCTGGTCGCGAGCATCATCCCGGCGGCGCCAGCGGCGGGAGACTTCGCGACGCCCTGCACGCCGCCCCAAAAGTTGCTATCCGAAGCGTTCCACGCGTCCTGGTTCCAGAACGTGCCCTTCAGGTTGGAGAGCGCCTTCGAGAAGCCGCCCTTGTTGAACAGGTTGTAAACACCCGATGTGCCGCCTTTGGTGTTCGATCCGAGGATCATTCCGAGCGGATTCATGCCGGCACTGGCGTGCGTGCTCAACGGAAGATTCATCAGGTCGGCGACGCTCGGGGCTGCGCCCGGAGCCGCGCCAGCGGAAACGATGGGTCCGGGGAGCGACGTCCCTGCACCAGATCCCGACAGGCTCGGCATGCTCACCGCGACGGACGGCGCGGGCACCGAGATCGATGGAACCGAGATGCTTGGGACACCGGAGGCACCTACAGACGGGTGGGGAGCCGCGATCCCCATCCCGGCGGCAAGGATCGCCGTAAGTCCGGCCATCACCGCGCTGTTCTGCATTGTCGCCGCCGTGTTCATGTCCGTGGATACGCGCACCGGATCCTTCGATGTGCCGCGCAGCAGCCCGTTGATGCCACCATGTCCGTCCGACCCGTAGACGATCGGATGCAGCACATTCGCCACCGCGCCGCCCAGCGTTTCGGTGACTGGCTTGAGCACCGCGGAGTGGATCGTCTTCACCAGGTCCTTGCCAAAGTTCGCCGGCTTGGTGAACAGAACGTCGATCAGTTTCTCGGCCTGCTTCTGCAGACCGTCAATCTGCGATTGCAACTCCTGCTCGCGTTTCTGCTGGAGCTGCGCCTGCTTTTCGTCGAACTGGTCCTTCGCCTGGGCGAGTTCCGTGTAGAGATCCTTCTGCGCCTGCGCGGCCATCACCGCGCGCTTCGCCGCGTTCTCTTCTTTCGCGATGCGTTCCGCTTCAATGTTTGCCAACTGCACGGCCAGCTTGAGGCGGGTCTCGTAAGCCTGCTGCGCCACTTCCTCGTCGCTCCCGCCGGCCAATTCGGCCATGCGTGCCGCCCGCGCCGCGCGCCGCCGCAATTCATCGCGCTGCGCCTGGACCCCGATGTCAGCGATCTTTTCCTGCGCGGCGAAGCATTCCTCCCACTCCTTCATCTGCTCTTTGCTCGGCATCATGAGCGCCATCATCTTCTTGCGCCGCTCGGCCGCTTCCTTCTCGGCGTACTTCTCAAACTCCTCCCATGCCTTCTTCGACAGGACGGCTGCCTGCTCGTCCGCTCCCTTGCGGATCGCGGCGATCTCCGTTTCCGACGCCTTTACTTTCTCGGCCTGCTTCAGAAGCTGATCGCGCTGATAGTAAATTTTGCCAGTCGCGTCGAGCTCGGCTTCATCGCCCTTCTTCTCGAACTCGGCCGCCTGGCGGCGGAATTCCTTAAGCTGCTCCGCGCCCTTTGCGACCGCATCCAGTGCGGCCTTGCGGCGCGCCTCGGTAGCTTCGGCAGTCCGGAGTTGTTCGCCTAGATCCTGGGCCTGCGCCTTCGTCAACGGCTTGTCCGGTTCGAGCAGTTGTTTCTGGAGCCGCTCGACGTCCTTTTTGGCGTCGGCGTATGCCTTCTCCATGCCCTCGTGCGTGCCGAACAAGCGGGCGCGAATCCGCTCCGTCTCCTCCTTGCCGGCTTGGAGATCCTTGCGCTTGGTGACTGCCTCGGCATCCTCCAGCATCTTTTGCAACTGCTGGATCTGGCCTTGGATGTCGCTCGCGCGCTTCGCTCGTTCCTCTTCGTCGCGCGTGGGAGCGATCGCCTGCAGAATGCCGAAATCGCCGACTAGCCCTTGCTGCTGTGCCCGCAAATCCTCGATGCGCTTCAAGGTGGCATCGCGGTTCTTCATGATCTCGGGCGCCCGCCGCTCCAGGTCGGCCACTTCCCGGCGATGGGCGCTAATCGAGACGCTCGCACCGTAACCGCCCGCAGCCTTGATCTGCGCGGCCTCCTGCATCGCCTGTTCCTCTTCGCGGCGCTCCCGTTCATCGTCTCCTACGGTGCCGATGTTGTTGAGGAACCAGTCGACACCCTTGCCGACCCAGGTCACAGTGACGACCAACCCTTCCTTGAACTTGCGGACCAGCGAGTCCCACTTGGTTTCGAGCACGGTCACTTCGCGCTGGTATTCGGAAAAGCGGCGGATGTCCTCCTCGGTCGGGCCGAAGCCTTGCTCGTGGGCGACGCGCAGATTCTCGTTGAGTTCCGTCATGAACGGAATCGCCTCGACGCCAACCTTTTTGAATAGGTCCATGGCGGCGGCGTCCCGCTGAAATCCTTCCGGGAGTTTGTTCAGACCCTCGGAGATCTCCACCAGGATCTCGGAGGTCGGTTTCATCTCGCCGGCGGCGGTATGGAAGTCGATGCCCATCGCGCGCAACGTGGCCCGCGCTTTTTCGCCTTCGTTGGAGTTGTCGTTCGCCGCCTGGGACAGCCCGCGCATGAGGCGCTCGACGATCGAGATGTCCTGGCCGACCGCGCGCGCCGCGAAGCCGAACTGCCCGACTTCTTTCGCAGTCAAACCGGTGCGCAGTTCCGCATCCTTGACCCGGGTGCCGTACTCGCCGAGACTCTTCGCGGCTTCGAAGGCGGACACGGCAATGGTGCCTAGAACGGCCGCGCCGGTCGCGACCGCGATACCAAAGGGGCCGAGAGCCGTAAGCACCGACGAGACAGCGCCCTTCGCTCCCTGAAGCGGGTTCTCCATGAACTGGCTGACACGCTCCCCGAATCCTTTGATTGCTTCGGCCTGCTTCCGCAGGGCTTCTTCGGCTTCCTTGGCTGCCTTGACGGCGAGAGCTTCCCGCGCGGCCTTCTCCTCCATTGCGATCATCTTTTCGTAGGACCGGGTGATCGCGTCGATGGCCTGTGGCTCGCGGTTGTACCGTTGTAACAGTTGATCCCGCTGGGTGATCAGCCGTTCGACACCGGATTTGCCATACGTCTCGGCCTGCTTTTCGAGGGAGGCAATCAGGCGCTGGACGCTGGATCGCGTCTGATCCGAAATCCGGATCACCTTGCCATGCGACGATTCCGCTTTCTTCTCGAAGCTGTCCAGGCCGGCGTTGGCCTTCTCCACTACTGGCGTGACCTGGTCCTCGGCTTCGAGGATTACGCGCTCTGCTTGGTCTGCCATTTTAAGCCGCCTTGAGCATCACGAAGGGACGCGCCTGGAACGCGGCGAGAACCGCCTGGCGGTCACGCGGCGAGACACCCCACTGGGCCTCGCGCCGGTTATTGAAAGCGGCAATCTGCGAAGCCGTTTGCCGTCGGCCCGGAAGAGCTTCGTCGAGAAACCCGATCGCGGCACGATTCTCGCTTGCGGTGAGGACTTTCAGGCAGCGCAGTGTGTGGCCGCTCCAGGTCCAATCGCGGATGGGCTGCAGTCCGCGCGCGGCCTTGTAGTCTGGGTAACCACGCCGGCCCGGCAGTCCGGGCTTCAGCGGTGCGGCCGCCAGGTCGTAGATGTTCTGTCCACTCTGGATGCGCGCACGGATCGAATCGGCCAGCACCTGCGCGAAGCCCTGCATCTCGAGCGCGGTGTAGGGCGAATAGACGAAGCGGGCGCTCTTAATGACGGTTTGGAATCTGGCCATGACACCTTGGGGAGGACGCCGCGCAGCAGTTGCGCGATAGACTCGCTGGGCTGATCAGTCTTCGATATGTGCGTGTTACGGCCGAGTGGCATGATCGGGCTTCCCGGTTGCAGGCCGCTTCGCGGGAGTAATTGGGAGTACTCAGGCGCATTTCACGAAGGCGCTTCGCGAAAACTATAATTGTCCTTTGGAGCGGACATGGACAATGCGGTAATTCGTAGCGCGGTCGGTGGTCTTGAGATACTGTTACGCACGGCCAAGCAGGCATTGTGGCAGGTTGAGCGAGAAGTCTTCGGCGACCCCGGATACGGCGATGATGAGGGCGGCACTTTCGAATACCCCAGGTGGGCGATGGCGGATTATTTGGAGCAGGTGCACGATAGCCTACTGGTGGTACTTGAAGCTGCGGGGATGCCACAGGCGCGTGAGGATCTGATCATCGCGTGGAAGGAGTTCAAGAACAATAAGGACGGCTTGCGATACACGGATGACAACGAGGAGCTCCAGAACTGTGAGAGTCCAGCATTCACGTATCTCGAGCGGCTTGTGCGTTCGCTGCGCATGACGATCAGCGAGGAGATCACAAGCGAGCAATCGTGGACGCTGGCCCGACTTGAGGCGATGCTCAACGACGCGCCGGGGCTAGTCCACCGCCGGCAGAAGGCGTTAACGAAAGAGATGGATCTGCAAGAGGTCATGCACGATTACCTGGAGGTGTGTTTCCCCGATTTCCGCAAGAATCCGCCAATCGGCGGGACGATCAAGAACTTCGTGCCGGACTGTGGGATCGCCAGCGTGGGCGCCGCAATCGAGTTCAAGCTCGCGCATACGAAACAGGAGGCGGTCACGCGTTTTACCGGCATCGTCGAGGACGTCGGCGGCTACAAGGGATCGAAGGACTGGACCCGCTTTTACGCCGTGATGTATCAGGCGAAGCCTTTCATCCTGAAAAGCCAGTTGCAGAGCGAAATGAAGCGGATCAAGGCGGCGACGTGGAAAGCAATCCTGGTGAACGGCGACACGCATCCTAAACTCAAGGCGAAGACGCCGAGGAGGAATGTACCTTAAAGTTCGCGTTCGCGAAGGCTGCCGACGAGCCTCTGCCAGCCGCTCCTCCTTCCTTGCAAGCGTGGCTTCCTTCAAGTTGCTTGGGGATTACTCTCAAAAAACCCCACTGGGGTCCGGCCATCCAACTGGGCGTATAGTCCCCAAACCGATAGTTGACCCGCTACCGACGGTCCTGAGCACCGCCATACCCGTTCTTTAACTGCTCCTGGCGCTCCGCTTCAATCAGTTCCAGCACCCGGAACTCCTCCTCGGTGATGTCGGCCAGCGTGATGGTGAGCCCGATGCTCTTCGCGTTGAGAATGCGGAAGCACCGCCGGACGAGAGCGCCGTTTGGCGTATCCATCGCCTCTTCCAGCAGATTTTGGGGACAGCCCGGCCCGTGGCTGACGTCAATGGCCTTCCAATCCGCCCTGCAGGCGGGGCAGCCATCCAATTCGGACTGCGCGGAATATCCGCACCGGCGGCAGCGGAAGACGCGGTCTGGGCAATCTTCCTCAGTTCCGCACAGCCCGCCCTGGTGGAGCACCGACCGGATCAGGAATCGAACGCCCGGCTCATCCGGCCAGTCACCGGGCGCGGCTATTCCGGGTCTTCGTCGGCCTCGATGGCCAGTTGCGCTATCACCTCGGACACAGCGGCCGACTTGTGGACGATAGGCACGGCGCCGGCGTAGCCGTCGTGCGAAATGTGCAGCTTGTCGTAAAGCGCGCCGCTCGGTTCCAGGAACGCTCGCGTCTCGACGGACCGCCGCGCGGCTACAACGCTCGTTGAGGCCCGCTCGTGGTCCTGCATCTCCTTCGCGGTCGGCATTCGCAACACGTGAACCACGCGCGTGCCAGGAACCTTCATCTCGATCCGGTAATTGATCCCTTCGCGCTCGACACTGGCCACGGAACACCGCTCAATGCGGCCGATCACCATGCCGGCCTCGGCATCGTCGAACTCGGGACCGTCCTGATCGGTGCGGATCTTAGCGAACAGTTCCGCGTTGATCTTCGGCAGGTCCACATCTTCGCTCTGCGATTTTCCGCGTCCGAGAAAATGCCGCACGGTGCGTTGCGCACGTGCCCAGGCGCACCACTCCTCGTCCGAAGGGAACCGCACCTCGCAGCTCTTCTCGCCGCCCGATAAGATCGGCACTACGAACGGCTTACTCGCGTCAAACATGAATCCTCCTATTGGCAGATACCGGTTTGCGGGGTGGTGATCGTCATCGTCACCAGGCCGTTTGTGGCGTCGTAGAGTTGAACGCCGGTGATCTGAAGCGTCACGATGCCATCCGTGTTTCCCAGTTCGGCGACGTTGAAGCCCATCTTCTGGACCAGCATCGTGAAGGAATTATTTGCGTCGCGGGTCACGGTGAACGTCGCGGTCCCGGTGGTCAAGTTGATCAGGTTCGAGTACTCGGTCGAACCGGCCTGGACGCGCACCACAAATTGCACCGCGAAAACCCGGTCGCCCCACTCGAAACGTCCCTGGATCTGATAGCCGTCCTGTGCGCCCGATCCAGGGAAGAAGCCGGGCCGGAAGTTGTTCTCCCAGGAGGCGTCCATCGAAACGAACTGCTTGGCGCTACCGCCGGACAGGTAGTTGATGCCGTTGAAGGTCAGGGCGCTGATCATGCCGGCATTGAACTCGTGCGGCGAGTACACGGAGGGAAGCGTGATGCCGCTGGGCGAGGTGTACTGGCCCGTGGTCACGCACTCTACCGAACACATGGCGCTCGCACGGCCTGGTGAGTTTTTGATCGACAGCTTCCAGGACTTGACAGCGCATCCCACGAGCATTTCGTCCAGCACCGCGGAGCCGCCGGGCCGGATCTGCTGAACGAAGGAGAAGTAGGGCAACTCGAGGCCGGTCGGGTTCGTCGAACCCAAGGCCGGAACGATGGTGTACGTGTATGGACCGCTCCCGCTAACAGCAACGTTGCCGAGAGCGAAGGACATTGCCCACGCGAGAACCTCCGATGACGCGTACTTGGAGATCTCGAAAGTCGGCATGTTGTAATGCGACTTGAAAAGCTGCGTGGGGAACTCGTGGCCCTTGCCGATTTCCGCCCGATCATCCTCGTTCATCGGGACCTTCGCCCACGGCTTGGTATTGAGATTCGTGTGACGCCAGATGGCGGCGGACGAATTCGCCGTCCCTATGGCAGTTTGCTTGCCAAACCCCCAGCCTTCCATCAATTCGTTGATGTTTGCCATGGCTACTTTTTCTCCTCAACCGGAGTTGCCGGTTTTGGGCCCGTGGCCGCCGGCGCGGGAACCTGACGCCACCCGGCGACCATGAGTGGCGTAAGCGCGGCCGCTGTCGCCTCAACTTCCTTCACTTCGCCCTCGGGCGATTGCATGAAAATCCAATCCATAAGCTCTCCTCATTCCCCGCCGGGGTTGCCTTGCTCCACCAGCGTTGCTTGAACTTCGAAGTAATCGAGCGTTGCTCCGTCCGCGCTCACCACAACCGTGTTTCGCTGCGCGGAGGGAAGATCCATGTCCATCGGGTAGCAATCGGGATCAATCTGGAAATGCAGCAGCGATTCCCACGATGGCGCACCGGTTGGTACTGCGCTCACCAGCAGCCAGAACAAATCGGCATACGTGGCGGTGGAATCCTGCTCGGGCGCCCGCAGGTAGATCGAGAAGCGATGCGCGAAATGCAGTGATCCGCCCGTGAGACGCCGCGGCGTGGTGCCGTTCCACGCGACCAGAACCGAGCCGGGCGGCATTTGCAAAATCGCCAGCCGCAGATTGTTGTCCGTGGCCAGCCCTTCCATGAACGCGCGGATGTTGCTGCCGTTGCCGCCGATCGCGGTGACCAGGTCCGGGCAGGACTGGAGCGCGGTCACCCACTCGCCAAGTATTGTTTTCGGATTGATCACGACCGCTGAAGAAGTGCCAGGTTGAGCATGCCGTAGGCGTCGGGCTGGCGCACCGTCGTCACCACGTACTGTGTGCCCCAGGCGGTCACCCAATCGCCCTTTGCCGGCGGATTCGAGAAGTCGGAGGGATTGACCGAGATCTCCTCGAAGTTCGCCATCGCGCCCGATTCCTCGCGCACGCGGAGGTGGCGAACGGCGGTTACCGTGAACGGACTCCCCTGCGCCGCGCCTGCCTGCACCGGCTGATACACCACCGGCTCGCCGAATGTCTGCAACACGACGCCGTCCACGAGCGCTTCAATATTGGGCCAGTTCGGCATCTCACGTCCAATAGGCGACGATCAGTCCCTCGCCCGCGTTGTTGGCATCGATGTAGTAATCCGATGGCACCAGCAAATGCCTGGAGTCTTCCGCCCAGATCTCGTAAGCATCCGCGACGCCGCCACCAGCACCAGTGGGCCAGAACTCCTTGACCACACCAGTACCGTTCGCTTTGTTCATGCCCGACACGCCGAGAAACACGCGCCCCGTCTGACCGATCACCGCGGCGAAGCGCATCCGCTCCACGCGCAGATTCGGATCGCTGGTGACGGGAACGGGCGTGCCAGGCGTCGGGACCGGAATATTACCGAACGAGTTTGCTTTCATCGGAATCAGAGCCAGGCCAGGACCTTGAATTTGGCGCCCGTGGTCACCGTCACAAGCACGTTGGTCGCGGTGTGCGTTCCCTCGGTCACGGTGAAGACGTTGGAACTCCCGCTGTTGTCGGCGCAGGACACCAGCACGCCCGCAGGCGCCGCACCCAACCCGTGCGCAATGCTCTGCTGTGCGCCCGTACCGGTTTGCACCGCCGACAGGAACTGCTTCTGCTTCGAGGGATAGGTGCCCTTGAAGTTTGCCTGCGGACCCGCGCTCTGAAACTCCGGTGCGTTAACGGGCGTTTTTTCCACTTTGACTGCCATGTGTCATCTCCTTAATCGCGCACAACGGACTGACGCCTGTGCGCGCGTTCCTTTCCCGGCTTGGCCGGGTCCTGTTTGGGAAGCCTGGAGAGCGCCCGCTCCGCTTCGGGTTGAGTCCCGATCCGGCGCTGCTCGTAGAGTTGCCGGGTGCGGGTCAACTGGACTTTGTTTGTGGCATCCGGAGGGGGATACTCAGCGCCGATGTCAGGCGGCGTAAAGCCTTGCAAGGGGCGCAGGACGTACAGAAGCGGAACCCCGCCCCTGGTGAGTCGCGCCCACGATTCACGACGAAGCATCATGGCTACACCGCCGAGATCACGTTATTGAAGTAGAAGCCCAGGTCCGGGGAAACCAGGCGCATATCGAACGCCGAGTCGATCTCCACGCGATCGGAAGCCAGGTGCTCCATGCGGAACGTCTTGATGCGGACGCCGGCGCCGCCGGTGGTTCCGATCAGGCCCGTCCAGTTGAACACGTAACCGGCGCTGGGCGTCAAGAGGCCGGCGTTCTTCGGGCGGTAAAACAGCGCCGCGCTCAGGCCGCCGATGAAGGCGTTGGATTCGGTCGCGCCTTCCGCCGCCGTGTTGTAGACGGCGTCGATCACCAGGACATCCTCCAGTTCGAGAATCTCGGCCATGATCTGACGAGTGGCCACAGCCGGGTTCGGCGCGGTCTGGCCGTACTTGGTGCGATCGATGAAGTCGGGATGATCCACGAGCTTGTCGAACACGGGACGGCTGACCACGAAGATGTTGGGTGCGAAGCCGCCGCTCGACAGCCGCATCTGAGTCTTCGCATGGCGAATGTCGGTGATGGGGTTGCCGTTCGGATAGTTCGCGGAGTCCCAATAGATGACGTGCGTAGAGTCCGCGGTCGCCTGGCCGCTGACGTTGTTGGTCCAGATGCCGGTGCCGAAGAACTTCGAGACCCACTGGTTCTCGCGCCGGATCAGGGCCTTCTGGGTGAGGAAGATCGTGGCGTCGCGGTCGGGTGCGAGCGGCGAGTCACTGTTGGAGCGGATCTGGTCATCCACATCCTTGTGCAGCGACCACACGTCGCAGTTGTATGTGCCGGTGGAATTCACGTTGTAGCCCGTGCCGGCGGATTCGGTGGCAAGCGCGCGCTTCTGCATCTCGTCGCGGTTGAAGTCGGCCCGCGCGTAGGTGTAGTAGAGGTCGCTTTTGTTCTCGACGGGGACCGCCGGGAAGGCTTTGTCAGCGACGAACTCCACGCCGGCGGCCTCCTGAAGGTAGGCCACGGAGATGTTCGTCAGCGGCCGATTGACGTGAACGTCTTGTAGTGTTGGCTGAGGCATTTCTGATTTCTCCTTGTTTGTGAATCGCTACATCTTGTACGGGCCGAGAAGCAGCGCGGGGATGATCACGCCGGCCCCCGCCGAGGAAGCCAGCGCGCGCGCCCGCACGAAATTGCCAGTGGTCGCCGTAATCGCCTGGCCGCTGGCGTTGGCCATGAGCGGGTCGCCGGCAGTAACCGCCGCGCCGGTCACCAGCTTGGTGATGCCGAGCATCGCAACCTCGGCCTCGACTCCCTGTGCGTTGGGCTTGTCCTGGACCACGCCATCGGCGACGGCGCCAGCGCCCGTGAAGTTGATCTGTCCGGACGAGTTGACGGTCACGAAGTAGAACTGCGGATTCACCGTCCCGCCACTCGTGAGGTCGGCCGCCGCCGGAAGGCCTACCGTGCGTAATGTCTGTTCGAATGCCATGTCTGTTGGTCTCCTTTCGCTTTAACGAGCAAGGCGAACGCCTGCCCGCTCGAGCGTGGCGATCAGGCCCTTCGCGTTGTGCTGTGCCACGAATGCGCCGTAAACTTCGGGGTGCTCTTCGAGCATTGAGGCGTAGGCGCGCTCCTTGGTCAGCTTGGTGGTACCGCTTTCGGCGTAAAGATTCGGAGTCTCTTTGCCGCGATTCTGGCGGGCGTAGGTGGTGGCTTGC
>Ga0181538_10000193_pt1 | contig 69911 bp, 53 predicted proteins | sample PEATcosm2014_Bin_40_FD_119773 | JGI IMG/M metagenome (GOLD analysis project Ga0181538, IMG submission 119773) | Peatland microbial communities from MTU Mesocosm Facility, Houghton, MI, USA - PEATcosm2014_Bin23_30_metaG | ecosystem: Environmental > Terrestrial > Soil > Wetlands > Peat | place... | reverse complement strand
GATGCTGATTTTTGTGATTTTTATCCTTTCCGGGTTCTTCTCCATCTGGAAAAAGGGCGCGCTGGATTGGTCCGGGGCGGATTCCAGGCGAAAATAGTAGACAACTCGAAATGTTACCGGAAAACCTGCGACAAAACGCCATCGCTACGGCGGTGGAAGCGTTCGATGGCGATGCCATCGCCGCCGGCAAGATCGATCGCGGCGAGTTGACGCTCGAGATCGCTCCCGGCAAGATCGTCAGCATCTGCGGCTTTCTCAAGTACGATCAGAAATTCGTTCGTCTCAGTTCGGTTACAGCCGTCGACCGCTATCCCGCCGAGCCGCGCTTCGAAGTCGTCTACCATCTGCATTCCGTCGAGCGCAATCAGCGCGTGCGCTTGAAATGCCGCGTGTATGGCGCCGATCCCGCTATCGAATCGGTCACTTCGGTATGGCGCGGGGCGAATTGGTACGAACGTGAAGTCTTCGACCTGTTCGGCATCAACTTTCTGAACCATCCCGACCTGCGCCGCATCATGCTTCCAGACGATTGGGAGGGGCACCCGCTGCGCAAGGACTATCCCGTCACGGGGCACAGGATCTGATTATGAGCGATCAGGACATTCCCGGAGTATCGGTAAGCGCGGTAGCCGAAGAGCAGCCGACACCCGGCCCGCATCGCATGGTCCTCAACATGGGGCCGCAGCACCCGTCCACGCACGGAGTGCTCCGCCTGTTGCTCGAACTCGATGGCGAGACCGTCATGAAGTGCCAGCCGGACATCGGCTATCTGCACACCGGCATCGAGAAGGAATTCGAGCAGAAGAATTACCAGCAGGACGTCACCCTCACCGACCGCGTGGATTACCTGGCGCCGCTCTCCAACAATCTGGGCTGGTGCCTGGCCACCGAGAAACTCCTCGGCCTCGAAATCCCTTCGCAGGCGCAGTGGATGCGCGTGATGCTCACCGAGTTGACGCGCCTCAACAGCCACCTGGTGTGGCTCGGCACGCACGCCATCGATATCGGCGCCATGAGCGTCTTCCTCTACTGCTTCCGCGAGCGCGAAGACATCCTCCGCATCTTCGAGATGTTTTCGGGCCAGCGGATGATGACCAGTTATTTCCGCGTCGGCGGCCTGGCACTCGAACCCCCGCGCCGCTGGCACGAGCGCATTAAGAAGTTCATCGACGTCTTTCCCAGCCGCGTGGACGAGTACGAAGACCTGCTCACCAACAACCGCATCTGGCTTGGCCGCACCAAGGGCGTGGGGCGGATTTCGCTCGAAGACATGCTCGATCTCGGCGTCACCGGCCCCATGCTGCGCGCCGCCGGGCTGAAGATCGATGCGCGCAAAGACGAGCCGTACTCGAGTTACGAAAAGTTCGATTTCGAAGTGCCCACGCGCCCCGAAAACGACGTGTTCGCGCGCTACCAGGTTCGCGTGGAAGAGATGCGGCAGAGCGCGCGCATCGTTCAGCAGGCGCTCGAAGGCATGCCCGCGGGGCCGTGGAAGGCCGACGCTCCGCACGTGGTGCTGCCCGACCGCGAAAAGATGAAGACGCAGATGGAAGCGCTCATCTATCACTTCAAGATCGTGACCGAGGGCTTCCGCGTGCCTGAAGGCGAGGTCTACCAGGTGATCGAATCGCCGCGCGGCGAGCTGGCGTACTATGTGGTGAGCGACGGCACGGCGCGCCCCTACCGGGTGCATATGCGGACCCCCAGCTTCGGCAATTTGCAATCCACGCCGACCCTGGTTGCGGGATCGCTGATCGCGGATGTTATCGCTTCCATTGGAAGCATGGATTTTGTTTTGGGCGACACGGATCGATGACTTTTTCACCAGAACTGGAAGCCAGGTTCGACAAGCTCCTGAAGAGTTATCCTCCAGGGCGGCAGCGCTCGGCGTTGGTTCCGATGCTGATCTACGCGCAGGATGAGGTGGGCTGCGTCTCCGACGAGTTGATCGAGGAAGTGGCGAAGCGGGTGGGCGTCACCACGCTGGTGGTCAACGAAGTGATGTCGTACTACTCGATGCTGCACCGCAAGCCGCTCGGGAAGTTTCACGTACAGGTGTGCACGAATATCAGTTGCCTGTTGAACGACGGCGACAAGTTGTACGAGCATGCCTGCAAAAAGCTGGGCGTCGGACACAAGGGAGTGACGGCGGACGGGAAATTCTCGCTCGAAGAAGTGGAATGCATGGGCGCATGTTCGTGGGCCCCGGCCATCCAGGTAAATTACGATTTCCACCATTTTGTAACGCCCGAAAAGTTGGACCAGTTGCTGGACGGACTGAAGGACAAATAGGAATGCTGTACAACCAACCCAGCCCGCTCGAGACCAGGGTGCTTTCGCGCCGCTTCGAATTGCCCAACTCGGCGTCCATCGAGACCTACCTCGCGACCGACGGCTACGCGGCGTTTCGAAAGGCCGCCGGCATGAAGCCCGAGCAGATTATCGAAGAAGTCAAAATTTCGAATCTGCGCGGCCGCGGCGGCGCCGGATTCCCCACGGGAATGAAGTGGAGTTTCGTGCCGCGCACGTCGCCCAAGCCCAAGTACATCGTGGTGAATGCCGACGAGAGCGAGCCGGGTACGTGCAAAGACCGCGTGCTCATCGAAAACGATCCGCATCAGTTGATCGAAGGCGTGCTGATCGCCGGGCTGGCGGTGGATGCGCACGCCGGCTATATTTACGTCCGCGGCGAGTATCGCTACCTCATAGAGATTCTGGATAAGGCCATCGCCGAGGCGTACGAGAAAAATTTCCTCGGCAAGAACATTCAGGGCACCGGCTTCGATTTCGATCTCTATACGCACAGCGGCGCGGGCGCCTACGAGTGCGGCGAGGAATCGGCGCTGCTGGAATCGCTCGAAGGCAAGCGCGGCATACCGCGCATTCGTCCGCCATTCCCCGCGGTAGTGGGCGCGTTCCAGTGCCCCACCGTCCTCAACAACGTGGAGACTTTCTGTGCCGTGCCGCCGATTCTTCGCGATGGCGGCGCGGCGTTCGCGGCCCTCGGCGTTCCCAAGGCGGGCGGCACCAAGATGACCTGCCTTACGGGCCACATCAACAAGCCCGGCGTGTACGAATTGAAGCTCGGCTTCCCGGTGAAGCAGATGATCGAAGAAGTGGGCGGCGGCATCCGCATGGGCCGGAAACTGAAAGCGTTCATTCCCGGCGGCTCGTCGTGCCCGGTGCTGACGGCGGCGGAAGTCGAGGGCGCCACCATGGATTACGATTCCATGGGCGCGCGTAAGTCCATGCTCGGGTCGGGCGGCGTCATAATCATGGACGACCACACTTGCATGGTGAAAGCCGCGCTGCGCATCATGAAATTCTACGCCCATGAAAGCTGCGGTTGGTGTATTCCCTGCCGCGAGGGCACCACGTGGCTGCGCAAGATTCTGGATCGTTTTCACAGCGGCGGTGGAACGACGGCCGATATCAACCTGATCGGCGATATTTCCAGGAACATGCTGGGCCGCACATTCTGTCCGCTGGGAGACGCCGCGGCCATGCCGACGCTCTCCATCGTGGAGAAATTCCGAAGCGAGTTTGAAGATCACCTGAACGGCAAGCCGTGCCCCTACGAGCACGAGATGGTGACCGCATGAGGAGCGTTACGGAGCCGCGACCGCGAGGGAGCGGTGCTTTTTTCGTTTCCTGCCCAACCGCTCCCTTTCGGCCGCGGCTCTTTAGCAGGCTGCCGGCAAAGGCCGGAAGAAGAAGAACGGCCGCAGATAAACGCCGATTAACGCCGATCCAAAACAAAGAGGCGTGCGCTCGTCTTATCAGCGTTTATCCGCGTTCATCGGCGGCTGAGTCGCCTTTTTCGGTGTTTTTTTGAGTTAACCCCATGCCAGACCCGGTAAAACTGACCATTGACGGAAACGCGATCACCGCGGCGCCTGGAACGCTGGTGATCGATGCCGCGAAAGCCGCGGGCATCGAAATCCCATCGTTCTGCTACTACGAAGGCCTGTCGCTCGCCGCCGCCTGCCGTATGTGCCTGGTGGAAGTGGAGAAGATGCCGAAGCTCATGACGGCATGCACGCTTCCCGTCGCCGAAGGCATGGTGGTTCGCACCGATACCCCGCAGGTCGCCACTGCCCGCAAGTACACGCTCGAATTCCTGCTCACCAACCACCCCCTCGATTGCCCGGTGTGCGACAAGGGCGGCGAATGCGAATTGCAGGACATGACTTTCCGCTATGGCGCGGGCGAGAGCCGTTTCACCGAAATGAAGGTGCACACGCCCGAAAAGCAGTTCTCCCCGGTCGTGTTCTTCGATGCCCCGCGATGCATTCTCTGCTTCCGCTGCGTGCGCGTGTGCAACGAAGGCATGGGCGTGGGCGCGCTGGGCGTGATCCAGCGCGGCGTGGCCTCCGAAATCGCCCCCAACATGGGCGATCACCTGGAATGCGACGAGTGCGGCGCGTGTATCGACATCTGCCCGGTGGGCGCGCTCACCAGCGGAATCTATCGCTACCATACGCGACCGTGGGAAATGACGCATGTGGGCACCATCTGCACCCACTGCGCCGATGGCTGCAAGACCACACTCGGTACGCGCAACAACCAGATCATCCGCGGCAACAATCGCGACCATTCCGGTATCAACGGCGAGTTCCTCTGCATTAAGGGCCGCTACGCCTTCGATTTCTACGACCATGCCGAGCGCCTGCAAGCGCCGCTCATGCGCAAGAACGGCAAGCTCGAAGAAGTCTCCTGGAGCGAAGCGCTCACCACGGTGGCCAGGAAATTCACGCAGGTGCTCGCCGATGGCGGCAAGTTCGGCGTGATCGGCTCCAATCACACCACCAACGAAGAGAATTTCTACCTCCAGCGATTCGCGCGCAAGGTTCTGCGCACGAATAATATCGATCATCACCGCACGGGCGACGTCGTCACCCTGCTGGACGCGCTCAGCGCCGCGGGACAAGGCAAATTGGCCACCGTGGCCGATCTGTACGACCGTAAGGCGTTTCTGATCCTGGGCGCCGATCTCGCCCTCGAGCACCCGCTGCTCTCGAACCAGATCCGCACCAATTTCCGGCACCATCAGGCGCACATTTATGTGGTGACCGGGAAGCCGGTTCGCGAAGACAAGTATTGTTCCGCCGCGGTGCGCGGCCGCGATTACGAATCGCTGCGCGAGAAGCTCGCCAAGGAATCCGAACTCGTCATCCTGTTCGACGATTCCTATCGCGGCGACGACATCCGCCGGCTGGTCGCTTTCGGCGCATCGCTCGGCATTCCGGTCTCCTACGTTCCGCTGGTCGATTATTCCAATTCGCGCGGGGCGATTGATATGGGCCTCGTGCCTGAACTCTTGCCGGGCTACAAGCCTTCCGGACAGCCCGGCTTGCACGTGGACGAGATGGTCAACGGCAACCTCGATGTCCTCTGGGTGGTGGGCGCGAACCCGTATAAGCATAAAGAGCCGCGACCGCCCCTTACAGAGCCGGGCCCAGAGGGCACCCCGCGAGGGAGCGGTTTCTTAGTCGTCCAAGACCTCTTCCTCACGGAAACCGCTCGCGAGGCCGACGTGGTTTTGCCGGCCGCCTGCGCGTATGAGAAAAACGGCACCATCACCAACGTCACTGGAGAAGTCCAGCGCCTGAAGCTCGCTATCAATACCATGGGCGCCAAGCCCGATCTCGAAATCATGGGATTCATCGGCCGCGAAATGGGCGTGCTGGGCATGCTGGGGCCCTGGTTGCCTGATACCATAACGGATCAGATCGTCAAGGGCGTGAACGGTTACAAAGTTCCCCTGGCTACTCTGGCGACCGGCGGCGCGGCACAGACAACGCCGGTCAACGGGCGAATTTCCGTCGAGAATTTGCCCGAACTGGTCCGCTCCGACCACAACGGGCTCTTCGCGTCCGGAACTCTCGGACGCTATTCTAAGGTTCTGAATTCGGTGGTAGAGAATCGAGCGCGCGAATAAATGGGCGATCTAACCAACCAGCAGTTTTACTTTCTCATCAGCGTGGTTAAGGTCGTTGTTGTATTTGCCGTTCTCATGACGGTGCTCGCCTATTTGCAATGGGTGGAGCGCAAGGTGATCGCCCACATTCAGGTGCGCCCCGGGCCGTATCGCGTGGGCCCGCATGGATTGCTCCAGCCGCTGGCCGATGTCATCAAGCTGGTCACCAAAGAGGACCTGATTCCGCCGCACGTGAGCAAGCCGTTCTACATTCTGGCGCCGTTCCTGGCCATCACCTTTTCGCTGCTTTCGATTTCCGTGATTCCCTTCGGCCCTCCCATCATGGTGGCCGGCCGCGAGACCTACATGCAGCTCGCCAACGTGAACATTGGCGTGCTGTTCATCCTCGCCGTCTCGTCGATGGGCGTGTATGGCATCGCGCTGGCGGGGTGGTCGTCGAACAACAAGTACTCGCTGCTCGGCGGACTGCGCAGTTGCGCGCAGATGATCAGCTACGAACTGCCGCTCTCGCTGGCCATCGCCTCGCCGCTGCTGATTTCGAACACGCTCGACTTGCGCAAGCTGGTGGATTCGCAAAACGGCAGCATCCTGCACTGGAACGTGCTCCACATGCCGTTCCCCCAGATTTTCAGCTTCATCATATTTCTCATCGCTGCCTTCGCCGAGACCAATCGCGTGCCGTTCGATCTGCCCGAGGCCGAAAACGAGTTGGTCGCCGGATTCCACACCGAATACAGCAGCATGAAATTCGCGTCGTTCTTCATGGCCGAATACGCCAACATGATCACCGTAAGCTGCATGGCGACGCTGCTGTTTCTGGGCGGCTGGGTGGCGCCGTGGCCGGCCGAATACGGGTCGAGTTTCGTGCCCGTGGCGATCTTCGCGGCGGCAGGCGTGATCGCGCTCTATCACGGCTCGCAGGCGAAGCTCAAAATGGATAAGCTCACCTTCCCGGCGTTCGGCGTGATTTTCCTGATTATCGCGGCGATTTTCGTGCTGCCCATCGTACAAACCTGGCTGCTGCCGCTGTTCTGGTTCTGCGCCAAAGTAGGCGCCATCCTGTTCGCGTTTATCTGGATTCGCGGAACGCTGCCGCGCTTCCGCTATGACCAACTGATGGGCTTCACGTGGAAGTTCCTTTTCCCGGTGGCCATGCTCAACCTGCTGGTAACCGGCCTTCTGGTTGCTCTGAGACCCTGAAATGGACGTAATCCTGTTCTTCGTCTTCGCGATCATCGCGGTGGTCTGCGCCATCAACGTGGTGGTGCAAACCCACCCCATTTCGAGCGCGATTTCGCTCGTGGGCGTGATGGGATCGCTGGCCGTGCTGTACCTCCTGCTGGGAGCCGAGTTTCTGGCCGCGGCGCAGGTGATTGTATACGCCGGCGCCATCATGGTGTTGTTCGTATTCGTCATCATGCTGCTGAACGCCGGTACGGAAAAGAAGGAAGGCAAATCGCTCGTCGTGCAGTTGCTCGGCGTGCCGCTGCTGGTGGCATTCCTGGGAATCGTCGCCTTTTTCGTGCAGCGCGTGTTCCCCACCACCATGGTGCATTTCGGCGGCTTCACCGGGGGCGGCGTTCACGAAATCGGCATGGCGCTGTTCGGCCCCTACCTGCTGCCTTTCGAAGTCACCTCGATTCTCATCCTCATCGCCATTCTGGGCGCCATCGTTCTGGCGCGAAAGGAGATGGATTGATGCTCGCGGAAGTGCCCATGTCCTATTTCCTCACTCTGAGCGCCATCCTGTTCGCGCTCGGCGTGGCGGGGTTTCTGTTCCGCCGCAGCGTCATCACGGTATTTATGTCGATTGAGCTGATGCTCAACGCCGTAAATTTGAGCTTCGTAACGTTCTCCTACCATCATGGAGGCGCCACCCACCAGGGAATCGAAGGCCATCTGTTCGCATTTTTCGTGATGGTAGTGGCCGCCGCGGAAGCGGCCGTCGGCCTGGCGATTATCCTGACGATTTTCAAGAACCGGCAGACCTTGAACATCGATGACATCGAGTCGATGAAGAACTAATGGCACTCTGGCTCATCCCCATTCTTCCCTTCGCCGGGTTCGTGATCAACGGACTCTTCGGCCGCCGCTTCTCGAAAGCCGTCGTCAATACTTTCGCCATCGGCAGCGTGGTGCTGGCGTTTGCCTGGGTGCTCAAAACGCTTCTCGGTCTGGGCTCGCTCGAAACCGCCGTCACCGAGCACTATTTCACGTGGATCCAAAGCGGCAGCCTGAATATCGGCTGCGATTTCGCGGTCGATCGCCTCACCGCCATCATGCTCCTGGTGGTCACCGGCATCGGTTCGCTCATCCACATCTACGCCATCGGCTACATGGCGCACGAAGGCGGCTATTATCGCTTCTTCGCCTACATGAACCTGTTCATGTTCTTCATGCTGGTCCTCGTGCTGGCGTCGAATTACCTGCTGCTCTTCGTGGGATGGGAAGGTGTGGGCCTGTGCAGCTATCTGCTGATCGGATTTTATTTCGATAAGAAATTCGCCACCGACGCCGGCAACAAGGCATTCATCGTCAACCGCATCGGCGATTTCGGCTTCTCCCTGGCGATGTTCCTCATCTTCGTCAATTTCGGTTCGCTCGATTTCGGCAAGGTGTTTCGCCAGGCGCCCGCGGCCGATACCGGATTGCTCACCACCATCGGTCTGCTGCTGCTGGTGGGCGCGTGCGGAAAATCGGCGCAGCTACCTCTCTACGTCTGGCTGCCCGACGCCATGGCCGGTCCCACGCCGGTCTCGGCCCTGATCCACGCGGCCACCATGGTCACCGCGGGCGTGTACATGACCGCGCGCTCGTGGCCCATTTTCATGCACGCACCCACGGCCATGGACGCCATCGCCATCATGGGCATCGCCACCGCGGTTTTCTCGGCGACGATCGGCCTGGTGCAGAACGATATCAAAAAAGTCTTCGCGTACTCCACGGTTTCGCAACTCGGTTACATGTTCGTCGGCGTGGGTTGCGGCGCGTTCTCCGCCGGCATCTGGCACCTGATGACGCACGCGTTTTTCAAGGCGCTGCTCTTCCTCGGCGCCGGCAGCGTGATCCACGCGCTCTCCGGCGAGCAGGACCTGCGCAACATGGGCGGCCTGCGCACCAAGATTCCGATCACTTGCTGGACCATGATGTGCGCCGCCGTTGCCATCGCGGGCGTGCCGCCATTCTCCGGATTCTTCAGCAAGGACGCCATCCTGCTCGCGGCGTACAATCACGCGCCGTGGATGTACTGGCTGGGCGTCGTGACGGCGGGCATGACGGCATTCTATGTGTTCCGCGCGATGTTCCTGGCGTTCTGGGGCGAGTATCGCGGCCACGCGCATCCGCACGAATCGCCGCCCGTGATGTGGATCCCGCTGGCCGTTCTCGGCGCGCTCTCGCTCGTGGGCGGATTCATCAATATCCCGAAATTCCTCGATGGATTCTTCCAGGGCGTGCCCGAAGTGCCCGAGAATTCGTCCCTGATGATCGTCTCGATCGCCGCCGGGCTGATCGGCATCTTCCTCGCCTGGCTGATGTACATCGCCAAACCCGCGATCGCCGATTCGCTCGCCTCCAGCCTGAAACTCCTCTACACCACGCTGCTGAACAAATACTTCGTGGACGAAATCTATGACGCCGCGGTGGTCAAACCGATCGTCGGCGGATCGCGCTGGGTGCTGTGGAAGGGCGCCGATGTCGGATTGATCGATGGGTCCGTGAATGGCGCGGGCTCGATGGCGCAAGGCGCCGGCGGAATCCTTCGCAAACTGCAATCCGGCAACATTCGCAGTTACGCCACCTGGGTGCTGTTCGGTTCGGTGCTCGCCATCGTGGTCCTGTTCCTCGCCACCACTAACTACTGGGGAGGCCTGCAATGAACCTCCTCATAATTGTCTTGTTCCTGCCGCTGGCCGGTTTCCTCATCGCCATGATGATTCCGCGATCGGCCCAGCAGGTCAGCCGCAGTTTCGGCATGGTGGCGGCATTGATCGCGTTCCTCGCATCGCTCGGCCTGCTGCTCGGGTTCGACCGCACCGCCGCCGGCGAGCAGTTCACCGTCGACCTGCCCTGGATCGCCACTCCCAATATTCACTTCCACATCGGCATCGACGGCATCAGCCTGTGGCTGGTCCTGCTCTCCACGTTCCTGACGCCGATCTGCATGCTGGTCTCCTGGCGCTCCGTCGAGGATCGCGTGAAAGAATTCTTCGCCTTCCTCCTGCTGCTGGAATTCGGACTGGTCGGCGTCTTCATGGCGCAGGATCTCTTCCTGTTTTATGTGTTCTGGGAAGTATCGCTCGTGCCCATGTATTTCCTCATCGGTATCTGGGGGCATGACCGGCGCATCTACGCCGCGGTGAAATTCTTCCTCTACACCATGGCCGGCTCGATGCTTATGCTGGTGGCGATCATCTACCTCTATAACAAGACACAGACCTTCAGCTATTCGGCGATCCTCGACATGCTGGCCAGCAATCGGCTCACTTTCACTCCTCAGGAGCAGATCCTCCTCTTCCTGGCGTTCTTCATCGCGTTCGCCATCAAGGTGCCGATCTTCCCGCTGCACACCTGGCTGCCCGATGCGCACGTGGAAGCGCCAACCGCAGGGTCGATCATGCTGGCCTCCGTCATGCTGAAGATGGGCACCTACGGTATTCTGCATTTCTGTCTTCCGCTCTTCCCGGTGGCGGCGCATCAATGCGCCTCCTGGATCGCCGTGCTCGCCATCATCGGCATTCTGTACGGCGCGCTGGTGGCCATGGTGCAGCCCAACATGAAGAAGTTGGTGGCTTACTCTTCAGTGAGCCATCTCGGTTTTGTGGTGCTGGGAATCTTTTCTTTCACGCAGATCGGGTTCGATGGCGCCGTCTACCAGATGCTCAATCACGGCATCTCGACGGGCGCGCTATTCCTGCTGGTGGGCCTGCTGTATGAGCGCCGCCATTCGCTCGAAATCAAGGATTATGGCGGAGTCGCCTCCGCGGCGCCGTGGCTTTCCGTTGCCTTCCTCATCACTACCCTCGCCAGTATCGGACTGCCGATGCTCAACAACTTCGTGGGCGAGTTCCTGGTGCTCCAGGGAACCGCCGCCGCCAACTATACCTGGACAGTCTGGGCCGCTATCGGCGTGATCTTCGCCGCCTGCTACATGCTGTGGCTGTATCAGCGGGTGTTTTACGGCGAGACCGGCGAAGAAGTCCGCCACCACGTGTTCGACCTGAAACTCCGCGAGTGGGCCGCCATCGTGCCGCTCGTTCTGATGATGCTCTGGATGGGCGTTTACTCGCAGAGTTTCCTGCCGCCGGTGAGCAAGACCACCGCGCGCGTGCTCGACCAGACCCGCCTCAACGTCCCCATCCGCGTAGGAATCGAAAAGGGCCACGCCGTACTGGAGGCGCACAATGGCCGCTAGCCTGGTAAGCTCTGTCGACCTGGTTCGCTTCCTGCCGGAAATCATCCTGACCGTCGTCGGCACGGCCATCATGGTGCTCGATCCGCTCATCAACAAGCGCGATTCGAAATTCTTCGGCAACCTGGCCATCGCCGCCCTGATTGCCGGAATCGCCGGCGCGGTCTACGCCTGTTCACAGGGCGGACCGGCTTTCGGCGGGATGCTGATGGTGGATGGGTTTGCCACGTTCTTCCGGATCGTGTCGATGTCGGTGGGAATTCTGGCGGTGCTGCCGTCATACAGCTTTCTCGCGCGCCAGGGAGCCGAAACCAGCGAGTATCACGCGCTGCTGCTTTTCTCCATTGCCGGCCAGTGCCTGATGGCTGCGGCCAACGATCTGATCATCGTCTTCATCGGCCTGGAAATCTCTTCCATTGCGAGCTATATCCTGGCGGGCTACCTGCGTGACGACAAGCGTTCGAATGAAGCGGCGCTGAAATATTTCCTACTGGGGTCATTCGCCACGGCGTTTTTCCTGTACGGGGTGGCCATCGTCTACGGCGTTACCGGCACGGTGAACCTGAGCGCCGTCCGCGACGCCATTTCGGGCCAGGATCAGGCGCCGGTGATTTTCCTGGGGCTCGCAGCGGCGCTGATGTTTGTCGGACTGGGCTTCAAGGTGTCGGCGGCGCCTTTCCAGATCTGGGCGCCGGATGTCTACCAGGGCGCGCCCTCGCCGGTCTCGGCGTTCCTCTCGGCCGGTCCGAAAGCCGCGGCATTCGCCGTTTTTCTGCGCATTTTCCTCACCGCTTTCGGCCCCATCGGCACGGGATGGGAGCCGCTGCTGTGGGTGGCGGCGCTGCTTTCCATGATCATCGGCAACTTCGCCGCGCTCGTGCAAACCAATGTGAAGCGGCTCCTCGGATATAGCGCCATCGCGCACGCCGGATACGTGCTGGTGGCGCTCACCGCGCGCTCCGAAATCGGCGCCGCGGCTGCCATGTTCTATCTCGCCGCCTATTCCTTTATGAACGTCGGGGCGTTTGCGGTAGTGAGCCATCTCTCCGGCAAGGACGAGAAATACCAGAACCTCGAAGACTTGGCGGGCTTGGGCAAGAAGCAACCGTTCACCGCCGCGATGTTCACCATTTACCTGCTTTCGCTGATCGGCGTCCCGCTCACCGGCGGTTTCTTCGGCAAGTTTTATATCTTCAAGGCGGCGCTCGAAACGCACGAGCAGTCCATGGTGTGGCTGGCCGTCCTCGGATTGCTCTCGAGCGCCGTGGGCGCCTACTACTACCTGCGCATCCTGGTGATGATGTACATGCGCGAGCCCGGCGAAGGCGCGTCGGCCGTCAAGCCGCTGGCGCCGAGCATGCGCCTTGCTCTCATCCTGCCGGCCGCGGGAACTCTGTTCCTCGGCATCTTCCCCACCTGGCTGCTGGAGTTCGCCAACCGCTCCGCGGCGATGCTGAGGTAGGCCCTCACTCTTCCACGCGGCTCCTAAGGCTCTCCGGAACAGATCTTTCGGCGGTCGAAAGATCACAAGGGAGTTTTTATGAAATGTTTATAACTTCCTTACGTCTCATCGCGTATACTAGTTCCACTTTTGGGCGTAGTCCCGATTTGGCAGAACCCTCCTCGTCGAGCATCACCTTACTAGTTCGCACTCTGCGTAAGAGTCCATCTTTACTCCTCCTCTGAGTCGAGGTCATTAGCTTAGCTATAGATAACAACCATATTCAACTGGGGAACACGTGTGTGCACGTGGTCTCGGAAAGGTCTGTATGAAAACCCGAAGCATCCTATTAGCGCTCGCCGCGGTCGTCTTGGCGGGCTTTTTGCGGAATCTCAACGCTCAGTCAACCTTCGGCAGCATTCGCGGCGCCACCCTGGATCAAACGGGCGCCGCCCTGCCGCAAGCGGAAATCCGGCTGCACAATCTGGATGAAAATACGGACTTGGTCATGATCAGTGACGGCGCGGGCAACTACGTTTTTGAGAATCTCAAGCCCGGACACTATCGTTTGACGGTCGCGAAAGAAGGTTTTGCCAGCGGAGTAGCCGGCGAAGCCACCCTGACGGCCAGACAGGACATTCGTCTGGATCTTAAACTCGCGCTCGCCGCTACCAGTCAGCAGATCGAGGTAACCGCCGCGGCCGTGGCAGTGAACACCGAGAACGCCACGCTTACCGATTCCAAAATCAATTCCGATCTCACGCAATTGCCCATCAATTCGCGCGCGGTCTCCTCCAGCCCGTTGGCTGCCCTTGCCGTTTCTCCGTCGGTGACGAAAGATTCGCAGGGGAATATCGCGGTAGGCGGAGCAACCTCCTCGCAAGTGGGCTTCTCGGTGGATGGGATCTCCACCGCCAATGTGCGCCTGAACGGGGCGCTACAGGACGCCTATCCGTCGATCGAGGGGATTGAGGAAATGAAAGTTACGGCATTCAACAACAATGCCGAGTTCGCGCAGATCGGGGACGTGACCTTTGTGACGAAGAGCGGAACCAATCAACTGCATGGCAGCGCGTTTGAGTATTACCAGAACAAAGACCTGGATGCCACCATTTTGAATTTTGGCAGCAAAGCGCCGAAGAAGTTCAGTACCTTCGGCGGCAGCTTCGGAGGCCCGGTCACCCTACCCAAAATATACAAGGGAAAAGACAAGACGTTTTTCTTTGTGGACTATGAAGGAAACCGGAAAACCCAGTCCGATCCCGAAGAGCTGTTGGTGCCCACAGCGGAGGAGCGAAACGGCAACTTGAACGGCTTGGTGCAGGCGCTGGGCGCCGGCCCCGTGATCAATCCCTTCACCGGCGCGGCTTTTCCGAACAACACCATTCCCTCAGGCTCGTGCTCGGCCTGCATCAATCCCGTAGCTCAGAACTTGCTGAGCTACTATCCGCTGCCGAACGCGAACCTGGGTGTCGCGAACCCGTCCTACAACTATCAGACTCTGGTCCCGATCCCTTCGAATTCCGACGCCTTCGACGTCAGACTCGATCACAACTTCAGCTCTAAGCAGCAGCTCTATGTCCGCTATAGCTTCAAGAATGCGTTCTACACCGAGTACAATGACGCCGGTGTCATCGCGCCGGCGAACAATTTCTTGCCCAATGATGGAGCCAACGAAAAGAACCGCAGTCTGGTGGTTTCCTACAATTATTCAATTACTCCGACGCTGCTGAACGAATTCCGTTTCGGATTCACCAATTACAACGAGAACGACACCTTCCCCATCGAGGGTGCGAGCGCCATTTCTCAACTCGGGCTGGTCTTCGATCATGCGGTAAACATTGCCGCGCATCCCACGGCTGATGCCTTCCCGACCTTCAATTTCGCCGACGGCACGGTCACCTCGATCGGGCAGGACCGCACCGGGCCGACAGTTTCGGGCAACCTCCAGTTCACCGACAATGTCACCAAGATCCTCGGCAAACATACGCTCCGGTTTGGAGCGGATGTCCGCAGAGAGCATTTCAACGCCTTGATGTATTACTTGCCGTCCGACGACTTTGGTAACTTTACCTTCAGCGGTTCACTCACCAACTACTCCATCGGCGATTTTCTGCTCGGTTTGCCGAATCCTTCTTACTTCGCGGTCACCGGCCCGCAAATGGACGCGCAAACTGTGCAATATGGCGTATTCGGTCAGGACACTTGGCAGGTGAACAGCCATCTCACGCTGAATTTCGGTTTACGGTGGGAATTGCTTCCGCCGTTTCAGGAAAGCAATGGCGATATAGCCACCTATCTTCCGACGGGAAACAACGTAACCGTCGTCGTTCCGGACAAATTCTATCCCTTTATCGCCAACAATCCTACCTACCAGCAGATATACACTGGATTTCTGCAAGGATTCAATGCGTGTTCGCTTCCGGATAAGACATCCTTGCTGCCGTGTTCCAATATCGAGACGGCGAGCCAGGCTGGGCTTCCTCAAGGCCTTCGGTTCTGGAATTGGCACGATTTTGACCCGCGCGTCAGCATTGCCTGGCGGCCGTTCAACAACAACAACACGGTCATTCGCGCCGGCTTTGGCATCTATACCATGACGACTCTTGGCCCCATGTCTTTCAACAGTGGCATCATCGCCCTCTCGGATCTACTGACCTTCAACAATTCCGTCACCAACGGTGTTGCGGCGTTCCAGTTTCCGCAAACGTCCCCTCCGGACGCGCCAGCAACTTTAGGCGGCGGCGATTTCGAGGAGGCAAACGATCCGCACTGGAAGGATCCCTCGTCGGCGCAATGGAACTTGACCGTGGAACGGCAACTGAGCCCCGACACGGCGGTCCGGTTGAGCTACACCGGCCAAGGCAGCTACCATCTTCCCATTACCGTAGACCTGAACCAGATTCCGCCGAGCACGACCCCCTACACCATTCCGAACAACGGATACTCAGTCGTCGATTCCCGTGCGCCCTACCAGAACTGGCTCCTGTTAATGGATTCGAAAAGCATCGGCAATCAAAGCTATCAGGCGGGTATCGTGGAATTCACTCATCGCGCCTCGCGAGGCCTCACCTTCCAGGCGAACTACACTTTCGCGAAAAATATCAGCGACGCGCAAGGCAATGATGCTCCAACGGCGTACGCAGGCGAAGAGCCCTACGCTGTGGAAATTGCCAATCGTTATGACATCAAGTACGACCGCGGCAACGTGGTGGGGTTGCCGCGGCAGCGCTTCCTGCTGACCGGCACTTACCAACTGCCGTTCGGGAAGGGACAAACTTTCGCGGTACCGGGGTTCCTGAATCCAATCGTCGGAGGCTGGAACCTGAGCACGGTGTTGACCGTACAGACGGGTCAGTGGCTCACGCCCACTATGCCGGCTGCCGACGACCAATCGAACACGGATATGATCGAGCGAAACACCGGCGGGGCCATTGCGCGGCCGGATTGCGTAGGGAATCCCTATGCCAACCAGACCACGCAAAACTATTACAACCTGAACGCCTTCGCTCTGCCGCCCACCAACGCCGGCCGATTTGGCAATTGCGGAGTCGGGATCTTGCAGGGGCCCGGTACGGTCGATGTGGATGCTGGCCTCGCCAAGCGCTTCAACATTAGCGAGCGAGTGCATGTTCGCTTCGAAGCGACGTTCACCAACATTCTAAACCACACCAATTTTGCGCCGCCCGCGCTGAATGTCGGGAACCCTTCCAACTTTGGCGTCCTGCAGGCTGCGCTGCCCCAGGGGGCGGGAGGCAATCGAACGGGACAACTGGCGCTACGAGTCGACTTTTAGTCCTACCGCCGCAGCGCCGCGCGCAGGGCGACTTCCTGCCGCAGAGTTGCCACCAGCCGTGCAAGACCGTCGATCCAGTCGGGGAACAGGTCGACATATTGGATCTCCCGTTGGATCGAGCGCGGCACCCGGCACGGTCCAAGCCGCACCGGCACGATGAAAATCTCGTCCAGCGGGATCTGGCGGGCGCAGTCCAGGGCGTAGCGAATCTCCGCCTGGAAGCCGCCTTTCTTATTCACCGAGTTTTCGGAGTAACAGGCCAGAAAGAAATCCGAGGTTTCGATGGCCGACTCGATCGCTCGCGGCCAGTTCTGTCCTGGAACCAGCTTGCGCTCGTCCATCCACGGATTGAAACCCACGGCTTCGAGCGCATCGCACAGGCGCCGCACCACGGGCGCGTCCTCTTTGCCGTACGCCACGAACACTTGCGGAAGTTGGCGAGGCTCGAAGCGGAAACCGAGCACCTCATCGGGGACAAACGAACCCAATCCGTCGATCTCCACTACTTTGCCGGCCGCCAGCCCGCGAATCACGATCTGCGCCAATTGATCGATATCGGGCTCACTCATAGCGCTTGCGAGCCTCCGGTTCAAATACCAGATGACCACCGGGGTCGTGCCGGAACTTTCCCAGCCCCGGCAGGGCCGGTTCCCTGCCTTTCCGCAAATCGGACACGATTTTCTGAAGCATGACGTCGAGCCGGTCGGCAGCCTCGCCTTGGGTCAGCCGCGACCGCCTGGCCAATTGCCTGGCAATATCCAGCTTTCTCATTTCGCGCCACAATACCAGCGCAGCGCAGCGGAACCGCTGGCGAGCGCCGCGGCACCCCACACAAGTTATTGAAACAGAGGGGCTTCTCTGAGAACAAAAAATCTCGGGTCTTTGTGACTGAAAAATGCCCTATCGCGGAGATGAATTGATTTTAATAGTAGCTTAAGGTGCCATTCATGTGCCGTTCGCTATCATGAACGCCAGGACGACAAAGGTCGTCGCAATCCAAAGGAGAACCGCAAATGAAGAGACTGATCCCGCTAGTGACCGCTTTGGCCCTGACGTTTGGCGCCGTGACCGCTTTCAGCGCTCCCGCCTCGAAGGCCACTACCGCAAAGTCCACGAAGCCGGCGAAGGCGAAGAAAGCCACGAAGTAACCAGGCGTTTCCAAGAAAGCCGATCAGTGCCGCGCGGTGTTCATACCTTCGCGGCATTTTTATTTTGTCTTCAAATGCGGACCGCACTATCCAGAACAAACGTCAGCCGCGTTTCCGACGGCACCCTGACGCGCTGACCGCTGGTGGCGAGTTCCACCGCCGTCCCGCCGGCGGCTCCGCCGGCAGCCCCGATGGCCGCGCCTTTCCCTCCGCCTAGAATGCCCCCCAGAATCGCCCCACCGACGGTGCCGCCGCCGATCGTCCCGGCCGATCGACCGGCGCGATTGCTGCTCTTCTCGGAGATGGTTTGGGTATTCACGTCCACGAGCTGTCCGTTGACCCGAATCTGACTGAGCGCCAGCGCCAGTTCGGTGCGGCCCGAGATTTTGCCGGACTGTTTGGAATCCACCAGCTTGACCACGACATCGGCGCCTCGCGGGATCAGGACGTTCCCGTCGGGGTCGGTTACCGGAGCGTCCAGGCTGGCGGCGAAGGTCTGGCCCGTGTGGGCGGATTGCGAATCCACCCCGTCAATCATGCGGATGGTGATGTTGGTTCCCGCCGGCAGCGTCATGCCGAGAGGGGCGGGCTGCGGCGCGGCAACTTCCTGCGGCGGTGGAGGAGGCACAGGCTGGGGGGCGGAGGCGCTGAACTCGATCCGCACGATGTCCCCAACGTCGAAGGTCTGCACGCGGTCGCCCATATCGATCCGCACCGAACGCGCGGTGCCGCCCAAATAGGTGCCCGTCACCACCTGGCCGTTCTTGAGAGTGATGGTGTCCCCGAAGCCGGGCGTCACCACGGCCAATGCCATCGCCAAGCACAAAACGCGCGTCATGCCCTCTATTTTACGCTTGGCCCGGCCCGGCGATCAGCTTTCGGACTTCTGGGCAACCGAGGCGGCAACTTCGCGCCCGCGCTCAAGTCCTTCGCGGTAGAGCGAACGGCGCTCGCGCCGGGTGAGCGTTCCATTGCCGCGGTAGTAAAACTCCAGGCTCTTGCCCACGGCATATGTGCCGGCATAAGCGATGGCCGCTTTGGGAATCAATCCGCCGCCCAGCGGGATTTTCCCCACCAGTTCGCGCGCCAACGCCCGCCAGCCGAATGCGCCCGCGGTAATCGACAGGATGACGCCCTTCTGATTGAGCAGACCCACCTCCTTACCATGCGCGGCGGCGAGGAGAAACGCCATCCGAACCTGATTGCCCGTGAGAAATACCGTGTCGGAAGCAAACTCGCCGAACGCCCAAGGCAGTTCAACCAGGCTGGGAACAATGTCGGGAAGGGCTGTCGCGAGAGCGAACAGGGCATTTTCGGTGGCCACGGCGTGAATCGTCCCCTCCACCACCCGCCGGCGGAACGGGGGAAACTGCCGCGCCAGGGCCAGTTCGATGTCCGGATTGCCGCGCAGGATTTCCGCGGCAGTGTCCGCCGGGTGGCCGCGATAGAAGGTATATGTGCCCCTTGGCCTGTCCAATCCTTCTTCGAATAAGATCAAGTCCACCGATGGCGGTGTGTCGGCGTCGGTAACGCGGTGGATCTGGTCCAGAAGATAAGGGCGTTCCTCGAGCGGAAGAGATGCCGGCAGAAGGTACTCTTCCATTTCGTCGTACGCCGCGGCCGAGGAGGCCACCAGGCCGATGTCGAGCCGTCTCCGGGCACGGTTCTGGATTTCCTCGGGATTCAGCAACGACATGGCCGCGCGCGCTTGCTTCAGTGTTTTGAGCATGGGATTTACCGAACGGTTCTTCCTAGCGGGGCGGTTCGGCGCCGGTGAAGCGAAACATCACCTTGAGCCCCTTCCGCCATTTTACCCCCAGGCCGATTCGTTCCACAGCAATGCCTGGGGCGAAGTAGCCCAGTATGGTCTCGGAGCTGGGATGGAATTCGAGCGAGGGCGAGACCAGCAGCAGCCGCGGCGGATCCGGCCGGAGTTCGATGCCGGGGAAGTACCCGTGCGCGGTGAACTCGCCGCGATCGAGGTGCCATTTCACACGAATCCAGTAGTCGAGCGCTTGCAGGGGAAGTTGCAGATCGGCGGATGCCTTGAGCTCGATGATGGCCAGGCGGCCCGAATGATCGACGGCCAGGAGGTCGAGAATGCCCCGCTCCCCGCCGGCGAAGGCGGGAACCTGTCCGTAAATGGGTTCGCGCCTCAAAGACGCGTCCAGCGTCTCGATTTGCGCGCGCGCCTGCGATTCCAACCACGCTTCGGGAAACTGGCGATAGAGCGGATGATCGCGGTCGGCCGCTTCGGAAGAACGCGCGTGGTCCAACTCTTCCACCAGGCGCTCGATCTCGGCGGTGTGGCGTTGCCGGGCCGCACGCTTCTCCGCCATTCCGAACCGCAGTGCTCCCCCCGTCATCTCGGCGAATTCGATTCCACGGACACGCAGGCTGATGCGGCCATCGTCGAGTGGGATGCGCTCCACCGCGGGGTGGTCGGCGATCGCGCGCCAGCTGTCCGGATCGTTGGGCGCGGGGCGGCGGCAGGGATTTAATCGCGTGTCGAGATTGCCGTGGTCGCGCGGGTCTATGGCGGCGATGAAGTCCTCTTCGGAATAAGTGAAAAGCTCGCAGCGGGCAGCGGCGGGGTTCAGACAGAGCAGCCTCAAGGCAGTGGAGCGCTCCCGGCCCGCCGGCACATAAAGCGCCAACCCTTCCACCGTGAGACGCCGCTCGCGCGCGCGCAGGTACGAAAGCCAGATCAGTCCGAAGGCCAGCAGCGCCTGTGCGTCGCCGTCCGGCGGGCAGGCGATGGCGGCCCATCCGTGCTGGCCGTGGCGCAGAAACGCGCGCGGGAATGCCGGCGACAGGCTGAATTCCAGGTTCGCCTCGGCGCTGAGCTCGCGCAAATCCCACTCGGGAAACTGGCGGCGCAAGAACAGGCGGAAGCGCTCGCGAAAAACCAGCTTGCCGCTGCGGCGTCCGAGATCGGCGCCCGCGCGGCGGCCCAGATCGACGAGGTACATCTGCCCTTCCCGCTTCGGAAAGCGCTCGACGGCCATCTCCAGCCGGCCGGCGGTGGATTGTATAATGCCCGTGACGCGGCGCGCCAGGTTGCGTTTGCGATCCCAAGCCTGCAATGTCAGGCGCTCGCCGCGAAGCTCGAGCGCGAAGTTATCGCCCGTGAGTGCGAGGATTTCCTCGCCGGGTTCGAGCAGGGCGGGCTGGCGGGAGTTTTTGAGGAACGCCTCAATTTCCGTGCGGGTCTCAGCGGCGCTACGCACGGCGACCCGTCGGAGGGGCGGCATGAAATTGAATTGTATCGCGCGGCGCGAAGGGGCGAGAGACACGATACAGTTTCTTCTAATCAGATGTGATACTCCGAAAAATGATATACTTGTCACGCTGGCTCCATGTCCCAAAGTTCAGCGTTCCGGGCATGGCTGTTTGTTTTTGCGGCCGTCGCCCAGACTCCAGCCGTGGCGCTCAGTCCCAGCTCGGTGACTCTCACGGCTTCTCCAAATCCATCCACTTACGGCCAGCCCGTCGTCCTGACTGCCAGTGTTACAGCCGGAGCCACCGGTAAGGTCACGTTCTACGACGGAGTAACCGTATTGGGCGGCGGAACGATTTCCCAAGGCACAGCCAGCTTGAGCACCATCGCCCTGCCATCGGGAGTGCGCTCCCTCCACGCCTACTATCAGGGCGATGGAGGTTATGCGCCCACCAGTTCCACTGTAACTTCTGAAACTGTCGTTGCTAATTCCGCTCTGCTTCTCCGCCGGCCGGTGACCTATAACGCTACCGGTGGAGGGCTGCTGATGGCCACCGCCGATTTCAACGGCGACGGGAAGCTTGATGTGGCAGTGGCGGCTTCCTATAACAGCCTCACGGTCTTCTTGGGCGACGGCGGCGGCGGCTACCTGACCAGCGCCTCTTACACATTGCCCTTCCCCGCGGGCGGTATGGTGGTGGCGGACTTCAACGGCGATGGCAGGCCGGACCTCGCCGTTACCATTCCACACAACGGCACCGTCCTCGTCTACCTGTCGAATGCCGACGGATCTCTCCAGACCCCCAACACCTTCTACGCCGGACTGAACCCTACGGCCCTGGCGGCCGGGGATTTCAATGGGGACGGCAACGTCGATCTCGCCATTGGCGATTATTACGGGACGACGGTCACAATCCTTCTGGGTAACGGTGATGGAACGTTGTCGTTCGCTGCGCCCTACACGGTACATATGGATCCGTACAGCATCCTGACCGGCGACTTCAACGGCGATGGACGCACCGACCTCGCTGTAGTTACGGACGAGGAACTCGACATCCTGATCGGCGCCGGCGATGGCACGTTCAAGAGCGGCGCGACTTATCCCATTGGCGATTATGTGCTGGTGGGTGACTTCAACGGCGACGGGCATGCCGACCTGCTGGTATTCGGTAGCAGTGTGTACGTGCTTCCCGGTAAGGGCGATGGCACGTTTGGCGCGGCCATACAATCCACGGCCTCCAATTTTTTCACGCGCGGCTCGCTGGGGGACTTCAATGGAGATGGAATTACCGACCTGGTGGTCTTCGATAGCGCGTCAGTGGCCGTCGCCGTCCTTTATGGCAAGGGGGATGGCACATTCCAGGCCCCAGTGGAATACCCCGCTCCCGATCCCATCGCGTCAATGGTGGTAGGCGACTTCAACGGTGATGGCCGGACTGACGTGCTCATCAGCGACTATATTACGTGGGGTCTGCTGCTGTTCCGCGGATCGTTGACGCCGGACCCTCCCCGCTCCGATCCAGCCATATCCGTCTCCCACATCAGCGGCCTCACGCCAGGGCAGACGGGGGCGTATTACACCATCACCGTTACGAATGAAGGCCTGGATCCCACGGCCGGTGAAATCACCGTAAACATCGCCTTGCCGTCAGGTCTGACCGCCACGGGTCTCAGCGGCAGCGGTTGGTCTTGCTCTCTGGGGAGTCTGCAGTGCTCGCGAAGCGACGCGCTGGGCGGCCAGGACGCCTATCCCAACATCACGCTCATTTTCAACGTGGCGGCGAATATCAGCGGTACTCTGACGGTCACATTCACTGTCGCCGGCGGGTCCGATACCAACCCCAACAACAACGTGGTGACCGACACACCTTTCGTGCACTATCCAACCGTCACCACCCTGGCAGTCTCTCCCGATCCGGCGAGATCGGGCAGTACTGTAACCTTGACCGCCACGGTTACGGCAGGCGCGACTGGGAGCGTCGCGTTTTATGACGGCACTTCCTCCATTGGCGTGGCTGCACTGGTTTCGGGGACCGCCCAGATTACCATGCGAGATCTGCCGTCCGGCGTGCAGTCTCTGCAAGCGCAGTACGGCGGCGACAACACCTATGGCCCCAGCACTTCCGCGGTCCGGGTCGAGACGATTACATCGAGCTCGAATGGCCTGCTCCCTCCAGTCAGCCTGCAAACCGGTCTGAACCCGCGGTGGGTGGGCATGGGCGACTTCAACGGCGATGGCATCCCCGACCTCGTGACCGTCACGAACAGCGGAATAAGCGTGTTTCCAGGGAAGGGAGACGGAACCTTCGGCACGGCGGTCAATACCGCTGGCACACCAGGAGGGAACTCGGGACTTATCACCGATTTCAACGGAGATGGAAAGTTGGACGTAGCCGTGGCCGGGGTAAACGGCATCTGGATTTTTATGGGCAACGGCGACGGAACTTTTGCGGCCTCCCAAATCTCGACGTTCGACTCCGCGAGCCTTGTCAGCGCCGACTTCAACAATGATGGCAAGCCGGACCTGGCGGCGCTCGTCGGCGGCTTTATCTACATGTCGCTCGGTAATGGCGACGGGACCTTTCAAGGGTTTTCGTATCCGCTGGGCGGCACCACCTGCGGAGGCCTCGCCACAGCCGACCTGAATGGCGATGGACGACCCGATCTCATCGGTCTGGAATGCCCGACGGGCTTGTTGGTTTTCCTCGCTACGCCGACCGGCGGCTTTCAGTTAGCCTACAGCGGAACCACCGGCTCCCCGGTGCCCGGGATTGCGGTCGCCGATTTTAATGGCGACGGCAAACTGGACATCGCGATCAGCAACTCGTCCGGAATTGTGGTGTTCTTGGGCAACGGGGACGGTACTTTGAAGAATGCGATTCAATCTACTTTGTCGACGGGTGGTGGCGACAACTTCCTAATCGCCGTGGACTTCAATGGCGATGGAAACCTGGATCTGGGGTTCATCGGAGCCGGTAACCAGGCCTTCATTGCCTTCGGCAATGGCGACGGCACTTTCTCAACGGCCGTGGCCATCCACACTCCCGGCAATTCGTTTTCACTCGTTCCAGGCGATTTCAATCTGGATGGCAGGGAGGACCTCGCCGTCACGAATGTTTCAACCAATCCCGAGGCTACCAGCGATTCGATCTCGCTGTTCTTCGGAACCCAGTACTCCGGCCTGACCATCGCCGGGACCCACAGAGGCAGGTTTACAGCCGGGCAAACCGGTACATACCTGGTAACCGTCACCAATTATGAATTCGCTACAGCCACGGGGACCGTTCAGTTTGCTGATACGCTTCCCGCCGGTCTGACGGCGACCGCGATCAGCGGCGACGGCTGGAATTGTGTTCTCGCCACCGTTACGTGCACGCGGTCGGATGGTCTGCTGTTCGGTGCCAGTTATCCGGTAATTACCGTCACGGTGGGTGTTTCCGGTAGTCTCACTCCATCCGTCCTCACCAACCTAACGCAGGTAAGCAACGCCGGCGCCGTAACGCAATCGAGCGATCCCACTGACATTGTCCTGCCATCTGTCACAACATTGAACGTGACCCCGATCCCCGCGAATTTAGGGCAATTGGTAACGTTGACGGCTAGCGTTACGGCGGGAGCCACGGGCATATGCCATTTCTTCGACGGGACATCCTATCTAGGCGGTGCGAGCCTGAGCGACGGGCAGGCGACGCTCACGAGTCGGCTGATGGCGGCCGGACACCGCGAGCTTGCCACCACTTATTCGGGCGATGGGAACTATGCGGCGAGCTATTCGACCCTCGTTATCGAGCAAGTGGACGCCGCCCCCTCCTCTGGCCTCAACCCGCCACGCACATTTGCGACAGGCGCGAACCCGGTCGCCTTGGCGATGGGCGACTTCAACGGCGACGGCTGGCCGGATCTGGTCACGGCGAACCAGTCCGACGGAACAGTCAGCATCCTGCTGAGCAACGGCGATGGAACGTTCGGCAATCATCGGGATTTTCCCGCCTGCCCCGCTCCGTTTGTGGTGCTGGCTGCCGATTTCAACAACGACGGCATCACCGATCTTGCCGTGTCGAGTGCCACGACGACCGAGGTGTGCATTTTGCTCGGCAACGGCGATGGGACGTTTCAGGCGCCGCTATCCTTGCCGGTGAGTTACTACGGAGCACCAATCGCTGTTGCCGATTATTGGGGCGACGACAATCTGGATCTGCTGGCCGGAGATGGCAATGATTTGAGTGTGATCTCCGTCAATGGCGCGGCTCTTCAGGGCACATCCGAGAAGGGATTCTTGAACGCCATGGGGTTCCTTGTTGGCGATTTCAATAATGATCGAAAGATTGACGTTCTGGCGCTCGCGGGCAATTTTTTTGACGTTTATCTCGGTAATGGCGCCGGAGGGTTTCAGCAGGTCCCCTACAACTCCCCGGTGGTGAATGGCGCGATCCTCGGCGATATCAACGGCGACGGTAAGCTCGACATCATCGCGATGGCCAACGGCTCGATCGACGTGATACTGGGAAACGGCGACGGAACCTTTCAGGCGCCACTGGTCCGATCGACCGACAACCCCCCGTGGGAACTCACCATGGCCGATGTCAATGGCGACGGCAAATTGGACATTGTGTCGTCTAACGGTGTGCTCGACAGCGTCGGCGTTTTTCTGGGCAATGGGGACGGGACCTTGCAGGCCCCGTCTTACTATTTCGAAGGTGCGGCACCGGGCGCGATTGTCTCCGGCGACTGGAACGGAGACGGCGCCACTGACATTGCCGTGGCGAACTCGCAAGCCAACAGCATTTCGGTATTTCTGGGAGCGAAGCTGCCGGTTCTGGCCGTGGGCAGTTCTCACGCGGATCCGTTTGGCCTGGGCGAGACGGGCGCCGAATACACGATCACGGTATTCAATAACGGCCCCGGCGTCACCGCCGGAGCCGTCACGGTTTCCGATACCCTCCCGGCCGGTCTCACGGCCACAGCGATCGCCGGCACGGGTTGGAATTGCACCCTCGCCACGCTAATGTGTACGCGCGGCGACTCGCTCGCCGCCGGAACGTCCTACCCGGCAATCACGTTAACATTGAACGTCGCAACCAATGCGCCGGCGTCGGGAGCCAACACCGTAAGTGTCTCCGGCGGGACAGCCGCCGGCGCGACTGCGTCCGACTCCACCACCATGATCGTCGGCGCCGCGACCACCATTGAAACCATCCCCTCGGGTCTACAGTTCAGTGTCGATAACAAAGCGCCGATGGTCGCGCCGGGGACCTTATATTTGACGCAGGGCACGCATATGTTGGCGGTCGCGACGCCGCAATCCGCCGTGGCGGCCACGCAATATGCGTTCACGAACTGGAGCGACTCCGGCGCCGCGACGCACTCAATCAACGTCACCGGCACGGCCGCTACTTACACGGCAACCTTCAAGACCCAGTATCAATTGACTACGGTAGCGTTTCCTATGCCGGGCGGCACGGTGACCCCCGTCACTGGGAGTTTCTTTGATTCCGGGACGACCGTTACGGTCACTGCCTCGCCTAATTCGCCCTACACGTTCGACGGCTGGAGCGGCGCCGGTTCGGGCAGCGCCAATCCCGCCTCCATCGATATGACCGCAGCCCAATCGATCACGGCGAATTTCGGCGTCCCCGGATTCACATGTGCGGTCACGGGAGATGGCACCGCAAGCGTGACCGACGTGCAATTGATGATCAATGAGGCGCTCGGAATCGACGCTCCTGGCCATGATTTAAACCGCGATGGGGTAGTGAATCTGGCCGACGTCCAGAAGGTGATAGACGCCATGACTGGGTTGGGCTGCATCTACTGACGTCGACCATCCGTTTACTTTTCGTGCTTGTCGCGGTAGATCTGCTTGCTGGCGGCGTTCTGTTCCTTGTTTACCTGCTGGTGTTCCGAGGGTGTAAGTTTTCCACCATTGGCCTTGCGGTCCGTGGAAACCTGACGATTGATCTGCTGTTCCTTGCCTTCCACCCGCGCCGCCTGGCCGGCGGTCATGGTGCCGTTCCGCACCCCCTGGGCGATCCGCTGCTGCTGATTGTCGCGGCGCTGCCCGACTTCATTGTTGCCATACTGCGCCGTCGCGCCGTTGTGCTTGTCGGCATAAATGGACTTGCTCAGGTTGTTCTGCTGCTGGTTGACCTGCTGGCGCTGCTGCGGCGTGAGCGTCCCGCGATTGGCCTGGCGATCGGCGTGGATCTCGTGATTCAGATTGGCTTCCCGCGATTCCAGGTTGCGCGTTTCACCGGCTGTCAACCGTCCGGAAGCGATGCCGTTGGCGATGCGGCCCTGTTGATTGAAACGGCGCCCGTTCACAGAATCCATCGCCGCCACACCCGGACGGCCATGATTCACTGAGGCGAGCTGATTGTGGTCCTGGCTGGCCAGATTCTGATGCGACACCTGCATGGCGGTCGGCTGGAAATGCTGGTCGCGCATGGCGGCCATTTCACCGCCAGTCGGCCGCGCCATGATCCCGCCCGGGCCGTTGAAGCTGGTGTGGTTCACGATGGTGGTGTTGCGGATCACCGTCCCGTCGACAAAAACGTTGCGCACCACCGCGGTGTTCACGTTCATGACGGCGGTGTTATAGCGGAACACGCCTCCCGCCCAGACACCCCCGACGAAGCCCACGCCGGCATAGCCGAATCCATAGTTCACGCCGCCGTAGAAGCCCACGTGCGGACCCCAGTAACCCGCGTGCCACAGGTAGACTCCGCCGGCGAACCCCCAATAACCGGGCGTCCAAAGCAGTCCGACCTGCGGGGCCGTAACCCAGACTCCGGGGACCCAGTAATAGCCGGCCGGCCCCCATGCCCAATAACCCGGCGTCCACATGTATCCGTCGCCGGGGCAGGGCGGTTGGACGTACACCGGCAGCACTGGCGGCGCGATCGTGATCGAGACCGCGATGGCGGCCGACGAGTTAACCGGAATCAAGACCGCCAGAACTCCCAATAGGAGCCAGCGGCTCAGACGACTTACAAAAAGTGATTTCATAATTACCTCCTCCGATCCTGTCCGACCTTTTAGCAATCGCAACGCCAAGCAACTAACTGATTGAATTTCCACAATTGCATCCACTGACAAATCAAACCCGGAAGGCGGCGATCGGTTGCGCTGGAACCGCCCGACGGGCATATCGGCCGCCGCGATACTCGGCTCGATTAATTTGGTTTGACAAATCAAATCTTCCATCGTATACTCGACTTCCGATGAGCCAGGCCGAAGTCCAGACCGTCCTGCGGTGTTATCCGCAGATCTACTTCGCCTGCCACTGCCGCCACGTTCGCGACGAGAAGACCCACGTGCAAGTGAGCACTCACCAGGCGAGCGTCCTCGACCATCTGGACGACGTGGAAGGCACATCGCTCCTCGCCCTGGCGCAGCATATGGGCGTGACGGCATCGACCATGTCGCTCATGATCGACCGGCTGGAGCGCGGCGGATATGTGCGGCGCGAACGCAGTCCGCGGGACGGGCGGTGCGTCGACCTGCGCCTGACCGAAGCGGGCGTCGGAATCAAGAAACAGCAGAAAGTTCTCGAACCGGAATTGATCGCCGCCATGCTGCGGCGTTTGGACCCGGTGAAGCGCGCCGAAGCGTTGCGCGGGCTGGAATTATTGGCGGAGGCGGCCAAAGCCATGATCGCCTCCGGGGAGTTGCAGCGGATTTTGCAAGGAGGGGCGGCATGAAGTGGGCGATTCTGATCGTCGGTATATTGGCGTTGCTGATAGCAGTGATGGCGGCGGTCGGCGCGATGCTGCCGCGCGATCACCACGCCACGCGCAAAGCGCGTTTTCACGTATCGCCGGCCGCGCTGTTTGCCGTGCTGGCCGGTCCGCCCGACTGGCGAACGGGCGTGAAGAGCTACGGCGAGCTTCCCGATCAGGACGGCAAAAAGCGCTGGTGGGAAGAGGACACCCACCGCCAGAAAATCACGTACGAACTGGTGGAGGCCAAGCCGCCGGAGCGCCTCGTGACGCGCATCGCCCAACCCGGCCTGCCATTCGGCGGCGGCTGGACGTTCGAGATCGCCCCGCTCGCAAGCGGCGGCTCGGAACTGCGCATCCATGAAAACGGCGAGATCTACAACGTGGTGTTCCGCTTCATGGCGCGATTTATATTCGGATACACTGGCACAATTGAGACGTACCTGCGGGATTTGGGGGCCAAATTCGGCGAGCCGGTCTCCATCGAGGCTTAATTATGGGGCAGGAAATCGAGTGCAAGGCGCGCTACCGGGAACAGTCTCTGGCCGGGAAGGCTTACCTGGAGACCGACCATCTGCTGTTTCGCGGCGCGGAACGGTTCAAGGTGCTGTTCAAGGAAATGACGAAGGTGGAGGCGGATGGCGGCATCCTCAAAATCGAGTTTGCCGGAGGTCCGGCGGAGCTGGAACTCGGTGCGGCGGCCGCGAAATGGGCTCAAAAAATCCTCCATCCCCCCTCCCGGACCTACAAGCTCGGGGTAAAACCGGGCATGAGCGTCAAAGTGGTGGGCGATTTCGAGCCTGATTTCCTGGAGGACCTGGCCAACAGCCACGTGGAAGCGGCCAGGGAGCGCGCCGACCTGATCTTCCTGGCCGCCAGTGTGACATCGAAGCTCTCGCAAGTGCGCAGGCTGGCGGCGATGCTGAACCGCGATGGCGCGCTGTGGATCGTCTATCCGCGCGGCGTCGAGAAAATCCGCGAGGTCGAGGTGATTAAGTCCGGCCGGGACAACGATTTGAAAGACGTTAAGGTGGTCAACTTCTCGCTCACCCACACCGCCCTGAAATTTGTGATTCCGGTGATGCACCGGCGAAAAACGCGCTGACCGGTACTCCGTGAACCACCTACCGGAAATCGCGGCTGATATCTGTTAACATATTTCTGGTTCGGTTCCCTATATCGATTTCTCCGCCACGATTGCCCGATATCGGTAGCGGAGGTTCTGAAGATGTCATCTTATATACCGCTGGCGCTCTTCGCCTCTCATTCGATTGGCGCCAAATGGTCGCGGATGTTCGCCGAAACGCCGTTTGCCGGCATCCACCAGATGGTGTGGTTCGACTGGGCCATGCTGATTCCGTATTTCTCGGTCCTGATCGTTCTGTCGGTCTACGGCATCCACCGCTACGACGTCATCCGCACCTATTTCAAATACCGCAAGCGCGCCACGCAAGAGCCCTCGGCCGTCCGCTTCGAACAATTGCCGCCGGTCACCATCCAACTACCTCTATACAACGAGCGGTACGTGGTGGAGCGGTTGATCGAAGAAGTGCTCAAGGTGGAGTATCCCAGAGCACTGCTCCAAATCCAGGTGCTGGACGATTCCACCGACGACACGGCGCCATTCGCCGAGGCGCTGGTGGAACGCTACCGCACCATCGGGTATCCCATCGAGTACCATCACCGGTCGAACCGCCACGGATTTAAAGCGGGCGCGTTGCAAGAGGGCCTGAAGACCGCGACCGGCGAATTGGTGGCCGTGTTCGACGCCGATTTTTGCCCTCCTGCCGATTTCCTTACCCGCACGGTGCATTATTTCGCCGATCCCAAGGTCGGCGTGGTGCAGACGCGCTGGAGCTACATGAATCGCGACTACAACTTCCTGACGGAAGTGGAAGCCATGCTGCTGGATGGGCACTTCATCCTGGAGCACGGCGCGCGATCGACGGCCGGGTATTTCTTCAATTTCAACGGCACGGCGGGAATCCTGCGCAAATCGATGATCGACGACGCGGGCGGATGGCAGCACGACACGTTGACCGAGGATTCCGACCTGAGCTATCGCGCGCAGCTCAAAGGCTGGCGCTTCGTTTACCTTCCCGGCCTGGACTGCCCTTCGGAGCTGCCCGTGGAAATGCACGGTTTCCAGGTACAGCAATCGCGGTGGGCCAAGGGGCTGACGCAGGTGGCCAAGAAGCTGCTGCCGGCGATCTGGAAGGCCGATATTCCGAAGCGCGTGAAGCTGGAGGCGTTCCTGCATCTCACGCCGAATATTTCCTATCCCCTGATGATCGTAGTTTCGGCGCTCATGCTGCCGGTGATGATCGTGCGCTTTTACATGGGCGTGTGGGAAATGGCGTTGATCGATTTTCCGCTGATCGCGGCGTCGTTCTGGTCGATATCCGCGTTCTACGTGATTGCGCAGCGCGAGCTGCACCCGAAAAACTGGAAGCGGTCGGTGCTGCTGCTGCCCATGCTCATGGCGGTGGGAGTGGGGCTGACGATCATCAATACGCGCGCGGTACTGGAAGCCATCTTCGGCGTGCAGACGGCGTTCGCGCGGACGCCGAAGTACGCCATCGGCGACCGGCCAGTGAATCTGGAAGTGAAGAAATACCGCCGCCGCAGCGGAGTGCTTCCTTATATCGAGATCGCGGTGGGCAGTTACTTCCTGGCGATGGTCGCCTTCGCCATCGATACTTATAACTACTTCGCTATTCCCTTCCTCGCGCTCTTCGTATTCGGCTATTACTGGGCGGGCTTCGGAACGCTGGTGCAGGAATACCAGGGCCGCCTGCGGTGGCTGAAACAGCAGAAGAAGCTGGCGGCGGCGAGTTACTAGCGGGTGAAAAGGGCTGGCTTAGGGGAGGCAATCCCTGGAAGCTCGATCAATGTAGTTCCCGCCTCACGACCGCTTATCGGAAAACTACGCCTATTCCAGTGGAGTGCGATCTCCTGGCCCGCGATTGGGGCTGATCTTTATGTTCCGAACCGATTCAACATCGAGTATGAAGATGGTTTCGGCATTGCGCTCCCGCAACCGGAAGTGGCCCGTGAATGTGACCCTCCTTCTCACATCCAGGTCGATTGGCATCTCGGCGCAGATGCCCTCAAAGAAAGACTCCACCGCATGGTCAGCATGCAGCGATACCTCAGGGCCGATGCCGCGTTCACATTGACTGTCGATCAACGCTGTGCCGTGCATGCAATCGCTCAAGACAGTGGCGCGAAACCGAAGGCTGCTGAAAAAGGCAAATAGGCCGCGGATAAACGCAGATGAACGCGGATAAGTTATTTGTGCTCAATCGGCGTTTATCAGCGTTCATCGGCGGCTGGGTCATTTCCAGTGTTTGTCAGCATCCTGCTAGCTTAGCTAAGCTAGCGCGCCTGAACCCAAACGTATGGCCCGTAATCGCTCGTCCATGGAGCGAAAGACGCCCCTCCTACGGCGATACGAATCGCGGCCTGCCCGGAAACAGCAGCGGACGGCACCACAACGTTCACTTGATATGCGCCCGGCGCCAGCCCGGGAGCCGGGCCTGCGTAGAGCACTTGCATGCCGGCGCCGCCCGGAGTAGTTGCGGCAATGTAGACCCCAAAATCCTGGGCAAGACCCGGCCAAGGCGGCGACAGGGGAGTAATGACATCATCGGACCATGCTGCGTTCAGGCTTCCGAGACCAGTGGCATAGAGACTTACCACAGATCCGACTGGCGCCGGATTGGCCGGCCCATTGATGGAGCCGTCCTGATTAATGGCGGCAATCTGTCCAGATCCAGACCACCCGCCTTGAGTGAAAAGCGCCGGCCACGCGGGCCAGACCTCGAGCAAAGCATAAGAAGCGCTATAAGTGCCCTGCTCGATGGTTAGATCAGTTCCAGAAGCCGGAATTCCGGAATTCAGGCTGTAAGGCACAACGGCGTTCACCTGGCTGTCGCTGACGTATAGCAGGGGTATGGGGACGCCGCCAAGCAGGATCTGCGTCCCGCCAAGCTGACGCGGATAACTGCCGTCGCTCCCGGGTTGGGCGATTAATCCATTCGGCGGACCCAGTCCCTTGCCAAACAGAGAAACGATTTCGCCCGGTGCAACGGACACATCCAGGTTGTCATAGCTTGCGGCATTTACCAGGCACGCCGGTGCGAACTCCTCCGTACCCGAGAAATTCACTCGCGCCAGAAACGCGCTTCCCAAATTCGCCAGGGCATCGGGTGTTACGGCGAATGAATTGCCGAAGGGGCCCGTGCCCGTCCAACCTGCGACGTGCACCAGACCCGAACCGTCAACGGAGATCGAGGCGGAGCTGACGTCATCGTACCCGAAGCGGCGGAGCGCGTAGTGGTCCACTACGTTGCCGCTCACGGCATCGATTGCGACGATCGCAATACTGGAACTGCACGGCGTTACCGGGCTACTGTCCAGTTGGAGTACGAAGGTCCCGGGTGCTGGATAGGCGAAGTCTTCCACTGCCACATAGAAACGGCCGCCGGGGCCAATGGCGATACCTCCGCTTGTATCGGGAGTCGCTCCTCCCAGATAGCTTGAAAACGCTGCCTGGCCGAGTGGGCCCAACTTCACGAAAAAGGTATCTCCATCGCCCCCGTAGGCCGTCTGAAATGCGCCCGGTGTGACCGGAAAATCAGGGGACGCAGTTACCCCGGTGAGATAAGCATTCCCGTTAGCATCCAACACTACATCGGTAGCGCTGTCCTGCTGCGATCCACCGATAAATGTGGCATAGGATAAGGTTCGTCCGGTTGGATCGAGGCGGGCCATGAAGCCATCGCCCGCTCCGCCATAGACAGGCTGGAAGGCGCCCGCTGTCAACGGAAAATCGGACGAAAACGTCTGTCCCGCCACAACCGCGGAACCACTCTGGTCCACCGCAATCGCCAGGCCCGAATCGTTCGCCGCGCCGCCCAGGAATGTCGCAAAAAGAACGCTCGCGCCATCGGGACTCATCTTCAGCACAAACGCGTCCGAGCAGGCAACCGCGGCGCCGGAGTTCGGGTCCGTGCAGGCCGCCGGCCCGATTCCTGTTTTGTAGGCTCCTGGCGTGGTCTGGAAATTCGCTTCCGCCGTGCCGGTCACATACACCGCGCCGGCGGCATCCGCGGCAACCGCAAGCGGGAGGGCGGAAATTCCGTGCGTATACAGGATCGAGCCGTCGGGCGCGAGTTTGGCGATGAAACCGGCGCCGGGTGTGAGTCCGCCCACGACGTAGATATTGCCGGCCGTGTCCACCGCCAGGCCCGTCGCGATTTGCACCTGCAAGGGCGTGGTGAAAGCGACCGTCTTTCCATCGGCGGAGATCTTCAGGACCGACGTGTCATAGGTAAACACGTCGTTGGCTGAGTTTGGGATTTGATACTCGGAATAGTTGGTGAATGCGATATAGGTATTCCCGGCAGGGTCGGCTATCGCGCGAGGGAGGTTAGTCAGGTTCCCTATCGTGACGAAGCTATTGGTTCCATTCAAGAATGTGCTGTACGCAAGCCGGGGAACCGTGGCGCCATCCGCCACTGCGGCAAGGAGTCCGGCCATTGCGGCACATTTCCACATGCGTGACAAGGCACCCATACATCTGTAAAGAGTCTCAAATACCTGATATCAACTACACCCCCGCGAGCATTTGCGGAACGGTGGCGTCGAGATGGGCAACAATGGCGCCGAGAGAGCACCACGCGCGGTCGCGCGAATGACGCCCTCTTCCAGTCCCCGCGCGGCCCGGTGTCGACCAGAAATTCTTCGCCGCCGCCGACGACCAGGAACTGGTACCTGACGGCTCCGACGCCACCCGCGTCTCGCACGCGTCACCGGCGAATACCCGCGATCCGTCCCCTCCGCAGAAAATGATGCGCAGCAACACCAGCACACATTGCCACAGATTTCTCCCATGACTTTCCGTGAAGATTCGTGGGAACCCTTTCCCAGCCCTCGTCCGTATCACGCTAGCATGACGACGAAAATCTCTCTGGCCGTCATTGGGCTGGCCGCCATCAGTTCGTCCACCGCCATCGCTCGGGATTCCGATCGTTCCTGGTCCAAAAGCTATCCGGTCACCGGCAAACCCACGCTGACCCTCGAAACCTCTGACGCCAGCGTCGAGTTTCATCCCTGCGAAGCGTGCGGCGAAATCCGCATCCACGTCGAAGTTGTCGGGCAAAAGCTCAGCGACTATCGCCTTGACGAAGGCCAGAGCGGCGACGGAGTCCATTTCCTCTTCAAAGAGCTACACCACATTGGCGTCCACATTACGTGGCATAGGGAGCAGACGCGAGTCACCGTCGAGACTCCCGCTCAGCTCACGCTCGAAGCCAAGACCTCTGATGGAAATGTCACTCTTGCCGGTTTGCAGGGCGAGCTCAACCTCACCACCTCCGACGGAGACATCGCCATCGATCATGTCTCCGGTGATCTGCGCATCAAGTCCGGCGACGGCAACGTAAAGATTACCAACGCCGAAGGAGCGATCGACGCCCGCACCAGTGACGGACGCCTCACGGTTGACGGGCTTTTCCACGCTGTCGCACTTCACACCACGGACGGCACGCTCGCCCTCAACCTGCGCCAGGGCACCAGGCTGACCGAGGCCTCCACCATTCAATCTTCTGACGGCTCGGTCACCCTTCACGTCCCCCACAACCTCGCCGTCGACCTCGATGTCCACACCGGCGACGGCCACGTAGACTGCGCCCTCCCGGTCACTATGGATCACTACCGCACCGGCGGTGGAGACGCCCACGAGCTGCACGGCAAGCTGAACGGCGGAGGAGTTCCGCTTACCATCCGCACCCGAGACGGCAACGTCAAGATCGTGCAGATCTAGCCGGCCAAACCCAACGTGTGTTGAAGCGCCTTATGCGGCGGGCCGGCGTTGATAGCGCTTCACTTTGATAGCGCCTTCGTGACGGCGGGCCTGTGCCAGATCGTATGACGTTTGCAGGCGCAGCCAATGATCGGCGTTCGACCAACCGGCCTTTTCCAGCCGAATCGCCATGTCGGGCGATATGCCGGCATGTCCATTTAGAACGCGAGAGAGGGTATGGCGGGCGATGCCGAGCACTTGCGCGGCTTCGGTAACGCTGAGACCGAGGGCATCCAGGCAAGCGTCCTTGATGGAATGGCCGGGGTGCGGTGGGTTCTTCATGGGCATCGGTCAAGCTCCCTTTGCTAGTGATAGTCGATCAAATCGACATCTAACGCATCGCCGTCATCGAAGCGAAAAACAATCCGCCAATTGCCGGATACGGTCACACTCCAATGGCCTTTCAGTTCACCCCGCAATGGGTGAAGCCTGTAGCCTGGCAAATCGAGATCACTCGGGCGCCGCGCCTCGTCGAGGTGAGCCAGTACGTCGCGGATACGCCTAGTCTGATCGGCTCGTACCCCGCGCCCATTATCGTGCTCGAACAGGCGTTTCAGCCCCTTGTGCCGAAACGTCCTTATCATCAGAATACCGTACCGCGTATCGGCACAGGCGTCAACCTCCCATCGGTTTGAGGGTGCGCGGCGCGGAATTTAGACCGCGCGCCTCAGCCGGGTGAGGCCGGGTGAAGCCCGCCATGCCGCGAACGACAACGTCGGCGGCGGTTCCTGTCCTTTCCCTATCGCGGCGGCAGTTGGTAGCATTTGTATTCGTGACTGCAACTCCGCAGAGAGCTCGAAAAGCGGCCCCGCGATGTATCGTCATCGCAGGTCCAAACGGCGCGGGTAAGACAACCTTCGCGCAGGAGTTCCTTCCCAAGTACGCCGGGATCGTTGAGTTTGTGAACGCCGACCTCATTGCGCAGGGACTGTCGCCCTTTCGGCCTCGAGACGCTGCAATTCGATCCTGCCGTCTGATGCTGATCGAGATCGATCGGCTCGCCTCCCGCCACGCCGACTTCGCGATTGAGAGCACGCTCAGCGGTCTGACGTTTCTCTCTCGATGGAGGCGCTGGAAGACTATGGGCTACCGCATGGAGGTGATCTACCTCACCCTGCCTTCCGCGGAAGTCGCCGTGCGGCGCATCGCTGAGCCGGTCCAGCAGGGCGGGCACGCGGTCCCGAAGGCGGATGTTTTTCGGCGATTTGAACGGAGCTGGCGGAATTTCCGCGAGTTCTACAAACCGATGGCCGATGCTTGGATGGTGTACGATAATTCAGGGATTGCACCCCGGTTGATCGAAACAGGTCCATGAAACAGCGGAAAGTATCGCCGGAAAACAAACGCTTCTTCGACTCCGTGAAGCGGGCCATGCCCGCCGCCGCCCGCCGGGCGCGGAGAATTGCGCGAATGTACGGCACTTCTATCTATGTTTGGCAGGATGGAAAAGTCGTAGCCAAGAAACCATAAACATGGGTAGATGATTCCGGAGGTTCCGGAGCCCACTTCTACCAGACCGCGATGTCTGCTTTGTGGCGGAGAGAGGGATTCGCATTCCTTCCCGCGGTGATATATTTACCGTTAAATGTCCAAATCCCTTGTTCTCGCGTTCCTGAGCGCGGCATCGTTATTCGCCCAGGCCGAGCTTCAATCGCCCGATGGACGCCTGGCCATGACCTTCCGCACGGTGGCGCGGAACGGCGCTCCCAGCCAGCTTGCGTACACCGTGTCTTATCAGGGCAAACCGCTGCTGGAGCCCTCGGCGCTGCGGCTCGACCTCAAGGACCAGACACCGCTGGGCGCGAATGTTCGCATCGCCGCGAGCACACCCGCGACCAACGACGAGACCTACCGTCTGGTGACTGGCAAAGCGAGCACCGTCCGCAATCAGTACAATGCGCTACGGCTGGATCTGGAAGAGTTGTCGGCGCCATCCCGCAAGTTTTCGATCGAAGCGCGGGCGTATGACGATGCCCTCGCCTTTCGCTACCTGGTGCCCGAGCAACCCGCGCTCGGGGAGTTCCGGCTCGGCAAGGAAGGTACCGAGTTCCGGATCGTCAAGGACCCGTACATCTGGGCGCTCTTCCTGCCAAATTTCCGATCGATGTATGAGAGCGAATTCCTCAAGCTCACCGCCAGCAGCCTGGCCAACCAGGGCGGCGTGAAGAGCAGCCAGTTGATTGGACTGCCGCTTCTGATGCAGGTGCCGGGTGTGGCGTGGGTGGCGATCACCGAAGCCGACTTGAAGGGCTACGCCGCGATGTATCTGACCAACGGCGGTACCTCTTGGGACACGCACTGGTTCCAGGCGACCCTCGCGCCGCATCTCGACGATCCCGAAACGGCGGTGGTGGGACCGTTGCCGCACCACTCGGCATGGCGCGTGCTTCAGGTGGCGAGCGAGCCCGCCAAGCTGGTGGAATCGAACGTGGTCACCAGCCTCAACCCGGAATCGCAGATCAAGGACACGTCGTGGATCCACGCGGGGAGAGGATCGTGGGACTGGTGGAGCGGCAGTCTCGACCGGTCCGGCAAGACGGCCTTCACCACCGAGAACATGAAATACTACGTGGATTTCGCGGCGCAATCGGGTTTTGAATACATGCTGATCGACGCTGGATGGTCGGCGCTCAACGACATTACGAAAATGAACGGGCGCGTCGACGTCCCCGAGGTGGTGCGGTACGCCGCTCCGAAGAACGTCAAGGTGTGGATCTGGGCGGCCTACGGCGCCGCGGCGACACAGATGGAGGCGGCCTTCCCGATCTACGAGAAATGGGGCGTGGCCGGACTCAAGATCGATTTCGTGGAGCGCGACGACCAGGGGGGCATCGACTGGTATTATCGCGCCGCGGAATTGGCGGCGCAGCATCATTTGATGCTCGATTTCCACGGCGCCACCAAGCCTACCGGCATGGATCGGACGTGGCCCAACGTACTCGGCTACGAAGCCGTAGCCGGAATGGAACAATCGAAGGCGGGCGCGCGCGACAATCCCGACCATCAACTGACGCTGCCCTTCACGCGCATGTTAGCGGGAGCCATGGATTACACGCCCGGCGGCTTCCGCAACGTCACGCGCGACGATTTCGAAGCGCGCAGTATCGCGCCCGTGGTGATGGGCACGCGCGCCCATCAGCTCGCTATGTACGTAGTGTTCCTGGCGCCGTTCCAGATGGTGTCCGATCATCCCGGCGCTTACAAAGACCAGCCGGCATTCGAATTCATTAAAGCCGCGCCCGCCACGTGGGATGAAACCCGCGCACTCGGCGGTTTCCCCGGCGAGTACATCACCGTGGCGCGGCGCAAAGGCGACGTTTGGTTCGTGGGCAGCATGACGAACTGGAACCCGCGCGAGCTGGCCCTGCCGCTTTCCTTCCTCGGATCCGGAAAATATCGCGCGGAGATTTACGCCGATTCGCCGGATGCAGACCGGTTCCCGATCAACACGTCCATCCGCAAGGAAACGGTGGACCGGAGTACGATCTTGAAGATGGCGCTGGCGCCCGGAGGCGGTTACGCGGTAAGGCTTGTTCCACTGGGGCAATGAGGAGTTCGCGAACCGATTCAAATACGTTCTGACGCCCAAGCATGGATCGCCAACGCCATGATGCTGATGACCAGCCAGGGTTGCCCGCGGTGGCTGAAGCAGCGGAAGAAGCTGGAGACGAGTTACGAAGCGGGCTGAAAGATCTTGGCACCGGCGGAAAGGCTCCGCAGGCCTGTTAGAGTTAGATAATGGTTTCACGTCAGACGCGCCGCAGTCGACTCTGCCTGTATCTAGATGAAGCAGAACTGGCCGCCGATGAACGCCGATCAATGCCGATAAGAATCAAAAATAAAGAATCTTGCGCTATCGGCGTTCATCGGCGTTCATCGGCGGCCAAATATCCTAGCCCCTGGAATCATGCGGTCGCGGGCCAGCGCGTAATTGCTGTCACGTTTCTTCATCTAGCCTCGAATCGCGCCCAATGTTTAGGCCTACATTACGAAGAGAACAGCCCTGGATTTGCGAAGGTCCCGCCTAGGAGAAGGAATCCCTGGAAGCTCGATCGGCGTCGTTCAGTGGAATCGTGATTCAGATCGAGCGACTGCTGCACTTTTCGAGATGCTAGCTATAGCTATCGTTCCCAACCCGGCGGAGGTCGCCGACAGGCCAACACGGGATAGGCAATCAGCGGCAGAACTGCTGGATCCCGAGGCCCACGCGGAAGTCCCGAAAGGGGTCGGAATTCGAGACTGGTGATTTAAGGCTCGGGGAGTTCCTTGATTTCTCGAAACATTTTCTCGAATTCCTCATGCCACTCAAGCCGGCCCACGACATTTTGAACATTCGCTTTCAACGTTACAATCGCTTGAACCGCCTGCTGAATATTATTTTCAAGTTGCTCGCGGTTCAGTTCGAAGCGGTGGCCAGTTCGCTTATCGTATAGGGCGTATCCGTCTTCCGTCATGCGAACGCGGGCATGAATTCGATCATTGCGCCAGTTAAAGAGCTTGGCAATAATATCGCACGCGCCCCGGAGATCGGCTACACTTTCGGACACGGGCAAACCTTCACCAGACTCCCCGAGTTCTTTACGAAATTGCTTTAGCGTGTCCGACACTCGTTGCCCAAAAACCGCCTCAAGGGTGAGGCTGGGCTCCTTTCGCTCGCGGAGACGAAATGTTGCCACAGCTAGATGGTCAGCAACATCAGCAAAGACTACCTGGAATAGGCCGTACGCGCACGCCGTATGGGTAAACCGCATTAATCAATCGTACCGTTTCATATTGGGTAAGTTTCGGGACACGATTCCGTCGCCGCGCCAATTCGCAACGTCCGAGATCGAGAGCTTGATGAAAGCGAACAGGAGGTTCTGTGCCATGTCGAACGTCACGGTTGGAACGTTACCGTCAATCACTGGAAAACCGCCCTGTGGACAAAAGACGCCGTGATCGGTAACTACCGAACCTCCAAATCCGAGGAGGCGGCCGCCGCCAGCTTACCAACGAATCTTGGCGGGAAAGAAATCCGCGATCAGTTCCTGATAATACGGCTTGAGCCGCTCAGGGTCTGGCGTGTCGTCGGATTTCGAGTAGAGATCGAACGGGTTGAAACATCGTACCCATTCGAACATCTCCCGATCGCGGTCATTCATCAGATGCCGGTAGGCCTGTTCGCGGTGTGCGGGATAAAAACTGTGGTAACGAATCATGTACTGCGCTTCCTCCGGCAGGTAATCGCGGGTGACGTGGTATAAATATTCGTCATGGCCCCAGGACATGCAGACCTGATTGAGTCCGCAGCTTTCCTCATAGATGCCGCAAAGGGTCTGGTATTCAGGAACGCGCGAGTCCGGGTTATCGGCGAAAAACTCGTGGAAGACTATTTTCTCGCTGAAAGCGCAGCCCAGTGGAAAGGTGTCGCCCACCACGGCCCACTGCGGTTCTTTCCACAACCAGAGTACTTTGCCCAGGTCGTGAATTAAGCCTGTGAGCTGAAACCACCGCGGGTGTCCGGCCGCACGAATGGCCTCGGCCGTCTGCAAGTTGTGCTCGATCTGGCTGAGGTTGGTATCCGGGTCGCTGTCATCAACCAGGGTGTTGAGATGTTCCATCATCTCCCAGATGCCGGCCTCGGCATAGTTGAGCCCGAGCCACTGTTCGCGCTTTTGCCTGGCGAAAGCGAGGGTCTGGTTGGTGTGGTTGAGCCGGTAGAAGTCGCGAACTACGGGAGGCACGCCCTCGCCGTACTGGCGAAACCCCTCCCGCTTGCGATTGGGATCGTAGCGTTCGCGAACATCGTCGTCCCACTGATCGGGACTGTGCAAGGCCTGCTCGGCGCCATTGGTGTTCGTCATGGTGCCCCCTCTAACGACATTATCGTATGGAAGACGGTGGCCGCGAGCCTACGGCGATATCGGAGAATGCAACGTGCAAGTCTCAGCTTGGCCATGGCGGGTTCGAGTTCCCACCACGCGACCCCTTCCCACATCCCCCACGCTATATTCAAAGAAGTGCGCTATCTTCTCACCGGCCGCCAGCCTGAGGCCGCAGCCATCCTTCTGGTGGAAAGCGGATCGCGCGGCATTCTCGAAAAACTGCTCCCGCTGCTCGGCCAATCGTGGGGCAGGGGAATCCGTGTCGACCTGGTGACTTGCTTCGCCACCCTGCCGCCAGGCTTTCCGCCGGAAACGCGCCTCTATCGCGTGACCGATTATCGTGGCGCCGAAGGGCGGGCTAAGCTCTATCGCGAACTCGCCGCCAATCGCTACTCCCACGTCGGCATCGTCTGCTCGGCCGAACCGCTCATGACGAAATGGAAATGGATGCTGGCGTGGCGTCTGCCGGCCAAGGTATTTGTAATCAATGAGAACTCCGATTATTTCTGGCTCGACCGCACGCATTGGTCGAATATCTGGACTTTTGTGCTCTTACGCACGGGTCTCGCCGGGTCGGGCGCGGTTCGCATTCTGGCGCGCCTCATTTCATTTCCGTTCACGTTCGTGTACCTGCTACTCTATGCTGCAACCGTTCATACCAGGCGAGCTCTAAGACGAGGTTGAGAGATGAAATCGATTCTAGTGAAAGTTGTGGGCGGTCCCGAAAACATGGAATTGGTGGAGACGCCCAAGCCCACGCCCGGACCCAAACAGGCGCTGGTGAAAATCGCCGCCAGCGGCGTCAATTTCATCGACGTCTATTTCCGCATCGGCTTGTACAAGGCCGATCTTCCCATCGCGCTTGGCAATGAGGGCGCCGGTACGGTGGAAGCTGTCGGGCCGGAAGTGACGGAAGTGGCGCCCGGCGATCGCGTGGCGTACGCCATGTCGCGCGGATCGTACGCCGAGTATGCCGTGGTCCCCGCATGGCAACTGGTTAAGATTCCCGGCCACGCGGATTTCACCACCGCGGCTGCCGCCATGCTGCAAGGCATGACCGCGCACTACCTCACGCATTCCACCTATCCGCTGAAGAGCGGCGATACCTGCCTGGTGCACGCGGCTGCGGGCGGCACTGGAGGGCTGATCGTGCAGATGGCGAAAATGCTCGGGGCGCGCGTGCTCGGGACGGTCTCCACCGGGGAGAAGGCGAAGATCGCGCGCGAGCACGGCGCCGACGAGGTTATTCTGTACACCCAGCAGGATTTCGAAAGCGAAGCCCGCCGGCTCACCGGAGGCCGCGGCGTCGACGTGGTGTACGATTCCGTCGGCCGCACCACCTTCGACCAGAGCCTCGGCTCGCTTCGGCCGCGCGGAACCCTCGCGCTCTTCGGCCAATCGAGCGGAGCGGTGCCGCCGTTCGACCCGTCCATCCTGAACGCCAAAGGGTCGCTGTTTCTCACGCGCCCCAGTCTGGCCTATCATTTACTGACGCGCGAGGAACTGCTCTGGCGCGCGGGCGACGTGCTCGCCTGGATCGACGCCGGCAAGCTCAAGCTGCGCATCGATCGCACGTATCGCCTGGCCGAGGCCGCCGAGGCGCATCGTGCCCTCGAAGGCCGCCACACCACCGGCAAACTGATCCTTACGGTGCCATGATGTTCTCCAGTGCCCGCCGCCTCCGTGACGCTAATGTCCGAGACCTTTGCCCCCCACTATCTGTGTTCATTTGCGTTCATGTGTGGCCCCATTCTTCAAGCCGCGAATCCGGAATTTGGCCACGGATGCACACGGATGGACACGGATATGAGAATGTTTTGATCCGTGTCCATCCGTGTCCATCCGTGGCTAACCATCTGTTCGCCGCACATCGGACCCATGCAGCGGTGCTACCGGACTCCGCGCATTTCTCTGTGACCTCCGCCATCTCTGCGTGCTCCGATTTTGGTTTCGCCTTGGTTTTGGTACTTCCTCCGTGGCTCCGAGCCCCTGTGGTGAACACTGTGACTCGTTTTCTCTCTGCGTCTCAGCGTCTCTGCGGTGGACAATTTCTCAAGGCAGCAGTGCTACCGGACTCCGCATGACTCTTCAGGCCAAGTTGACCCTGGGCACCGTGTTGTTGGCCACCGTGATTGTCGCGGTGATTTCAGCGGTGTACCTGGGCAGCATTATGGACCTGCAATACGAGTCCGCGCTGCGCGAGGCGGGCCGCGTGGGCGATGTCGCTCTGCGATACGTGGAGGATGCCGCCAACAGCGCCAGTCCCGATGTTCCGCTCGCCGATGCGCTGGCCGGCGGCCGGCTCACCGATCAACTGGAAACCGAGGTGGCGGCCAGCACCGAAATCGTGGAAGTGGCGGTGGTGGACGCGAATGGATACATCCTGGCGGATAATTTTCCGGACCGGCGCGGCCAGCGCATTCAGCTCTACGAGAAACTGGCCGCGGTGGTGCGCGCGAGCTGGCTGAAGAAATTGAAAGTGCTTCTGTCGCACAACATCGAGTACGAAGTGGAGCGCAACATGGGGCCGCCGCCGATATCCGTGGAGGTCGTCGTGCAGCCGGCCACCATTCGCACATCGATGCAGCCGGCGATCGGCCAGAGCGCCCGCATCGCAGTGATCAGCGTGGTGGGCGCCATTTGCCTCACGTTTCTGTTTTCGGCTTTTGCCTTTCGCCCGCTGGGGCGCCTGCGCCGCCAGCTCGATCTGCTCGCCAGCGGTGAATATGAGCCCGCGAAACCCGCGAACAAATCTTCGCGGGACGAAGTGTCCATTATGGCGTCGAAGGTGAACCTGTTGGGCGAACGCCTGCGCGGTGCGCAGTTCGAGATGTCCGACCTGCGGGGCAACATCGACCGCCTCCTCGAAGATCTCGAAGACGCCGTGATGATTTTCAATCGCGAGAACCGCCTGGTATTTGCGTCGGGCACGGTAAGCCGCTTTCTCGGCAAGGAACGCGCGGCCCTCTCCGGCGAGACCATCGCCGACGTCTTCCCGCCCTCTACTAATCTGGGATTCCTCATCGCGCAAGCCGCGGAGACCGGAATGCGCATTCGCAACCGGCGTATCCCGCTGGGACCGCCGGCGGGCGGTGGCGAGCCAAGCCCCGCGGTGCTGCTTTCCGTCGATTGGCTGGAGGCGCAATCGGGCGCCCAAACCGGACTGCTGGTGCGTCTGCGCGATCCCGAAGCGCAGCGCCAGATCGGCCGTCAGTTGCAAACCGCGGACCGTCTCGCCGCCATCAGCCGCATCTCCGGCGGGGTGGCGCACGAAGTGAAGAACCCGTTGAACGCCATCCTGCTGCATGTGGAAGTGGCGCGCACACGCCTCAAACAGGGCGAGGCCGATGTCTCGCCGCAAATGGAAGTCATTTCGCGCGAAATCCTTCGCCTCGATCGCGTGGTGAAGACCTTTCTCGATTTCACACGCCCCGTAGAACTCAAATATCGCGTGCTTCCGCTAAGCGACGTGGTGCGCGAGATCGAGGAGTTGACGCGCCCGCAGGCGGAAGCCGCGAAGGTTCGCATGACGGTGGAGTGCGATCCCGAGGGCGTAGAGGTGCGCATCGACCGCGACATGTTCAAACAGGCTCTCCTGAATGTCGTGGTCAACGCCATTCAGGCGATGAAGGACGGCGGCGAATTGCGCCTGGAATGTTCCGGCGCCGGAGACAGCGCGGAGATTCGCATCGCCGACACGGGACCGGGCATTCCGCCGGAACTGCGGGAGAAAATCTTCCGCCTGTACTTCACCACCAAACAAGGAGGCAGCGGCATCGGACTCGCCATGACGTTCCGGATCGTACAATTACACGATGGTACAATCGACTTCAATAGCGAACCTGGCAAAGGCACCACCTTCGTGATCCGCTTGCCGATTGCCGCGTGAGCGAGGCTCCGGAATGAGACACGCCCAACTGATTCTCGTTGCCGCCATCGCTATCCCGCTGGCCGGATGCGTGTTGAGCGGGAAGCCCAAGCCGGTTGCCGCCGCGCCCGCCCCGCCCCAACCTGCCGCGCCCGCGCCGCCTCCCGAGCCGCTCTCGATTCCGCAAACGCAGGTCCAGCTTCCCGCGCCGCAGCCCCTCAATCCGGATGCGTTGAACACCGAATCGCACGAGGAGCCCGCCGCGCAGGTGCAGCCCAAGCCCACCCCGCCGCCACCGCGGGCGGCTCACCCCACCAACGCCGGGCCCGCCAAACCGGCCGACACGCCGCCAGTAACCGACCAGCAGCCTGCGCCTGAGCCCGCGCGTACTCTGATCCACGAAGTCTTGCCCGAGGACCAACGGAATCGCTTACGCGACGACGCGCATTCTCATCAGGACCAAACCCGCAAAATCCTGGCGGAAGTCAGACCACGCAAGAATCAGATGCGGGCCAGGAACGAGATCGAACAATTTCTGAAGCAATCGCAGGATGCGGAAACCGCCGGCGACATGCGCCTGGCGGACCAACTCGCCGAGCGCGCCCATACTCTCGCCAAGGAGCTGCAGAGTGGCAAATAACGAGTTCGAGCAGCGGAGGCAGACCGTGGCCTCCGGTCTCGCGGAGCATAAGTTAAACGGTCTGCTGGTTTCATTCGGTCCCAATGTGCGCTACCTTTCCGGTTTCACGGGAAGCAACGCGATGCTGCTCGTGACTGCGGCGCGATCGATCCTCTTCACCGACCCGCGTTATACCATCCAGGCAGGCCGGGAATCCACCTGCCAGGTGCACATCTCGAAGGGGCCGCTGGCGGTCGACATGGTGTCGGCAATCGCGCGCCTGCGTTTGCGGCATGTCGGGTACGAACCCGCGATCATGAGCTGCGATGCGTATCAGGCGATCGAGTCCAAAGTGCCCGCGAAGACTTCGCTCGTGCCGGTGAGGGGCTGGATCGAGGAATTGCGAACCGTGAAATCGCCCGCGGAGATCGCGGCCATCCGCCGCTCGGTGGAGACGAATTCGCAGGCGTTCGAGCAAGGCGTCGCGCGCGTTAAACCCGGGATGAAGGAGCAGGATCTCGCCGCGGAACTCGAATATCGCATGCGCCGGCTGGGAGCGGAGAAACCGTCGTTTGAAACCATCGTCGCCGGCGGCGAGCGTTCGGCGCTGCCGCATGCGCAGCCTACGGCGGCGAAATTCGAGAAGGGCCAACTCATCGTAGTGGACATGGGCGCGCTGCAGGACGGTTATTGCAGCGATATGACGCGCATGTTATTCCTCGGAACTCCGGGCGCTAAAGTTAAGCGCACTTACAAGGCCGTGCTCGAAGCGCAGCTCGCCGGAATCGACGCTGTCAGCGCCGGCGCGCGTTCCGCCGCGGTCGATGCCGCCGCGCGCAAAGTGTTGCGCGGGTACGGACTCGACAAGGCTTTCGTGCATTCCACCGGGCACGGGCTCGGCCTCGAAATCCACGAGCCGCCACGGCTCGGTAGGAAGGACAAAAGCACATTGAAAGCGGGCATGGCGATCACCATCGAGCCCGGCGTGTATATCGAAGGCTTCGGCGGCATCCGCATAGAAGATACGGTACTGGTAACGGAAAAGGGCTGCGAGATTCTAACGCCGACGAGCAAAGAATTGCGTATAATTTAAACTAAGAGGCGCCACCATGGCCACGACAGACGAAGAGCGATTCGACCGCATTGACGCCAATATCGGCGAACTCAAGGAGTCCGTGGGCGAACTCCGCGATTCCGTCCGCAATCTCACCCAGTACGTACTGGACTTTCGCGAGGAAGCGGCTCGGCGGTTCGAAGTCCTCGATAATCGCTTGGACATGATGGTCGCGAACATGAGCAACATGGTCCGTTTCCCACCCCTCACAAAGGCCATCCTTGAATTTGGAAAGACTGCCACCCAATTGACCAACGGCCATTTTGCGAACAAGCAGGGAACTGCTGAGCTCGCCGACCGCGTGGGCCGTCTCGAAGAAAAAACCTCCAAGATCGTCAACCCTGCTGCATAAACCAACAGGAGAATACCAGACCTCCTAATCCCGCTTTCCAGCTTGACAACCCTCCCGCTCAGGAGCATAGTAAAAGTCTGGAACGGGAACGCCGTTTCAGATGTCGCGATCTCCTTTCACAGGGAGAATCAAACTGAAGGAGGAAGTTACATAGAACCAGTCCACAAAACGGGCGGCTTCCAGCTTCCTCGTCCGGCCCACAGCGAGTCTTGACGCGCTGTCGCAGGTCTTCTGAGCGCCGCGGTCATTGAACCGCTGTCATGTTGACTCGCGGACCGGCCCCAGGCTGGCGGCCGCCCTTTTCTTTTTCCTCCCGCCGCGTGGGATAATCGCACTTAGACCCCCACATCGCATGGACCGCGAATTCATTCGTAATTTCTCCATCATTGCGCACATCGACCACGGCAAATCCACTCTCGCGGACCGTCTGCTCGAAGTTACGGGCGCCCTCTCGCAGCGCGAAATGATGGAGCAGGTCCTCGATACCATGGACCTCGAACGCGAGCGCGGCATCACCATCAAAGCTCACGCCGTGCGCCTCAACTATCGCGCGGACGACGGCAATACCTACCAGTTGAACCTCATCGACACGCCCGGACATGTGGATTTTTCCTACGAGGTATCCCGCAGCTTGCAAGCCTGCGAGGGCGCCCTGCTCGTGGTCGACGCCTCCCAGGGTGTGGAAGCACAAACCCTCGCCAATACCTATCTGGCTCTCCATCACAACCTCGAAATCATACCCGTCATCAACAAAATCGATCTTCCGGCCGCCGAACCGGAGCGCATCCGCGAGCAGATCGAGACCGTCATCGGACTCGACGCGCGCGATGCCGTTCTGGCGAGCGCCAAGCAAGGCATCGGGATCCACGAGATTCTCGAACATATCGTGCACCTCGTGCCGAGTCCGAAAGGGCTGCCAACCGACCCGTTGCGTGCGCTGATTTTCGACTCCTGGTTCGATGCCTATCGCGGCGTCATCATCCTGCTGCGTGTCATCGATGGAAAAATCCGCCTGGGGCAGAAGATCCGGTTGTGGTCTAACGGCCAGGTTTTCGACGTGGACGTGCTCGGCTATCAGGCTCCGAAAGCCACGCCCTGCGACGAACTCTCCGCCGGCGAAGTCGGATACATGTTCGCCAACATCAAGACCGTCTCCGACGCCAAAATCGGCGACACGATTGTCGACCATGAGAATCCCGCGTCCGCGCCGCTCCCCGGTTTCGAAGAAATCAAGCCGATGGTGTTCGCCGGTCTCTACCCGGTGGAGTCGCACGAGCACGGCCTGTTGCGCGACGCGCTCGAAAAGCTCCGCCTCAACGACAGCGCCTTCAGCTTCGAGCCGGAGAATTCGGTAGCGCTGGGCTTCGGTTTCCGCTGCGGATTTCTGGGCTTGCTGCATCTCGAAATCGTGCAGGAGCGCTTGGAGCGTGAGTTCGATATCGATCTCATCACTACCGCGCCCAGCGTGCGCTACCGCGTCACCAACACAGTGGGCGAAGTTCTCGAGATCGACAACCCAACGCGCTTCCCCGATCCCTCGGAGATTAAGCAGATCGAAGAGCCGATCATCGACGCCATGGTGATTACGCAGGAAGAGTACCTCGGCGGCATCCTCAAACTGCTCGAGGAAAAGCGCGGCACGCAGAAGAAATTCGAATACCTTGGCGGCGGCCGCGTGATGCTCACGTACGAGATGCCGCTGAATGAGATCGTGCTCGATTTCTACGACCGCTTGAAATCGTGCTCGCGCGGCTACGCGTCACTCGACTATCATCTCTCGGGATACCGCGTCTCGCCCCTGGTGCGGCTCGACGTGCTGGTGGCCGGCGATCCCGTCGACGCGCTCTCCATGATCGTCCACAAGGACTTTGCCCACGACCGCGGCAAGGAACTGATTTCCCGCCTCCGCAAGCTCATTCCGCGCCAGCAGTTCGAGGTGGCGCTGCAGGCGGCCATCGGCAACAAGATCGTGGCGCGCGAAAACATCTCGGCGCTGCGCAAGAATGTGCTCGCCAAATGCTATGGCGGCGACATCTCGCGCAAGCGCAAGCTGCTCGAAAAGCAGAAGGAGGGCAAAAAGCGGATGAAACGCGTAGGCCGCGTGGAAATCCCGCAGGAAGCCTTTCTGGCAGTGCTGCGCGTGGGAACTTCCGAGACGGAAGAGTAGGCCGCCTCTCAACTGATAGCGAAGCGAAGTTGTTTGAAATCCGCAACACCCTTCCGAGCATCCGGCGCAGCCCTGAAGAGACTGACTCCGAAGCTCAATTGGCCTTGCGCCGACGGCCTTCCGCCGTAGCCGGAGAATCGTGGCACGCCGTCGATTGTAAGAACGGCCTTCTGCACGCGCGGATCGAATACCAGCGCGTATTCATGGTACGTTTCCCAGGATCCGCCAACTGAAACCGTGGCGCCGGTCGGCGGGTTGAGCTGTCTCATCAGCAGCACATACGGCCGACCGTCGGGATCCAGACATAAGTTGATGTCGAACGCATTTCCGCGCGGGAAAAGATCGACGGAAGCCAAAGCGCACCCTGTCTGCACGCGAACCGTGACGGCGAGTCGCCAGCCGCGTTGGACAGCCAGCCTTCTCTGGACGTCCGTGAGATTGAGGTAGCATTGCCCAATACTCGACGTCGATTCACGCCAGGCTTCCCATTCTGTGTGAGCCGCGTTAAGCAGCGGCTCCTCGTGCCGATCGAACCGGGAAGCGAAGGCGCCGAAGTTATCGATTAGTCTCGGCGCCTGGCTCTCCTGCCAACTCCGGTAGGCGAACGGGCTTGCGGCCGCTGCTCCAAGGACCCCGGCTAAAGCGGCGCGTCTCGTCACGCGTGAGAGCCGCCCGCCCCGTTCGAGGGACGCTGCCAGCTCCTGGGAGAATTTCCCGATGCCAATCGGGCGGTCAGCCGCCCGGAACGACAATGCCTTGCGAAGCAGGCGCCAGGCGCCGTCGGAAACGTCGGGCCGCGAGCGGCGAAGGTCCGGAAACCTGCCCGCGCCCTGCTGTTTCAGCATCTCGATGGCGCCTTCGGACTCATACGGGCAGACGCCGGCGATCATCTCGTAAGCCATGACGCCGAGTGCGTATACGTCGCTCGATTCCGAAGGCTCGCCCAGCAGTTGTTCGGGAGCCATGTAGCGCGTTGTGCCGGCGATCAGGCGCACGCCGGTCTCAGTCTCGGTATGTCCGCCACGAACCCGCGCGATGCCGAAGTCGATCACCTTGACGGTTTCCACTCCGCCGGAAAACGAAATCATGAGGTTCTCCGGCTTCAGATCGCGATGCACGATCCCATGCCGGTGCGTGTAATTCAGGGCAGCGCCGGCCTGGCGGACGATGCCGGCGACGCGCGCCAATGGCATCGGGCCTTTGCTTAACTCCTTCCGCAAAGTAATGCCCGGCACGTACTCCATCACCAGAAACGGTTCGCCCCGCTCCGTATCGCCGGCACCGAGAATACGGACGATGTTGGGATGATCCAGCCGCCGCAGTGCCTCCGACTCGCTCTGGAATTTGCGGCGCAGCCACTGGTTTTCGTGAGCGTCCGGATGCAGCAGTTTAATGACAACCCTGGCCGATTCGCGCTCCAGGTCTTCCGCCACATAAACTATGCCCGCTCCTCCGCGGCCAATCTCCTCGACCACCCGGTAGCGGGACCGGATCAGAGCGCCGACAAGGTCTGCCTCCGGCCGTTCCAGCGCGTCGGCAACGCGAGCTACGGGAACGTCGAGGAATTCGCCGGCGCGCCCTTCTTCCTCCAGGAGCCGCAATACCGCTCGCTCCAACTCCGGATTTCCGCATTCGCTCTCAACGAAACCGAAGCGTTCGTCCGGCGAGAGCGGCAGAGCTCTCTCGAAGACGTCCGACACGCGCTCCCAGTCTTCGGGGCTAAACGGCAATCGGTGCTCCTCCGAGGTAAGCCTGCAGCCATGCCCGGGCTATGCTCCAGTCGCGCTTCACGGTGCGCAGCGGAACCCCCGTCACTTCTGCAACTTCCTCAAATGTCAGTCCGCCGAAGAAACGCAGCTCCACAACCTGGCTCTGCCGCTCGCTGAGCGAAGCCAGCTTATTCAGCCCCTCGTGCAGCGCCAGCACGTCCACTGTTTCGGGTTCCGCTGACTGCGAGACGGGCAGATTCATCGCGGCGTGGGGGTCGCGCTTCAGGCGCCGTGCACCCCGGGCGTGGTCCACCAGAATCAGCCGCATCAACTGGGACGCCACGGCTAGAAAGTGCGACCGGTTTTGCCATTCGGGCCGTTGCCGGCGCAGTCGAAGGTAAGATTCATGAACCAGCGCCGTGGGTTGCAAGGTATGGCCGGCCGGCTCCCGCTGGAGTTGGCTGGCCGCCAACCGGCGCAAATCGCCATAGACCAGCCGGATCACCTCCGGCCACGCCGACTGGTCACCCAGCCGAAGTTCGTGCAGTTTATGCGTTACGACGCCGTCCGTCACGATTCAAGTATTTTACATCCCCACCCGGCACGATTTCCGGGGGGACGTCGCTTATTAGACATGAAAACCGCGTCCGGCCGGCCAAACCGGGAGCAGGTCCTGCGGAGAGCCGCCCAAGTCGCCAGATCCTTAACTGTCGCCGGAACATCCCTATGGATTGCCGCCGTGGCGCAAGCGCAAGCGCTGTGCCCGGGCGGACCGTGCGCCTACGTCACCGGCACCGAGACCAACTCCCTGTACGTCTTTGACACCAGCAGCCAGACGATTGTTAACACGGTAACCAACCTGTTCCCAGGCCAACTTTCGCAATTGACCACCCCCTTGCACGTCGCCGTCGCGCCGACACCGAACGGCGACATGGTGTACGTGGGCATGAGCAATAACACCAGCCCGAACGTCGCGCTGTACAACCTGATTGCCGTAGTGAACGCTTCCACCGGCGCCAAGAGCTTCATCTCTACCGATGGAAGCGTGGGAGATTTTACGGTGAGCACCGACGGGAGCCGCGTCTTTGCGGTGGAAAGATGCCCGGCCGGCGTCTGCGTGCTAATCATCGACACGGCGGCGCCCACGTCCGTGCTCCGCATACCCACCGATATACCCGCAAACGGGTTCCCCCTAGGCTTCGGCGTCGCTCTCACACCGGGAGACAATCGGGAGTTCTACCTTAGCTCCCCGGAGCAGGGGATCATCGAGCACTACGACCTGTCCGGAACCGGAATGCCCATCGACACAATCGATGTTTCGTCCTACAACATTTTTCACTACGGCGTCGCCATCGGGTCGGGCGGGACCAAAATGTACGTACGCATGCCCTTGAGCAACGTCGTCGTCGTCGATCTGGGAAGCAAGAAGCCTGTCAGCGAGATTGCGTGCACCGATTCCGCGCCGGAAGATGTGGGGTCTTCGCTCAGGCTCATGATCAGCCCGGATGGGCAATTACTCTTCACCGACGATGCGGAGGGGAACGCCATCCACGTGCTCAGTACGCAACAGGAAAAAGAGTTAGGCACGCTGAAATTGCCCGCGACGGTGTATACTGGCACTCTCGGTTTTGTGATCACCCCGGATGGCGGATCCGTTTGGGTGGTGAGTGAATTTTTCGACGCTAACACTCCATTCTCGCTTTACCGCTTCGATCTCCAAAACATCGCTTCCGGGCCGAACGCCCCCACAATCACCATCGCCAATTTTCTGCCGCCGACTGCCTGCGGCGCCAGCTACCCCGATTGCTGGATAGCCATGGCTTCCGGCGCGCCGCCCGCCGGCGCCAACGGCGTCTCCATTATGCCGGTCAGCCTCGCTCTGCACGCCAACGAGACGGGAGAGTTGACCGTTGAGAATCTGCAAAACGGCGACACGGTGGAGTTGTCCGCATCTCCGTCCGGTGTTGTGATCATCACGCCCTCCGGCGCGAGCGCCACCATCGCCGCTCCCGCTTCCATCCCCACCCAGCAACCGGTCACCGTAACCGCCACCGTCACGAATCCAACCCTGGGCATCCGTACTGCGACTGCGACCGTGACGTTATTGCCCCCGGTGTCCATCCTGGTTTGGCCGGCGCCCTACGCCAGCCCGCTGGCTCTCGGCCAGACCGACATGTTCTACGCCACCGCAATCTCGGCCATCAATCCTAATTTGACGTGGAGCTTGAGCCCATCCAACGCTCCCGCCACGCTCACCGTGCCTTTCGCATCCATCGGCGTTACGGACGAGGCTCATCTCACGTACACCGGCCCTCCCGTGTCGGCAACCGCCAACCTCCACGTGATCGCCACGGCAGTCGAGGATCCGACCCAGTCGTACAGCTATCCCGTCAGCTTGTGCGGGTTCACGCTGTCGGCTAACTCCGCATCCGCCCCGGCGGCAGGCCTGAGCTCGAGTGTGACGGTGAACGATCCATCCGCATGCGCGTGGACCGCCGTGAGCAACTCGAGTTGGCTGCACCTCACCGCAGCCACCGTCTTCGGCAATTCCACACTGTCGCTCAACTTCACGGTGGACGCGAACCCCGGACCTTCCGCCCGAACGGGAACCATGACGCTCGCCGGCATTACCTTCACGGTTCAGCAATCCGTTGCGGTATTGAGCATCGTGAAGAGTCACATGGGAAGCTTCATCCAGGGGCAGATGGGCGCGACCTACACGATCACGGTCTCCAACGCCGCCGGGGCAAGCGCGACTGCCGGTCCGGTGACGGTGACCGAGACCGTGCCTGCCGGTCTCAAACTGGTCTCGATGGGCGGCTCACCCTGGGGCTGTTCCGGCAATACGTGTACCGAGAACAACGCCCTCGCGGCCGGCAGCAGCTACCAGCCGATCACGGTCACGGTGAATGTGGACCGTAACGCGCCATCCTCCGTGACGAATCAGGCGGCTGTCTCAGGCGGAAGTTCGGCCACGGAAACCGCTAACGATGTTACGGCCATCGCCGGAATCTGCGACGTGCAACAGAATGGGAATATCAGTGTGGTCGGTGTGCAGATCGTGATCCAGGAGGTCCGGGGCCAGCTTCCCGCGGTCAACAATTTGACTGGCAGCGGTACTGTCGGAGTGCCGGACGTGCAGACGGAACTTCACGCCGCTCTCGGTCAGGGATGCGCAGGCCCGTAGCGTGCGCGTGGGAACTTCCGAGACGGAAGAGTAGTCTCATTGAATATGCACAAGGGCCTGACGGGCAGGCTCGCGCTGGTAGCGCTGCTGCCGTTGGCGGTGTTCGCCGCCGAGAATCCGCTTCCCAAAGCCGATCGCGATCCTACGCCGCCTACCCTGGAGCAGAAAATCCTCGTGCGCGACGGGGTCGCTCTCCACGACCAGGGCGATTTCGACGGCGCCATCGCCAAGTACCGGCAGGTCCTGAACGCCAACCAGGACGAAGTCTTCGCATTGCACGAATTGGGGTTCACCTACTTCACCAAAAAGGATTACCAGAACGCTTTGGACACCGCCCGGCGGGGCGCGCGGTACCGCTCTCCGCTGCTCGCCAGCTTTCACATGCTGATGGGCAACGTCCTGGACGAAATGGGGGATCGCGATCAAGCCATCGCCGTCTATCGCGCAGCCATCGAGCAATCGCCGGACATTGCATTACTCCACTTCAACCTGGCGCTCAGCCTGACGCGATCTAATAACCTGACCGAGGCGAAGTCGGCATTGGAGGATTCCGTCACCCTCAATCCGCAGCATGCCAGCAGCCATTGCCTGCTGGGCAACGTATATGCGGAAACGGGCTATCGTGTTCCCGCCGTGCTGGCGCTCTCGCGATGTCTCATGCTGGAACCGGCCAGCGAACGCGCTCGCAAGGCGCTGGATCACCTGGAAACACTTATACACGGGGGAGTGAGCAAGGGCGACAAGCCAAACGCCATCAACATCACCTTCGCTGCCGAAGCGAAGAAAGACGAGGGCGATTTCGGACCGGTGGATCTGGTGATGTCGATGAGCCTCGCGGCGGGGGAGATGGAATCCAAAAAGAAAGCGACGCCGTTTAGCCGCTTCGCCGACATCTATTCCGTGATGGCGGATGTGATGTCGCGCATGGACCCGGCCGGATTCGCCGCGCGCTACTATGCCCCGTTCTTCACCGAACTGGAGAAACGCGGGTTCATCGAAGCGTTCGTCAGCACCAGCTTCGCGAGCGCCAATCTCGAAGGCGCGGAGGCATGGGCCAAAAAGAACGAAGGAAAGCTCTGCGAATATCGCGACTGGGTGAAATCCTACCGCTGGCCCGCTGGAAAGTGATTATTGCAAGATCGGAAGTTCCTTATACCCGGCCGGCACGTAAAGGCTGCCTTCGGTGACGCCTTGCGGCGCGGCGGACCGCAGTTGCCGTCCCAGCTCATGCGCCAGAAGGCGGCCGGCGAGCGCTTCCGTGAACAGGCGCGCAATTGTCGCCGTTTCCTCGCCCGACTCATGCGCAAACTCCAGCCGGAAGTGCGCGATTCCCGCGGCGCGCCAATCGTCCAGATGGCGGCTGGCCTCCTGCGCTTCGGCGCCGAACACGGTGTTGCGGCAGCCCACATCGGCCACCACGGGATGCGCGCGGCCGGCATCGTCGCGCAGGGCCACCACATGGCTTTCGCATGGGCGCCCGCAGTCTTTGTAGCTCGTGCCGGTGGAGAGGAAGCGGCAGAAGACGCAGTGCTCGGTGTGAAACACCGGCAGGTGCTGATACAGAATGGCCTCGATGCGGTCGCCGCCTACGGCGCGCGCCAGGTCGGCCACTTGCGCGGCGTTGAGATCGTGCGTGGGCGTGAGCGATACCAACCCCATCGCGATGAATGCATCGGCGGAACTGGCGTTGGCGGCGTTGAGACTGAAATCGCCGGCCAGATCGTGATGTGAGCGGTCGCGTAACGCGTGCAGCAGGCCGGCCGAGCGCACCAGGATCGGGCAATCGCAGCTCAGCAGGAAATCGAGTATGCGTTCCTCCCCGGGCTTAATCACCCGCGGGCTGGCCACGCGAGCTTGAATTCCGGCCTGCCGCACGCGCTCGAGTGAAGGTTTCAGGCCGTAGAGATCGAGGTAATCGAGAGTGATGCCGGCGGGCCGAACATCGATCGCAGCTTCCAGTTGCTCGGCCGTCCGAACGAGCAGATGAAGTTGTGCTGATTGCGTTGGCGGTAGTTCGCGAGACGTTCGTGAATGAGCCGCGACCGCGAGGGAGCGGTGCCTTTTCGCCCCCTGCGCTTCCTGTAACTTCTCCACCGCTTCCCGCCGCATGCGATTCAGCAGCGAACTCGGCGCGAAAGGCCGTCCTGCAATTGCCAACTCAAGCTCACCCAACTCGTACGGCGTATTTCCCAAGCGCCCCAACTGCTCCCGCAGATACTGCTCGTCAACCGCGCGCTGTGACGCCGTTCCCAACGGCCCATCCGATTCGACCCGCGCCATCACGCCCCCCACGCGCCACTCCATGACCAGCGGAGCGCCTTCGTGCGCCACCACCCGCACCGCGACCGCCTGCTTGCGAACCGGCGCCGCAGCCTCCACGTACGGCCTAACCAGCTTATCCAGATCGGGATCGTGCGTGCGCCACACCAGGTCGCCGCGGCGAACTCGCTTCCAATCGATGACGCTGTTGCCGAATCGCAGCTCCCCATTGCGAACCTCGAAAACGCGCCCGCCCTCTTCCTTCTCTTCCGGACTCCGCCAGTCCGCGGCGTCGAATACCACGCCATCCCCCGGTTTCACTGGCGACGGTCGATCCAAAACCACGCCATTCTCGGTGACGCGTGCCACCTTTCCCATCAGCACGCCGCGATGTCTCGGTGCGCGGCCTGCGACCACCGCCTGATGGTTCGTCCCCAGCAGAAAATGCGGACCCAATCCGCGCGAATAAACCTGCTCCAGGGTTTGCTTATCGGCGTCCACCTTGCGGCCTGCCCACGCGTCGTCTACCGCCTGCCGATACGCGCGCGTGGCGAGCGCCACGTAATCGGAATCCTTGTATCGGCCTTCGATTTTGATGGCCGAAATGCCGATCTGCACGATTTCGGGGATCTGCTCCAGCGCGTACAAATCGCCCGGCGAAAGCAGGTAGCGCGCATCGCCCAGTGGTTTGGTTTCGCCGTCCACGATCATCTGGTACGGCAAGCGGCAGGCCTGTGCGCACTGCCCGCGATTGGCGCTCCGTCCGCCCCACGCTTCCGAGGAGAAGCATTGCCCCGAATACGCCACGCACAGCGCGCCATGAACGAAGATCTCGAGCTCGCAATCAATCACTGCGCGAATGGCGCGCACCTGATCGAGCGAGAGCTCGCGCGCCAGCGTCACGCGGCTCGCGCCCAGACTTTGCGCCAGGCGGACGCCATCGGCATTCGTCACGCTCATCTGTGTGCTGGCGTGGATTTCGAGCGAGGGCGCGATCTCCCGCACCAGCTTCAAAACTCCGATATCCTGCACGATCACGGCGTCCGCGCCTGCCTCGGCGATGGCCGCCAGCACGCGCGCGGCTTCCGCGAATTCGTGCTCGAACACCAGCGTGTTGAAGGTGACGAACCCCTTCACGCCGCGGCGATGCAGCGTGGTGAAAACCTCCGGCAGTTCCGCGAGATCGAACCCTACCTTGGCGCGCGCCGTGAAGTGCTTCAGGCCGAAATAGACGGAGTCGGCGCCGGCCTCGATTGCCGTCCGAAGCTGTGGCCAATAGCCCGCCGGGCTCATGATTTCCGGTTTTCGTGCCGCGATCATTACGACACCATCGCTTAACTGACCAGGGCGCGCAGGTCGTCTACCCAGTAATCGGGTTCGAGCAGCGCCATTTCCTGCTGGTTCCCGTATCCATAGCGTACCGCGCAAGTCTTCACTCCGGCAGCTCTGCCCGCGGCCATATCGGCGGTGGAATCGCCCACCATCAGGCAATCCTCCGGCCGCGCTTCGAGAGCCGCCATGGCCGCCTGAATCACGTCCGGGGCGGGCTTGTACGGGATGCCGTCGGTGCCTTGCACATGGTCGAAGTACTGGATAAGACCGAACTGAGTGAGCACCGCGCGGGTGGTGGGCGTGCCTTTGGTGGTCGCGGTGGATTTGCGCCCGCCCAGCGCCTCCAGCGCCTCTTTGGCGCCCGGAAACAGCTTCGTCTCGCGATGGCATCGGCCGAGATAATTGGTGCGATATTGCTTGATGAGCGCGTCAATCTGCGCGGCATCGAACTGCGGGAAAACGTCCCGAAACAGGTCGATGAGGTGCAGCCCGACGAAGCTTTTGAGGTATGCGAATTCGCGTTCGTGGGAACCGTTGGCCACGATCACTTCCTGGACCGCCCCGCAGATATCGCGCGCGGAATCGAGCAGGGTCCCGTCGATATCGAACAGGTAGACCGGAAAACGCGGGATCACGCCGGCTGCGGCCGCTCTCCTTCCGAAAGGCCGGGAATGCGCCGCCCGGCTTCCGGACGGAGCACGTGCTGGGTGTGATCCTCAGCGTCTTTGCCGCCGTCGGAACGCGGCGGAAGCGTCTCGCCCTTGATCAGCGCCAGCACTTCCGCACCGTCCAGGATCTCGCGTTCGAGCAGCATTTCGGCGATTTTCACCAGCGCGTCGGCGTGTTTCTCGATGACTTCGGCGGCGGTGTCGTACCCGCCCTGCACGAATTTCTTCACCTGCTCGTCGATGCGGATGGCGGTTTCTTCGCTGTAATCGCGATGCTGCGCGATCTCGCGGCCGAGGAAGATCTGCTCTTCCTTCTTGCCGAAGCTCAGCGGGCCGAGTTCGCTCATGCCCCACTCGCAGACCATTTTGCGGGCCATATCGGTGGCGCGCTCAATGTCGTTGCCGGCGCCGGTGGTCATGTGGTGCATGTACTTCTCTTCGGCGATGCGGCCGGCCATCAGGATAGCGAGCTGCGCCAGCAGATATTCGCGATCATAGGAATGCTTGTCGTCGATGGGCAACTGCATGGTCACGCCCAGCGCCATTCCGCGCGGGATGATGGTCACCTTGTGCAGCGGATCGGCGTTGGGAAGCACGGCGGCCACCAGCGCGTGTCCAGCCTCATGGTACGCGGTATTTTTCTTTTCGGCATCGCTCATCACCATGGACTTGCGCTCGGCGCCCATCAGGATCTTGTCCTTGGCGAGCTCGAAATCGAGCATCATCACGACCTTACGGTTCTGCCGGGCGGCATTCAAAGCGGCTTCGTTCACCAGATTGGCCAGATCGGCGCCGGCGAGACCTGGCGTCCCACGCGCCAGAACGGAAAGGTTGACGTTGTCACCCAGCGGAATTTTCTTGGTGTGGACCCGCAGAATCGCTTCGCGCCCGGCAACATCGGGGCGGCCCACTACCACGCGGCGATCGAAACGGCCCGGCCGCAGCAGCGCCGGGTCGAGCACATCGGGCCGGTTGGTGGCGGCGACGAGGATGACGCCTTCGTTCGATTCGAAGCCATCCATCTCCACCAGCAACTGGTTCAAAGTCTGTTCGCGCTCGTCGTGGCCGCCGCCCAAACCAGCGCCGCGATGCCGTCCCACAGCGTCGATTTCGTCGATGAAAATGATGCACGGAGCGTTCTTCTTGCCCTGCTCGAACAGGTCGCGAACGCGGCTCGCGCCCACGCCGACGAACATTTCCACGAAGTCCGAGCCGGAAATGGAGAAGAACGGCACACTGGCTTCGCCAGCGATGGCGCGCGCCAGCAACGTCTTGCCGGTTCCAGGAGGCCCGATCAACAGCACGCCCTTGGGGATACGCCCGCCCAGTTTCTGGAATTTCTGCGGCTCGCGCAGGAATTCGATAATTTCCTGCAGCTCTTCCTTCGCCTCTTCTACGCCGGCGACATCTTTGAAGGTGACCTTCTTCTGCTGCGTGGAGTGCAACCGCGCGCGGCTTTTTCCGAAGCTAAGCGCTTTATTTCCACCACTTTGCATCTGCCGGACCATGAAGATCCAAAACGCCGCGAGCACGATGAAGGGAGATGCCTGGAGTAGGATGGAAAGCCAGGTGCCCGAGGAGGTGTCCTTGATGGAGGTTTTCGCGCCCGATGCTTCGAGCTTGTTGTAAATGTCCGGGTAGTTCAACGGGACGATGACGTGGAAGGCTTCGCCGCTGGTGAGTTTGCCGTGGACATCGTTGGCGGCGATGGTATCCTCCGCTACGTGCTTGGCGGTCACCTCGTTCATGAAGTCGGAAAACATCATGTCCCGCTCTCTGGGTCCCTGGTTCTGCCTCACCACCCAGATGAGCATGCCCGCCACGGCAATCAAGACTACCCACAGCATTAAATGTTTGATATTTGAATTCACGAAACCTCCAGGGCCCTACTTCATTTAGACGCCGGACGAACAATCACCGATTCCGAATTCCGCCGGCGCCTCCGCCTCCCGAATCCGCAGCAGCATGGTAGAAGCGGGATTCGCGGCAAAGGGCGCTGCCACGCCGAACCGTGCGGCCCACACAATCGCAGACCCATCCGTCACCACCGGCCAATGACGGCGCTCCCATCGGGGAATTCGCGCATTCTGGAAGAGAGTTTTGATCTTGTCCTCACCGGCGCTGCCCGCAGGCTGAAACCGATCACCCGGCCGCCAGTTCCGGATTTCCAGCGAACCGGACACCACGCACCAGTCTACCCAACCCGTCTCACTATTATATACGGAATTCCGGGGGCCGATAGTTTCCGGCATTTCAATCAGTTCCAGGGCGATCGCCTTGGCGGTACCAGGGACCCGCACCACCCCCGGCACCGGGGCCCGCAACTGATAGCCCTCAAAGGGTTTCCGCGCCTTGCGGGAATTGACGAAACGAAGCCAATCGAGCGACCGCTCCACCTCCACGCCGGGCGCTTGCACCCGTCCATGACCCGCCCCGGACATGACCAGTTTCATGATCGCGGCGATGTGGCCGAAATCCACAGCGCGCAGGTCGCCCTTGGCCGTTTCCAGGGCGCGGCGAACCAACCGGCGGGCTGTGGCGAGCGGCAGTTGCCGCAATACCTCCACCCGAACGAGTACGGCGCCGTCGCGTTCGCCGAGGAATTGAGCCGCGAGGCGGCCGGTTTCGGCTTCCCAATACTGCTCTTCTACCGATGCGCAATCGGCCGCGCGGCGGAGCGTCTCGACGATGGCGGGGTTCCATTCGGCGGCCAGTTGGGGCAACAACTGGTGGCGAATGCGATTGCGGGCGAATCGCAGGCTGGCGTTGGAGGAATCTTCGCGCCAGGCGATTCCGCGCTCGCGCAGGTACTCTTCGACCTCGGCACGGGTGACCTCCAGCAGCGGGCGCACCAGCCCTTCGGAGGTCACCAGCCGAATGCCGGCCAGGCCGGCGCCGCCGGAACCGCGCAGGAATCGGAAAAGCGTAGTCTCCGCCTGATCGTTCCCGGTATGGCCGGTAGCGACGCGGTCCAGGTCGCCAGCGGCGATCTGCTCGTGGAAAAAAGCGAGCCGCGCGCGGCGAGCCGCTTCCTCCAGATTGCCCGGGGTCGCCGCGACGTCCACTGCGCGCAGGATGGCTGGCACGCCCAGGCGATCAGCCAGTTCGCGCACGAATCGTTCGTCCTGGCACGATTCCTCGCCGCGCAGACCGTGATTCAGGTGCAGGACGGCCGGCCGCAGGTCCCATTCGGGCGCCAGTTCGAGCAGGACATGCAGCAGACAGACCGAATCGGCGCCCCCCGACACGGCCACGCCGACACGCTGGCCGCGACTGAACATCTGGTGGCGGCGGATGGTCTCGGCCACGGTGGAGAGAAGCATGATTCCGGCTTCATCCTATCAGACGTACGGGTGTTATACTCAGCGCCGGAGGGCATCCACCATGATTTTTGTGAGTTCCACTACGCGCGTATTCGCCGCCACGATTGCGGCGGGAATCCTGGCCTTTGCGCAACCGGCGGCGCCGCCGATGGGAGGCCGCGGCCGCGGACCGACGGTGGTGTCGCCGGAAGTGATGCCCGATGGGCGCGTGACGTTCCGGATCCTGGCTCCGAAAGCCGAGAAAGTAACGCTGAACGCCAGCGATATCACGGTTCTGTTCACGGGCGGTGGCGCTGGCGAGATCGCCGGGACGAAGATCGCCACGCAGATGCCGCCGGAGCCGTACCCGCAGGGCTGGCCGGAGTTCACCAAGAACGATTCCGGCATCTGGGAAGCGACGGTCGGACCGCTGCCGCCGGGCGCTTACCGTTATGTCTTCCAGGTGGACGGCGTGCGCACGCTCGACCCCGTAAATACCCGCACGGCAGAGTCGCTCACCAACGACTGGAGCATGTTTACCGTTTCCGGCGCTTCAGCCATGGACACGAGCGAGGTGCCGCATGGCGCGGTGGCCGAGATTACTTACTACTCCACGGTGCTCAAGACATTCCGGCGCATGCACATCTATACTCCGCCGGGATATGAAAACGCCAACGCGAAATATCCGGTCTTCTACCTGCTGCACGGCGCCGGTGACACCGACGATGCGTGGACCTCAGTGGGGCGCGCCGGATTCATTTTCGACAATCTGCTGGCCGAGAAGAAGATGAAGCCGATGGTGGTGGTGATGCCGGCGGGACATCAGCCGGGGATTCCGTTCGGAGCGCCGCCCAGCGGTCCCACACCCACGGTGAATCCCTTCACCAATGAATTCATCAGCGACATGCTGCCCTACGTGGAAAAGCACTACCGCACGATCAATGACCGCCAGCATCGCGCCATCGCCGGGCTCTCGATGGGCGGCGCGCAAACGCTCGACATCGCCTTCACGCACCTGGCGATGTTTTCGGAGATCGGCGTGTTCAGCTCGGGCGCGATGCTGGGCGGCGGGCGAGGACGCGCGCCGAATGCGGCGGCTCCGGCAACCCCTCCTCCTCCGCGTCCCGATTGGGAAGCGACTCACACGGCCGACCTGGATAACGCCAGCTTGAAGAAGGGCACGAAACTGATCTGGCTGAGCACGGGCAAAGACGACGGCCTTATCGCGTCGACCAAGGCCACGGTGGATATCCTCAAGAAGCACGGCTTCTCCCCGGTGTTCATCGAGAGTCCGGGCGCGCATAGCTGGTTCAACTGGCGCAATTACTTGATCGAGTTCACGCCGCAATTGTTCCAGTGAGCGGGGATTCCAGGGGGGCGATCAGTTTCCGGTTGGAATGATACCGGCGTTCTCCACCATCAACATCACCGTGCGTTCTTCGGCGCGAGTGCGGTGGACCACTCCTTTCGGAATCACGAAACCCTGGCGCGGGGCGAGTTCGACGGTGCGGCCTTCGAGGTCGATGAACAGTTTGCCTTCGACCACATAGAAGAATTCGTCGTCTTCATCGTGCTTGTGCCAATGGTATTCGCCCTGGACCACGCCAAGGCGCACCACCGATCCGTTCACCTGGCAGAGCGTCTGGTTGTACCACTTGTAAGCGCAGGCGTCGGACTGCGCTTTTTCGTCGATCAACTGCAGCGGCTGGAAGGCTATGTTGAGCCGCGTTTCGTAGGGATAGGTTGGAGAATCGTCCACGATACACTCCCCTCAAAACTTGTCGAGCATGCGTTTGATTTTGCGGATGGTCTTCTCGTCGCGCTTGTAAAACGTCCATTGCCTGATGCGCTTGCCGCGGATCAGCCCGGCGGAAGCCAGGAGGTTGAGGTGCTCGCTGGCGGTCGGCTGGGTCACCTTCAGCTTGCGGGCGATCAGCAGTCCGCAGACGCCATCCTTCACCCGGTCGCCATCCACCTGCGGACGAAAATGTTTGCGGGGCTGCTTCAGCCAATCGAGGATCTGCAGTCTGCGCCGGTTGGCAAGCACGCGAAGAATTTCTTCGGCTTTCATATAGACAATTAGACAATTGCCTAATTATAATCCAGAGGACGCGGGGGAGAATGAGATGGATGTCACGATTCGCAGGATTGAGCCGAAGGATGAGCGCCGCTGGCGCGAACTTTGGGATGGCTACTGGCGCTTTTACGGCCGCGAGCCTCGCGAAGCGATAACGCAGCAGACGTGGTCGCGCATTCTCGACCCCGCGACCCCGATCTTCGGCATCGTGGCGGAAGTGGAAGACGGCGAAATCGTGGGGATTGCCAATTGCGTGGTGCACGTGCACACATCGACGCTGGCGCCGATATGCTATCTTGCGGATCTGTTTGTCGATCCCGCCAGGAGAGCGGGCGGCGCCGGCAAGCGGCTGATGGACTTGGCTGGTTGCGGAGATGAAGACCCAGGGTTGGGCGCGGTTGTATTGGACTACGAAAGAGGATAATTACCCCGCTCGCGGACTCTACGACAAGTACGTGCCGCACAGCGGATTCGTCCGGTACGCGATTGAGAATTCGTGAAGTGGTAGGCTTGGTGCTACAGGAAAGCTCCCATGACCCGACCGCAAGCCCCACTCGAGGGGGGAGTTGGCACGGCCGATCCCGGCCAGGCGCTGGTGGAAAGCTACGCTGTCAACGACCGGATGAACCAGCTCGTGCTGGAACATCTCAATCCACGCGCGTGGCGCGAGCAACTGCCCGGGGCACGGACGCGTACCATCGCCGCCATGTTCTCGCACGTCCATAATATTCGCCGCAAGTGGCTGAGGCTCTCGGCCCCGCATTTAAAACTCCCCGCTCCACTCGAGCGCAGCCGCCTGACGCAAGGGCAGGCTCGGGCCGCGCTGGCCGAGAGCGCCGCGCAGTGTTGCGAGATGCTAACCGAAGCGCTGGTCGAACCCGGCGGCCGCGTCGCCAAGTTTCGGCGCGACGCATTGGCGCCGCCATGGCCCGCGGGCGCAGCAATGGTGGCGTACATGATTACGCATGAAGCGCACCATCGCGGGCAAGCCTGCATGCTGGCGCATCAACTCGGCTATCCGCTGCCCGGTCCGGCGGCGTATGGACTCTGGCATTGGGAAAGGCTATGGAAGGAATGCGGGTTCACGCACCCGCGATGACGCCGGCAGACGCCCTCCACGCTTCCCGGCCAAAATGCGTCACAATAGTAGGTTCGAATGCGATTTCTAGGACTCCTGCTCTGGACTGCCGGAGCCGCTTCGGCGGGCGAGTATGCCCTGTTGGCCAACGGGGCGCGTATGCATGTGGATCGCCACGAAATCGACGGAACCACCGTAAGGCTATATAACAGCACGGGTTACATCGAAATGCCGGCAACCACGGTGAGCGGCTTCGAGGCCGAAGAACCGCCACCCGCACCGCCTCAGCCCGAGCCTGCGCCGGTTGTGAAAGCGCCCGCTCCGATTCTTGCGGTGAATCCATCCGACCTGGCCGACGCCGCCGCCGACAAATACGGTCTGCCGCGGGCGCTGGTGCGCAGCGTGATGGCGGCTGAATCGGGATTCCAGACGGACGCGGTATCGCCGAAGGGCGCCATCGGGCTGATGCAGTTGATGCCGGAGACGGCGCAGTTTCTGGCGGTCGATCCCTACGATCCGGCGCAAAATGTCGACGCCGGCGTGCGCTATCTGCGCGATCTGCTGATCAAGTACGACGGTCTCCTGTGGCATGCGCTGGCGGCGTATAATGCCGGCCCGGGGGCGGTGGATAAATACCAACGGGTGCCTCCCTACCGGGAAACGATCAACTATGTCGCTCGAGTTGACCGCGCGATGAACGCCAGCGACAGGGCGGCGCCGGCGGATTCCGACCAACAGCGGTAAAAGCAAAGCAAAAGCACCGCTCCCTCGCTTCGCGGTCGCGGCTCGACACGCGTTGAAGACCTTAAACTCAATGCTGTTCACTTAACTGGTTGAACGGGCCTGCGGCTTTTTCCGAGATGGTGCGTGATACGACTGGAGCTTGCCAGGCTCCTGACCCCAACTCCTGACCCCGGGGGCCAGGCCATTTTACGATGACCCCGTTTTCCTGGGGTTATCGGAAAGAGGAACGCTTGGCGCCGCCTGCAACCCGAATCGCTGGAGCTGTTTCCGAGTGGCGCGTCATGCCGGGCCGGGGCTGCCACTCGGTGAGATGGCGACAAACCGTTAACATGGATTCGTTAACGTTATGGCGTCAGTCAGGACCTAAGGGCACCCCGCTGATTCGGTGGCGGGGACTCACGGGACGAAAATCGCCGGAGAACGCAAATGCAGTGGCGGTTGTAAATCGCCGCTCTTAATCGCAGCCGGCTTCGGATTGGAAGATCCGCAGCGGCGAAGTCGCTGCCATCGGCGCCTCCCAACCGTCGGGGAGGTCGCCGTTGTCCTCGCGCAAGTATTTCCAGTGCTGCGGTTTGATGGTTGCCAGCAACTCCTTCCGGCTCTTCACGGCCAACGGTCGGCCACGATAGATCTTGCCTATCTTCTCCATCAGCCGTTCCGGCAAGGTGTTGGTGAACATCAGTAACGGCCAGGTGAAAGCCGGCCCATTGGTCTTGCGCAGCTTCCACAACCAGAGCAGAAACGCGCCCATGCGCCATGCCGGAGGCCCCCACCAGCTATGCAGTGCCGCGTTGATGCTCATCTTCCAGCACTTCAGCAGGATCTGCCACTGCAGCGCAGTCATTTCGCGGCTTTCGATGACCCCTTTTTGGGTGGCCAGCCGGGTGTCGTGCAGAGGTGTGAAGATCGACGGGACGAAGAAGGCGAACAGGCCGCGGCGCTCCACTTCGTAGATCAAATCGAGCGTGGCCATCGAGTCGGCGTCGGTCTCTCCCGGATTTCCGATCATCAGGGTCAGCACCGGGAACCAGTTGTTGCGGTTGAGAATAGTGAGACCCTGAATGACCACGCTGGGCCATTCCTCGATGGGGAACGGCGCCGATTTGCCCGGCATGATCTGCTTTGCCATGCGAACCGAGCCAGTCTCCAGGCCAACCAGCGGCGAGAGGATCCGCGCCTCAGGATGGGTACTCACGCGCGGCAACTTGACGGGACTCTTGTCGAGCAGCACGGTCGATAGCTGCGTGATCAGTTTCGGGTCCACCACCGCCGGCGCCATGGTGGCGTGGCTGAGCAGGTGGTGGTTGACGCCCGGGGTGTTCACAACATCCGTGAACAGGTCGACCAGAGCTTCGCGATTAGGGAAATAGAACGGCGTGCCGGTGCGCACCTGCCCCCAGATGAACATGTCCTCGGTGGCGAGCGAGATCAGGTCATTTCCCTCGCGAACGTTGGAGCGCACGGCTTCCAAGATCTTGTCCTTTGGGAAATCGATCTGCGGGTTGAGGTCCGGTAGGCAGAACTGGCAACGCCGCCCGCATCCGGTGGTCATTTCGACCACACCGAAGGTAGTGCGCCTTGCGGGCGTCAGCAGCGCTTCGCGGGATTCCGGATGCCTCACTTCCACGAAGCGGGGCAGTGCCTCGCCGCGGATCGCCTGTTGAAACAATTCGAGCACTTGAGCCGATTCACTGCGGCCGTCCACCACGCAATCAACTCCGAGTTCCTGGTAGCTATCGGTCTGGGAGACTTGCCAGCCGCCTGAGCCCCCGACCATCACCTGGAAGGAAGGGCGGTACGGGCTCTGTCGTAGCGCACGGAACAACTCTTTCGCGTAATGCGCATTAATTGTCTCCCGTGAGGAACCAAAGACCGAAGCGTAGACGCCGGCCGCGAATGTCACTCCCAGGGGGTTGTGTGTGGAGACCCCTACCACGCGCGTCCGCGGGCCGATGAACCGGGAGATGTCATCGGGGTAACAGCAGGCCACGTCTTCAGCCGGGAATTCCCGCAGTAGGGATGCCTCCACCAGTCTGACACCCGCAGGCATGTACCGGGCCGACCCGTCCGGGTCGCGCTCTACTTCGCGCCACTTGGGATACTTCTGATCGATGACGGCTTCCATGCGCATCGGCATGGATGCCAGCGCCATCTGGATGAAGTACCCGGCGTGATCGATCGTTTCGGTAAGCGGAGCCGTCAAAACGATCAACCTGCCGCCATCGGCGGGACCAGTGACATCCACCGCACCCTTGCTATCTTGAGCGGGTCTCATCATACGGGGTCTCGTGCCGGATTTCGAATGGCTACTTCAGCTTATGAACCAGTGTATAGCACCTGCTGCGACGGTGACAGTTGGTGCGGCAGCGGACCGGGCGATGCGCCCGTGAGTCAGGATTCGCGACGGCTTGTGCTGCGGTGCGCCCGGCTCAGGGTCCGTCGCATTGGGGCGATGCTCCTGGGCCGCCCGTTACGAGATTAAACGTGGGTAGTCGCCTGCCGTTTACTGACGCAATCGGCTTCCGGTCATCGGCCCGGGATGGCAGGCGGTAGTCAAGTTGACGCAAAACGTTAGCATTCTATCGGAAGTGACGCGGCACACTTAGCCTGAGGGACGACGCGGCAGTAGATTGCCGCGCCACTTTCGATAGAGCCGTTTGAAGTGAGCCGCTCGCGTTTGCGGCGGACGCGGCACCGAAGGATATGTGCTTCGAATGGGGTTTTGGCCGTAGCGGAGGTACGGGACTGGGCCCGAGGTCCGTTTTGCCAGTGGCGAGAAAGCCTTTGTAGCAGATTGGCGCGAAACTGAGAAGGTCTGCATGACTGAAAACGCTATCGCCAAGGAAATCGTGGACGCGGCCTTCCGCATTCACAGGCTTATCGTAAAGTGCCAACCTGGGACTCTCAACCCAGGACGCCCACGCCATCGGGCAGCTCTGCGGCTGCGTTTTTCGCCGATATCGGTAGCGACTGCTCATCGGGAGATCCGCCACCCGGCTCCTTTTCGACACTTCCCCGAAGGCCGTTTCAGGTCCGCGACGATGGATTGCTAGTGACAAGGGTTGCAATCGCCAGGAATCCCTCTGCGGCTCACTACAACTGAGGGAACCTCACAGACTTGGCGACTTTACTGTCTAAGTGGGTTACTTCCGGTTATCTTGCCAATCGAGCGCAATCCCCTTGCCCAAGTTCTCAGGTTGCACGGCCACGCCAGAGGGGACAAAGCAGGCGTTAGAGCTTAGTTCTGGCGTTCACTTCTTCTGCCCCGCCAGCCAGTTCGACACAACCGTGAACGGTGTTTGCGTTTGCTCGATTTGCACGGCGAACAGGAATCGTTTGCCGTCTGCGGTCACATTCCACTCCGGAAGAACGGAGGATACCTGGAAGAGAGGCTTCGGTGTTCCCGGTTGGAACAGGCCGCCCCCAGCGGCTGCCACCGCCATCACTTTCCCATCGGTAGAGATGTAATATAACTCCTTCCCATCGCCGCGCCATCGCGGGCTGCTGCCGCCGTCCCTCGAGACGATGAAATCCTCCTTGGCCACAGGAAATGCCCGGACGTAGACCTCGTTGCGTCCGGATGCATCGGAGGTGTAGGCAATCCAGCGGGAGTCCGGGGAAAACTGAGCCTGGGACTCGCTGTACTGTGTTCCCAACAGGCGGGTTCGCTGATGGCCCGCCTCCATGGATAACACCCAAATATCATTCTTGTTTTTCGGATCCGCGACGGTGTACAAGAGGAACCGTCCGTCATGCGACCAGCTCGTGGGAAACATTGTCTCACCGGACCGCAAGAGGAGATCGTCGTCTTCGGCGCCGCCGGCCAGCTTCTGATATAGGTTCAAGGTGCTGTTCGTGCCGCCTTCGCGACTTGAGACAAAGACTACACGGCTTCCGTCAGGCGACCAGACCGGGTAGTCGTTACGCCCCACAGCGGAGGTGAACCTCTTGCTCGTGCCTCGTACCAGATCCACTAGCCACAGATTCCAAGGGACGGTGCCTTGGAAGAGATCGTTTCGGGAGAGCACG
>Ga0181538_10000192_pt1 | contig 69944 bp, 66 predicted proteins | sample PEATcosm2014_Bin_40_FD_119773 | JGI IMG/M metagenome (GOLD analysis project Ga0181538, IMG submission 119773) | Peatland microbial communities from MTU Mesocosm Facility, Houghton, MI, USA - PEATcosm2014_Bin23_30_metaG | ecosystem: Environmental > Terrestrial > Soil > Wetlands > Peat | place... | reverse complement strand
CAACCCCATCGAACATCTCTGGGCCGCATTCAAGACCCGCCTGCGTAAAGAGCTTTCCAACGCAATCAACCCCTTCCTTTTTATCGCCAATATGTGCCAATGTTATTGTTAATTGCTATAGATTATTGGTTTGGTTATTATCAGGAATCGCTTTCACCTGTAATTTGGAGCGCGGTTTTAGAGCTGGTAGAGTTTTTAATTTTCCCTCCTGTTCTCTTGATCACTTGGATTATCTCCATGATCTTGAGAAAGCATCGTCTATGGACAACGGCGATGTTGATTGGACTTTTAGCTTTAATAGGGTTTCAATTCACAATACTACCTCCTTCTCATCACCTGATTGTATACAGTATGCGAGACCGAGTGATGCGAGATTACAGTCTGGACGATTTACGACATTTTGCACGTGAGGTTGACCAATTACCCCGTCTTCCGGGTAATGAAGCGGGGCCTACAAAATCATTTAGAGGAAGGGAGTTGGACAAAAGTGGATTAAAAGAAAAGTATCCTTTTCTTTATTGGGGGGGGGAGTCGGCTATATTAGCGAAAGGGATGGTATGGTTAATGCGCGGTGGGGTAGCGCTCTTTCAGGCCACTGGGGTTTCAGCGTGGCGGTCAATGGAGGAAGAGCTAATCCATCATCACAGGACACTAAAATTCTTCGCGTGAGCGACGACATTTTCTTCATTGCTGAATAAAACCAATGGCTGAATCGGGATCCTATTGGAGAAAATGGTGGATTAAATCTTTATGATTATGCTTTTAACAACCCAGTTAGACGAGGTGAAGGGTCCTCACTATTGACACAAAGTGAAAGGGGCAGTCCTAAAAAATTGACTTTTTGAGTCCGACGGCGGACTGGTCTTGCCCCGATTTGATGGACTGCCGGCTTACGCCGCCGTGAACGCCGGCAGCGACAGGCTGAACCGCGAGCCTTTGCCGGGGTCGCTCTGCACGTGAATCAGGCCGTGATGTTCCAGCGCGATGCGCTGGCTGATGGCCAGTCCCAGACCCGTCCCGTTCTTTTTGGTCGTGAAAAACGGCTCGAACAAATGCTCCAGATTTTCCGGCGCGATGCCCACGCCGGTGTCCTGAATGTTGATCCGCAATTGCCGCGCATTGCGTTCGTCCTGCACTGTTTCCGTTTTGACGGTCAACACCCCGTTCGTGCCCATCGCCTCCAACGCGTTGAGCAGAAGATTCATGAACACCTGCTGCAATTGCGCGTCGTCGCCGCGCACGGTGTCCGGCTCGGCCTGGTAATGGCGCTGCAGGGAAACCAATTTTCCGTTGACTTGATGCTGCACCAGGCGCAGCGAATGATCGAGCACGTCGTGGATGCGCACGGTCGTGAACGCCGCGCGGTTCGGCGCGGCAAACCGCAGCATCTGCGTCACAATCGCGTTGATGCGTTCCAGCTCGCGCCCGACGACCCCGGTGAGTTCCGTGTCCTGGCCTTTCTGCGCCAGCAGGTCAACGAACGTCTTGATGGCGACCATGCCGTTTTTGATCTCGTGCGCCATGCTCGCCGAAAGCGTGCCAAGGCCGGCCAGCCGGTCCAGCCGCCGGAGGTTCTGCTCAAAAACCGGCGTGGAAGTCAGGCTGTTCAAAACGACGACAATTTCCACCACCTCGCGTGTTTTCACGGGCAAAATGCTCGCGCGCAAAGCCGTGGCATGGCCCAGGGGAATTTCGCGGTTCAAAATCGCCTGGCCGCTCCGGGCGGTTTCCTGAATCAGCCGGGCCAGCGGCGCGGGCAGCGAACTCAAGGGCGCGTCCAGCAGCTTCGCCGCGTCCCGGCGCAGATGTGCGGCGGCTTCGGCGGTGCAAGCGACGATGCGTTTGCGCGCGCCCACCACGATCACGCCGCAGGCGAAACATTCCTGAAGCAGACTCAGGGGGTTGCCGCCCGAAAGTCCACCACACCCCTTGCTGCCCAGTTTGTCCGATGACATTGAATTGATCGGCTGTTCGGTTGCTAAAATCTTACCGCCGCCACTGATTGGAAACGTTTCCAACGCACCCCGGCAAATCGTAAGCCGGCTTTTGGTGTCGTGTCAGCAAAAATCACGCAATCGGACCGGGCCGGGCGCAACGTGGCGGCGTGTTGCCGAAAAGAACGGACTCTGAAACGGAGCGCGGCTGTCCCAGCCGCAGCATGTTCGACAAACCCAAAAACCATGAAATTTCGTGCGCTCGTTTGGCAATCCTGGCTGCTGCGGGTGGGACACCCGCGCTCCGGATGCATCCCCGACCGGGCCTTGTTTTGCGTCTGGCGTTTGAACGGCGGACGGTTATGCTATTTTCGCCGATGAAAAAAACTTTCGACAGCATTGAATCCGTCGTCGCGGACATTCGCCGCGGGAAAATGGTCATCGTGGTGGACGACGCCGACCGCGAGAACGAAGGCGATTTGATCATGGCGGCGCAATCCGTGACGCCAGCGGCGGTCAATTTCATGGCGAAATTCGGGCGCGGGCTGATTTGCGTGCCGGCGGCCGCCGAACGGCTGCACCAGCTGGGCATTGACCGCATGGTGCAGCAAAACCGCGAGAGCTTTCGCACGGATTTTCACGTGAGCGTGGACGCCGCGCGCGGCATCACCACCGGCATCAGCGCGGCGGACCGGGCGCGCACCATCAAAATTCTGGCCGAACCCAGATCGGCGCCGGACGACCTCGTGCAGCCGGGCCATGTGTTTCCGTTGCGCGCGCGTCCGGGCGGCGTGCTCCAGCGCGCCGGCCACACCGAGGCGGCGGTGGACCTGGCCACGCTCGCCGGCTGCCGGCCCGTCGGCATCCTTTGTGAAATCATGAACGACGACGGCACGATGGCGCGCCTGCCGCAGTTGCTGAAGTTCGCCAAAAAACATCACCTGAAAATCTGCACCATCGCCGACCTGATCGAACACCGGCGCACGCGGGAGAAATTGGTCGAACTCATCGAAACCGTCAAATTGCCGACCGACTACGGCGATTTCGACCTGCATTTGTACCGCTCCAAGCTGGACGACCAGCATCACCTCGCGCTGGTGCACGGCGACGTGGCCGGACGGGGCAAGGTGCTCGTGCGCGTCCACAGCGAATGCCTGACCGGCGACGTGTTCGGCTCGCGCCGGTGCGATTGCGGCTCGCAACTGCACCAGGCCATGCGGCAGGTGGCCGCGGCCGGGCGCGGCGTGATTGTTTATATGCGGCAGGAAGGCCGCGGCATCGGCCTCGCGCCGAAAATCAAGGCCTACAAATTGCAGGAGCAGGGCTACGACACCGTCGAGGCGAACGAGAAACTCGGCTACGAAATGGATCTGCGCGAATACGGGCTCGGCGCGCAAATTCTCGTTGACCTCGGCCTCAAAACCATCCGATTGCTGACGAACAATCCAAAAAAAATCGTCGGGCTGAAGGGCTACGGGCTGAAGATTGTCGAGCAGTTGCCGATTCGCGTGAAACCCAATCCGCACAATGAACGGTATCTGAAGGCCAAGCGCGAGAAGATGGGGCACCTTCTGTAATTTACGATTTACGATTGATGATTTACGCGGAGGGGCGTTTCTGCCGCCGCGCCCGCGCCCGGATCAGGGAAACGCGAACCTCATTTTATTTTTCACTTTGGCATTGCTGCGACCGGCGCTCCGTTGCTATAACAAAAATAAATAATGTGGATTGATTTTTCTGGGACAGGTTGACTAGTTTGGCAAACAACAAGAGAAAGCAAAACTTTTATGCGCTCAACACTCATCAACAAACGACTGGTTGTTCTGGCTGTCGCCCTGGCGCTGGCCGGCATGTGCCTCAGCGCGGTTCTGGCGCACGCCGAACCCGAAAAGAAAACGGACGTGAAGCCGGCGCCGAAGAAACTCACCGGGGCCGAGCTGTACACCATCAACTGCGCCCGCTGCCACCCGGAGCGCTACGCCACCGAATTCACGGCGGCTCAATGGAAGACCATCATGATCCACATGCGGGTGCGGGCCAATCTTCCCGCAGCGCAGTCAAAGGCGATCTTGAAGTATCTCCAGGAAGACGCTGGAAACTGAATCCACCCAAAAAAATTTATCATGAAAATATCTTCCTTAATTTTCAGCGCGGCGGCGGTGGGTTGCGCGTTGGGCATGGCCCTGACTCCGCGCGCGGCGGCGATGATCAGCGATGAGGATTTCAATGCGTTGAGAAGCATGGTCACCAACCAGGACCAGCGGATTGGCCAGCAGGACCAGCGGATCGGTCAGCTTGAAAAGCTGCACGAGCAGGACCAGCAGACACACGTGCAGGATCAGCAGACCATTCAACAGTTGCAGCAGCGGTTGGGCGAAACGCAAACGCTGGCCACCAATGCGGTGCAGAAAGCCGAGGCGGTGGCCAAGGTTCAGTCGGTTTATCCGGTTGAGAGCGGTGCCAGAAGCGCCTTGCACAACTTCTCAATGGTGGGCGATGCCGAGGTTCAATTCGGACAGGCCAAAGGACAGAACAGCGGCTTCGTGCTGGCCGATTTTGCGCCGATCTTTTTGTACCGGGCGAACGACAATATTTTGTTTGAGGCGGGTTTCGATATCATGCTGCAAAACGGCTCGGCCAGCGGGACGAATGCGGTAACTAATTTGCCTTATACCCATGACAACGGCAGCAGCACCACGGTCAGCCTCAGCTTTGCCCAGTTGGATTACCTGCTCAACGATTATGTGACGGTTGTGGCCGGGTACATGCTTTTGCCGCTGGGCACCTATTCCGAGCGCGGGGCGGGCTGGCTCAACAAGATACCGGACGACCCGTTGCCGGTTGATTTCCTGCCGGGTGCCGGTGCGGGCGTCCAGTTGCGGGGTGTGGTGCCGGTCGGGCAGGCGGGACAGATGCTCACTTATTCTCTTTACGGCGTCAACGGACCCAGTTCCGTGGACGGCAGCGCCAACGCCACCACGCTGGATGGCAATGGGAATTCCATTCCCAATCTTGATCTCGGCGGCAACGTCGGGCTGCTGAACAGCGGCAACAACGCCAACCTCAACAACAAACCCAGCGGCGGCGGGCGCATCGGATGGTTTTACCCGTGGCAGGCCCATTACGATGTTGAACTGGGCGTTTCAGGCCAGTCGGGCACCTGGGCGGGGAATTATCTGTGGTCGGCGCTCGTGGTGGATGCCGCCGTTCACATTAGTCCCTACGTTGAAGTGAAGGGCGAGTATATCAATACCTGGCAACAAACCGCGAACGCCGGAAACATCCAACCGGCGGGTTGGTGGGTTCAGGGGAGTTATAAACTGGCGGGCCTGGATCTGGATGCGCCCGTCGTGAACGACCTCGAACTGGTCGGGCGCTATGACACGGCCAACGACGCAATGGGATCAACCACCGATCGCTATACCGCCGGTCTGGTTTATTACCTCACGAACACGCTGCTGCTGGAAGGTGATTACGAATGGCTGATCAACCATGGTCTCAATGCCAATGGGTTGCCCTCCAGCCAGTTTATAGTTCAGCTTTCCTATGGATTCTAACCGGAGTAAATTGTCACTTATGCGAATGAACCAAAAATTGGATATGATCCTCCTGGGCGTGGCCGCGCTTGCCCTGTTTGGGGCGGGCCTGACCCGCGCCGAAGATCAACTCGACGCGGAAACCCAGGCGCGAATCGATCGGTTTGAAAAAGGCCTGGCCACCATTGATGTCTCCAAATATCCACAGGGCATTCAGGACAACTACGAAACCTTCAGCCAGAAATGCACGCAATGCCACAAGTTGAGCCGCCCCGTCAATTGCGACTACGTGCTGCCCGACGAATGGTCGCGCTACGTCAAGCGGATGATGCACAAGCCCGGTTCCGGCATTGACAGCTCGGACGGCAAGAAAATCTACGAGTTCCTGGTGTATGACTCCAGCGTCCGCAAAAAGGCCATGCTCGATGACAAGCTCGCCAAGCTGACTCCTGATGAAAAGACGGCTGCCGAGGCCAAGATCAAGGAAGTCCACGACAAGTACGACAACAAATAATTCGTCTCGAAACGTGAACCCGTTATAATCCCGGGGGTGACGTTGCCGATGAGTGACGAATTGAAATCCAACATTTCCCAACAACCCGACGCCGAACCGACGGCATCGCGTTCGACCGTGCCCATTTGGATCATCGTGCTGACGCTCCTGCTGTTGTTTCTCGGCGCGGTGTATTTCGACCATCACAGCGGCTGGTTCGACAAGCAGGTCTATGCGCCATACACCTCCGCCGATCAACTGGCCTTGTATCAGCCCAAATCCGGCGCCGCTGCAGCGCAGGCTCGTGGCCGGATGGTTTATGAAACCGCCTGCGGTGTCTGCCACGGCAGCGACGGCTTCGGCAAGCCTGGCCAGGCGCCACCTTTGGCCGGCTCCGAATGGGCCGCCAAAGACGTCGCGTCGCTCGCGCGCATCCCGCTGGCCGGGCTGAACGGCCCGATTCAGGTCGCCGGCAAAGATTGGAATCTTTCCATGGCGCCCATGGGCGCGGGAATGTCCGATGCCGATCTTGCCGCCGTGCTGACCTGTATTCGTGAGTCGTGGGGGAACAAATATGGCGCCGTTTCCGCCGACGAGGTGAAGGCCGTGCGTGCGGCCATCAATGGCAATGCCCCCTCGGCGGCGGATCTGGCCAAAATGACGCCGTTGGAGCGCGGCCACGCCGTTTATCAAAAATACGGTTGCTTCCAATGTCACGGCCCGGATGCCAAAGGCGGCGTGCCCAATCCCAACGCCAAAACGGCGGAACAAATTCCCGGCCTCATTTATGTGGCCGACGGCTACACCAAAGATGAACTGATCAATTTCATCAAAAGAGGCGAACGCGACATTCCCCGGATGAACCCCACTGGCCCGGAGCCACCGCACTTCATGCCCAAATGGGGGCCTATCATCACGGATGCCGAGCTGGACGACCTGGCCGCCTATCTCCTGAGCTTGAAACCCAAGGAAGAAAACCCGGGCTTTTAGCGGATGGACATCGGGGTTTGACGGGCTGCATCACCCAACTGTGCGGGGCTGGTGAGGGTTTCAAATTATTCATGTTCATCCGCATGCCATTGTGGTTTAATTCCCCGCGATGCTTCGCAAGATTCAACCACATAAGGTCCGGGCACCCGGCGGCAGCTTTGCCATTGTCGCATCGCGCTACAACGCGCGTTACGTGGACGCGATGCTGCGGGCCGCCAAGGCGGAATTGTGGCGCGCCGAGGCTGCGAGCATCGAGGTCGTCCGCGTTCCGGGTGCGTATGAAATTCCCGTCGCGGTCAAACACCTTGCGCGAACAGCCCATCCTCTAGCCTCCGACACTTCCGCTTACGCGGCGCGCCCGGGTGGCGCTTCACCGCAACGGCGGCAGCTTTCGGCGATTATCTGTCTGGGCGTGATTTTGCGCGGCGAAACGGTCCATGCGGCGCACATCGGCGAAGCCGTCAGCCGCGCGCTGATGCAAATCCAGTTGGAGCACGAAATCCCCGTCATTCACGAAGTGCTGCTTCTGGAAAACGAGGGCCAGGCGCGCGCGCGCTGTTTGAATCCCAGCCACAATCGCGGCACGGCGGCGGCGCAAACGGCAATGGCAATGGCGCACGTGATGGAAAAATTGCGCGGCTGAAAAAGCCGCGCGTCGGCCGGTCTCCCATCCGAAGGCTGAACGATGCCATATTTACCGATCTTGATGATGGTGGCCTGCGCGATTTTCTTTCATCGCGCCGCTGAGTTCGAGAATGAATCCAGTCTGGTGTGGACTGGTTTGTCAGTGGTGATTTCCGCGGTAACTTTGTTCGCATTTCATTGGGGCTGGCTGGGATGCCTCCTCGGCCAGGCCGGACTTTTCCTCGGCATCGCAATTATTCGGACGCTGCGCAGCAAACCCTGAAAAGTTTTACAAATGACTTGCCATGGCTGTTCCTAGACATTATAATTCTTTATGTAAGCTTTTATTATGAGATTAAATCATGGTGTCACAAGGGTTGTTTTTCTTCTGGCTGTCGGGCTTTTCAGCGCCGGGCAAATCGCCTCGGCGGCGGACATCACCGGCGTCATCACGCTCACCGGCACGCCGCCAGCGGAAAAGGAAATCACGCCGCTCATGGAAAACCCGGATTGCGCCAAAATGCACACCGCCACGCCCACGACGCATTTTTATGTGGTCGGTTCAAACCATGAACTGGCCGACGTGGTCGTTTCGTTGAAGGGCGTCACCGGCAAATCCACTGGCGCCAGCCAACCGCCCGCCGTGCTCGACCAGAAAGGCTGCCTTTATACGCCGCAGATCCTGGCGATCCAGACGGGTCAGAAGCTCATCGTCAAAAATTCCGATCCCTGTATTCATAATGTCCACGCGACGCCGATAGTGCCGGGCAATCCCGAATCCAACCAGGTGCAGAGGCCCGGCGGCGCGGATCTGGACTTTGTGTACACGCAGCCGGAGATGTTCCTGCGTTTCAAGTGCGATGTGCATCCGTGGATGTTCGCGTGGGTGAGCGTGTTTGACAGTCCTTACTTTTGCGTCAGCGGTCTGGACGGCAAGTTTGTCATCAAAAACGTGCCGCCCGGCAAATACACCGTGGAAGCCGCGCATCGCAAGCTCGGCACCCAGACGCAGGACGTGGAAGTGAAGGACGGCAATGTGAACGTGAATTTTACCTTCGCCGTCAAATGAGCCTTTTTCAAAACCCCGTAGCGGGGCTCGGCAGAGCGCCGCAATTGGCTTCTCTTGGGCAAAGAATGCGGCGCTCTGCCGAGACGCCGCTACGCCGGAAAAGAATTGAAAGAAACGGAAAAATTTTGCAATCCGGGCGCGGTTCCGGCACAACGTGTCTCAGGAGATCAAATAGCTATGAACGCAAACGCTGTATCCAAATCGAATCCCTGGTTGTACTGGTTTGCCGTGCTGACGGTGCTGGCGACGCTGGCGTTGATTGGCATCGGCGGCCTGGTGACCAGCCACGAAGCCGGCATGTCCGTGCCCGACTGGCCGACGACCTACGGCTACAACATGTTTCTGTTCCCGATCAATAAATGGCTGGGCGGCATTTTTTACGAGCACTCCCACCGGCTGCTCGCCTCGCTCGTCGGCCTGATGACGACGGTTCTCGCTGTCTGGCTCTGGCTCAAGGATTCGCGGACGTGGATGGCCTGGCTTGGCGTAGCCGCGTTTCTGCTCGTTGTGGCGCAGGGCGTGCTCGGCGGGTTGCGCGTGACGATGCACATGGATTCGCTGGGCATTTATCACGCAACGATTGCGCAACTGTTTTTCGTGCTGACCTGCGCCATTGCCCTGTTTACCAGCCGGTGGTGGATGGAATTGGAGCGCCGGCCTCCGGCACGGCACGAAGAAAATTCGGCGGACAAACAGGCCGTGCCGGAGGCCGGCGCTCCGCTGCGCAAACTCGTCCTGTTCACCACCATTTTAATTTTCGTCCAGTTGATCATCGCCGCGGCCATGCGGCATCAGCATGCCGGGCTGGCGATTTCCGATTTCCCCCTCGCCCACGGCAGTCTCTGGCCGGAAACGAGTGCTGAAGCGGTCGCGCGCTACAACGCCCAGCGCGTTTCCATCAACGCCGAAAATCCCATCACCGCGTTCCAGATCGAATTGCAAATGGCGCATCGCGTCGTGGCGCTGGCCATTTTGATTTTGACGGGCATTTGCGCGTGGCTGGCCCAGCGTTGGAGTTCACGCTCTCGCCTCGGCGAAGCCTGGGTCAGCGTGCCAGACGGAGGGGACAACCTGACCGTTGAACTCCAACCGCGCGCATTGGTGCATCTTTCAAGATTATGGCTTGGATTGATTCTTTCGCAGGTCGGGCTGGGCGCGGCGACGATTTGGACGAACAAGGCCGCCGATGTGGCGACGGCCCACGTGCTGGTCGGGGCATTGGCGCTGGCGGTGGGCGCTCTCTGGTGTGCGATTGCTTTTCGTGAATCTATAGTGGCGGTCTGTGACCGCCGCACTGAACAGCGACGCTCACAGAGCGCCGCTACAATTGGCGCGCAACCGGCCATGACCGGAAACAAATGAGAGCTTCAGCGGAAATTTTAAGCGCAACTCCGGCACGTTCGGTCGGGGCGATCCTGGCCGACTTGGTCAAGGCGCGGTTGACCACGCTCGTGCTGCTAACTACGTTCGTCGGATTTTACATGGGCGAACGCGGCCCGATGGATTTCGCGTTGATGTTTCACGCGCTGGCGGGCACCGCCCTGGTCGCGGCGGGCGCGGCGGCGTTGAATCAACTGCTCGAACGCGAATACGACGCCAAAATGCGCCGCACGCAAAACCGTCCGCTGCCGGCCGGCCAGCTGGAACCGGCGACGGTGATGCTTTTCGGCGGCGTGTGCGCGACGGCGGGTTTGCTTTACCTCGCGCTGGCGGTGAACCTGCTCACAAGCATCATCGGCGCGGTCACGCTCGTCAGCTACCTGTTCATTTACACTCCGCTCAAGCGCGTGACGTGGCTGAACACGGCCTTTGGCGCGGTGCCGGGGGCGTTGCCGCCGTTGATGGGCTGGACGGCCGCGCGCGGCGAATTGAGCGGCGAAGGCTGGGCATTGTTTGCCATCCTGGCGCTCTGGCAAATGCCGCACTTCATGTCCATCGCCTGGATTTACCGGGCTGACTACGCAAAGGCCGGTTTCAAAATGCTGCCGGTGGTTGACCCGGACGGCTGCCGCACCGGGGAACAGGCCGTGAGTCATGCACTGGTGCTGCTGTTCGTGAGCCTGTGCCCGTTCGTTTTCAAAATGGCCGGAGAATTTTATCTCGCCGGCGCGCTGGTTTTGGGCGCGGGTTATTTGTGGTTCGCCATCCAGTTTTTGCGGCAGCTCCGTTTCGCGCAGGCGGAATTGACCCTGGTGCGCGCGCGGCAATTATTTCTAGCGTCCATCGTTTATCTGCCGCTGTTGCTGGCGGTGATGGTTTGGGACAAGGTGAGGTAAAAAATGACTAATTCCTAAATCCGAATGACGAAAGAATTCCCAATGACTCAATTCCGAAACCGGCCGGTACCCGTTCGGCATTTTCGGTCATTTGGGCTTGGTCATTCTTTAGTCATTAGGGCTTCGTCATTCGTCATTTTCCAGAAGTGAATACATATTTGAACAAATTCCCTCCGCATCGTGATGATGATCGTGCTCACGAGCACAGTCATCAGAATCCCGGCTTCTGGCGCACCTATATTTTTTCGACCGACCACAAGGTCATCGGCGTCCAATACGGTCTGGGGTCGCTGGGTTTCATGCTGTTTGGATTTTTCCTGATGCTGCTGATGCGCTGGCAGATGGCGCATCCGGGCGAGCCGGTCCCGGCGGTCGGCTGGCTGCTCGAAAAAACCCTCGGCCAGGTCGCCGCCGGGGGCGCGCTGTCCGCCGACCTTTACAATTCCTTCGGCGCGATGCACGGAACCATCATGGTGTTTTTGGGAGTCGTGCCGCTGGCGTTCGCGGCGTTCGGCAATTACGTCGTGCCGCTGATGATTGGCGCGCCGGACATGGCGTTTCCCCGTGTGAACATGGCGAGCTACCAGTGCTACGTGCTCGGCGGCATCGTGATGCTGGTGAGTTTTTTCATTCCCGGCGGCGCGGCGCAGGCGGGCTGGACCTCCTATTCGCCGCTGGCCACGTCCATTCCCACGGACGGGCAGACGTTCTGGATCATCGGCATGGCGCTCATCATCACGTCGTCGCTGCTCAGCGCGGTGAATTTCATCGCCACCATCATCCAATTGCGCGCGCCGGGCATGACGTGGATGCGGCTGCCGTTTTTTGTCTGGGCGCAATTCGTGACGGGATTCCTGCTGCTGCTGGCGTTTCCGCCGCTGGAGGCCGCGGCCATCATGCAATTGATGGACAAGGTGGCGCACACGAGCTTCTTTCTGCCGACGGGACTGGCAATTGGCGGGCAACTGGCCAACGTCAGCGGCGGCGGCAGCCCGCTGCTCTGGCAGCATCTGTTCTGGTTCCTCGGCCACCCGGAAGTGTATGTGCTGATTCTGCCGGCCATGGGCATCGTCTGCGAAATCATTGCCAACAACACGCGCAAACCCATCTGGGGCTACAAATCCCTGGTCTATTCGGCGCTGGTGGTCGGATTCCTGTCGTTCCTGGTCTGGGCGCACCACATGTATCTCACCGGCATGGGCCAGAAAATCGCCACGTTCTTCCAGGCGACAACGATGATCATTTCCATTCCGTCGGTGATCATTCTGACGTGCCTGTTGATTTCGTTGTGGGGCGGTTCCATCCGGTTCAACACGCCGATGCTGTTCGCGCTGGGCTTTCTGCCGATGTTCGGTATGGGCGGCCTGACCGGCCTGCCGTTGGGATTGGCGCCGAGCGACATCCATCTGCACGACACATATTACGTCATCGCGCATTTTCACTACGTTGTCGCGCCGGGAACGATTTTCGCGCTGTTCGCGGGGATATATTATTGGTTCCCAAAAATGACCGGGCGGAAAATGAATGAATTCTGGGGCCGGGTGCATTTCTGGTGTTCGTTCGTTTTCATGAACATCGTTTTCCTGCCGATGTTTGCGCAGGGCATGAAAGGTATGCTGCGGCGCATGGCCGACGGCGGCGCGAACTATTCCGCCGCGCGCGTGCCCGGAGCGATTGACACCCTGCCCAACTCCATCATGGAGCTGCACACGTGGATCCTCTGGGCCGCGATGGCGCTGGGGCTGGCGCAAATTCCGTTCATCATCAATTTATTTTGGAGCATCAAGCATGGTGAGTCGGTGAAGAGCGACAATCCGTGGCAGTCCACGACACTCGAATGGCAGACGCCCACCCCGCCACCGCACGGGAATTTTGCCGTGGCGCCGCGGATTTACCGCGGCCCCTACGAATACAGCGTGCCCGGCCACGCCACCGATTTTTTCCCGCAGAACGAACCGGAATCTTCAAAAATTTCAGCGGGACCGACGAGCATGGAAAAATGACTAAATCCTAAACCCGAATGACGAAAGAAGTCCCAATGCCAAATGTCAAAGCCATTGCTCGCCCAATGACTATCAATTCGTTATTTGGGCTTCGTCATTCCTTGGTCATTATGGTTTTGTCATTAGTCATTTTTTAGTATGGACATTCCCTACACCGTTCAGCCGCGACCTGACACCGGCGTTTACAACGCCAAGATGGGAATCTGGCTGTTCCTCGCGTCGGAAGTGATGCTGTTCGGCGGGTTGTTTTCCGCCTACGTGCTGCTGCGCGTCGGCGCCGACGCCTGGCCGCACGGCTGGCTGAACATCCCCCTGGGCACCGCCAACACGTTCGTGCTCATAACCTCCAGCATTACCACCGTGTTGGCGTGGGTGGCCCTCAAGAACAACCAGTTCAGCCGCTTCAAATTGTTTCACGCCATCACGCTGGCGTGCGCGCTGTGTTTCCTCGGCATCAAATCCTTCGAGTATCGCGACAAGTTCATGCACTACGAAATCACGCTGGCCAGCGGCAAATTCGCCGACGGCCATCTGATTGGGAAATCCAAGGACTTTGACCTCGCCAAAAAGACCGGCAGTGTGACCCTTCACGGCTACGAGGTGGACCAGGAGGCGGACCTGATGGATTTGCACCGGCCCGAAGCCCGGCACATCCAGCGCGAGGAAATCACCATCCCCGCCGCAGAAATCAAGAAGATGGGAAACTACGGCCCGTGGCACAACACCTACACGGCGATTTATTTCACGCTGTCCGGTCTGCACGCGCTCCACGTCATCGGCGGCGCGCTCGTCATCGGTTTTCTCTGGGGACCGGGCAGCCGGATGTGGAAGACCGACCCGGAACGCTTCACCAACCGGGTCGAGGTTTCCGGCCTGTTCTGGCATTTTGTGGATTTGGTGTGGATTTTCCTGTTCCCCGTGCTATATTTGCTTTAGTAATGAATAACAGTATGACAATGAATGGTGGCCATTCTCCTGAATCGGCGCATTCCGTGCGCGGATATTTGTTTGTCTATTTTGCGCTGCTGGCGGGCACGGGCCTGACCGTCTGGGCGTCGTTCATTCCCTTCAGCAGCATTGGAATCAACATTGCGGTGGCGCTGCTGATTGCCGGCGTTAAGGCGTTTCTGGTGGCCGGTTATTTCATGCACCTGATTTCCGAGCGCAAAATGATCTACAACGTGATGGGCTTCACGGCGTTCTTTTTTCTCAGCCTGATGTTTTTGACCCTTTACGCGATGCACGATTTTCCACCGACCACCGTCACACATTGATTATGTCGCTCAAGGCCTTCCATCTGGTTTTCATCACCGCCGCGATTCTGCTGGCGTTCGGATTCGGTGTCTGGCTGGCCAAAAACTTTTTTTCCACCGGCGGTGCCGGGAACCTGGTTTCCGCTCTACTCTCGTTCGGCGCGGGCATTGGATTGATTGTCTATGAGTGCTATTTCCTGAAGAAAACGAAGGACGTGGGATATTTATGAGACAAGGCAAAATTAAAACGGGAATAAGCTTTTTTAGTAGGATGAGTGTTTACGCTCGCCCTCGCCCTGGATTCCAAAGTAGGGCAGGCGTCTCGCCTGCCCGCGTCGGCGAAGCCGACGCATCATTCTCCCGACTTGGGTCGGTGGGCAGGCGAGACGCCTGCCCTACTTTACCCGCCCAGGTTCTCGGAATTCAATTCAAGCGCCTGTTTGCCGTCCTGCTTTTTGCCTTGTCGTTCTCCCCGACATCGCTTTGGGCCTGCGCAGCCTGCACCGGCAGAACCGATTCGCCGCTGGCGGTGGCTATGAACTGGGGCATTCTCACGCTGCTCTGCGTCGTGCTGACGGTGTTGAGCGTCGTGCTGGTTTTCTTCGTCCACGTCATTCGCAAAGAGGAAGCGGCGTCCAACGACACGCCACCGGAAAATCCGCCCAAAACATGAAAGAATGGTTTGGTGAAAATATTCTCGGTCTGCCGCAGCTCGCGTCCTCGAACGGACGCGGTGTGGATGACCTGATTATTTACGTCCACTGGCTGATGCTGGCGCTGTTCATCGGCTGGACCATTTATTTCCTGTACGCCATCCGCCGGTTTCGCAGCTCGCGCCATCCCAAGGCCGACTACCACGGCGTTCGCGGTCACACCTCGAATTACCTGGAAGTCGGCGTGGCCCTCGTCGAGGCGGTGCTGTTGATTTTTGTGGCCGTGCCGATCTGGGCGCGCAACGTGAGCCAGTTGCCCTCGCCCGCCGAATCCACCGTCATCCAGGTCGCCGCGCAGCAGTTCGCGTGGAACGTCCGCTATGCCGGCCCCGACGGCGTGTTCGGCAAACAGGACATGAAATTCGTCGCGGCGGACAATGTGTTCGGCGTTGACCCGTCCGACCCGAACGGCAAGGACGACATTCAACTGCTCAACGAAATTCACGTGCCCGTCAACAAACCGGTCCTCATTTACCTCAGCTCGAAGGACGTGGTTCACTCGCTGAAAATCATCGCCATGCGGGTTTGTCAGGACGCCATTCCCGGCCTGCGCGTGCCGGTCTGGTTCACGCCCACGAAGATTGGCCGTTACCAGATCAACTGCGCCCAGCTTTGCGGCAACGGCCATTCCGCCATGTCCGGCGGTTTTCTGACCGTCGAAAGCCAGGCCGACTTCGATAAATGGATCAAATCCAAGAGCGGCGCGGCCACGAGCTTTGAATAATCCGCGCAGCCGGACAAAATTGCGCCGCCTCACGGAAATTCATTAACCGCGAAACACACGAACTACACGAAAGTGCTTTGACGCGAATTGCGCGAATTTTCGCAAATCGGAATTCATTCGTGTAAATTCGCGAAATTCGTGTCAACCCCGTTTTAATAGACCAGCACCAGCACCGCTGCGTCCTGCGCCGACTTGACCACATCCTCAAACTTCCGGTCAGCCGTGACCGGCTTCTTGAGTTTCTTGCAGAGGTATTCAAAACTGAAGGGTTTGATGGAATCGCATATCGCAGCGGTCTCGCAAAAGGAACAAACGTGGTGCTATTTAACAGAAGTGCCGCTAAACCGAGAAAGAACAACTACCTTTATGGATTGAAGAAGGTTCGCCATACGTTTGTGGCCGACCCTCGATTTGCAATTCGTCTTAAGAAAAATGGTAATTCCCAAGATTTAAAAGAAATCACAAGCGAATCTCCATAAAACCAAAGCAGGCCGCGAGTCCATCCCAAAATGATTTCAGGAAATGGGTTCCCTTTGCCCGTTGCCAATGCGGAATTCGGATGGCGGATTTTTCAGCGGAAGTTTTCCACGTCCAAGCCGCTGCCTTCAATGATGCTTTTCAACGTGCCGATGGGAATGGGTTTGTTTCCATGCATGGCCACAATCACCTGCCGGCCATTTTCATGACGCCATTTCTGATGGCTGCCGGATTGCGACACCAATTCAAAGCCGTGCCGGCGCAAAACCTTGACGACTTCCCTGGCGTTGCAAACTGGGAATCGCCGGCTCACGGCACGGCGAGTTCCATCAATTTCGCGCCTTTGTTCATTTTGACCGGCGTGGGTTCAAACCAAAGCCCCAATGCCTCTTTGGCGTTGGCGATGGCTTCGGCTTCCGTGTCTCCGGCGGAAGCGCAACCGGGCAATTCGGGAAAGACCGCCGACCAGCGGTTTGTTTCGGGGTCTAATTCAACCAAAAGGCGCAATTTCATGCTGACAATTTAACCCTGATTCTTCAGCGAGGCAAGCGCACGTCACACAAGCGCGGCCCCGGCTTGCGGCGGCATTTTTTTGAGCGTATCATTTCACCAACCGGCATGGCTGACACTCCTCAACAACTGCCCCGAACGCTCTGGATCGGCATCGTCCTGCTCCTCGTCGTGCTGTGCCTGGCGTATGCGCTTTCGCTGATGGAATTGAATCACACTCATCGCCCGGCAGCGCTGCCCGTAATCGGCCCGGTCGCCGGCTTCACGCTCACGAATCAGGACGGCCAGGTCACCACGCTCGCCGACTTGAGCAACCGCGTCTGGATCGCCGACATCATTTTCACGCGCTGCGCCGGGTCGTGTCCCATCATGAGCAAGCAAATGGAATCGCTCCAGGACGCGCTGCCGCCGGCGAGCCGCGCCAGACTCGTGACGCTGACGACCGATCCGGATTTCGACACGCCGCCGGTCCTGAAAAAATACGGCGAGCGTTACGGCGCAAACTCCAACCGCTGGACGTTTCTTACCGGCTCCAAAGCTGAAATTGCCGGGTTGGCGGGTAGCAGCCTGAAACTCAGCGCCGTTCCCGTGAAGCCCGAAGACCGGCAGAACCCGGCTGATTTGTTCATTCACAGCACGATTTTTGTGATCGTGGACCGGCACGCCCGGCTGCGCAGAATTTTTGAAACCGAGGGTGACGGCGTGGATTGGACCAACGTCCAGCCGCGCATCCTCGAAACCGTGCGCCAACTCGAACGCGAGAAATGATTGCGATGTGCAACCGTGATCTGCGTTGGAGCGCTGGTCTCCGACCCGGCGTGTTGGAGACAGCCATCAGTATCGAGCCGGACCGGAGGCCGGCGCTCCAATCTTTTGCGACCCATCTGGCAAGAACATCATGACCGTCCACGATTTACCCGCCGTCAATGCCTCGCTCAACGGCCTTAGCGCGGTTTTCCTGACCGCCGGTTACATTTTCATCCGGCACAAAAACCAGACCGCGCATCGCAACTGCATGATGGCGGCATTCGTCACCTCGATTGTTTTTCTGATTTGCTACCTGATCTATCACACCTATCTCGCGGTGGTTTTGCATCGCGGGCCGACCCGGTTTCTGGAACCGCAATGGTTCCGCCCGGTTTACCTGGTGATTCTGCTCACGCACACCGTGCTGGCCATTGTTATCGTGCCGCTGATTCTGGTGACGCTGTATCGCGCCTGGCGGCAGCGTTTCGACCCGCACAAAAAAATCGCCCGCTGGACGTGGCCGTTGTGGATGTATGTCTCCGTGACCGGCGTGGTGGTTTATTTGCTCCTCTACCGGATATTCCCGCAGCGCTAGCCCAAACATTTCTCACTCTATTAAGAATCTCATTAGCACCGTGGCTTCAGCCCGGTGATTTCTGGTGAGAGCGAAGCTGGAGCCGTTTCAACGGCTTTGGTGCAGCATGGCAAACCGTTGAAACGGTTCGGCGTTGTTCTGCACTTCCGCACCGGGCTGAAGCCACGGTGCTAATGAGATGGGAAAAACCAATGACGGCAACATCATTGCCACCCGGTTGCGTAGAAGCTTGTCTTGCCTTGGCGTTTGAGCGACAAAGGATACATGTCATCCGTTGCCAAAGTCCTGATTCACGCCAGCCAGCTTCCGGAAAAGGCCCGGCGCGATTTGCTCACCTCGCTCCGCACGCGGCGTGTGAACCACAAGTTCCACTACGACAACGTCAAGCAGACCCAAAAATGGTTCGCGCTGCATCAGGCGTATTCGCCCACTCGCAACGATGCGGATTGCCAGGCCATATACGAAAAAAGTTTCAAGGTGGCGGTTGCGCAAATCAAGGCGAAGAGCGTTCATGTCATCGGTCTCGGCTGTGGAGGTGGGCAAAAAGACACGCGCCTGCTGAAACTGCTGAAGACAGGAGGCCTGGAAATCTTTTACACACCTTGCGATGTCAGCACGGCGATGGTTTTGACCGCCCGCCAGACCGCGCTGACGGTGTTGCCGGAGGAAAATTGTTTCCCCTTCGTCTGTGATTTGGCAACGGCGAATGATTTGCCTGTCACCTTGGCGCGTCGAAGCGAAGCGAAGACGGCTCGACTCTTCACCTTCTTCGGCATGATTCCCAACTTCGAGCCGCAAATCATCCTGCCCAAGCTCGCGTCACTGGTTCGCCCGAAGGATTTTCTGCTGTTCAGCGCGAATCTGGCTCCCGGGAACGATTACGCCGCCGGAGTGAAGAAGGTCCTGCCACAGTACGACAACCCGCTAACGTACGACTGGCTGATGACGTTCCTGCTCGACCTTGGGGTGGAGCATGGCGACGGCAAACTGTGTTTCAAAATTGAAGCTGATCGGACGAACGATTTGAAACGCATCGTGGCCGGGTTTCATTTCACGCGTTCACGTCGGATTGAAGTGGATGGCGAGCGGTTTGATTTTCGCGCCGGCGAACCCATCCGTCTTTTCTTTTCGTATCGCTACACGCCGGAATGCGTCCGCAAAGTTCTTGCCCATTACGGTTTGGAAGTTCGCGATCAGTGGATTGCCAAATCAGAGGAGGAAGGCGTTTTTCTTTGCTGGCGCAAGTAGCCGCGTTTGTCAAAACGCGGAATGGTCCGCCGTTTTACAACGGCGGCTACGTCAGAAAACCTTCATCGTCTCCAGCACCGCCTTGATGCGCGGGACTTCGTGCGTGCGGAACAAATCGGTCCTGCCCAGCGCGGCCAGCACGGCAAAGAACGGCTCGGCACAACGGACCTCGTCGCGGAAAAATTCAAAGGCATGCGGCAGCGCGTGACAAATCGGGAAACCGAGCGTCCGCAGCCGGAATGTGTTCAGGAAAACCGTCATCTGGTGCCGCACGCGCACCGCGCTGTCCTGCAAATTGCGGTAATAAAAGCCAAGGCCGGGATCGAGAATGATTTTTTCCACGCCATGGCGCTGCGCGATTTCAATCTGCTGGGAAAAATGTTCGCGCATCATTTCAATCGGGTCGGCACCAAAATCGAAATCGCCGACCTCGCGGACGTTTTTGCCCTGCAGGTAACAAAGGATCACCGCCGCGTCATGCGCCGCGACCAGACGGAGCAACTCATCGCTGCCTTCCGTGCCGGTGAGGTTCAAAACGTTCGCGCCCGCCTCCAGGCAGGCGCGCGTGACGGCGGGTGAATATGTTTCCACCGAAACCAGGATGCCGGCGGTGCGCAATTCTTTGATGACGGGAATCAATTTGTTGTTTTGTGCCGCGTCATCCACGCGCGCAGCGTGCGCCAGCGTGGATTCCGCGCCGATGTCCACGATGCCCGCGCCTTGCTCAGTCAAAACCCGTCCGCGTCGAACTGCCGCCTCCGCCGTCAGGCAGACACTTTCGCGATACCAGGAATCGGGCGAGAGATTGACGACGCCCATGATGGCGGGCTGCTTATTGAAGGCGAACGGTTTGCCGCCGATGGAGAATTCCTTCACGCGCGCGGACGCGGCGGCCCGGTTTTTCTCCAGAAGTTCCGCAAGATGTTCCAGCTTCAGCATGTCGGGGGAATCGTAAATCAGAAACTGCAAATCGCAAATGGAATGACATCCGGGCGATCCGGCCGGGGGTGTGGCCCAGCTCCACACCTCACATGATGCCGTTGACCGGGAACTCAATCTTACTCCTGGCAGGTCGAACGAACCAACGCCACCGCAACCGCGAAGATGCTGCAATTATGTGCCCAAAATGGAATAGAACATGCTAAAAACGGTGCAGATTGTTCTTAAATTGCTTTTAAAGCTGTGTTTCAATTTAAACGACTTGGCTAAAACATGTTATGCATATAAGGTGTCATAGAAGTTTGCCGGCGTGAGATGCGCCTTGTCCTGTATGCTTTCCCCAAATCCATTTAAAATGAAGAACCGCAATCATGCTACAGGCGATCGATGTTTGCGCGTTTTGTTAACGGCCAGTTTTTTTGCCGCAGCCGTTCTGACGGCGCGGGCGGTGAATCTGGTGCAGGAATTTTATCTGCCAATGCCGGAAGCCCAGATTTACCAGGCAAATTCGGCCATTGTGGGCGGTACCGGCTCAACGATCGCTTCAACCTTTTCCATCCTGGTCACAGGCGACGGGACCATTATTTATTATGATCAATGGGAGGACGGTTACGAAACCGACTTGAGCAATCCGACGCAGCCGACGACGCAAATCTGGGGCGATGGCAACGACGCGCACGGCATCCCCCCGGGGTTCGCGCACAATCCGCTGGGACTGACGGCCGGGACAGTCATCACGCTGACAAACAACGTGACGCTGCCGCGCAATCCTTCCACGATTTTATGGGATGCGCCCGATCGGATTGCGGCCAACAAGGCGCTGGTCATTACCCGCGCGGCATGGCCGGCGACCACCGGCCCGGTGTTTGCCGGTGCCGTGAGTGTTTTGTCCACCATGGATTATGGGACGAATTACATCAGTCCGGTCGGCCAGAACCTAACCAACAACCTCTTCAAATATGTCGGCATGTTTATCATGGCGGCGCAGGACAACACTGCGGTGACGATAGATCCGAATGGCAACGGTGTAGGCACAACGAACATTGTTTTGAACCAGGGCGAATCGTACCTGGTGAACGGTGGAATTTTGACCGGCGGCCGGGTCACGGCCACCAAGCCGATCCAGGCCGATCTCATCATCGGCCACGTCGGCGCAAGCTATGCAGCCGACTGGTTTACGCTGTATCCGGCTTCGGAGTGGAGTGGCAGCTATTACACGCCCGTAGGCTCGGCGGCGACAGTTTCGCAGCCGGCTTATGTTTATCTCTACAATCCCGCTACCAACGCCATAATCATCAATTACAACACCAAGGTCGGTTCGGGCAGTTTTTCCGTGCCGGGGACGAACGGCGTTTTCCAGTTTCAAATGCCGGTGGGTTCCGGGGCGAGTTTCGTGAGCGCGGGCGGGCAAAACTTTTATGCCCTCTGCACAGTGGCCGCGAACAACTCGGCCGATACTTCTTATAATTGGGGTTTCACCTTGGTGCCGCAAAGCGCATTAACCACCGTAGCCGATGTTGGCTGGGCGCCGGGCAGCGCGGACGGCACTGTGGATGGCAGTCCGGTTTGGGTCACGACGCTGGCGAACACCACGGTTTATGTAGATTACCATGGCGACACAAACGGCCTGCTGACCGACCCGAACGGCAACAAATACGACACGAATTTCACCGTGTCCGCGCTGCAATCCTTGAAGATTTTCGATCCGAGCAAAAACCAAACGGGCATGAAAGTTTACACCGTGGACGGCACGTTGATCACCGCCGCCTGGGGCGAGGACCCCGATACGGCGCAAGCAGGCAATCCCTATATTGATGCCGGCACCACTGTGCTGCCATTTCCAGTGCCGGTGTTGAAAAAATCCGCTGTCATCGTCACTGATGTGCCGCCCACCGGCTTGAGCATTGGTGACACCGTTCAATACACAGTTGAGATAAACAATGATGGTCTGTTGCCGCTCGGTAATACCTTGATGTTTGACGCCCCGACCACGAACCTGACTTATATAACCAATTCCACCACCTACAATGGTGTTCCGATTCCTGACAATACTACCGGCATACCTTTCCCGCTCGCTGCTCCATCAGGCTATACCATTCCAGTTATTTTGAGCCAAGGCACCAGCATTTTCCAATACCTCGTCCAAGTCAACGCCAGCGGTGGGGTCAGCAACAGCGTCAACATCGCCGGCACCACCATTTCCGCCCAGTTTTATCTCCCACCGGCATCGACCAATGGGTTGTCGGTTACGTTGAATTTTTCCGACACCAACGGTGTGCCGGTGAGTCTCTATTCCGTCGGTGCGAATGTTTATGTCACGATGACCAATGCCGTGGGCAACTCCTCGCCCAACACGGTGCAGACGATTGACGTGACGGTGGTTGACCTGACGCATGGCGATTTGCAGACCATCACTCTAACCGAAACCAGTACGAACACCGGCGTCTTTCGCAATATCACCGGCCTGCCGACCTCCGCCACGTCCGGCCTGGCGCAGCAGGACGGAATTTTGAACGTCAGCCCCGGCGACATTTTGAGCGTGAGCTACACCGACCCGATTTATGGCGACAGCGCCACCAACACCATCGCGATCCTGATTCCCGCGCTGACCAAGCAGCTTTACTTGAGCGTCAATGGCGCGACCAATGGCGTGCAAGACTTGAATCGCGTTGATCCGGTCGCTTATGGGCACAGCCTGATGCGCACCAGTGCCGACATCGGCAACACCGGCGCCTGGCCATACCGGCAGCTTATCAATATCAACCACACGAACGTTTTTACCACGGACCAGACCAACTTCCCGGTCATGATAAATCTGGCGTCCAACACCGGCCTGAAAAATCACGCCCAAGCCAGCGGCAATGACATCCTGTTCACCGCGAGCGATGGCATTACCGTTCTATCTTACGAACGGGAAAAATACACGAGCGGCACCGGAGCGCTGGTCGCGTGGGTGAATGTTCCCATTGTCAGCCACACCGCCGACACGGTGATCTACATGTATTACGGCAATTCTGCCGCGCCGGACCAGCAGAACGTTCACAACGTCTGGGATTCTAATTATAAGATCGTTTATCACCTGGACGACGCCGGCCCGACGACAGCTGTTGACTCCACCGCCAACGGCAATAATGGGACCGCCACCGGAGCCACCTTTGGCGTCGCGGGAGAGATTGGCAGTGCGACCAGTTACACTAATGGCAACACCACTCCGGTGAACTACATCGCCGCAGGATCGGCCCCGGGCATCGGCTCGAACCAGAGCTTCAGTTACGAAATGTGGATCAAGGTGACGGGCACTTACGTGAATCAAGCCAGCACGGCTGCGTCAAGCGGGAGTTGGTTTCTGGATCGGACCGTCGCCACGAACGCCTTGGTATCACTGATGCCGGTAGGAACCGGAGCGGGTCAGTTTGGCTATCAAACGCGCTACGATGATGGCTCCGGTCTTGGAGGACCGTCCGGCGGAATGGTTTCGGCGAATTGGACGCATGTCGTGATGGTTCGCGATTACAACACCGCCTTCCGTCTTTATGTGAATGGAATTCAAGTCGGAACCACGAATGACACCGGAAGCAAAGCCCTGACTCCTTCTCCTCCCAAACTCGGTCGTCATCAGAGTTTCGTCGCAAACACGCCGGGGTTGAATGGCTTAATTGACGAATTCCGCGTCTCAAGCATCGCCCGTAGCGCCGGCTGGATTCAGACGGAATTCACCAACCAAGCCTCGCCCGCCACTTTCTATTCCATCGGGACGGAAACGACCAATTTCACCGCCAGCGTGACAATGTTCACGCAAACCCCCTCGTTCTGCTCGGCGTTTACGATGCCATCCAACAGTCTGATCACCATCACCAATTACATCACCGTCACCAATGGTGTCATGCCCACCAGCCCGGCGATTACCGCCACGTTGCAATACAGCGGCACGAATATCATAACACTTTCCAACCCATCCTACACCGCTGCCAACAGCAACTTGGTCTGGAGCGGCGTCCTGAGCAGCAACGTCACCATTCCCGCCGGCCAGGCCATCAGCTATGTCATCACCAACAGCCAGTCGGGCGTGTCCTTCCATGTGGATTACGACTGTACCAATAACCCGTCCAAAATAACTTTGCCGGCCACAACGGTCATTCAAGTCAACACCTTCAGCATTTACGACGCGCCGTATCCCAACGGCAATCTGGTCACCACACCGGTCGCCGGTTCCAGGCTTTATGTTCGCGCCAATGTGAGCGATCCGTTCGGCAGCTATGACATCACCAGCCTCGGCCTCGCCGTCACCGGGCCGAATCCCGCCGCCAGCTTTAGCACCAACTTAAATGACGCGTATCTTGTCGCCAGCGACACTTGCTCCAAGACTTATGAATTTCCATGGACTACCGGTCCGACGACTGGCGGTTACAGCCTGGCGGCCACTGCGAACGAAGGCACCGAAGGCGTCAGTGCCGTGGCGACCGCCAGCATTTTCACCATTTTCCTCGACCTCGGCACGCCAAGCGCCACGGTATTCATCAGCAGCACGACGGGGATGCCCACCAACAGTTACCCCGCCGGCAGCCAAGTCTGCGTCAGCGTAACGGCCATGGATAGTATCACCAACGCGCAAACGGTGCAAACCATCATGGCCACCGTCACCAGCAGCGCGGGTGATTCGGAAAACCTCCCGCTCATCGAAACCAGCACCAACACCGGCATTTACACTGCCTGCATCGGCACCAGCACCAGCGGTCCGGGTGTGACCAACGACGGCACATTGTATGCCCCGGTGGGTTCCATTCTCACCGCGAGCTACACCGACCCGAATAGTTCGAGTTACAATTCCAGCGCCACCGCCACGATTCAGCCCGCCCCCGGCGTTCCCGGCGTGGTATTGAATAAAACCATTCTATCGCCGTCCGGCGGACAGGCGGTTACCGGTCAATCTGTTACTTTCAACCTGCAAGCCGTCAACATCGGCAGCACTACGTTGACCAACTTGAGCATCAATGACAGTTTCCCGTCCGTTCAATTGAGCTATTTCTCCGCCAGCCTCGCGCCCAACATCATTGCCACCGGGCTCCTGACCTGGACCAACCTCGGCGCGTTCGCCCCCGGCCAGAGCACGAACATCTCCGTCACCTTTACCGCCCTCGCAACCGGTGCGGTGACAAATTCCGCCACGGCCAATGGGGTCTCGATCACCAATACCTCATCCGTTTCGCTGTTGGTCAATAATCCGGCGTTGACGGTCACGAAAATTTTGTTAAGCCCCACCAACACGCCGGTGGCCGTCGGCAGCAACGTGGTTTTCCGTATCACCGTCCAGAACGTCGGCAACACCGTCGTCAACTATCTGCCGCTCGAAGACACGTTCAGTGCCGCGTATTATCAATTTGTCTCCGCTACCATCGCGCCCAATGGTTCCGGCGCCGGCAGCTTGATTTGGACGAACCTCGCCAGCCCAACGGCGCTCGCGACGAACGCCATCATCACGAATGACATCACAATGCAGGTGGTGGGTCAGGGCAACCCGGCCTATAACACCGCCACGGTGGACTATGCCACGGACGTTTTCAGCAATGCGGTACCGACGGCTTCCAGCACCATCGGTGTGAATACCACTTCCGCGTCCATCAATGGACACGTCTATAACGACATCAATCAAAGCGGCGTGTTCACCAACGGCGACATCGGCTTGAATGGTGTTACTTTGCAATTGTTCACCGATCCCAATGGTGATGGCAATCCCGCCGACGGCACGCTGGTGCAGATCACCACCACGGATGCCAACGGTTATTACGAATTGTTGAACCTTAATACCGGCCATTACGTCGTGGTGGAAACCGACCTGCCCGGTTACGCCAGCAGCACACCGGCGAATAACCGCCTTTCGATCAACGTCACCAATCTTGCCGCGTTTACGAATGCGAACTTCTTCCAATACATTCCCGCCCCGGCGGTGTATTCCACCATTAGTGGCACGGTGTGGTATGACACCAATGGCAACGGCACCAATGATGTTGGGGAAACTGGTCTGGCCAATTTCGAAATTGACCTCGTGCAGGATGTGAACAGCAATGGGGTGGCGGATTCCGGCGAGCCGGTGACGGCCAGTGTCACGACCGCTGCCAATGGAAATTATTCCTTCGCCGGCATCACACCTGGTCATTACGTCATTCGCCAGACGCTTCCTTACGGTTATTACACCACCGGCGATTCCCAGGGCCGGACCGATAACCAAATCTCCTTTGTCAGCACCAACGGGATTGTCAGCACCAATAACAGCTTCTTTGATCGCCTGTTGCCCATTGCCGTCAACGACACCAACTCGGCGCTGTACTTTGTGCCGGTCACGATTTATCCGCTCACCAACGACATCAATCCCAATAACGATACGTTGACCATCAGCAGCGCCACAAGTTCCAACGGAATCGTCGTCATCAATCCGGGCTTCACTAACATCACCTTCACACCCACCAATATCGGCACGGCTATCATCGCTTACACCATCAGCGACAACCACGGTGGCACATCCAGCGCCATTATTTCTGTCAACGTTACTGCGTTGGCTGACGTGGCAATTGGCAAGACGGGTTCAGCATCCGTCTTTGCCGCAAGCAATTTGGTGTACACGATATCAGTGACGAACTTCGGGCCGACGCCCGCCAATTTTGTAGTGGTAACTGACACGCTGCCGGCGGGCGCGACGTTTGTGTCGGCCAGTGGCAACGGAGCCAACAACAGCGGTGTGGTGAGCTGGAGCCTGGGCACGCTGGCCAATGGGCAGGTGAGCAACGTGACGGTGACGGTGACGGCTCCGGCCAGCGGTTCGCTGACCAACGTGGCGAGTGTGAGTTCGCCGACCGGTGATCCGAACAGCACGAACAATGTGACGCCGCCGGTGATCACGACAGTGACGGCTGTGGCGGATGTGGGTCTGGGCAAGACCGCAGCGGCCAGCGTGCCGGCCACCAGCAACCTGGTTTATACGATGTCAGTGACGAACTTTGGGCCGTCGAGTGCGAGCAGTGTGGTGGTGACGGATACGTTGCCGGCCAATGTGACTTTTGTGAGCGCGAGCGGTGGTGGATTGAACAACAGCGGTGTGGTGAGCTGGAGCCTGGGCACGCTGGCCAATGGGCAGGTGAGCAACGTGACAGTGACGGTGACGGCTCCGGCCTCCGGCTCATTGACCAACGTGGCGAGTGTGAGTTCGCCGACGGTTGACCCGAACAGCACGAACAATGTGACTCCGCCGGTGATCACGACAGTGACGGCCGTGGCGGATGTAGGTATTGGTAAATCGGCGTCGGCGAGTGTCTCGGCGTCGAGCAATCTGGTGTACACGATCTCAGTGACGAACTTCGGGCCGTCCAGCGCCAGCAGCGTAGTAGTGACCGACACGTTGCCGGCGGGAGTGAGCTTTGTGAGTGCGACTGGTGGCGGAGTGAACAACAGCGGGGTGGTGAACTGGACATTGGGCATATTGACCAGCGGCCAGGTCAGCAACGTGACAGTGACGGTAACGGCTCCGGCCAGCGGTTCCCTGACCAACGTGGCGAGTGTGAGTTCGCCGACGATTGATCCGAGCAGCACCAATAACACCACTCCACCAGTGATCACGACGGTGACACCGGTGGCGGATATTGGTATTGGCAAATCGGCGTCGGCGAGCGTCTCGGCGTCGAGCAACCTGGTGTACACGATATCAGTGACGAACTTTGGTCCGTCCAGCGCCAGCAGCGTAACCGTGACGGACACCCTGCCGGCCAATGTGACTTTTGTGAGTGCCTCAGGTGGCGGAGCCAATAACAGCGGTGTGGTGAGCTGGAGTCTGGGCACGCTGGCCAATGGCCAGGTGAGCAACGTGACGGTGACGGTGACCGCCCCGGCCAGCGGCTCATTGACCAACACAGCCAGCGTGAGTTCGCCGACCGGTGATCCGAACAGCACGAACAATGTGACGCCGCCGGTGATCACGACAGTGACGGCCGTGGCGGATGTGGGCATCGGCAAATCGGCGTCGGCGAGCGTCTTTGCGTCGAGCAACCTGGTGTACATGATATCAGTGACGAACTTCGGGCCGTCGAGCGCCAGCAGTGTAACCGTGACGGATACGTTGCCGGCGGGAGTGAGCTTTGTGAGTGCAACTGGTGGCGGAGTGAACAACAGCGGTGTGGTGAGCTGGAGCCTGGGCACATTGACCAGCGGCCAGGTCAGCAACGTGACGGTGACGGTGTCGGCTCCGGCCAGCGGTTCGTTGACCAACGTGGCGATTGTGAGTTCGCCGACGGTTGATCCGAACAGCACGAACAATGTGACACCGCCGGTGATCACGACAGTGACGGCTGTGGCGGATATTGGTATTGGCAAATCGGCGTTGGCGAGTGTCTCGGCGTCGAGCAACCTGGTGTACACGATCTCAGTGACGAACTTTGGGCCGTCGCCCGCCAATTTTGTAGTGGTAACTGACACGCTGCCGGCGGGCGTGACGTTTGTGTCGGCCAGTGGCAACGGAGCCAATAACAGCGGCGTGGTGAACTGGACATTGGGCACGCTGGCCAACGGCCAGGTGAGCAACGTGACAGTGACGGTGACGGCTCCGGCCAGCGGTTCGTTGACCAATGTGGCGAGTGTGAGTTCGCCGACCGGTGATCCGAACAGCACCAATAACATTACGCCTCCAGTGATCACCGCCGTGACAGCCGTGGCGGATATTGGTATTGGCAAATCGGCGTCGGCGAGTGTCTCGGCGTCGAGCAATCTGGTGTACACAATCTCGGTGACGAACTTCGGGCCGTCGAGCGCCAGCAGTGTAACCGTGACGGATACATTGCCGGCCAATGTGACTTTTGTGATCGCGAGCGGTGGTGGAGCCAACAACAGCGGTGTGGTGAGTTGGAGCCTGGGCACGCTGGCCAACGGCCAGGTGAGCAACGTGACAGTGACAGTGACGGCTCCGGCCAGCGGTTCGCTGACCAATGTGGCGAGTGTGAGTTCGCCGACCGGCGATCCCAACAGCACGAACAATGTGACGCCACCGGTGATCACGACGGTGACGGCTGTGGCGGATATTGGTATTGGCAAATCGGCCTCAGCCGTGGTGGGCGCGTCAAGCAATTTGGTGTACACGATATCAGTGACGAACTTTGGGCCGTCGAGTGCGAGCAGCGTGGTGGTGACGGACACGTTGCCGGCGGGAGTGAGCTTTGTGAGCGCGACTGGCGGTGGTGTGAACAACAGCGGTGTGGTGAGCTGGAGCCTGGGCACGCTGGCCAATGGCCAGGTGAGCAACGTGACAGTGACGGTGACGGCTCCGGCCAGCGGTTCGTTGACCAATGTGGCGAGTGTGAGTTCGCCGACCGGTGATCCGAACAGCACGAACAACGTGACGCCACCGGTGATCACGACGGTGACAGCCGTGGCGGATATTGGTATTGGCAAATCGGCCTCGGCGAGTGTCTCGGCGGCGAGCAACCTGGTGTACACGATCTCGGTGACGAACTTCGGGCCCTCCAGCGCGAGCAGCGTGGTGGTGACCGACACATTGCCGGCCAATGTGACGTTTGTGAGTGCGAGTGGCAACGGGATCAACAACAGCGGTGTGGTGAGCTGGACATTGGGCACGCTGGCCAATGGGCAGGTGAGCAACATGACAGTGACGGTGACGGCTCCGGCGAGCGGTTCGCTGACCAACGTGGCGACAGTAAGCTCGCCGACCGGCGATCCTAACAGCACCAATAACATTACGCCTCCAGTGATCACGACGGTGACAGCCGTGGCGAATATTGGTATTGGCAAATCGGCGTCGGCGAGTGTCTCGGCGTCGAGCAACCTGGTGTACACAATCTCGGTGACGAACTTTGGGCCGTCGAGTGCGAGCAGCGTGGTGGTGACCGACACATTGCCGGCTACGGTGACGTTCGTATCCGCGAGTGGCAACGGGATCAACAACAGCGGTGTGGTGAACTGGACACTGGGCACGCTGGCCAACGGCCAGGTGAGCAACGTGACAGTGACGGTGACGGCTCCGGCCAGCGGTTCGCTGACCAACGTGGCGACAGTAAGTTCGCCGACGGTTGACCCGAACAGCACGAACAATGTGACTCCGCCGGTGGTCACGACAGTGACGGCCGTGGCGGATGTAGGTATTGGTAAATCGGCGTCGGCGAGTGTCTCGGCGTCGAGCAATCTGGTGTACACGATCTCAGTGACGAACTTCGGGCCGTCCAGCGCGAGCAGCGTGGTGGTGACGGATACATTGCCGGCCAGCGTGACGTTTGTGAGCGCGAGTGGCGGTGGAGCCAATAACAGCGGTGTGGTGAGCTGGAGCCTGGGCACATTGACCAGCGGCCGGGTGAGCAATTTGACAGTGACGGTGACAGCCCCGGCGAGCGGCTTGCTAACCAACGTGGCGAGTGTGAGTTCGCCGACAGTTGACCCGAACAGCACGAACAATGTGACGCCGCCGGTGATTACCACCGTGACGAACTCAGCGTTGCCGCAGGCTGACATTGCAGTGTTCAAGACCGGCCCGACCAGCGGCATTGCTGGATCGAATCTCACTTATACCGTGACTGTAACCAATAGCGGTCCTTCGACAGCGACCAATGTAGTGGTATCGGATCTGTTGCCGGCTGGATTCACGTTTGTTAGCGCGACCCCGTCGTCAACGGTTTCGAACAACTTGGTGAGCTGGCCTGCGATCAGTCTGGCCAAAAATGCCGTGAGCAATTTTACGGTGACGGCGGTTTCCGCCGCGGGCGGCAATTTCACGAACATCGCCTTCGCCACTTCCGGCACGCTGGATCCGAATCCGACCAACAATAACGGCACGCTGACCAATGCCCAAGTGCGCACCACGGTGGCTCCGCTGGCTGATGTCGCCGTGTTCAAGACCGGCAGTACGAACGTCAATGCTGGTGGTGTCGTGGTCTATACCATCACCGCGACGAATATGGGACCGTCAACGGCATCGAATGTGGTGGTCAGAGACAACCTTCCCACGGGCGTGACTTTCCAAAGTGCGTCCGGCAGCTATACCTTGAGCAACAACGTGGTGACGTGGCCGGGCGTGACCTTGGCAAAAGGCATGTCGGTGGATTTCACTTTGACCCTGACAGCGCCGGCCAGCGGCTCATTTGTCAATGTCGCCTCGGGTACATCCGACACGCCGGATCCAAATATGACCAACAACAACGGTTCCGCCGCCGGTTCAAGAGTCAGCACATTGGTAACGCCGGTTGCGGACTTGATCGTTCTCCTGTCCGGTTCCACCAACGTCATAGTCGGGAACAGCTTGGTTTACACCATCGTTGTAACCAATGGCGGTCCTTCGACAGCTTCCAACATCGTGGTGCAAGACAATCTGCCAGCAGGCCTGGCCTTTAGCAGTACATCGGCTGGCGGTTCGTTCTCGAACAACGTCATCACCTGGCCGACGATTCACGCCTTGACCAACGGTGGTTCGACGAACTTCACCATCACGGTTACTGCGCCTAACGTGGGTGTATTCACGAACATTGCCTCGGCATTGTCGAGCACGCTGGATCTGAATCTGACCAACAACAACGGCACGTCGCCCGCATCACAAGTCCAGACAGCCGTTATGCCGGCGCAGTTCATGTTCGGCATCTCCGGGGCGCCCGTCTTCAATCCACAGACCGGATTGTTCGAGGAGCAGGTGACTGTGACCAACATCGGCTCGACAACGGTTGCCGGAGTGCGTTTGCTGATCGGTGGACTCCCCAGCGGTGTGACGCTTTACGACGCCACCGGCACCAACAACGGCACACCCTATGTGCAATACAATTTCCCGCTAAATCCTGGCAATACCGTCAGCTTCGCGCTGGAATTTTACGATCCCAGCCGGTTGCCGTTCACGAACACTTTGACGGCGATTGCAATTCTGCCGGCGAATTCCGGTTCGCCCGGCACAAACGGTGTTTTCATCAGCGGGATATTTTTGGACACGCGCATTGCAGGCGACCCGCGCATCGTGATCGAGTTCCTAACGACGCCTGGGAATACTTATACAATTATTTACAGCGACAACAACCTGTTCGCTTGGCAGGTCGCCACACCCTCCATTACCGCCAACGCAACAACCACCCAATGGTATGATGATGGCCCGCCCAAGACTGACAGCAAGCCGTTCTCGATAACCAACCGGTTTTACCGGGTCATCGCCGCGCCTTAATCCTTGATACGAACATGAACCACCGTTCTTCCATATCGCCCACCTTGGTCACGTTGGCGTTGCTGGTTCCGGCAGCCGTTTCGGCAGAGCAATCGGATACGAACCGGCTGGAACGCTTCAGTTTAAACGCGCGATTCGGTCTGGATCTCTCGGCCAAATTCAAGCGTGCCAGCATGTCTCTCACCGCGCCGCCGCGCTCCTCCCCGGATGGCAGCCGATATAACTATGACGACGGCTACGTCCTCACCGATGTCAGCGGCAACTACGGTGGCCAGACTTGGAATTGGGGTTACGACCAGCCCGGCCAAATTGCCGGCAATTCAATTTTGATGCACCGCTCCACGGTCTTGGCGGATGCGCCGTCCGCTACAGGCGTTGATGAGGACGACCCGCAATGCGGTTTTGAATTTGCCTACGACCGTGAACTGGGCAAGCGGGACAAACTGCGTTACGGCCTCGAGGCGGCGGTGAACTACATGAATCTTTCATTGAAAGATACGAGTGCCTTTTCCGGGAATGTCAGCCGTTTGACCGATGCCTATCCGTTTACTCCCGGCACAACTCCACCGACGGCACCGTATCAAGGCAGTTTCGATGGGCCGGGCTTCGTGCTTGGCGCCACGCCCGTTAGTTCGACCACCGCGCTTATTCCTGGCGGTGCGACCGTTGTGGATCAACGAAATTTCGACGCGGATATTTGGGGGTTCCGGCTTGGACCCTATGCCGAATATCCGCTCGGCCAGAATGTGGATTTGTGGTTTTCCGGAGGCTTGGCGGTGGGTCTGGTGGACGGCTCGGCATCCTGGAGGGAAACGGCTTCCCTTGCTGGCGGCGGCACGATGGTTGGCTCCGGCGGGGGTAGTGACCTTGGCTTGCTCTGGGGCGGCTACTTGAGCGCGAAGGTTTCGTGGCAATTGTCGGAACACTGGAGCGCCGAGGGTGGCGTTCAATACCAGTGCCTGGGCACTTACGACCACAACTTCGGCGGTCAGGTGATGCAACTGGATCTCAGCAAATCAATGTTCATAACCATAGGATTGGGTTATAGTTTTTGAGGTCATTCCCACCGTTTGTCGCCGGCATGGCCACGGGCTGCCAAAGCATGCTGGTGAGTTGGAGCATTGAAATTGTCACCGTGCCGTAACCCTCCACCCTCGCCTTGACCGGTCTCGGCAGCGCGTTCCTTTTCGCCCTGCGGAGAAAATCGCAAATCCCCAATCCGCAACTCCGATCCATCACGAGCGCGCGACGAAAGTCGGTGTCTGCGTTCGGCACTCGCAAATCACACCGGGAAAGACGCCACCTTTTGATCTTCGGAGCGCCGGCCTCCGGCCCGGCACATGGTTAATGCTCCCTGAAACGCGCCGGATCGAGTCAGCCTTCGCCCGTAAGCTTCCGTCTTCACACTGCTTCGCCGAGACAAGTCGGCGCGGCAAGGACCCGGCGCCCGGGCATCAAAACGCGCCCGGCAAAACAAAATCCATTGACGCGGATACCGGGTTCGGCTTTAAGAGGCGTGCGGCGGTTGGTGCAATTTATATTTCGGGTGGGGCGAGGCAGCCGACAAGCCGGCTCGCGAGTACGCTCGCCCCACCCAAATTGTATCACCGCCCAAATCCGCCAAATCCTATGACCATGAAGCCCGACGATTCGCAGAAAAAGTTGACCGGCCTGCCGGTGCTGATGCTGGTGCTATCCGTCTATGTGCTGATTGCGTTGTTTGCCGACACGGCTTTCCATCTGCCGGTTCAAGTCTCGGCCTTGTTGCGAACATTGGACACCATCATCTGTTTCGTTTTCCTGGGGGATTTTTTCCACCACCTTTACCGGGCGGAAAACCGGCCGGCGTTTTTGAAATGGGGCTGGGTGGATTTTATTTCGAGCATTCCCCTGCTGACCTGGTTCCGGTGGGGACGGGTGGTGCCGATGATTCGCGTCATCCGGATTCTGCGCGGCGCCCGCTCGGTGAAGCACACATCCTGCACATTCTTTTTAAAAACGAGGCCCGGGGAATTTTTGGCACGGTGGCCCTGGTCACGGCCCTGCTCCTGATCTTTGCCTCCATCGCCATTCTCAACGTTGAAACGGTTCCTGAGGCGAACATCAAAACTGCCAGCGACGCGCTTTGGTGGGCCATGGCGACCATCACCACCGGCGGCAACGGGGACAAATTTCCGGTGACCACAGAAGGCCGGATCATCGGCGTGATCCTGATGACCACCGGCGTGGGTTTTTTCGGCACGCTTACCGCCTACATTGCATCGGTGTTTTTGAACCCGGGCAAAACCAGGGATGCGTCCGAGACGGAGCTGGCGAAGGAATTACGGTTGCTCCGCGAAAGAATTGAGGGCGTTGAAACCAAGCTGCATAAAATCCATGCTGAACTTCCAGCCCAATTTGGAAAACCGCCCGGGCCGCAGTGATCAGCTTTTGCTGGGTAAAATTGCAAATGGAAAGTGGCACGCCCGCCGCGAGTCGAACGCGGGACCCTCTGCTTAGAAGGCAGATGCTCTATCCAACTGAGCTACGGGCGCAGCCAAAGGAACATTAGTGGCTGGCCGGTGTCCGCGCAAGCGCGGTTGTCCGGCAACCAGCTTTTTTGCCGGCGGCAATGTTTGATTGAAAAGCGCGGCGGCTTTCTGTAAACTGACGGCGTGAAACTGGGAAGATTCATCGTGCTGCTGCTGGCGGCGGCATTCTGGGCGGGTTGCCAAAAGTCCGCCGACGTTGCGCCGGCACCGTCCATTGACGACCTGCTGCCCAAACAGGCCCAACCGAAGTTGCCGACAATGAAAATTTATCTGGGCGCGGAAGCGTTGGACGCCGAACTGGCGCACAACGACCAGCAACGAACGGCCGGCATGATGTTCCGCACCAACATCCAGGAAACCGACGCGATGCTGTTTGTTTTTCCCCGGCCGTATCAGGCTTCGTTTTGGATGAAAAATTGTCCCGAATCCATCTCCGCCGCCTACATCGGCCCGGACGGCGTCATCGAAGAAATTCGTCACCTCGAAAAACAGGATACCAACTCCGTCGTGGCCGCGACGGACAACATCCAGTACGTTTTGGAGGTCAAGGACGGCTGGTTCGCGCGGCACAACATCAACCCCGGCACTGTCATCCGCACCGGGAAAGGTTCGTTGGCGGAGACGTTTTTTCCGAACCGCCAGTAATCTCAATGGCATCAAAGTCGGCGACGCCTATTGCGGGATTGCCCGAAAGAACTTCGGTGGATTATCCGTTCCATCGTGATCCCATTCAATGACTGAACCAGCATTGGTCACAGTGGCAAGCGGGGTCCAATTAGTCTGGTTGGTAGAAATTTCCAAGGAAGCCTGTCCTCCAACCGGAACAGACAAATGCCAGATATAATTGGTCACCCGGGTCGGAGGTGAAAAATCAGTATCAAAGAAATGGAATCGAATGGTTAATTGACTCATGTTCGGCTGGATTCCGGACGGATACACAACGGGCACATTCGTCGAATTATCAAACGAACCCCAACCTTGATTGTAGGTTCCCCCTGCATCAGGGGTGTCACTGGTGACAACACTGACACCCAGTTTGTGAAACGTTATTTTGATTGGTGGTTGAATGACTCCGGGTCCTTCGCCATTGATGTTTCCATTCAAACCGGCATTATTCAGCCAATGGGTCGTATCGGTCCGAACAATCCAAGGGGTATACGAATTAGTGGTAGTATCCCCGGTGTCGGCGGCACAAAACAGGAAATCCGGCTGGCGAATTTCACGTTCAGCCCGTTGCTGCATCAAAACATTATTTTTCAAATAGGCATCGGTAAAGTGATACCTCAACGGCCGGAATCTTTGTAATCGGGAATCAAATGGCTGGCTCACAAAAGTGATTTTTTCCACTCCCGGCCGCCAGGCATCATTTCCAACTCCACCCCGGCGGGGACCGAAAGTGCTGACATCCGGCAACAGTTTTTCATAATTCACATTGTCTGCGCTGAGAAGATAGCGCAGCCCACCAACGTCATCACGCGTCAGGCCGGTGTAAAAACCACCGGAATTCAACCCGGGAATGCTCAATGGTGGAGTGAACTGCAGAGACTGTTCCCAAAAAGGAATTACAAATGCGCCACCTTGTGCATCTGCCACCGCGGTAAACATATTGGACCTGGGATTAACAACGTACATCAACACATCGTTTGGCCAGTAATAAGTCATTGGAAACACATAACCACCATATAATGTGTCATTCACATATTCGCTGGGAGCAAGTGTGTCAGGATTGAAATTCCGTTGGACGATGTAATACGGAATCGTTCCGTCCGGCCATTCGAGTACATACTGGTTAGTTAGAAACATTGAATCCCACCGTCGTAAGGCAAAAACGTAGCGCGTGGGCGTTGCCAGTCCCATCTGTTCCAGGAGCAGGGAGAGTGTCTCAGACTTTAGGTCGTAAAGGGATAAGGATTGAGCTTGATAGTTTATTTGTTGCGACTCAAGCGGGTAATTGGTCAGCACGAGGTCGGAAGCCGGGGGCAAATCGTTAAGAACCTGGATGGCGCTTTCCACGGCCGCCACGCCGTTCGTTCCGAAGTAGTCCAAAAATGATTTATCAAAGCCATAAGTCACAACTGGAACGTTCCAGCGGTATTCACTTCCAATATCCATCGGGCCGCCGATGTCCTTCACGCAACTCAATGTGGGTGTCGCCTGCCGGTAGCCATTTGTCTCAACCATCCAGTCCGCAAATGGGCCAAGCAATGAAAAAGCGGCCGCTCGCGTTGCCAGTAATGCCAGAATCAATGCAATCCCGAATCCCAAACTGAAACGACCCCAAACTGTATTCCGTAACGAGCCGACTCTTTTCAAAAATGCCGTCTTCATAAGGAAACTTCCATATTACTTTACAGACTATCAGTTATAAACCTGCACACAAGTGCCAAATCGCCTTCAAGATTGCCCGCCATTTCAGTCAGCTTTAAGCCGGCTTTCGTCATGACTCGCCCAATCCGAAAAACTTTTTGCCGAAGCATTGAAACACATTACCGGTGGCGTCAATTCGCCCGTGCGCGCATTAGAGCCGACGCGGATAAACGAGCTAGGCCGGACTCGTGTTGGATTTGCTTACCGAGCTATCAAAGGTTGCATGTTGGCAGAGCGGCCCATAACGTTTCTGGCGATTGATGGACACGGCATCTCAACCTGTGAATTCGAAGAAGTCCTGGATTTCGGCGCATCCCCGGGTCGTGATCGGGCTTATCCTGTTAGCCGGTCTCGGCTCGTTTATTAATAAAGCCATCCATGGGGATGACGCGCTCTATGTTTGGACGGGGAAATGGATCCAGCACCATCCGGCGGACTTTTTTGGATTCGAGGTGAACGAGTGGTTTTCCGCGATCCCCATTTGGAAGGCGAACTGGAATCCACCGGGGATGTCCTGTTACCTGGCGGGGGTGGGTTCGTTGTTTGGCTGGAACGAAATTGTGCTGCACCTGGCCGGACTGGCCGTCGCTTTCCTGGCCGCCCTGGGAATTTATTCTCTCGCCCAAAGGTGGTGTGACCGGCCCTTGCTGGCCACGGTCATCGCCATGGTCACGCCGGCCTTCCTGGTTTCCAGCACGACGCTGATGTGCGATGTGCTCATGATGACGTTCTGGATTTGGGCGCTCGTGTTTTGGGAGCGCGCCCTGGCCAACGAGCAAAGCCGGTGGCGATTCGTGGGGGCGGGAGTGCTGGCCGGTCTGGCCGTGCTGACCAAATACAGCGCCGTAACGTTGCTGCCGCTGCTGCCGATCTTGGGTATTCTACGGACCCGCAAGTTGGGGTGGTGGTTGCTGGGTTTGGTGGTCCCAATGATCATGGTGGCGGGCTACGAATGGCTGACGGTCAAAATGTATGGAACGGGGCTGATGGCTGCCGCCATAGCTCACACGCACCATCGGCGTGAGTTTCCGGTGAGTTGGGACGCCCGGGGAATCATTGGTCTGGCCTTTGCCGGTGGTTGCCTGCTGCCAATATTGTTCTTTGCGCCATTGCTGTGGCGGCCGAAGACATTGCTGGCCGGTGGCGTCGTAATTCTAGGGCTGTGGCTGGCCCTGTTTCCACTCTGGAATAATTTGGGGTTGATCAATGGTGCCATGAGTGGGAATTCCGAAACATTAAAACACTGGTACTACCTTTTGCAGATTGTCTTGCTGACTGCGGGCGGCCTGCACCTGTTGCTTCTGACCGCCGCAGAAGCCGGGCGCGGACGGGACATAAATTCGGTGATAATTGCGCTCTGGATCATCGGCGGACTCTTTTCTGCGATGGTGCTGAACTTTGCGGTCAACGCCCGGAGTTTTCTGCTGATCGTACCGGCGGCGGCGATTCTCCTGGTGCGACGGTTGAAGGCGGCACGGGGGAATTCTGTGGCGGATGGTTGGCTGCTGTGGCCGCTGATTCCGGCGGCAGTCATTGTTTTGGGCATCGCTGCGGCCGACTGCCAACTGGCCAATTCGGGCCGAACCGCCGCGGAACAAATCACTGCCAAATACAAATCCGCGGGCCATCAACTATGGTTTGAGGGGCATGGAGCGTTTCAGTACTACATGGAAAAACTCGGCGGTCGGCCAATAGATGTCGAGCGGTCATTGCTTCAACCGGGAGATGTTGTGGTTGTGCCATGGATCGGCACCCATACGCCGGTTCCGGCCGGGAGCGTGGGATGGATTGAAGGTCTGACATTCAGGCCATTTTCGTGGATAAATCTGATGGGCACCTCAAAAAACGAAGCTGCGGGTTTCTATGGTGCAAATTGGGGCCCCGTCCCTTTCGCCATCGGGAAACTTCCCCCTCAGGATTATTTTGTCGTAAAGGTTTTTTCCCGGGTGCAATACAACTCCCAACCCGCCAACTCGCAGGAGGTGTCGGCCGGCAATCTGCCCAGTTTTTCGAACATTTCTTTCTCAGCGGAAGATAAAGAACGGTTCCCTTGGAAACTGGAGGCCATAAAGCAGGATCAACTAGCCAGCCAGCTTGAGGCGGATGGCAAGGTTGAAGAAGCCATGCAACACTACCGTGAAGTGCTGAATATGGATTCCAACAACCCGGTGGTTTTGAACAATCTGGCCTGGATTCTCGCGACCGCCAGTAAATCGGAATTGCGCAATGGCGGGGAGGCCGTGCGGCTTGCCACCAGGGCCGTTGCCTTGACCGATCGCAGATGGCCCCTCTTCATGGAAACCTTGGCCGCCGCCTACGCTGAAGCCGGCCAGTTTTCGAAAGCAGCCCAAATATCCCAAACCGCGAGCATTCTTGCCAGTCTGGCGGACCAGCCGGACATGGCCGCGAGAATTGACAAATTGACCAGCCAGTACACTGCGGGAAAGGCGGTTGCGGCAACACCGGCTCCATAATGCAGCCCTCAATTTGGGAGCGCCGGGAATCCGCACTGAGAAACAGGGACACCTCCAGGTTTGTCCGCCAAATCCCCAATGGAATTCTTCTTCTTTGTGTCTCCGGGGTAAGACGGTTAACCTGAACCCATGATTTCGCGGGCCAAATCTGAAGTGCTGTTTGCCGAGGCGTTGAAATACATTCCCGGTGGCGTCAATTCGCCCGTGCGCGCGTTCCGCGCCGTCGGCGGCCAGCCGTTCTTCGTGGACCGGGCCAGGGGCGCGCATGTTTGGGACGTGGATGGCAACGAGTTGATTGATTACGTCTGCACCTGGGGGCCGGCCATTCTCGGCCACGCGCATCCCAAAATCATTGCCGCCGTCAAGGCTGCCGCCGATCGCGGCACGAGTTTCGGCATTCCGAATCCATTTGAAGTCACGATGGCGAAACTCATCTGCGAATTGATGCCCAGCGTGCAGAAGGTGCGGATGTGCAATTCAGGGACCGAGGCGTGCATGTCGGCAATTCGCCTGGCGCGCGGCTTTACGAAGCGCGACCAGATCATCAAGTTCGACGGTTGCTATCACGGCCACGTGGATTCGCTGCTCGTCAAGGCCGGTTCCGGCGCGCTCACGTTTGGCCATCCCGACAGTGCCGGGGTTCCGGCGGCGTTCACCCGGCATACCATCGTTCTGCCGTTCAACGACGCGGACGCCGTCAAGGCCGCGTTCGTCGCGAACAAAAGTCAAATCGCCGGCATCATCGTCGAGCCGGTGCCGGGCAACGCGGGATTATATTTGCCGAAGCCGGGCTACCTGGAATTTTTAAGCGAAGTCACAAGGGCGAACGGCGCGTTGCTGATTTACGATGAGGTGATGACGGGCTTCCGGCTCGCACCCGGCGGCGCGCAGGAACGGTTCGGCATCACGCCGGATTTGACGTGTCTCGGCAAAATCATCGGGGGCGGGCTGCCGGTCGGCGCGTTCGGCGGGCGGGCGGACATCATGGATATGCTTGCGCCGCTGGGGCCGGTTTACCAGGCGGGCACGTTGAGCGGCAATCCGCTGGCGATGGCGGCGGGTATGGCGGCCTTGGAAGAGTTAAGCAGCAGCCGACGTGAGCCGGCTCATTCTAAAAAGATCAAAAAACAGGATGCGAAATCCAAAATTGATCAGAGCGGATTGACATCCGCTGCTACGAAGAAAAGAAACGTTTACGACCGCCTCGAAACACTGGGCCGGCAGCTCGAAGCCGGGATGAAGGACGCCTCAAAATCGGCAGGGGTGCCGGTGACGTTCAACCGTTGCGGCTCAATGTTCTGCGCCTATTTCACGGGCGGGCCGGTTTGGAACTTGGCCGATGCGATGAAGAGCGACCGCGAGCGATTCAAGAAGTATTTCCACGGGATGCTGGCCGAAGGCATTTATCTGGCGCCCTCGCAATTCGAGGCGGGTTTTATTTCCACGGCGCACACGACGGCGGACATTGAAAAGACCGTGCAGGCAGCGGCAAAGATGTTGCGCGGATTGTAACCTCCTGTTATGATGCGCGTCTGACAGGTAGTGAATCGCGTCATCATGGCGCAGCACAATTGACAAACAACCACGACAAAGAATTATGAAAGCAAATAAAACAATGTTAATCGCGGCACTGGCCGTGGGCAGTCTGCTGGCATGGAGTCCGGCCTTGCGCGCGGATGACACCAACAAGCCGGCTTCCGCCCCGCCCGCAGGCGCTCCCCCCGCCAGCCAGCCAGCGCGCACCAGTTTTGAGCGCATGGCGGAACAACTTAACCTGACCGCCGACCAGAAAACAAAAGTGCAGTCCATCATGGACACGCAAAGGCAGAAAATGCTCGATTTGCGCAAGGACACCAGCCTGTCGCAGGAAGACCGGCAAGCCAAACGCAAGATTATCGCGGAAGAACTGGCCCAGCAGATGAAAGCCGTCCTTACGCCGGAGCAATTTGATAAGTGGCAAAAAACGTCGCTCATGGGACCGGGACCACACAGGTTCCATCCCGACGCCCCGCCTGCGGGTAATGAAAAAGCTGGAAACACGAATGCACCCGCTGCTCCGCCGAAACAATAATCTGTGGAGTGACATGATTGATATTGGGACGGCCTCGCGCCGTCCCTTTTTGTTTTTCCCGGAATCGGATGTAACATTTCTCCGGCCGCCTTCGTATTCAATGTCAGTATGAAAACCATCAAACTACTGACCATCGCAACGGCCACCGCGATTTTTACGGGTGGGTTAATCAACGCGCCAGCGCAAGTCACAAACGAATCCGTTGCCGTGACCAGGCCGGGGCATGACCGAATCCTTCAGCGCATCGCCAAAAAACTGAATCTGACCGACGGCCAAAAATCGCAGATCAAGGCTGTTTTAAGCGGGGAAAAGGACACGCTGAAATCATTGTTCGGACAGTTGCACGACGCGCGAAAAAATCTGCGCGCGGCCATTCACGCCGGTGACGCAAACGAAACGGCCGTGCGTGCCGCTTCGGCCCAAGTTGCCAGCGTGGAAGCTGATTTGGCGGTTGAACGCATGAAACTTTACGGCAAAATCGCGCCCATCCTGACCGATGAACAGCGCCGGAAAATCGCCGATTTCGAGCAGCGCTTCGATAACGCGGTGGGCGGGGCCATTGCGCGCCTGGATGAACGGTCGGACAACTGAACCGTGAATGACGATGCCGAATTGCCGGAACGAATCCGCAATGGCGCGCCGGACGATTTCGCCGAAGTCGTCCGGCGTCATCAGTCGCGGGTCTTTGCCATTTTGCACCGTTATGAACGCGATGCCCACAAGGTCGAAGATCTGGCGCAGGAAACCTTCGTCAAAGCCTGGCGCGCGCTGGAGCAATTCGACGGACGCGCGCCGTTTGAGCACTGGCTATACCGGATTGCCGTGCGCGTGGCACTGGATCATTTGCGCCGGGAAAAAAAGCGGCGGAATGAAATCGGCCTGCCCGAACTGGGCGAGGATGCGCTGGACTGGCTGCGCAGCGATAATGAGCAGAACGAATTGGACGGCCGGGCCGCCGCGGAAATACTGGACCTGGCCCTGCGCGAACTGTCGCCCGCCGACCGCGTGGTCATCACCATGCAGGAAATCGAGGGTTGCAGCGTGAAGGAGATTTGCGCGGCCACCGGCGCATCGGGTGTGGCCGTGCGCGTGCGGGCCTTGCGGGCGCGGGCCAAACTGAAGCGGGCTTTGGAAAAACTGGTGAAATTATGAACGAACGAAAGTGGAAACAACTGTTTGCCGCGGTGCGGAATGAAGCGGCGCCCGCACCGTCGGCGGATTTTGAGGCGGGCGTGTTGCGCGCCATTCGCGGCGAACGGCGCCCGGAGACGCCGGAAATGTTTTCGATTTCCGCCCAGTTGAATTTATTGTTCCCGCGGCTGGCTTGGGCGGCGGTGGCAATCATCGCGTTGAGTGTAACGGCGGATTGGGGACTGACGGCGGCGGGTATGCCGGGTTTGAATGACGGGGTGTCACAGATTTCGGCGCAATGGTTTTTAACTTCCAACGGATTCTGATTATGAAAACCTTCAAATTAGTGTTGCTGGTGGCGCTGGTGTTTCTGGCCGGTGTGGCGACGGGCGTGGTCGGCACGCGTATCGTGGTGCGGCGGGTCGTGGGCGAGATCATTGCCCATCCCGAAACCGTCCAGCCCCGCATCGAGCGCAACCTGGCGTTCCGGCTCCGGCTCGACAGCGATCAGCAGGTGAAACTGCATGAAATCATGTCGGGCACGCACGAACAACTGAAAGCCTTGCACCAGGAATATCGTCCGCTGGTGGTCCTGGTCCTCAGCAATGCGAATGATCAGGTCACCGCCCTGCTGACGCCGGAACAACAGGCGCGGTTTGAAAAGTGGAAAAAGGAAAACCATCCGTTGCTGGAGGCCATCAAGCGGAATTAGTGAGCGGTGGGTGTGACGCGTGAAACCCCGCAATTTGCATTGAGCAAAGACGCGCGGCCGCATATCGTAGGTTCGCCCTGCGCGAGTAGCTCAATTGGATAGAGCGTCGGCCTCCGGAGCCGAAGGTTGTGGGTTCGACCCCCGCCTCGCGTACCATTTTGAAATTCGGTGATGCCTTCAAAACACTCAATCAAATCAATGGGGTATGGATAATTCACTTTTTCAATCGGCTTTCCAACGTCGTCTGAAAATGGATTGAATCACCGTCCAAACCAGAACAGAAACCAGAACAACGGCGGGGAACTGAAGAAAATGGGGATTTTGATGGTCTGGATTGGGGTTTGACGGGTTTGGGGAAAATCCCTGTGAAAACACGCCATTGACCGTCTGGCGCAGAAATTTGGCCCCATTCCGTCAACGTCTTAACCGTCTTGGACGGGCCATACATCCATCGCGTTTTGGAGATTTCATCGGCAAATGATGGTAATCATTGATTCTGAAACCACATTTCTACTTGAATACATTCTTGGATTTTGAGATAAATTGATGGATTCAGGAAGTATCCGATGAAAACCGTTAAATTTTTGGCGTTGGCGGCAATCATCTTTTGCCGTTCATTTGCTGCGGTTGCCCAAACTTGGACGCAGACCAGCGCACCCACGAATAATTGGTATTCCGTCGCTTCATCTGTGGATGGAAGCAAATTGGTGGCAGTTATTTTTGGGGGTGGTATTTACACTTCGACGGATTGGGGGAATACATGGACACAAACCAGTGCTCCCACGAAATATTGGTATTCCGTCGCTTCATCAACGGATGGAAGTAAATTGGTGGCAGGTGGTGGTAGCATTTATACTTCAAAGGATTCGGGGAACACGTGGACATCAAACAACGTTCCCAACCAAACCTTTCCCAACCAATATTGGACTTCCGTCGCTTCATCGGCAGATGGAAGCAAATTGGTGGCAGTTAGTCATTGGGGTGATATTTACAGTTCGACGAACTCGGGGAATACGTGGACATCGAACAATGTGCCCAACCAAAGTTGGGCTTCCGTCGCTTCATCAGCAGACGGAAGTAAATTGGTGGTAGTTGGTGGTGGCATTTATACTTCAAAGGATTCGGGGAACACTTGGACATCAAACAATGTGCCCAAACATAATTGGACTTCCGTCGCTTCCTCAGTGGATGGAAATAAATTGGTTGCGGCATTTGCGTTTGTGGCCGGCGGTGTCCCCGGCCCTATTTTCACTTCAACGAATTCGGGGAATACTTGGACATCGAATTACTTTGGCGCAGTCGCATTGTGGCATTCCGTCGCTTCCTCAGCGGATGGGAGCAAATTGGTTGCGGTGGACTGGAGCAGCATTTTCACTTCGACGAACTCGGGAGACACTTGGACATCGAACAACGCGCCCCAAACTTTATGGTCTTCCGTTGCCTCATCAGCGGATGGAAGTATATTGGTTGTGGTAGCCGATGGCGGCGGAATTTGGGTTTCGCAAACCGCGCCTGCACCGTTGCTGAACCTCACAACTGCGAACACCAATCTTGCCCTTTCGTGGATTATTCCTTCGACGAATTTTGTGTTGCAACAATGTTCCGATTTGACGGCGGCGGATTGGTCGGTTGTGACGAATGTGCCCATGCTCAACCTCACGAACTTGCAAAACCAAGTGATACTGTCGCCCCCTAACGGCAACGATTTCTATCGTCTGGCGACGCCATGACCGTCTGGCGCTGACGTTTTGGTTCTTTGGAATAAAACCCACACGGTCAGGCGGCCAAAAACGTGCCCAAGACGGTTTTGGCGCAAGAACTGGCCCCATTTTCGGCAATGTCTGAACCGTCAAGGTCGTCAATCAGTTCAATCGGCCCGATACACAGTTTCGTCACCGTGTATTGAATGGAAAAACTGACATTTGCGATTTGGGGACGGCGATGGCGTGGCAGAACACAATTGCGGCGTTAATCCCCTGCGGTTTGATTTGCGCGAAAACCAGAAATTCTGTCTAATCCCCGCGATGTCGGTGCGATGATGGCAGATTTATGAACGACCCAAACCAGCCACTGGTGCTTAAGAAGTTGCTCCAAGATGCGCCCCACATCGAAGCGGACTTCGCAGTGTTCAAGCAGCAGTATCGAAGCCTGTTGGAGATAGACCACAAATCCAAAGCATTGATTTTGCAGAGCCATCTTGTCATTGAGTATTATGTGACACAGTATTTGGAGGCAGCCAATCCAGCCTCGCCAAAGATTGGAGCCGTGAGACTGAGCTTTGCCCAAAAGTTAGACCTTGCCGACCATCCGCAAGCAAACTTTCACTTTTTGATGGATGGGATGCGAGCATTCAATACGATTCGCAACAAGATAGCGCACCGGCTCGACTTCGTTCCGAAAGAAGAAGATTTCAAGCCTATTCGGGAGTGCGTCCGAATTTGGCACACGGCGGCACAGAAGCCGATTCCCGAAGGATTGGATGTTCTGAGTGTTTTTACCGAGGTTGCTTGCGCATTTCTTCATGGGGATACGCAAGCAATCAAGCGACACGGCAAAGGAGCGGGGCTTGCCGGTCTGCTCAATTGGTGGCAACACGACGATGTGGCCTAACCCCGGCGTCTAACGCCGATTGGCCGATTCAATTCCGCATTTGCGGTTGACATCACAGGCTCGGCGTGGCTCAAATTGAAATCAGCTTATGAAATGTCCACACTGTTTAACGGAATTTCACGATAACAAAACGCAAATCTTCGGCAACACTGACAGAATTGGGCACTGGGTTATATGGAGAAGAGATTGTCCAGCTTGTGAGCGCATGGTTTTGTCTCTTGAGGATTTTAATACGGGTGGTGGTCGGCGTGGTGGTGAGAAATTCTTTTTGCCAAAAGCGACTCTCAGGCCAGCGCCAAACGAAGCCGTTCCAAAAATATTCGCCGGGGATTATGTTGAAGCATGTAATGTGATTGCTGATAGCGCAAAAGCAAGCGCAGCATTAAGCCGAAGGTGTTTACAGAACATCCTCCGCGAAGTTGAAAAAGTTAAACACAGCGACTTGGCCAATGAAATTCAGCAAGTGCTGGACAAAGGCAAACTTCCAACACATTTAGCTGAATCCATTGACGCGATTCGGCACATTGGTAACTTTGCAGCGCATCCCATAAAAAGCACTGCATCCGGTGAAATCATTGATGTCGAGCCGGGGGAAGCAGAATGGAACTTGGATGTTCTGGAATCACTGTTCGATTTTTACTTTGTTCAACCCGATTTTCTCAAGAAAAAGCGGGACGCCCTCGACGCAAAATTGGTGAGTGCGGGCAAGAAACCAATGAAGTGACGTTCGTGTTGGAAAGGCCATTATGAATAAAAAATTCAAAATCTGGCCGATTCTGCGAGATGTTATCATCATAGCGGGCAAAAAAGACATTCGGTTGATGGCGTTGGATGACGACGACCTGAAACCGCTGTGGAAAAATATTGGGCAGATTTAATTTCGGCAACAGCGACGGGCTTGTATTCGGAATGATGGCCTGTAAAATTTTCACCGGACGTAAAATTCAACCGCAAAACCTATGACACCGGACGGTTCCGACCCCGCAACTTGGTTTAACTTTGGCACCCCCGCCAGAAATCCGGTCAATCCCATGTGGGCATACGGCGGGAAGGACGCACAGATACGGGTAACCAGACCGCTTTTGAAAAAAGACCAGACCGACCCAAACGGCCTCTATGTCTTTCCAAGTATCCGTAGCAAAGAAAATGACAGGCAACTCAGCCCCATGAATCTTGGGCCGTGTCGGCTGTATCGAGAATACACTGCCAAGAAAATGGAAAACGCATGGCAGTATTCCAAAGTTTATCCGCAGCACGTTGGCGAGGACGGCAATCCGACACTGCAATATTATCAATGGGCCATCCAAGGTTGGTCATCGGAATTTACAAAAAGACATCCGATGGTCGAGGAGGCGAAGGGGACAGAAGCCTTTCATTGGTGGAATTGGCAGCGGCTTGACAAAGTTAAAGCGCGCAAATGGATTTATGTTCCGCTTTACGTTGAGCAGGTGGTCAGGCAGCCGTTTTTCCAACAACTGAAAAAAGATTGGGATGAGGAAATAGAGCCGGACGAGAAGAAGACCCTGTATTTGATGGATTATGACGCCTACAAGTATGGCACCATGTCGCTGTCCGAGGTCTTGAACAACCCCGCCAAACCAATGGGGCACGGTTTTGTTCTGGCAATGTTGCTGACGAATGACGCAGCACTGGGGGAGTGCGAACTTCGTTAGGTTGGTGACGGCGTGGCAGAATACGAAAGCGGATATTGGAAACATTTGATTAAACCTTACACTTTTGACAAATTTCAATTACTCTCAACACCGCCAATTGGCAGCAAATGAACAGGCAACAAAATCAAAAGACCAAGCAACCGCACAGAAATATTGTCGGTGAACCAATTAATTTTGGCGGACTGCTTCACGCTCCTGTAAACGAACAAGGCGTTGTTCTCCTGTTTGGCATGTTGGCAGAAAAATTAGGGTTCCGAGTGCAGTTGGTGCGACAAGGTTATCCCGATTGCAAGGCTGCCCGCCACATTGGGGATGGCCGTTACGAAGAAGTAAATATCGAATTTGAATTTCGCAGTTCCGGCTTCAAATCGCACCTGAAAGAAGAAGTCAAAACGGATTTCATTGTCTGTTGGGTCCACGATTGGAAGAATTGTCCCTCATCAATCCAAGTTCTCGAACTGCGCGCGTTGATTCAAAGTGGAAAATTGAATACTCCACCGCCAATTGAACCGCAGCAAAAGCAACCCCACCGAGAAATTAGCCGTTCGCCTGACGAACAGAGAATATACAATTTGCTAAAGGCAATTGCTTTGGACGAGAGCAAAGTTGTTTGTCGCAGGAGTGGTGACTCTTACTTACAGACTCCGTTTGATGCTGTTGAACGTGTGTGTCTGTTTGCCGCCGATGATGAAAGTGAATCATTTCTGACACTCGGTTTGTATTTCGGTGATACTCAACGCCAAGCAATCGCGTTTTACAACTCATCGCCAAAGATTCGCCACCTAGAAAATACCCAATGGAAAATTCGTCCGAATTTTCATGTCGCGTTTAGAGCCAAGGGGCTAATTTGGGGACTTATATACAAATCTACAGTAACTTTTGAATTGTAAATTTCCTGACATACAATTCGGTTATGGTTTTTTGGGCTGCGGTTCGGATGCCTTCACGATGTTCTTTAGATGTGATGCACCCTTTGCTTGTGCCTTTACACCTTTACCGTCGGCAATGGCGTTAATGATGTCTGTGAAGCCGCCTTTCAGCGGCTTGTGCATTTTTTGTGGCCTGCTCATATTGGGTTTTGAATCAGTGTTTTGTAAGGCAACTGCGAACTCTTGGCGACATTGGAAATCACGTCAGTAAATACCGCCTGCATTGATTCTGACTTGCGGTTCAATCGAAAGGCAAATTCATTGACGTAGCGTTGTAAATGTTTCGGACTCATCTGGTGATAAACGCCGTGATACCCGCGTTTGAACAACGCCCAAAATGAATCAATGCCTTGCGTGTGGCAATCACCTTTGACGTATTCCTTCAAACTGTGGTTCACCACGTCATGCCTGTATTCACGCAACCCGCGATAAGCGACCCATTGATCGGTGTAAAGAGTGGAACCAGTGGCGACGTTTTCCTTGATGGCTTTGTGAAGGATTTCTGAGCCAACAGACGGAACCACTTGCGCCCGGACTTCACCGGCCCGGCTTTTCATCCCGAACACCGGAATCTTGCCCGTGCCGCCAGTGCCGCGTATTGCGGCCCTGCGTTGCTTGGCGTGCATGTTCTTTGACAGCCCGCCGATGAAAGTTTCGTCCGCTTCAATCTTTCCAAAAAGTTGCCCTTTGTTCTGCTTCATCGCCGAACGGATGCGGTGATCCATGAACCAACCCGTTTTTTGAGTCACGCCAACATGCTTGGCGAGTTGCACGGATGAAATGCCCTTGCTGGTGTTCGCAAGCAGGTAAATCGCCATGTACCATTTTCGCAACGGCAATTTGCTGTCGCCGAAAACGGTCTTGGTGCGGATGGTGAAATCCTGTTTGCACTTCGCGCACTGGTACCGCTTGCCATTGCCGCACTTGTAAATTTTGTCGTGGTGGCAGTGCGGGCAATACTCACCGTTACGGAACCGCGATTCAGTGAAGTGCGCGACACACGTTGCTTCATCGCAGAAATAATCCGTGAACTCTGTCAGTGTCTTGAACTCAAATATCGTTTTCATTCTGGAACAAAGTTACAGTAAAACCCCGCTGTTGTCAAGTGGCAAAATCAAAAATAAGTCTATTTTTTTGAAGTGATGTTTCGCCTGTTTTTATGCGGATAAAGTAATAAAATGTGTATTCTTCACCGCGAAATCGTTTAGGCAAAATCTGAACAAGCTCCCACCCGTCCGCGCCACATTGATTTAGCTTTTCCTGCTCCAATTCTGGCGTTAGTTTTTTAGAAATCAAACCCCCAACCAAATACAAATATGAATTACGCTGATTCATTGGCAAATATAAAGTTTCCACAGGAACCCCAACCACGAATTCGGCTCCCTGAGCTTCTGGATCGAGCCAAAGAAATTGTCCATGAGGCCGCTTTGGAGTATCGGCTTATTAAAAGCCAACTGAAACCCAATCAGACCATCAATCTGATTTGCACGGTGGCAGGCGTGGAATACGACGTTTATAGGTTTGGCGGGCGCAACGGCATTGTGGAGATAGATACCCAAACCGCGGACAGTGCTATCAGGATTAAGTGTCCAGTTGAACAAGTTTCCTTTGCCATCATAATTTCTAAAAAGGTTTCCGGTGAACCACCGCGAGAAATTGGATTTCATGCGATGATGGAAACAGGGCAAGAGAAAAGTACCAAAGCTTGATTTCTTTATGGGACCATTTTCCAAACCAGCGGACAACAAGGGCGTCGAGGAAAGGCTCGACCGTCTCCATACACTGCATTTGATCATTGTGTCTCTCACAGTGTTTGCGGTTATTATTTCGATTGCTGCGCTGGTTGTGGCTTATTTTGCATGGCAGCGACCAGTCGCTCCAGCATCCGCATCCGATAGTCAGATTCATTCATCCATGCAATCTGGCGTAGCCCCAACAAACACACAGCCGCCCCGATAAAGATAATCGCAACTGAATTTAAAATTTGATGTGGATTTTTCATTAGTGATTTCCGCCTTTTTCCGGCTTAATCCGGCTTGTTTCGACACTGTAACATTGTATATAAGTCCCCTAATTTGGTTTGAATCAGAAGACGCCGAGCATTATTTACAGTTCTGGAAAGTCAACATTGACAGAATTCGCCAGCAGAAAAAGAGCGAAGTTCCCGCATATTTTGAGTGGCTGGCAGAAAACAGAGTGATAAAGATGACGAAAGAAGCGGAGAAAATGTTGAAGGAGAAGTTTTTTGACACAAAGATGTCACGCTTAAACATGTGTCCGGGATTCTTGCTGGAATCCAAGATTGCTAGAGCGGACGAACTCGATGACAGTGGAAAACTAAAAGGCATTCTGTCGGAGAAAATTAACGAGGCTCTAAAGGTTATCGCTTTGGATGGGCGCAGGGTTTTGAAACAATTTTGACCGCTGTGGAAAGGTGTCGGTAACCCGGCAAAATCAATGGGGCATGAGCCAGACGACGAAATCAAAATTGTGGAAGGAGAATCCCAAAAATGTTTGAAACGTTTTCCAAGCGTAACCGAAAGGAACAAAAGGCAGACATTCTGGTTTATGACGAGTTGCCTCAACCGCTAAAAGTGCAAATCGTCCATATTTGGCAAAATGTGGTTCCGAAATATGCTGTATTTTGGATGAAAGGCACAGACAGCTTTTACAGAATTGCGGCTAACCGCATTTACCAAGATTTTGGCGTCTTCCGATTAACAAACAACGCAACAAACGCGACGGAAGATGTTTGCAATTACTTTTTGCAAGAGCGGGACGTTGGGAAATGCCTCACCGTGATAGAACTGGTTTTCGACTGCTTCGTTGAAGTGGTGAAAGCGGACAGCTATGTGGAGGTAGGGATGATGGACGAAATCCGTCAGGCTGCGAGGGAATTGAATGCACGATTCAAAGAACACGCCGTTGGTTACGAATTCAAAGACGGTAAAATCATTCGGATTGATTCTGGGTTTATTCACGCTGAAGCCGTGACGCCTGCCATGACGTTATTGCAAGACTCATATTTATCAGGGGCGAACCAAGAATTTTTGAAGGGACACGAGCATTTTCGACACGGCAGATTTCCAGAAGCAATGAATGAGTGCTTGAAGGCGTTTGAAAGCACGATGAAGGCAATTTGTCACAAGCATAGTTGGCAATACAATCAGACTGATACGGCCAAAACGTTGCTGGCAACTTGTGAAAAAAACGGTTTATTCCCGCCTTACATGCAATCTTCACTATCGGGACTTCGTTCTGTCCTCGAAAATGTGGCGACTGTCAGAAACAAGCTGAGCGGGCACGGTCAAGGTGTCCAACAGGTTCAGATTACGGAGGAAACAGCAGCGTTTGTGATTCATTCAACTGCTGCCAATATCGTGTATCTGGCATCCCTCGAAAAGCATCGGTAAACTTCCCATTTCAGCAGAACGGTTCGGCAACAGCGACGGGCTTGCGTTTGGAATTATCGAATCAATCAAACCATCCCTCACATGTGGGGGTAAGCTAAGTTAACGCTGCCGTCGGTAAAAATCTTATTATCTCGCAGTCCATTGAGACTGTCGCCGGGAAAGAGGCGGTTCGTTGGATTTGATTTAGCAAAGGATAGAACAATGTATTTTACCCGCGCACATTTTTTACAATTTCCAAGAATGTTTTTAAGTTCTTCTCGGACAGTTCAGAAAAATATTTTGTTCTCGGCACAAGCAACGTTGCAGCTTTTTCAAGTTGTCCAAAATCATCGCCAGCAATACAAATCGCATCTGCCAGTCCTATAAATCGCGCTGCTGATTCAAGCTCAATAAAGGCAGTCCGCGCGAGCAGATAACTTGCAAATGAAACTACGGAAAGACAAAGAATCAATATGATTAATGCAAAAGCATGAAGATGAATAAAAAGGACTTTCCCTGTCAACAAAGCATTGCCGTCGGGTCCAGTGCTTTCCATTGAGCCTTCTATTTGATTAAGAGATTTCAAAGTTTCGCTTGCGATTAATGGAAGCGAAATATAACTGCCAATCAATACGACAATCGCTAGACTCAGCCACAAGACGGCAAAGCACCGCGCTTGAGTTGCTCTCCGACGTAATGAAAATTCAATTGTCATTGCTCATCTATTCGCAACTTGCTTTTTAGAAAGCTCAACTATTTGTTCTGTTGCCGCATGAGTCTCGGTCATTAAGTTTATATCCTGTTGTTTTCCCTCGTATATTCTGAGGGGATGTTCGGCAATCGCCTTCAGGACATTGACGCATAAAATCGTGACCGGATTTTCAGGGCCTGCGGCTTGGGCGCTTGCCAATTTCTCCATTTCCCTTTTATAACCAGAGAATGACTTTGAAACAGCCTCTTTGTATGCGTAATCCTCTTCAAGCCGTATGGACAACATATAATTTCTTCCGGCGTAAATGGCCAACCAGATAAGAGGGAGAACAATTGGCAAACGCATAGCAAGACTTCGCCAGATGTCTTCCCATTGTTTTTCATGCAAATTCACGGTAGAAGAAGTAGCTTCCCGAAAACTCGGATATGCAATGTAGATGAGACAGCCAATGCAAAAAACAAAAGTTAATATCCACGCAACTTTTGGAATTAAAAAGCGTCGTTTGCGTTGGCCAAATGCAGAGGCGAGAGAAACATCCGCAAAACCCGGCAACAATTCTTCGGCTTCCTTTTTGAGCGCCTTCAATTCGGCTTCAAAGCTGTCTGTAATTTCACTACTTTTTGTGAGATGTTCAACGATTTTAGCTAGAGTCTCTTGTTCCTTCTCAGCGTTTGCCAAAATTCCATTGATTTTCTCAGATGAATCTTTGCTCGTTGTATGTGCAACTGTAATCTTTGTTAAGAATTCATCCGCTTGTGATTGTGCTGCTTCAGCTTTTTTGCGAGCTTCCGCTGCTGCGTCACGCAATTGCTGAACTTCTTCAAGTAACGAATCGGCAGAACCCTTTGATGTTTCAATTTCCTTAAGGCGGCTAGAACCTTTTTCTGCTGCATCCTTAATGCGAGTAGCACTTTGTTCAACTTCTTTCCGGCCACCCTCAATTTTTTCTATGTCATCTTCAATAACGGGTTTCTTGGCGGTAATGAATGCTGCTAAATCATCAGCTTTTTGCTTGTTTGTCTCGATTGAATTTATATCAGTTTCAACTGTGCCCTTGAGTTTGCTAATAGCTGTTGCATGTTCTTCGCAAGTTCGTTTTGCATTAACTGCAAAAAGTCCTTCGCTATCAGCATTTTTTCGCGCAGTCTCTGCCGCCTTAAATTGTTCCTCGGCTTGCGTTTTGAACTGCTTAATTTGGTCAAGAAGGTTTTGGGCTTCGGCTTGCGTTGCCTCAAGTTTTTCATTGTTTTCGCTCATATTGAAATTCGTTATCACTGACGGAGAACCCATGTATCAAAAACAGCCGAAACAACATGGTGCCTTGAAGCCCGGATTTTCCAACTATTCGCTGAATACGCCCATTTCCGAACCGTGTCGAGAAATATTTAGCCGTTTAATGGCTAGCTTGCGTGTTGGAAATGTATCCTAAACGGTTAAACGCCCCTCAAAGCATCCAAAATCCACACCATGCCCTCGGTGTCCTGTCCACAATACTTTTCAAGGGCACGTCGCACCCGCTTCCGTTCCGACTCGCTGACATCGGTGAAGGTGACGCGAAGGAATTCACGGCTCGCTGTCTCGCCCTCCTGAATTTCCAAATTCGTGTAATCCTTGCCGGTCAATGCCGGCAACACCTGTTTCATCGAAGCACTGCCGCACTGGTCGGGGTGATAAAAATTGAATCCCCTAAACGGAATCAGCAAATCCACAATCCGACTGTTCACCGCCGCCACCCATGATTTGTATTGAGGCAAAACTTCCGCACATTCCTTCATCCGCGCTTTCTCAAATGGTGCATTGAAAACCACGATGGAACCGGACGGCTCAACCGCCGACTTCAATTGACGCATGAATTCAGAACGCGGGTCGTTCCGGCCCTCAGCAAGAAATTTGCGATGCTCCGGCTTCGTTCCGGCCTTGTGAACGATATGCAGGGAAAATTGGAACGGGATTTGTTCGTATGGCCGTGTGCCATCAAACAGCGGAATCGCCGGGCTGAAAGTTTCAAAGTCCAAAAAATGCAGTGGGTATTCCAGATTGTTCAAGAAAGTCTCAATCTGCTTTTGTTTGACGTGTGGCTTGCCGCTGATGGCCGTTGCCCGTTGAATCTCCTGTTTTTCGGACAGAGGATAATCGTCGGGGATGTCAGCGATGCGCAACACACCGCGTTTTAGCAAATCCCAGCCACGTCCTTTCGTATCGAAATATAAATCCAGCACATTTTGGGGTGGCAAAAATGACCAGCAATGTTCATGGAGTGGACAGGTGTATGGGCTGTCGCATTGTTTGCCGATTTGGATTTCAGGACATTTGGCCGCACGAATCGTTTTCCCCATTTCGCCGACCACTTCTTCAATTTCACCGGACAACTGGCCGACTTCCACCGTCACGTCACGCAGCGTAAAGAATTCCTTCGGGTCAATTTCACCGTGCCGGACAAACTCATTATTGATGTGGCACAGAAAACACCTCCGGACTTTTAATCCAGCCTCAGTGAACACCCACGCCTGAAATGCCAAGTCTGGAATGTGAACGTCCTTCAATCCGGTGGTGGATTTGACTTCAATTAAATCCCATTCGTTTTTACCAACAGGATTCAAAATGTCAGCGCGTGCGTATCCACCGTTGGCCGAAAGCGTGGCCTCGAAAATTGGACGCCGTGATGGAAGGTGTTTTTGGGTCAACTGGATTGCGCCCTCAAAATCGGTGGGGTCCGTGTCAATTTCAATTCCGTTCGGGAACATTTTCTTGGCAAACGCACCGACTTCGTGCCCTTGGTCAAACACGGCTTGAAGGGCGGCGTCAACGTCAGGGAACAGGTGTTTGGCGTTGTATGCACTCCAAATCAGCTTTGGACATTGCAGCCCTTGAAGGAATTTCGATTTTGAAATGTATGGGGTGCGGCTCATCAGGTTTACCACCCATTGAAGATGACAAATATTGCGGCGGCAATATTCTTTTGCCTTGGCGATTTCAAGTGGTTTCCCAATCCGTCTTGTCAGACGATTGAAAAATGATTAGCCTCAAGACATGAAAGCGACAGGTCAGCGGAGGTAAGAAATTGCAAACTGACATTTCAAAAACTAAACACCCCTTTTCGGCGGACCGTGCTATTGAAGAAATCGCACAAGACCGCTTGGGGCGTTCTTTTTTCGCTTCGCATTTAGCAGATGCGGTCTGTAGTTGGAACGAAAATGACAGCTTGGTTCTGGCACTTTATGGTGAATGGGGCGCAGGTAAAACTTCTGTAAAAAACCTTTTTAAATGTCATTGTGAGAGCAAAGGGAAACCCTATATCGTCGAATTTAATCCGTGGCAATGGAGTGCCCAAGAAAAAATATTCGAGGCGTTTTTTCAACTTATCGGAGAGAGATTGGGCAAAAAAGATATTGCAGATGAAACAAAGCAATTAGCAAAAAAATGGAAATACTTTGCCGCATCTTGGAGAATTGGTGCCGAACTGGTAAAGAACGTTCAAAATGCTGCTCTGCAACTTATACTACTTGCTGCCGTAGCCGGTTGGATGTCCACAATTCCAAGTGGTCTAATGCAAATAATCAGCGGTTTAATAAGTGTCACGAGTTTGGTAATGAGCGGCTTAGTGATAGTGTTACCGGGCCTCTTTGAAAAGATGACAGCGTTCCTAGAAGCAAAGGCAACTTATTTTGAGAAAGATTTGGACCAACGAAGGCGTGAATTGATTAAGGAGCTCAAACAATTAAAAAAGCCGATAATTGTAATCATTGATGACATTGACCGATTAAATCCTGAAGAAATTAAGCTTGTTATCCAACTGGTTAAAGCAAATAGCGACCTGCCAAAAGTTGTGTATTTTTTGCTTTTTCAACAGGAAACAGTAATTAACGCACTTGCAGACTTTTCACACCAAGGCGGTGCTGACTTCCTAGAGAAAATTGTGCAAATCGGTTTTGACATTCCTCAAGTCCCAGAAGGTACATTGCACGCCATTTTGTTTGAAGAATTGAATGAAATGCTTGCCGGAATAGATTTTGGTAAACGCTGGGATAAAGAGCGATGGGACTCCATCTTCAATGATTACTTAAAGTTTTACTTTCGTACACTTCGTGATGTTTACCGCTTTTTGAGCATGATGAGATTTCACATTAACATCTATAAAAACAAAAACGTGTTTGAAGTAAATCCAATTGATTTGATTGTTCTCCAAGCCTTGAGAGTATTTGACCATCCAGTTTACGAGCAGGTTAAAGACAGCTTTCTTGTTTATACGGACTATGTGATGAGAGCATTGTTTTTTAAACAAGAAAAGTCACACAAGCTAAATATAATCCTTGATGACGTGCTTAAGGGCGTTGAGGAAGGAAGGCGAAAAAGAGTTGAGGGGATGATTATCTCGCTCTTTCCACAAGCGAGTCCAAATCCTTCTAATAATGACAACAATGTCTGGGACCGAGATTTACGTATATGTCATGAAAATCACTTTGCAAAATATTTTGAACTGGCGTTAAGAAAAGAAGCAATATCAGAACTCGAAATATCGCTTTTATTAAAATCCGCTAGCGATTCAAACGCGGTTTCACAAATCCTAACCGAATATGTAAAACGTGGACGACTAATGGAGTTGCTAGACCGTCTTGAACAGCATGTCGAAACAGTGGCAACTGAGTCAATCAGTTCGTTTCTCCTCGGAATCTTACGGGTTAGTGAGGAATTTCCACCTGTTCAAAAACCGGGGCTTTTTAATTTTCCACCGGAAGTTATAGTGACTCGATTGACCAGAAACTTGCTTTTGAGATGTTCAGAGACATCCCGTGTAAATGACGTGTGTAAATTATTCTCTGATTCGGGAGCATTAACAGTCCCCTCAATGGTCATAGATGCTGATGAACGCAGAAAAAATGACGACCCACTGAAACAATTCTTGTTCAAAGAAAGTGAGCTGAAAACAGTCCAACAAGCGTGCATAGAGAACATCAAAAAGGCAGCTTCAGATGGCAGGCTTCTTAAATCTGAACGCATGTTGTGGTTGTTACAATGCTGGAAACAATGGGGCGGAACTGAAGAAGCGGTGAATTGGGCAAAAGAATTTGTTAAGGATGCCGGTTCAGCAATGAAAATTACAATGGCCGCCGTGAGTGTTTCAACGGTTTCTGGCCATCGAGGAACTCGACAATACGACAACTTGTTACTCAAGTGGCTGGAACAATTTGTGAGTCTCGAACAAGTCTGGAACTATCTATCGAGTTTAGATAAAGGCACATTAAACAAACGCGAACAACATGTAATTGCGCTTTTTGAGCAAGGTCTTGAAAATAAAAAACGAGGGGAGCAGTACGACCAAATCCATGATAAAGATGCGCTTTTTTCTGATTAAATAATCACGTCACTTTGTTCCATTCAAACTCCTTTGACACTTGACCCAATGTGACCCGCATTAAAATCCCGCAACCAAGTCCCGCACCCGAACACCCAAAGCCTTGGCGATTTTCATCAGATTGTCCACCGACGGTGATTCAACCCCCCGCTCAATTCGGCTAATAAACACCGTGGAGAGGCAAGCTCACATTCGCAACAAGGAGCACCCGTTGTGTTGTGAACAACTTGTTCTGGACAGGAAATGAGGTCGGCGTAAAATCACAATCAATCAGAAGGCTGTAACCGTAGGCTCAGCGAAGCTCTGTTGTTGAGCGTTCCTTTGGCTGCGTTCGCACGCCTTTGTAAAGTCACTTCAAATCAAATCAACAACATCAAGAACTCAGGAGCACACCATGAAAAAACATCTATCAATTGCAATTGCAGGTATTCTGGCCTTAAGCGCCCCCAGTATCGCCAAAGCCCAGTTTACCATTACCGCCACCACAGGTGGCGTTCCCACCGTAAGTGGTGCTACGTTGGAGAATTTTGACGAACTGTCGCCGTCCATTCTGACACTTTCCGGTCCCGCCTATCTTCTTACGGGCTCGGATGGTGTTGCCACGCCGCCTTACTTCTCCGGTTCGACTGCGGCATTTTTTGGCGAATCTCCGGTCACCGGCTACGATAGCAGCAAATACGTCGCCGTTGAGCCCGGCGGTTCAGCGACATTCAGTTTCTCAACTCCGCAGCTATATTTTGGACTCCTTTGGGGGACAATTGACCCATACGCAGGCATGAACGACCTTACTTTCTACGACAGTGCGAATAACGTAATTGGCACGGTTTATGGTGAGAACGTTCTGTCACAGAATGGCTCCCCAAGCCCCGGGGACTCCGCTTATGTCAACATTACTTCCACGACCGCATTTTCTCGTGTTGTCGCGACCGCTACGCCGATTTATCCAGAATGTTTCGAGTTCGACGATATTGCTTACGCAATGGTAATTCCAGAACCCGCCAGCCTGTCATTGTTGCTATTCGGCTTGTTTGGGATAACTCTCTTGTGTCGGCATCAGCGTTAATCAATTAAGAGCATCCCGAAATTAATTAAAAGCAAACCTCCACCGGCCCCGAAACCCGGTGTAGTTTTCATTTGTCAGGCTGGTCTTTTCCAAGTTGGAACAATCGCAAATCTCCGTTGCCGACAATTTTCCCCTCCCGCGTTCTGGTTCTGTCGTCTGACGAATCGAATTTCGCAACGATTCTGCCCGTGCCATTACGTAAAATGTTCCCGTCGAAACGGCCCACGATTTTGCCCGTTCTGTTTCTGATGTAGTTGTCATTCATAATTGTTATTTCAATTTTCTGGCGAGCATTTGCAGATTGTTTCCGATTTCGGCCATGTCTTTTGTTTCCACGTTGAACCAATTTGATTTGGTGTCTTCAAAAATACCGTCAAGGTCCTCATCATGGGCGATGACAATTGAATCGGGCCGTTCGCCGTCGAATGACGGAACGAACAGCAAGGTTGACTCTCCCGTGGCGCAGAGGATAAAGGCCGGGACAGTTTTTTTCGGTTTGTCGGGCAGTCTGTATTTTACGGTTTTCATGGTTGTTTCGTTTGATGCCCGACGACGCCTGGCGTCGTCGGGCGAGTTAATGGTTCGTTCAAATATTGTCGGCTCTCACGTCACCAAAGGTCTTCCGGTTTGAAAAATCTGAAATAATCATTTTCAGAGAGGCCCTCGCCAAGAGCCTGAAGCTTTCTTCCAATTTCCGCCAAGTCATCATGTTCAAGTGAAAACCGGCTGGCGTTCACTTCCTCAAAAACACGCTCCGTCACATTTTCCGTTGCAATGGCGAGTGTGTGTGAACGTTGGTCATCCGGTTTTTGGACGAACAGCAGACTCAATCCTTCGCGTTCAGCAAGAACGACGGCCCATACAAGGCGTTTTGTTCCGGGGAGACGGAACGGAACTTTTCTCAATATGCAGATTTCCATAATTGTTCAGTGGTTGTTTTTGAGCAAACGGTGAATGGTGGTCGGGCTGAATTGGCTGCCGCGATTTGTTCTCAAACCGCGGAGGTTCAACGCTTCGGCGATTTCTGAAAGTTTTGTCAAGCCGGTTTTTTTCATCGTCTCCTGAACCACCACGCGGAGTCCGGCGTTGCGGTCGGCGGCAATCTTCTGGCGGGCTTCAACGGCCTTGAAAATGGCGTCTTCGTATTCAGGATTTCCCAATTTGACCCCCCGGCGTTTTGCCGCTGCCAAAGCCTCCTTTGTCCGTGAGCTGATTTGGTTTCTTTCAAATTCTGCGACCGAAGCAAGAATATGTATCAAAAATGGAGTCGCGTGTGGATTGTCAGCCGCGCAAAATTCAATTCTGGAATTCTGTAAAGTGGTGATGAAATGTAAATTGCGGCTGAGTCGGCACAATTTTGCGACCAGCAAAATAGCCCCACACTCCTTACAGAAATGGATTGCCTCAGCCAAAACCGGACGGTCAGCCCGTTTGCCAGTTTCGATTTCAAGGAACTCCCGAACGATTTCGGCACCGCCTGACAGCGACTTGACATAATTCACTACGGCGGCGCGTTGTGCTTCCAGCCCCAAGCCGGATTCACCTTGGCGGGCGGTGGAAACTCTCAGATACGAAACGAATTTTTTGTTCATGGACAACCCGGTATCACGTCCAGCCGCGACCCGGCGACGAGTTTTTTACATTAAATAACGGTCGTTTCGTCCTGTAAAACCGCGCGAAAATCGCTGCTTTGTCGGGATGTTGGTATGGTTCTTTCTCCAGACCTGCTGCTGATTTTTAGCCAGCCGTCAGTCGTGTTTCAATCCTCAGAACCACAGGACGACCTCCCGGCGTGCGCCAGACGGTCAGGATGGTGGATTTGGACGCGGGAACGGTGGATTTTATCTCTGGCGTGGCCGAAGCGTTCCGAGTTGTCGGGTGGGTGGAAATTGATTTGAATAAACGAACCGGCAGTTGTTGAATAACAGTTAGGTGGCAGACGTTTGTATGCAACAAATAATGTTATGGTCTTAAGTCTGGAATTCGGAAAAAAGCTTTATCATTACTGGGGGCGACACCCAAGATTCTATAGTTTTATCCGTTTGGTATCTTGTTTTGGCAAAGAAAAGATGTTTGAGAAACGCGTTATCGAGGCGATTGAGCTTCAAAAGGGCGACACCGTTCTTGACCTTGGATGCGGCAGCGGTGTGAACTTGGTTCACTTGCATGAAGCGGTCGGTCCGGCTGGGAAAATCATCGCTTTGGATTATAGTGAGGAGATGCTTGCAGTTGCGAAAGCTCTCGCTGTCAAGCATGGTTGGCAGAACATTCAGTTTATCCAAGGCGATGCCGCCAAGATGGAATTGCCGCGACATTCACTCGATGGTGCCGTTTGCACTTTTGTATTGAGTGCCATGCCCGGAGAGGATGCTGCCATCCGCACAGTCGCCACTGCATTGAAGCCACACCGCAAATTTGTCGTATTTGATGCCAAGCCGTTTACTGGAATTGGGAGAATATTGAATCCAATCACCTACCTTGTCTTCAAATACACCACAAATTGGAATTATAGGAAGGATGTGGTTGGCATATTGAGGCAGCATTTTCAAAATACGGTAGTGACCGAGTTCAATAGCGGTTGCAATTTCATTGCGGTAGCCCAACAACAGGAAATATGAGACATTTGCCATCTCCTATGAGGGTTCATCGGTCAAGCACTAAGTAAACGGTTTCTTTTTTCTTAAAAACGTTTTTGTCTTTCGGTCAGCGTCTCCGTCGGCAATGCGTTGGACTTGCCAGACGCAAACCAGCGATACTTGAATACATGCGCTGGTTTCCAGCGATTTCCTGACCTCCCGATTAGTGCAATGATGCTGGGGGTAGGCTCCCTCGTTTTTACCCATGTTCAGAAGGGCGGACCCACCATGGCGGGGGGGGGGGTATGCTGGCTTACGCGGAGGAGGGGCATGATTAGGAGGCAGTCTCCGGTGCGGTGTTAGGCGGCATGGTCATAGTTCTCGGAAGCTTCGATAAGCAGCTCTCCTTCATCGTGAGTCTTGAGCAAAATTTCGAGAGTGACTGAATCATCGCACTCGAATTTTATGCACGCATTATTTAGCCGTCGGTAGGCACGCATGAAAGCGTTGGCCCGCTGATATGGATTCCCAAGACCAATCAGTGAAGAAGATGTTGCGGCAATAATCCCGAAAACTGCTGCGTGACTTGTGATAGCTGCTGCTAGAGCTGCGAAAATCACTGCGAAAGCAGACAATGTCCAGTGAATCGCAATCCATACCTTGTAAGCTCGCCACCAATCTACGCGGGCCTTTGTGATTTGTTCTGGTAATGGGCGTGCCATAACTGAATGCTGCCTAACTCTGCTGGTTCATATAATCGGCTACAGCCTTTTCTTGCCTGCGGCTTTGGCTTTCACCCACCGCGCTTTCGCAGCAGCCGAAATCTTGGCCCTTGCAGCCGCGCTCATCTTGCGTTTGGCTTTCTTGACCGGCTTCACCGACAGTTTTTTTCCATTCACTTTCGCCCACCGTGCTCGTTGTGCCGCAGCAATCTTCGCTCTTCCAGCCGCGCTCATCTTCCGTCTCTTTTTCGGAGCAGCATGAACGACTGGTTTGGCTGAAGAACCCAAAATCCGTCCAAGCTCTTTTTCCAGAGATTGGATTTTCTCTTTTAACGTTGCGGCCTTGCGTAATTGTTGGATTGAAAGATTTGCGATTGAATTCATAGTGAGGAAATTAAGCGTTTTTTGGCAGAGAAAGTCAACAGGCGGATAACGGTGCGAGCAAACCAAATCTGCATCACTTGGCGGAAATGATTTCGATGCAACTCTGATTGGACAATTTCTTGGTCATCGTTTTGATGGCGGATGCCTTTTCCTTTTCGTTCATAAAATTCAGCGGATTAACCGACTGGGTTTGAAACCATTCATCCACCGTGACCGACTCACCCATGAACCATCGGTTAAGCATCCGGTATTGAGCACCACAGATTTTGTAATTCGCCAGCGAGATGACGGGTTCCATTGCCTCAAAGCACATGGATTTGCATTTTGAAATGTCCACCACCGACACTTTTGTTATCGCCGTTTTCTTGATGACGCCCTTGAAAGCACAATTGCCAAGGTGCTGAACCGACAGCAGCCAAGAGCTTGAAAATTCGTCAATGTGGTTCCGAACGTATTCCACCCGTTCGTTCATCGTCTTGCCTCTGATACCAGCACTATTCTTTTCATCCCGGCGGGTCGCCTGCTCGATGAAATCCTCGTCAGGTCGCATTTTGGTTTCGTCCAGCAAATCCGTTTCAATTTCGACGATGGCGAATTTCACCCCTTTGCGTTCTTTGACCGCTTGCAATGCGTAATAAGGGGCGTAGGCGGTGGTCAAATAAATCAGGGTCGGATTGCTTTCAACCGTGTGCTTCCAATTGCTTTTGCCGGTCAGGTTTCGCGGCTTCAACCCCTCGGTCAAAGCCCGTCGGCCAATCGTCTCGGTTGTTCCGTGGTAAATTTTCACAATGTTCAAAACCGGCGCACTCAGCATCAAACTGCAATATGATGACCCAAACTGGGAAGGGTGGCAATGGCTGGCATGACGGCAGAGGAAAAAGGGGCGTAAGTGCCGACAAGGTGCGGGATTTCAACACCCCAGCCTTCGGGTCGCCCCTTTGCGTTTATTCGCCAAAACTTTTCATGTGGCAAAGTCCTGTAATTTTATTTTACCAAAAGTGCGGATAGCCTCGCCGAATCAATTCTGATGCCGTATTTATGTACCGTAATGTGATGATGGTGTTTAGCGCATTTGGATTTAAGAGTGTCTGCTTCTGTCAGCGGTAAACGGGTCATCACAGCCTTTCGGAATGGAAACGGACACTCTTTTCTTTTCGCAAGTGATGGATGGGACACCGTGGCAGGTTACACAAGGACTCATTCAAAGAAATCCGGCAACCGCTGTAAGAATTGAAGCGTGGAATAACCGCCACGCCACAGATGCGGTAGAAAACAAAGGATTGGTTTGATGCTGCCAGTTCTGCGAAAGCAGACGAACAAAAATATACGGATTAAAAACCCGTTTGATACCTAATACCAAAGTGGTTCACCGCAAGGTGAATGACAGCATTGCCGATGGTGAAAACAAACATGGAGCCGAAAGGCTTAAACATTCCAAGATGACACCGGAAGTTTTAAGGACATATTTCTTCCGCTTTCTGACCAACGAATTGAGAAGCGTTGGCATGAAGGCAACAGGCAATGGCTTCTCCCTTTAATGGGAATGTGAGCATCACCTAAAAGTCCCCTGCTGCTCGGGGTGGAAGAGCAGAATGCCAAGCGGAAAACGAATCTTTTTGGACACAGTTGCCTCGTTCATCGGGGTGACTGTGTCCACAGAGATTCTGCCAAGGGGAAAATTCTATATGAGAGCAGAGCAACTAAGCCGCGCCTTAACTGTTCTTAACAGTTTAGCACAGTGACGCCAGCCGCACTTCGTTTTTTATTCCGTAAAAAGACTCACGCAAGAAAGTATTTTTGGTTCTCCTGAGCCGTACGCTTGCCGGGCATTGGTTCTCCGATAAAATGTTTGACGTGGTAAAAGCATCACAACCGAATCCCGGACGGTGAATTACGGGAAATCTAAACAAGCAATCAATATGGACAAAAAACAACGCAAAGAAATCGAACAGAAATTCATCAATGCTGTGGAAGTTCAGCATGTGCCTGAAGTAAGACGCTATCTCAAAGCGATGACCGATGAAGAATTGTCGGACCATTATGCAGACTTCGTGCAATTGGCAATGGTGTATAGAGATAATCCACAAATCAGGCATCTCCCTCCATATGAAGTGATGCAACTGCCGTTGCAGGAAATCGAAGTTTGGCAAAAGATTGACGGCAAGGCGGAATTGAAGTCGCGCAAATTCGTTTTAGCGGCCTAATTATGGAGGATTGAAAATGAAATTAATGAAATGTCCTGAGTGTGATGAAATATCAACCTTCAGCCATAGCTGGACAGAGAGCATCCCATATTCAGCGCCGTGTGTCGTTGATGACGATGGCGATGTACACATTGATTTTGATAATGTGTATGAAGGTGAAAGCGAAATTGACGAGTGTGATACAGAATGCCTCTGCGATAAATGTAACGCCCAAGTGTCCATAGATGACATTGAAATTGTCGAAGCCGAGAATGAGGTGCCAGCGGAATAGAACCGCCAACACCCCACTCCAAAGAAGACCGCACCCGAAATGCGGTCTTTTTGTTTATCATCGGCCCACGTCATCAAGGAATGTCTTTCGTGCTGTCTGAAAGTCCATTTGCCCAAGCTGACTGTAAGAATGCTTCTGCGGTTTCAGGTCTCCCTTTGCCTTCAAGGTCTGATACCGCTTGATGGCTTGCTCCCGCCATCGGTCTGTTATCTGTTGAACCGTCTCTTGAAACAACGGCTTCATTTTCAGGTCATCCTCCGGCACTCTGCCGCAAAGGAAATCACGAGTGTTCTCATAAAACTCAGAGAAGTAAATCCCCCGACGGTGCCCGTGCTGAAAGTCGGTGAGCTTGAGGCCCGCCGCCTTATAAATCATCGCCAGCACCCTCCCCTTGTAATTCGTCACTGGACCCGACACATCAGCATCCTGTGTCATCATTTCTTTGAATTCGTGTGCCCGAGAATACTTTATGAACTCCAGCCATTTGCGGTAGATGTCCGGTTTCGGCAGAATGGGCATCTTGCCGGTTGTTACACCCAGCCGCTTCCATTCGTCAATCTGGTCATACATGGAAAGAGACTTGGCCGAAGCGTAAAGGCTGGTCGTTGTCATTCCGGCCAACACATCCCCGTATTGAGATTGCCACTCGTCCCGAATCTGCGGACTGGTGATGAGAGTAGCAATCAGTTTACCCCCATTGAAATTGAAGCCAAAGGGTTGTGTGGCAACGATGGTTGACGCAATTGCAGTATGGTTCAATTTGCCGTCTTCCTTCTGCTCCTTGGTCCACCCGATAAAATCATCGCGATGCCCCAAAGCCGGGAAGTCTCCGCTGATGGCTCCGATACCGAGCACCGGTTTCCCCGATTGGCTCGCGTCCACCACGAAGAACTTTATGTATCGTCCGGGGGTCGGGTAGTTGACGGCTGAAGACACGAAATGCCTATAGATGTTCCAAAGCACATGAGCCGCCTTGTCTTTGACAATTACAATCTTGGGAGAGAGCCGTTTAATGGCCGCGATTGTATCCCGCTCGTTTTCCAAGTCAGCCGGTGCCCAAACGTTTCCTTCCGCTGCCGCAATGATACTGGGGGCGGCAACGGTGGTTCCCACCAATTGATAATACTTTAGAGCAAATGTGTAGTCTTTGACCGAGAGACGTTTCAAATCTGTCAGGTCTGCAACGAGCGCCGGTATTTCCACCGCCAAATCCATGCCTTGTTTGCTTGTTGCGTGAAACGCAATGCACTCGTCGCACCACTCACGACGAGCCGAGTATTCGGGTATATTTGGATAAATTGACTCGAAGAAATCATCCGGTTTCTTGACACGGCCACAACGGACGCAGGCGACTTGTATTTCTGGCAAACCGAAGTAATACAAGGCGTCATTGAGTGAATAATGCAATCTGTCTAACAGCATTGGCAGAGGCATTAGTTCGTCGCAGCAATTAAAAAGGTTGTCTTCCAATTCAGGCTCCGCTGTCACAAGGCTCTTGTATAGGCTCTGACAACCCGCGATTTTCCTTTCCAGTTTCTCCATAATCACCTGCGGTGTTTCGTCTTTGGCCGGTTCATCTTCGCTTGCGGAGGATTGCTCTTCGGGATTCTTATCCAGATGTCCGGCTTTGATGGCACCTGTAAAGATATAAGCCTGCCGAAGGCTGGCGCATTCCTTCAAATACTTCACATGTGCGGTTTTTGCGATTTTCATGTACCGCTGGGCAGTGGAGTCCGAAACACATGTGCAATTCTTCGTCAACCACTTCAACCAGTTGCCGTGGCCAACCAATACTTTTGCGGCGTTCAGGTATTGCCCGGCCTTGATGGCAGCGGCGATTGCCTCCCTTCCGTGTCGTTTTGACAAGTTGTCGGCTCGGTCAACGCATTGGTGAGCCTCCAAAATGGCCTTGGCGTATTCTTCCAAAGTTTTTGGGGGTTCAGTGAGCGAAGCGGTTTCATTTCCGGGGGCCACAACGGCGGCAGCGCCAGCCACTTCATGTTCTACTGTCATTTTCATATTATTTTAGTTGTCTGTTAATCAATTTTTTCTTTTCCACACGTTCATGCCTTTTGTTTTAGGGCAGGGATAGACCATGCCTGTAAAAGGCGTTTTTACTCCCTGTGCATGAGCAAGAACGTGGCAAATCGCCATGGGCATTGCCGATGCGCAGGATTTCTCCTACATATTCGGTCCCTTATTAGTTCCCTTATTAGGCGAGCAACTTACTAGAAGCTAACTACCCTTCCTTCTGAAGGAGGATGGTTTTACTATACAAAATGAGTAGGGTGGGGGCAATGCATACTTGTTAAACTTATGCACCGACCGTGGTTTTCGTCTAATAGCCCCTGATAAAAAATTACACCCTACTGGTTGTATGACCGCACAAAAATCCCCGGACATCATCCGGGGTTATTCACTTACGGTTGGCATTTCTGCCGTGCTTTCTTTCGCGGTTTCAATTCGGTGACGCTTTCGACGGACATTTCCCCGTTCATCGGATTCCAGTCATCCACGTCAAACGCGGTAATTTCATCGGCTTTGCATCGGGCATCTTTTAGTGAACGTGCCTTAATCAAGACTTCGCCACGGCTGGTTTGAACAAACGTCAGCGTTGCGGTGAAAGTTTTCATGGTCGGGATGTGTCCCGCCGGTGTGAGCGACGGGACACCGGGATTGGCCTTGTTACGCCTTCACTGCGTATTTGCCGTCGTTCACCGTGAACATCGCTTTGGGGCCGGTGCTGCGTTTCTTGAGCACGTTTTTGATTTTCCACGGGGAGAACACACTGCCCACCGCCTGAACGATGGCCTCAGCCGTCATCGGTTGCCCATTTGTAGAAAGAACCTCCATGATTTTTTCATCTGCCTTGGGCCGGAGCGAAGCGGGTTTCCACGTCGGGTCAAGTTCACGGATTTGGGTTTCCACTTCCAACAGTTCAGCCCGCAGTTCCGCGTGCCGTTGCTTCATCGGCTCTGCAAGTGCGGTCTTTTGAAGTTTCAAATCCTCAATCTGCCGATTCAGGTCGGCCAATTGAGTGGTTGCGGTTTTGGTTCCAGTTTTCTTCGTGTCGTTTTTCATATTCGTGTTTTTGTTGTTTTTGGTGCCGGGTCATCCGGCAACTGGACTGGAACACGGGGGCGCAAAATTGGCAACGAGTGGGCGCAAAAAAGTTTTTTGGGGCCTAAAACGTGAGTTTGCTTGCCATTTTCTGCATGTGTTCTCGGTTCAAATGCCCGTAGGTTTTGCCAATCAGCACGCCACCGTCCTTGTGGCCGACCCATTTGGCAATGGTCATGTAATCAATCCCCGCCATCACACACGTTGAAATGAAATAGTGTCGGGTCAGGTGAATGGTGAAATCCGGCAGCCCCACAACACGGCGAACACCTTCGACCATTTTCTGAAACGACTGAACGGCAATGCGTGTCCGATGCGGTTTGCCCAATCTGTATGACGGGAACAAAAAGTTCACCCCTTGATACGCCTTGGCATTCATGCACAGCAGGTGATTTTCAAGATTGGCACTGAAATCAACCCTCCGACTCTCAAAGTTCTTGGTGGTGTCGCCTTGAAACGCGAGTTGCTTGTTTTGCCAGTCAACATTCTCCCATTTCAGATTCGCCACCTCCGACTTGCGCCCGCCTGAATACATGCACAGCAGCAGAAAATCCGCGAACTGTCCTCCGGTTATGGGATGGCTTCGCAGGGCTTCGGTTCCAATTTTCAGGATGTCATCGCCTGAAAACAATTTCCGCTCCACGGATTTGACCTTCAACGGCGTAATGCCTTCCATCGGCAATTTGGAAATGTATTTTTCCGTCTTCGCCAATTTCAACAGAGCACGCAGAGCCTTCACATGATGATTGGCCGTGCTTGGTGACAGTCCCCGTCCAAGCAATTGCCCGCGATACGCGAGAATTTGGCGGGGAGTGATTTTGCCGATTTTGATGTCAGCCCCCAGAAACCGTTCCCAATGTTTCAAGCAATTGTTTTCGCGGATGATTGATACAGGAGTTTTGCCACACACTTTGGCGTAATGCTCCCTGAAGGTCTTGAAATCCGGCCCTGATTTCGTGCTCGTGATTTCCCCATCCTTGATGCTTTTCAACAGGTCATACATGGCCTTGATGGCATCGTTCCGGTCCGTTGCGTCCTTCAACCGGATTTTATTCAGCTTTTTGAGACCCGTTTCAGGGTCAACAATCATCGCCTGAACGTAGAACGAGCCATTCCGTTCCCATAACCCGCGAATCCTCCGGCGTGAACGGTCAAATACTTTTTGGAATGAACTCACCCTCGAACCAGAACACAAACCAGAACTGATGGCGAATCTCAGGATTTACAACGGGGATGCTATTGGCCAGAATACGCTTAGTGCGGATTGGTTGAGGCGTCGTCTGGCCTCCGGAGCCGAAGGTTGTGGGTTCGACCCCCGCCTCGCGTACCAGCCT
>Ga0181538_10000191_pt1 | contig 70302 bp, 55 predicted proteins | sample PEATcosm2014_Bin_40_FD_119773 | JGI IMG/M metagenome (GOLD analysis project Ga0181538, IMG submission 119773) | Peatland microbial communities from MTU Mesocosm Facility, Houghton, MI, USA - PEATcosm2014_Bin23_30_metaG | ecosystem: Environmental > Terrestrial > Soil > Wetlands > Peat | place... | reverse complement strand
TCGTGGTTGCGCGTGATCTCTATGTCCAGCAGGCAGCGCTAACGGGCGAATCGCTCCCCACCGACAAAGAAGCGACCGGAGAGCCCGCCTCCACCAAGGCGGATGCGCGCAACATGGTCTTTCTCGGCACCTCCGTCGTTAGCGGAACGGCAACGGCAGAAGTCGTCCAGACGGGCGCTCGGACTGCCTTTGGTGATATTGCAGCTCGCCTCGTAGCAAGACCAGAAGAGACAGCCTTCGATAAAGGCTTGCGAAACTTTAGCCAACTGCTCGCGCGAACGGTCTTCTTTCTCGTTCTCTTCCTCCTTATCGTAAGCATCGTGCGCCACCGTGATGTGCTGCAATCTCTCCTGTTTGCGGTTGCGCTGGCAGTTGGCATGACACCGGAGTTCTTGCCAATGATTACGTCGGTGACCCTTTCGAAAGGCGCCGTCGCCATGGCGCATAAGAAGGTCATCGTCAAACATCTCTCCGCCATTCAGAACCTCGGCAGTTTGGATGTGCTTTGCAGCGACAAAACGGGAACGCTTACCGCAGGAACAATGTCACTCGATCGCTCACTCGACCCCTTTGGGAATCCATCTCCCCACGCGCTGGAACTTGCCTATTTCAACAGCAAGTTCGAGACAGGTATTCGCAGTCCATTCGATGAGGTCATCCTCCATCAGCCTCCACCGAAGACGAACGGCTATACAAAGTGCGATGAGATTCCGTTCGATTTCGAGCGGAGGCGGCTCTCGGTCGTGGTGGAGCGGCAATCGCAACGGATTCTGATCACGAAAGGCGCTCCCGAAGGGATTATTCCGCTACTCTCCAGTTACGAACTTGAAGGCAAGGTAGAACCCGTTGGCGAGGATGCTGCCAAGCGCATTCGGCAGATGAGCGATGAGCTGAATGACCAGGGATTCCGCTCGCTGGCGGTGGCCTACGTGGAAGTTCCTGCGCGCGCGGACTATTCCGTGCAGGACGAGCGCAATCTGATCCTGGCCGGCTTTTTGAGCTTTTCGGATGAGCCGTTAGCCGACGCCGCCCAGGTGCTGGCTTCTCTAAAGCAGGATGGTGTTGAGGTCAAGGTTATCTCCGGGGACAATGACCGCGTCACCGCCCACGTCTGTGCGCAGGTGGGCATCGAACCCGGCAAGATCATCACTGGCGAAGACCTGGAGCGGATGACGGACCCGGCGCTGGCGCACGTCGCGGAGGAGGCGCGCATGTTCGCGCGCATTTCTCCGGCCGAGAAAAACCGTATTCTCCTGGCTCTCAAACATAACGGCCATGCGGTTGGGTTCATGGGAGACGGCATCAACGACGCGCCCTCGCTTCACGCGGCCGATGTTGGCATTTCCGTGTCAAGCGCTGTTGACGTGGCGCGCGAAGCGGCCGACGTTATTCTCGTCAAGCCTGGCCTGCGGGTCCTCCATGACGGCATCATCGAGGGGCGCAAAGCCTTTGGCAACGTGATGAAGTACTTGCTGATGGGCACAAGTTCGAACTTTGGGAATGTGATCAGCATGGCGGCGGCTTCGCTCTTTCTGCCGTTCTTGCCGATGCTACCCACGCAAATCCTGCTGAACAACCTTCTTTATGATATGGCCCAACTCACCATTCCAACGGACAATGTTGATGAGACGTATCTCCAAAAGCCGCAACGCTGGAATATCGGTCTGATCCGCAATTTCATGGTTTTCATCGGACCGATCAGTTCCATCTTTGACTTTCTGACCTTCTACGTGTTGTTGCATTTTCTCCACGCGAGCGAAGCGCAGTTTCATACGGGTTGGTTTGTCGAATCGCTGGCAACCCAGACGCTGGTGCTGTTCGTCATCCGTACATCGAAAAATCCATTTCGCAGTCGTCCGAGCGGTCCCTTGCTAACAACATGCCTCGCATCTGTGGCGATCGGGCTTTATTTGCCATTCAGTCCGCTTGCGGGCGTGCTAGGTTTCACGCCGCTGCCAGCAAAATATTTTGCTTTTGTTGCCATCGCGACGGGAGCCTACCTCTTGCTGGTGGAAATTGCCAAACGCCGCCTTCTGCGCGGGGCCACCCAACAAAATGCGGCCAAGCATGGCGAAGCATTGGCGGTGCCAGCCTAGGCTCAACCGGGGAGTTGTCGGATATGGAAAACATGAATGGAGCGGACATCTATAACTTTCGTAGCCCTGGAGCGAAAAACCCCTGGGGTAAAGCTGCGATAATCCGAAGTGTAGTGCAGACTGCTGCATTACTCGGCTTGATGGCCGTGGCCGCGCTGTCTACTTTTTGTCAGTCGAATCCTGACCTCCAAACGTTCTTTCGACAAGACATCGGGCTGACTCAGGATCAGATCGCCGCCATTCGCAGCGGTCAGCCAATCGCCAAGACCATGCCTTCTCGTACGCCGGATGAAGTCTTCTTATTTGGCGCGGTCTACATCCACGCTGTTCCCGAGAGCTACGTCCAGTTCTCCCACGATTTCGACCGGCTTCGCGAGCTTCCCAGTTATTGGGCGCTTCAGGTGTTCAGCAGTCCTCCGAAACTTTCTGACTTGAAAGATTTTTCGTTCGACAGCGATGAGATTCAGGCCTTGAAGAAGTACACGCCCGGCGACTGTCAGATGCAGTTGCCTGCCAGCTCTATCGAAGACTTTCACCGATCCATCAACTGGTCTGCGCCTGACTTTAACGAACAAGTGAATCGACTCCTGCAAAAGACGGCGCTGCAGCGTTTGCTCGCCTACCAGCGCGACGGCAATCAGGCGCTGGGGCTTTATAACGATAAGCGTGATCCCACCGTGGTGCCCCAACAGTTTGCTTATATGCTGACCTATGCCAAGGCCTTGCCGGCGTACCTGCCGGATTTCTACACCTACCTTCTGTCCTATCCCAACGCCAGGCCTGCGAACGTCGAAGACACGTTTTATTGGGCAAGGGTGAAATTCGGATTGAAGCCAACGCTGCGTGTCGTGCAGATGGTGACCATGCGCGGCAATTCTGCCGACCCAGTCGCCTATGCCATCGCCGAAAAACAACTCTATTCGAGCCACTATTTCGAGACCGCGATGGACATTTCCTTCTGCGTCCGCGGGAGTGACGACCCGAAGCAACCTGGATTCTATCTGATCATGGCCATGGGTTCGGAGCAGGCGGGTCTGACGGGCGCCAAGGGATCTGTCATTCGGAAGGCTGCGGTGGGCCGGTCGGTTTCCCATCTCCAAAAAGCGCTCACTGCCATCAGGAACACGCTGGAAGCTAACCAGTAAGCCTGGGATGCCGGAGAACCGGCTGGCGCAAAGCAAAGTTGTGAAGATGGTGCTGGAGAAGAAGCTGGCAGGAGCTTAATTCGTGAGCCAAGAATGAACCAAAAAACTCAAGAAACGCCAGCGGTCTCAGACTCGATTTCTTGGTATTGGACCATAGTGGACCATGACAGTTTTTGCCGCTTTCTTCTAAGTTCTTGAGAGGAATGGCGGGGACGACGAGACTCGAACTCGCGACCTCTGCCGTGACAGGGCAGCGTTCTAACCAGCTGAACTACGTCCCCGCGGTGGGTTTGCTCCTCACGGATGGTGGGCAGTGCAGGGCTCGAACCTGCGACCTCCTGCTTGTAAGGCAGGCGCTCTAACCAACTGAGCTAACCGCCCTCTCTGCTCACATTTAACCATACTACAGGAACCTCCCCACACCGTCAAACGAATCCCCCGCCCTCCATTTTCCACGGTGTTTTCTTGCGATTTTCCTGCGCAACCAGTACACTCAGAGTTTCATAAAATACTCGAGGGATGCCCCTTAGATGCTCCTGAACCGCGATTATGTCGGCTACTTGGCCGCCGAAGTCATCAAGAAGCTCGTCGCAGAGCAGCTTGTCGAAATCAAGGAAAAGGATGTCGAGCCGGTCATCGCCCGCGTGCGCCTCCGCATCATGGAGGAACTCACCGTCGAAGACCGCGTCAACGAACAGGTGCGCAACATTCTCATCCAGTATCAGGATGAAATGCGCCGCACGGGCGTCTCCTATCAGGAAATGTTCAAGAAAGTGAAGGGCCAGATCGCCCGCGACCAGAAATTGATTTTGCGTTGAACGCCAGTGGCCTTCTCTGCTCCAGGTCGCCAGCCGCTGGAATTCGCCGCCGGGGAAGGGAACCGAGGCATAGAAACACGATGAGATTGAGCCGCGAAAAAATTGTCCGCATCTCCCATCAGGTCATCGATCTTCTCGTGCAATGCAATGAAGTGGAGTTTATCGAGGACCGCGACACTATCCGCCAGCACATCGTCCAGACCATCACCAATGTCCTCCGCGAAGAAGAAAAGGTCGAGGTCGAAGTCCGCAAGCGGATCACTTCCCAGAAAAAGGAAATCCTCGAAGGCAGCGAGGAGTGGGACCTCCTCTTCCGCAAATACTATTCCGAAGAACTCCGCCGCATGGGTATCTCCGCCGCCCCCGAAGAGCACCAAAAGGCCGGCCACCGCTAACTTCGGAGTGTGGCAACTCGTTCACCCTGAGCATCGAAGGGCGGCCGCTTTTGCGGCCGACTCAACAAGCAACCCAATGTTTTCGAGCAGGCGCGACCCTAACTTTTTGGAGGTAGGATCTTGGGTCTTCTAGTTTCTGTGCGCGCAAGGCCCGCCGTACCCCATCGCGGCAACATCCACACTCTCCTGCTATTCGGCTCCGCAATTCTGAGGTTTCTTAGCGTCGGCGTTTACCCCGACCCGGCTGGGGCGATACCTTTTCTCTTCCATCCCTCTTCTACTCTCACCCCAATCACTATCTGAAACCGTGCCCCTTCTAAACCTCCGACAACAAAAAAGAGGGCGGCCGGAAGCCGCCCTCTTCAAACTTAAAACTCATAACTTAAGACTGAATACTTCTCACGGTGAATCCGGTCGCCGCTTCAACGTCGGCCGGTCATCGTCGCTCGAGCTCGGATCCTGCGTCCCAGTCTTATCCGATTGCTCCGTCTTTGTCCGCAACGTCGGTTTGCCCGGCCCGGTCTGCGCTTTGCGCGAGAACATGATGTTGCGCAGCCTCGCCTTCACGGAGTCAAACTCCGAGGTCGTCACAATGTACTCGTCGCGTTCCGGCAAAATTCGCGCAATTTCCTTCTGCGCCGCCTCGATGCGGTCCGGTGTCGGCGGGTGCGTCGAGAAGACCTTCGCGACCGTCCCAGGCCGCCGCTTCTCGTCTGCCTCTAGCCGCTCAAAAAACGCCACATACGCGTTCGGATCGTACCCCGCCTTGTACATGTACTGAATCCCCAGGAAGTCCGCCTGGCGTTCCGCGTCGCGCGAGAACTTCAAGAACGTCAGTGGGATGGCCAGGTTCATTCCTTCGTAGATTCCATAGCCCGCCCAGCCATACGGTATGAAAATCATCGCCGCCATCGCGCCGATCTGCATGATGTCGGCCTTGGTGGCCTGTTTCGTGCCGTGCCGCGCTATTACGTGGGACATTTCATGCGCCATCACGCCTGCCAGCTCGGCCTCTTCGTCCGCGCGCAGGATCAACCCGCTATTCACATAGAAAAAGCCGCCTGGCAGCGCAAATGCGTTCACCACATCCGAATCGATCACCTTGATCGTGAACGGCACACGCGCATCCGAATTCCTTACCAGGTTCTGCCCTACGCGGTTCACATATTCCGTCACCACGGGATCATCAATCAGCTTCGAGCTGCGCTCCACTTCTTGCGCCAGTTGCTTTCCCAAAGCGATCTCGCGTTCCAGCGAGTAGAAGTCCAACCCCTTGCCCGGGTTCCGGTTCCCGATGGCGTCCACGTCTTCGTTCGCATTCTTGGGATGTACCGTCTGCTGCTGCTGTATCGGAGCGTCTGATCCGGGCTGCTTTGGCGCCGGAGTTGCCGTAGCGTCCGGAGGTGGCGGTGTCGGCGGGGGCACCTGTCCAACCGGAATGGGCCCAGTCCCCTGTGTCGCATTAGGGTCCTGGCTGCCGCTTTGCTGACCCTGCTGTTGTGTCGTCTGCCCCGATTGCCCAGAAGCGCCCTGCTGTCCCTGTTGCTGCGCCGGCTGCCCCGATTGGCCAGAGGTGCCCTGCTGCCCCTGCTGCGCCGTCGGGGAACCTTGCGACTGGCCCTGAGCACGCGTACCCGCAGGCCACACCATCAAGCATGCCGCGAGTACTAGACCGATTGCGCACTGCCATAATTTCCGCATGGGTCGAGCCTCCCTACGTTCCACGCTTTCTACGCAAGTATACACCCTTGCCTCATCAGCCATACCCTTGCTCTCTAGGATGTGCCCCGCCTCGATATGGTTTCCTCCTCTCGCCCGCCCAGGTAGTGCCTACGTACTGTGTACTCCCTGCCACAAGGACTGTTGACACTTCTGGCAGGTCTATCTACATTCAAAGCATCACTATGAGCGCGCGGAAGATTCAGATCGGTCAGCTTTGGAAGAAGGACGGCACCGGCGAAACCTATCTCGTCACCCGCGTTTATAACGAAGCACTCAGCACCATCGCTGTCTTGCGCAAATCTGGCTCCGAAAACGAAAACCAGCTCCGCATCAAGGTCGAACGCACCCCCGACGGCCAAAACCTCCCCGGCTTTTCCCCCGCCATGGAAGACGATATCGTCTAACTCCGCTTTTGTGGCACATACCTCCTGTTTAACCTGAGCCGCGAAGGGTATTTGCTCTTGGGTCCCTCTTCTCTGCGAACTCGGCGTCCGGCGTTTACCCGACCCGGTCGGGGCGACCTCTGTGTGAGCCTTTCTCTTCGCTTCCGGACGACAGATTGCTAGAGCCCCCGCGCCCTTCATTTCTTTCTCCCTTCTTTCTTTACTTAAAACTGGAAACTTATAACTTTTTCAGACCGACCGCACCCCCAACTCCACCACATCCTCCACCGCCATCATCTCTTTCTGCAAAAACGGCTCCCCGTACCGCACCCCAATCATTTGCCCATAGTGCCGTGCCAGCAGGTCCATCTTCGCGTCCAACTCATCGATTGCCAGGTACACCCGCTGCTTCCGTTCGCTCTTCGCCGGACGGAATTGCGACCCATACGCCAGAATCGCCCGCCTTCTCGCCTCATACTGCTTCGTCACATCCACCACAAACGTCGGCGTCATGCCCTCAAACGACGTCGCATACAATATCTTGAACGGCCGGTAGGGCTCGCCGTCCAGCGGCAGTTGCTTCAATCCCGCCAAAAAGCACCCTTCGTACCCCAGTGCCGATGCGTGATAATGATCCGGATGCCGCGCCTCCCAATAGGGCAGGATCACCGTCCGCGGCCGCAATTCTCGGATCACTTTCGCCAGCCGCAACTTATTCTCACGCGTAGCCTCCACATCCGAATCCGCTACGCCCAGCGTTCCCCTCCACGCCACCTTCAGAATCTTCGCCGCACGCGCTGCTTCCTTCGCCCGCGTCTCCGGCGTTCCTCGCGTGCCCATCTCTCCCGCCGTCAAGTCCAGGATGCCCGTCTTGTATCCGCGCTGCGCCATCTTCAGCAGCGTTCCCCCGCACGTCAGCTCCACATCATCCGGATGCGCCGCAATCGCCAGCAAATCAAGTTTCATCGCCTCACCTCGAACTGTCGTGATTTTAGCAGGGGTTGTGCTACCTTTTCCCGTGGAGTTGTGAGAGCCCGTCCATGCCCGACGAAAAGAGATTAACCGGCCGCGTCGCCCTGGTCACGGGCGCCGCCAAGCGCCTCGGACGCTTTGTGGCCCTCCGCCTCGCGGCCGAAGGCGCGGACCTCGTCATCCACTACAGCCGCTCCGAAGCCGAAGCCCAGGACACCGTCCACGAAATCGAAAAACTTGGCCAGCGCGCCATCCCCATCTCCGCGAATCTCACCAACGTCCGCGAAATTCAGAATCTCGTGGATCAAACCGTTAGCCACTTCCACCGCCTCGACATCCTTGTCAACAACGCCGCCAATTTCCTCGAAGCCAAATTCGGTTCGACTACAGAGCAATCCTGGGACGCCTCCCTCGACACCAATCTCAAAGCTCCCTTCTTCTGCGCCCAGGCCGCTGCCCCTCATCTCGCCAAATCCGGAAAGGGCATCATCGTCAATTTCGCCGATATTGGTGGCCTGCTCGGCTGGCGTGATTTTCTCCCTCACTCCGTTTCCAAAGCCGGCGTCATTTTCATGACCCGCATCCTCGCCAAGGAACTCGCCCCCGCCGTCCGCGTCAACGCCATCGCTCCCGGCACCATCACCATGCCCGGCGATCCCCCCGAGTGGCAATCCGACTTCATCCGCCGCGCTCCCCTCCAGCGCACCGGCCGGCCCGATGAAATCGCCGACGCCGTCCTCTTCCTGATCACCACCGAATTCCTCACCGGCCAGACGCTGGTCCTAGACGGCGGCCGCTCCCTCTCCCCCGACCTCCGCATCTGACCCCTCCCCTGCCTTTCTCTTCTCCGCTCTTCTCTGTGTCCTTGGCTCAAGCCTTTCTCTTTCTTTCTTTCTTTCTCTCTCTCTCTTTCTCTCTCTTTCTCTCTCTTTCTCTCTCTCTCTCTCTCTCTCTCTCTCTCTCTGTGTCCTCCGTGTTCCTCTCTCTGTGAACTCTGTGTTATCGTCCTTCCCTCCCATCCAAATTCCCGCACCACCCCATCAGCAATTTTTCTCGCCCCCTCCGGATGCGCACGTGCCCCTGTAGGTGTATTCTTACTGATTGTGCGTATCACTCCACGCACGCGCCAGTCTCCCGGCGGGAAGGAAACAGGCCATCGCTCCCATGGATCAGGAAACTTACGTACCTCGCCACATCGAGGACGTCGAAATCCAGGAATGGCTCGAATCTCTCGACTCCGTCCTGCTCTCCAGCGGCACCGACGTGGCCCGCGAAATCATGGAGCGTTTGCGCGCTCACGCAACCATCAGTGGCATCGATCTTCCTTTTTCCGCCAACACTCCTTACGCCAACACCATCCCTGCGCGCCTCGAACCGCTCTTCCCCGGCGATCAGCAGCTCGAGCGCCGCATCAAGTCCCTGATTCGCTGGAACGCCCTCGCCATGGTCGTCCGCGCCAATCGCCTTGAACACAATATCGGCGGCCACATCTCCACCTATGCTTCCGCCGCCACGCTCTACGAAGTCGGCTTCAATCATTTCTTCCGCGCGCGCTCCGATTCCTTTGAAGGCGACACCGTCTATTTCCAGGGCCACGCCGCTCCCGGCATTTATGCCCGCGCTTTTCTGGAAGGGCGCCTCAGCGTCGAGCAACTCGTGAATTTTCGCCGCGAACTGAAACCCGGCGGCGGTCTCTCTTCTTACCCCCACCCCTGGCTCATGCCCGACCTCTGGGAATTTCCCACCGTCTCCATGGGACTCAGCCCGCTGATGGCCATCTATCAGGCGCGCTTCAATCGCTATCTCGAGAATCGCGGCCTCAAGCCCGCCACCGATGCCAAAGTTTGGGCTTTCCTCGGCGATGGCGAAACCGACGAACCCGAATCCCTCGGCGCTATCACTCTCGCCTCCCGCGAAAAGCTCGATAACCTCATCTTCGTCGTCAACTGTAATCTGCAGCGCCTCGATGGTCCCGTCCGCGGCAACGGCCAGATCATTCAGGAACTGGAATCCGCCTTTCGCGGCGCCGGCTGGAATGTCATCAAAATTCTCTGGGGCTCGGAATGGGATCCCATTATCGAGCGCGACACCGAAGGCCTGCTCGTCAAGCGCATGGGCGAAATGGTGGACGGCGAATACCAGAAACTCGTCGTCTCCAGCGGCGCTTATATCCGCCAATTTTTCTTTGGCAGCGATCCTCGCCTTCTCAAACTCGTCGAGCCCCTTCCCGATGAGGCGCTTCGTCGCCTGCGTGTCGGCGGCCATGATCCCCGCAAAGTCTACGCTGCCTACAAAGCCGCCTTTGAACACAAGGGCCGCCCCACCGTGATCCTCGCCCGCACCATCAAGGGCTACGGCCTCGGCGAAGCCGGGGAAGGGAAGAACGTCACCCACCAGCAGAAAAAACTCAACGAAGACGAGCTGCGCGAATTTCGCTCGCGCTTTGGCATTCCCCTCAGCGATCAAGACGTCAACGAATTGCCCTTCTATCGTCCCGCCGAAGACAGCGAGGAGTTGCGCTACCTCAAAGCCCGTCGTGAAGCTCTCGGTGGCTACATGCCGCAGCGCAAAGTCCGCTCCGCGCCGCTCGTCGCCGATCACGATGAACTCTTTAAGGAATTCTTCGAGGGCAGCGAAGGCCGCGAAGTTTCTACCACCATGGCGTTTGTCGGCATGCTCCGCAAGATGCTTAAGGATCGCGAAATCGGCAAGCTCGTCGTTCCCATTGTTCCCGACGAGGCCCGCACCTTCGGCATGGAATCGCTCTTCCGCACCGTCGGCATCTATTCCAGCGTCGGCCAGAAGTACGAACCCGTGGACGTAAACACTCTTCTCTATTACAAGGAAGCCAAGAACGGCCAGATCCTCGAAGAGGGCATCACCGAAGCCGGCTCCGTCGCTTCCTTCATCGCCGCGGGTTCCGCCTATGCCACGCACGGCATCAACACCATTCCATTCTTCATTTACTATTCCATGTTTGGTTTTCAGCGTGTCGACGATTTCATCTGGGCCGCTGCGGACATGCGCACGCGCGGTTTCCTCCTCGGTGGCACCGCTGGCCGCACTACTCTCGCAGGGGAAGGTCTTCAGCACCAGGACGGCAACAGCCACGTCCTCGCTCTCCCCGTTCCCAATCTGCGCGCCTACGATCCCGCCTACGCCTATGAAATCGCCGTCATCCTCCAGGATGGCATTCGCCGTATGTACAAAGAAGGCGAAAACATCTTCTACTACATCACCGTTATGAACGAGCCGTACGCCATGCCCGCCATGCCCGCTGGCGCAAAGGAAGGCATCCTCAAGGGCATGTACAAGCTGCGTCCCGCGGCCGAGCGCAAAGCCAAACTTCGCGCGCAACTCTTCGGCAGCGGCGCCATCCTCAACGAAGTTCTCCGCGCCCAGGAAATTCTCGACCAGAAATTCGGCGTCGCCGCCGATGTCTGGAGCGTTACCAGCTACAAGAGTCTCTACACCGATGGCATCGAAGTCGAACGCTGGAACCGCCTTCATCCCGACGAAACGCCGCGCGTCCCCTACGTCACGCAATGTCTCGAAGGCGAGCAAGGCGTATTAGTTGCCGCCTCCGACTATTTAAAGGTTCTTCCCTCCCTGATTTCCAAATGGGCGCCCCGCCGACTCGCCACGCTCGGCACCGACGGCTTCGGTCGCAGCGAAACCCGCGAATGTCTCCGCGACTTCTTCGAGGTCGATTCCCGCTTCATCGTTGTCGCCACGCTTCACGAATTAGCCCAGGACGGCCTAGTCGGCGAAGCCACCGTCCAAAACGCCATCAAGGAACTCCACATCAACCCCGACAAACCCAACCCCGTCACGTCTTGAGGACGGCCCCATCGTGAATCGAGCTCGAAACTTCCACTCGGCTGGCCTGCTTGTTTCCTTTGGCCTTTTCTTTTGCACTTCATTGCTGGCACAAGGCGCCCCTTCCAACGCAGCCCAGCGCCGCGAATTCCTCCACAAACTCTCAGACGCCGCTATCGAACGCACCAACCACGCCGTTCGCTACGATCCCGCCTACGTGCGCATTCCCTATCCCGGCGGCGATGTCACCGCCGACACCGGCGTGTGCACCGACGAGGTGATCCGCTCCTATCGCGCCGTGGGAATCGATTTGCAAAAGGAAGTCCACGAAGACATGCAGGCCGATTTTTGGGCTTATCCGAACCATCTCCGCTGGATGCAGCTTCGCACGGACACAAACATCGATCATCGCCGTGTCCCTAACCTAATGGTCTTCTTCAGCCGCAAAGGCGAAAAACTCCCAATGACCGAAAAAAGTGAAGACTACAATCCGGGCGACCTGGTCACCTGGGATCTCGGTGGAGGGGTTCCGCACATCGGCATCGTTGTGGATCGCAAGACATCCACCGGCCGCTACGCCATCGTTCACAACATCGGCCAAGGCCCCAAAGCCGAAGACGTCCTTTTCGACTGGAAAATCACCGGCCACTATCGTTACTTCGGCCCCCACCCCGCGTCCCCATAGGCATCGCCTTTCTCCTTCTTTCTTCTGTGCCGTCTGTGTTACTGTCCCTCTTCTCTTCGCCTCTCCCTCGACACCCCGCCCTCTCGCTGCGATACTCTTCTCATGTTCTCTCCGATCCTCCTCGACCACTTCCAATCCCCCCGCAACGCCGGTTTACTCCCCAATCCCACCGCCAAAATTGAAGTCACCAATCCCGTCTGTGGCGACGTCCTACAACTCTCCGCCATCCTCGAAAAGGGCAGCATCGTCGCCGTGCGTTTCCTCTGTCGAGGTTGCACCGCCTCCATCGCCTGCGCCTCATTGTTAACGGAAATAATTCAGGGAAAGGAACTCCACGAACTCAACGATATCAACGCCGACTTTCTCTCCACTTCTCTCGGCGGCCTGCCTCCCGCCTCCGCTCATGCTGCTCAACTAGCTCACGACGCGCTACGCGCCCTTCTCCACCACCTCCGCCCCACCCTGTAGCGCGCCCCTCAGGGGTGAGGCCTTCCCCCGCAATAACTCGCCCGTCTAGTTGCTGAGGCCTTTCCTTCTCCAAGCAACCGCCTAGCTCTTTTCTGCGTCCTCTGCGCTCTCTGTGTCCTCTGTGGTGAAATGCCCTTTTCGCGGCTACTCTGCCCGCCGCACCCTCTCCAGCGTCTCGGGATCATTCAAATTCAGCACGCACCCTTCTTCCGTCGTGCCCACTTCAAACACTTCCTTCGCATGTGCCCACACTACCGCCCGCGCTCCCACACCCATCGGCGCCTTCTCCAGCTCTTCATACATCGCCGCAGAAAACAACACCGGGTGCCCGCGTCGTCCCTCAAACACTGGCACCACAATTGGCGCCCTCGACGCATAAAATCCCTGCACCAGATCATCCACCAGCGCCGCGCTGATTAGCGGATGGTCGATCAGGCACACCATCAGCCCGTCCGTTCCCGCCGGCAAACTACGCATTGCCGTGTGCAACGAACTTAACTGCCCCTTTTCCCACTCCTCATTGATTACGATTTCGTCCGCTTGCAGCGCCACCGCCCGCGCGATCGGTTCCGCATGCGCTCCCAACACCACCCGACGCACACAAATTCTCGGGTGTTGCGTCACTTCCAGCAAATGTTCCAGAAAAAGTCGCCCCTGGTAGGGAAGCAAGGCCTTAGGCGAACCCATGCGGCTGCTCGACCCGCCGGAAAGGATCACGGCCGCGATCATGTTAAACCTCGGGCATTCCACTTCAGGTGTAGCCGACCGGGGCTAGGGGTGCCGGATTACCTCTGCCTGCCCGCCGCATTCTAGCGGGCCTGCCCGCATCCTACTGCCATTGCCCCGCTCCCACAAGCCCCTCCCGCTTTCCTCGTGGAGCAGACACTTCTGTCTGTTGGGTTCCGCTTCTCTGTACTTCTCTGCGAACTCCGCGCTCGTCGTTCACTCCGACCCGGTCGGGGCGACCTCTCCGTGGGCCTTTTTCATCCCTCCGATAGCGGGCTTTAGCGGCTTCTGTCTTTCAACTTAAAACTTAAAACTTAAAACTTAAAACTTAAAACTTCGCTCCCGCCTCGCCCACCTTCAATTTCATATGCGTCGCCCCGCCCGCATTCCGCCGCACCGCCACCAGTTCCGCCACAATGCTCAGTGCAATCTCCTCCGTAGACAGCGCCCCAATCTCCAATCCCATCGGCGCATACACTCTCTCAAATTCCTCCCGCCGGTATCCCTCGTTCTCCAGCGCCTTATACACGCTCAGAACCTTGCGCTTGCTTCCGATCATCCCCACATACCGCGCCTGTGTACGCACCGCCCACGCCAGCACACGCATATCCTCTTTGTGCCCGCGCGTCACGATCACCAGGTAACTCGATCCATTCGGCTTCAGCTTCTCGAACGCTTCGTCATAACTCGTGAAAATCTCCTGCGCCATCGGAAACCGTTGCGCATTCGCGAATGCTTCGCGGTCATCCACCACCCCCACGCCAAACCCCGCCGCCTGCGCCGCCCTCGCCACTGCCGTCGAGATGTGCCCTCCTCCAAACAAGTACACCACCGGCTGCGGCAAGATCGGCTCCACAAAAATCTCCACCGTGCCGCCGCAAATCAGCCCGTTGTCATACGTCGCTTCATTGTTCAAGTGGAACACCAGCTTCCGAGGCGTTTCCTTCTCCAGCACCTCTTTCGCCGCCGCCCACACATCCGCTTCCACGCACCCGCCGCCAATCGTTCCCGCGATCGACCCGTCTTCCCGCACCAGCATCCGCGAGCTTTCGTAGCTCGGTATCGACCCGCTCGTATGCACAATCGTAGCCAGCGCTCCGCGCACCCCCGCCCGCCTCATCCGCACAATCTCTTCAAAAAGGTCCATCGTCTCGCCTTTCCATCCCGTCGCGTCCGATTCTGCCCTGCGCTGGCAAGCCTGTACCTCACCCCTTTGAGGGGTGAGGCCTTCCATTCCCCAGACGAACCCCTCTCCCTCTCTGCCTTATCTTTCTCTTCTCTGTGCTCTTTGTGACCTCTGCGTTAATTCTTTGCCTTCCTTTCTTCCCCTGTCAATTCTCCCTCCCACCATGGACTTCCTTGCTCCCCGGTGCTACGTTCCCTTTGTAACCGTACCCAATCGCCCATCCCGGAGGTGCCGCGAACCTATCGTGATACGATATATCTGCCCGTTGTCAGGCGCCATCTCATCTCGCTCCGAGGAGGCCTCTCATGAAAGCCATTGTTTTCCGTCATCACGGTGACCCTTCCGTTCTCCAGTACACCGATGTCCCCGAGCCGCAGCTTCGCCGCCACGAAGTCCTCATCCGCGTTCGCGCCTGTGCCCTCAATCATCTCGACCTCTGGGTGCGTCGCGGCCTTCCCGGCTTCCAAATTCCATTGCCGCACATCCCCGGCAGCGACATTGCGGGCGAAGTCGCCAAGGTCGGCCCGGAAGTCAGCACCGTCCACGTCGGCCAAAAAGTCGTGCTCTCTCCCGGCGTCACCTGTGGTAAATGTCCCGCCTGCCTAACCGGCAATGAAAACCGCTGCCGCGACTTTACCAACCTCGGCAACATGGTTGATGGTGGCTGCGCCGAATTCGTGCGCTGTCCCGAAGTCAATTGCATGCCCTATCCCGAAAACCTCGGTTGGGCCCATGCCGCCGCCGTTCCTCTTGTCTTCCAAACCGCCTGGCACATGCTCGTCAATCGCGCACAGCTCCAGCCTGGTGAAGACGTCCTCGTCCTCGCCGCCGGCAGCGGTGTCGGCAGCGCCGCCATCCAGATCGCCAAATTCTTTGGCTGCCGTGTGATCGCCACCGCCGGCAACGACGAAAAAATCGCCAAAGCCAGGCAACTCGGTGCCGACGAAGTCATTCATCACGGCATCATGCCCATCTCCAAGGAAGTTCGCCGCCTCACCAATAATCGCGGAGTGGACGTCGTTTTCGAGCACGTCGGCGAAGCCACCTGGAACGAAAGCGTCAAAAGCCTCGCCACTGCCGGCCGTCTCGTCACCTGCGGCGCCACCACCGGCCCCGACGCCAAACTCGATATCCGTTTCCTCTTTACCCGCCAGCTTTCCATTCTTGGCTCCTACATGGGCACCAGGGACGAACTCCGCACCGTCCTCAAGCTTGTTGCGCAGGGCCGCCTCGTTCCCGTGGTGGACAGAATCTGGCCCCTGCACGAATGCGCCACCGCCCACAACTACCTGGAAAAATCCAAGCAATTCGGCAAAGTCGTCCTCACCATCGACTGACTCCGCCGCTGCACCATTTCAACTTATCGAATACCGAAAATCCCACGGAGGGTGCCCCAGGCACGGCGTGTGTGCCTGGGGCTTGGGTTTTTCTTGGGTTCCTCTTGGGTTCCTCTTGGGTTTCTCTTGGGATTCTCCCGGGTCTATCTCGGATTTTTCTTCTCTGTGAACTCTGCGAACTCTGTGACCTCTGCGTAACTCTTTTTCTGTCGCCCGGCGCACGCTGAACGCCCTGTTCACAAAGCTCAACCCCCTGTTTGTATGTCCTTGCGCCCTGTGTCAAAATAAAAGAGCATCGCAGAGGCACACATGGAAACCACCCTGGGCAAAAGCGTCACTCTCACCAAGCCCGACGATTTCGGCAAACTCCTCCAGGACGAAGGCATCATCTTCACCCAGCTCGATAAAGCTGTAAACTGGGCCCGCAAGAGCTCCATCTGGCCCCTGGGTTTCGGCCTCGCCTGCTGCGCCATCGAGATGATGTCCATGGCCGCCTCCCGCTACGACATTGCCCGCTTCGGCGCCGAAGTTTTTCGTCCCTCGCCCCGCCAGGCGGATCTCATGATCGTCGCCGGACGCCTCTCCCAGAAAATGGCTCCGGTCATTCGCCAGCTTTACGATCAAATGCCCGAGCCCAAGTGGGTCATCTCCATGGGTGCCTGCGCTACTTCCGGCGGCGTCTTCAACAACTACGCCATCGTGCAAGGGTGCAACCAGGTCATCCCCGTGGACGTTTACGTTCCCGGGTGCCCCCCGCGCCCTGAAGCTGTTCTCTACGCCATTCTCCAGCTCCAGAAAAAGATCGACGCCGAAAAGGGCTCCTTCAAACGCGCCCTGAATCTCTCCTAAGTTTTCTTGGTGTGCGGCAGCGTGCTGCCGCTTTTGCAAAGTCCGCGCCCCCCTCCTCGCTGGTCCGTCCCTCACAAAAAATCTTTTCTTGCCCCCCACAAGCTGTTAGCTTTGCTTCCCTATGTTGCTTCCAGCGACCAGTGCTCGCGACCTTCTGCGCCACACTCTCGCCACCACCGCCTATCGCGGCGCGAAGGTCCTCCAAGACGCTCCCGACTCCTTCGCCAATTTCCGCGCCGCCGAAACCACCCGCACGCCAGTGCAAATCCTGGCGCATCTCGGTGATCTTTTCGATTGGGCACTCTCCATGGCCAAGGGCCAGCCCGCCTGGCATGACTCCAAGCCATTGCCCTGGCACGAGGAAATTCAGCGCTTCTTCGCCTCCCTCCGCAGTTTCGACAACTATCTCGCCGGCGATGAATCCCTCCACGCCTCGCCTGAAAAGCTCTTCCAGGGTCCGGTGGCCGACGCCTTGAACCATATCGGCCAACTCGCCATGCTTCGCCGCATGACCGGCAACCCCATCAAGGGCGAAAACTATTTCATGGCCGATATCGCCTGCGGCCGCGTCGGCCGGGGCCAACCCAAGCCCAAGCGCGAGTTCGACTAATTCTGCTCTAGACTTGGCTCTCACTTGCCACTAGACTAGTTAGACCCAGTTGGCCTTCTATATGCCCGCTCCAGACCAACGCAAATACCCCCGTGTCCGTCCGCCGAAATCCTTCGTCGTCGCCTGGCAATCCGGCATGACCCGCGACGTCTCTTACCTGGACAGCCTCGCGCTCGGCGGCCTTTTCATTCGCACCAAGCGCCCCGTACCCCTTCGCAGTGCCGTGCAACTCTTGTTGGATACCCCCGCTGGACAGATTCGCGGACGCGCCATCGTCCGCCGCGTTCATGCACACGCCGGCATGGCCCTCCAGATCATCGCCATGGACCCCGGCGACCGCGCCCTCCTACACCGCGAACTCCGCGATCTCTTCGCCCCTAACCCTCCCCACTCTTTGCTCACGTAGAGGTCAACCAGGCTCGACCCCATATTGGCAACGCCTCCAATCTCACGTCATTCCGAACGAGGTCTGCGGAGTGCAATAGGCTTTTCCTTCGAAAATCTTTTGGGCGATGAATCTCTCTTGTCCGCTCTGCTCAGTGAACTCTGCGTCCTCCGTGGCCTCGGCGTTAATTCTTCGCCTTCGCCGCTCTCCTGCTTGCTGATGACTGGTTACTTCCTCAAATCACCGTCGCCGTCGCTCCCGCCACTTCCATCTTCGTCCCCACCCCCGCCTTCTCCCTCCGCACGTACCCCATCCCAATCCGCGCGTTCATCCCCGGCGAAAATCCCGTCCGAGTCACAAACCCAACCTCTTTCCCTTCCGCCAACAACACCGCATTCGCCGCCACACCCTCAGCACCTTCAATCCACAAACTCACCCGCACCCGGTTCACCTGTCCACGCGACCTTACCCGCTCCACAATCTCCTGTCCCGTATAGCAGCCCTTCGTATAGCTGATGTGCGAATCCTGTAAGCCCGCCTCATGCGGTATCTGCTTCTCTCCAAAGTCGTAGCCAAACCACGGTATCCTCTGTTCCAGCCGCACCACATTCAACGCCGCATATCCCGCCGGCCCCCCGCCGTGCCTACGCGCCGCCTCCACCGCCGTCTTCCACAGTGCCTCAATGTCCGCGTGCTTCGCCAAAAATTCCGCCCCGCCAAGGCCGCCCAACGATCTCCGAATCATCCGGCAGGGAACTCCCCTCACTAAAACTTCCCGCGTCTCCAACTCCGCCACCCCGCCCAAATCCACTCCCGTCAACTCCGCCGCCACCGCCCCGGCCTTTGGCCCTTCCACCGCCAGCGTTCCATACTCTTCCGTCTCATCCGACAGCGTCACATCATCCATGATGATGTACTTCTCCAATCCCTCGATCAGCCGCTCGCGGATCATCGCATACGAAACGCAAAACAGCTCGTCGCCGAGCGCGTACGTCTCTATCTCCGCCTGAATGTGCCCCTGCGGATTCAAAAACAGGGAAACCGTCCCGCGGTTCTCCGCCAGCTCCTTGATATTGTTGGTCAATATCGCATTCAAGTACCGCACCCGGTCCGGCCCCGTGAAGCTCAGGTACGCCCGGTAATTCTTGTCCACCACCCCCACGCTCTCCCGCAAATATCCATACTCCACCCGCCAATCGCCGAACCGGTCCGGCAGCGCACACCCGAACCATGTCCCCACCGTGGCCCCGTTCGCCAGGTGCATCGCCTCCAACGCCGTCCTCAATTCTTCGTGCTGCTCTTTCAACGTTTCCCCCTCTTCCGCCAGTCTACCAAACCCGCCTCTCCCACCCCGGCTGTTCAACTCTTATACCCGTAAACTCTTGAACTCTTTAACCTTCAATTCCCAACTTCGGAACCTTTTCTCTGCGAACCTCTGCGTTCTCCGCACCGGCGAGTACCCCGCCCCGGTCGGGGCGTTATCTTTTTTTTCCGTACTTAAAACTTCAAACTGATAACTGATGACTTTTCCTCTTGCCTCCTGAACGTTGTTATCTGGTCGCTAATATCCCGCATCCCTTACACCGAATTCCCGTCCCAAATCCCCAATGCTATACTTGTTCCAATGAACGCCGCACCCGACGCACTGCGTCTTCCTGACGCCACCAACCCGGAGATGATCTATATCAAGCTGCCCGTCGGCTTGCTCCAGTGCAATTGTTTGATCATCGGCGATCCCAAGTCCCGCGAGGCCATCGTCATCGATCCCGGCGATGAGGTCGAGCGCATCCTCGGCCTTCTCGGCCGCTATAAGCTCACCGTCAAAGTCATCGTCAGCACCCACGCCCACATTGATCACGTCGGCGGCCTCGCCAAGCTCCATCAATACACCGGCGCGCCCGTCATGATGCACAACGACGATCTTCCCCTTTACCACGGCATGGAAGTGCAAGCCGATTTCCTCGGTATCGAAGCGCCCCAACTCGTCGACGTCGATCATCTCCTCAAGGAAGGCGACGCTCTCAGTTGGGGCGGTTTCCAGGCCAATGTCATTCACACTCCCGGCCACTCGCCCGGCAGCGTCTGCCTCTATCTCCCCAAAGATTCCGGCCACATCAAGCTCACCCAGCCGCAACTCTTTGCGGGAGACACGCTTTTCGCCGGCAGCATCGGCCGCACGGATCTCTGGGGCGGCTCTTTCGATCAGATCATGGATTCCTTGAAGTCCAAACTCCTCCAACTCCCCGACGACACCGTAGTCCACCCCGGCCACGGCCCCACCACCTCCATCGGCCGCGAACGCCACTCCAACCCCTTCCTCCTCGCATAGCCGCCAGGCGTGTCCCCGCCTCCTGCAGCTCACCCCTTCGAGGACTGAGGCCTTTCCCCGTCTGTCATCCCGATCGGAGTGCCGCGCCGTCTGTGGGCCCGCCCAAATTGTCATCCCGACCAGAGTGCCGCGACGTTTGCGGCACGTAGTGGAGGGATCGCGGCAAGCTCCCGGTCGCCTTTCGCACCTTCATTTGTAAACTCCTAAACTTCTGAACTTTCAACTTTCAACCGTTCAACCTCTTCTCTGTGACCTCTGCGCCCTCTGTGTTCTATGCGTAGATCCTTTTCTGACTCCTTCCTTCTCCTCCCCTGCGCTCAGCGCTGCTGACTCATGCTGTCAACTGTGAACTGTAAACAGTCAACAGTTAACTCTTTTTTGCCATCTCCTCCATCACCGCCTGCAGCAACTCCTTCGCATGCGTCAATTCCTGCACGATCATCCGCAAATCCATCGCCGGCACTGCCGGATTCTTCTGGCTCGTGCAATACACCCCATGCTGTCCCACCAGCACCAGGGCATTCGTGATCCGGTCCAGCGACACCGCCAGCCTCCCGCGTTCCTTCCCAAACATCTGCTCGTACTTCTCCAGTTCTTCCTGGTGTTCCTCGAACGCATTCATCGCCGTTTCCCTCTCCCCACGCCCATTACTCGGACGTACCACTTCGGGCACAGCCCTGCGCCGCCAAACTTTACCCTACCCGCACGCCAGAACATAATTCAACAAGTGCCGTTCCAACTTGTTTCGGGAATTTCGAGCTGTGGCCGTTTCGGGCAAACCACGGTGAATAGGCGCAAACGTCTCTTCGCCGATGGAGTTGGAACGGTACAAGCCGCCCAAAAGCGCAGCAGCAAGACCATGAGCCAGTCACATCAGTCTGTTTGGGATTATGTGCCTTTTGGCGAGCCGCCAAAGGCCAATTGGGAGCATCAAATCATGCGACGTTCGGATCTTGTGCAATACAAAGAAAAGGAAAATGGCCGCATTGGACGCACCTCGCAGATCGTCTTCGGTGAACGCCAACATCTTCTGCGCGTCCTGGATTCCCTCGAAGGCACGCATCTCCCCATCGCCCGCATGCAGCAGGAGCGCCGGATCCTCGAGGAACTCATCCACGAACGTACCCGCGAGCTCAACCACATCAACACCGCCTGGGATGAAAAGATCGGCCTCGTCCTCAGCGCCGAAGCAAAACCAGAAATGCTCGAAAAGCTCGCCAAGCAGGCGCCCCAGGAAGATTTCTACCTCCTCCGCCTCATCAGCGAACATCCGCGCGCCAATGCCAAGACGCTCAGCCGCCTCTCGCGTCATCCGTACGGCGCCATCCGCGAAAATGTCGCTCGTCATCCCAACGCCGACGCCGCCACCCTCAGCTATCTCAGCAAAGACAAGACCCAGCCGCTCTGGTACCTCGTCGCCTTCAATCCCAACACGCCCTCGCCCCTCCAGCGCCGTCTCCGCGACCGCCTCAAGCGCTTGGGCGATGCCCAATCCGGCCGCTAGCTCAGCTACCACTCGTGTATCTGCCCCGCCACCTGTAGCTCACCCCTTCAGGGTGAGGCTTTCCTGCACCCATCCCAAATGTGTCATCCCGACCGAAGGGCTGTTGCCTTCGCAGCCCGTAGCGGAGGGATCGCTGCACTAACCCAGCGGTCTCCCGCCCTAATGGTTGCCCACTCTTGAACTCTTTGACTTTTCCACCTTTTCTCACCGCTTCCATTTCTCTACCGTCCACCCCCGCCGTTCGCAGTTGGCGTGGTCAGCGCCTTCAAGTCCTCCACCAGACCAGCCAACAACTGGTCGAAGTCCTTATCGCGATTCTCCTTCAGCAATGCCACTGCCTTACCCTTGTTCAACCCCCACAGACAGATGTGCGTCTTCGGGTCCACCAGCGCCAACCTCAACTGCACGTTCATCTTGGATCCTCCTGAACCTGAATAAACATTGGTCGCCCCCACCTGCGTCGAGAGGCTCAATTCCATCACCAGGTCTGCATCCGCGGGCGCACCCACAAGTTCATACCGCCCCCAACTCTTCATGCTCGCGTAAAACTCGTTGTACAGCCGCGCGGGCCCGCCAGTCCACACATCGGGGTCGAAATCCCCACCCGCATTCCCAATGAACACCTTCTTCGCCGCAAGGATCTGCGCAGGCAGCGGTGCCATCGCAACCGTTTCCGTCTTCTGTGCTTCCGCCGCACTCCCGCACAACAACATCACAGCCGCCATCAAGCAAACCATCCCAACTCGCTGTTTCAACATGTTCCCTCCTATTCTTCTAGACGGTTGCGCGTACCATCACGTTCCGTCTCTCTCAACCTTCATGCGTCAAATCTCCACCCGCATCCCGCCCTCCCGCGTGACGTTTGTCACTCTTGAACTCTTCCACTTTTCGACTCTTAAACTCTCACACTTCTTCTTCTTTTCTCACTGGCGTTATACTCTCCCCATCGCGATGAAGCTCCGCCCCATCCTCCTCCTCTCCGCCCTCCTTCTCATTCCCGTCTTCTGGCACCACCACATCGAAGCCGGTGATCTAGGCAGCCATGTCTACAACGCTTGGCTTGCCCAACTCGTCCAGAAGGGAACTGCTCCCGGCGTCTACTCCGTCTGGCAATGGAAAAATATCCTCTTCGATCTCCTGCTCCTTTCTCTCTCCAATCTCTTCGGCATCGCCGCCGCCGAAAAAATTGCTGTCGCTCTTTGCGTCCTCCTGTTCTTCTGGAGCGTCTTTGCCCTCATTACCGTTGCCACGCGCCGTCCTCCCTGGTGCCTCACGCCGTTCCTCGCCATGCTCGCCTACGGCTACGTCTTCCACATGGGTTTCATGAACTACTATTTGTCCATCGCATTGGCCTGCCTTGGCCTCACTCTCGTTTGGAGCGGACGCCCCAAATTCCAGCTTGTCTCCCTCCTCCTCACCCCTCTCATGCTCCTCGCGCACCCTCTCGGCGCAGTGTGGTTTCTCGCTGCCGCGGCCTACTGGCTCCTCTGGCAGCACCTCCCGCGCTGGCGCATCGTTTTTCCTCTCGTGGGCTTCGCGATCATCCTCGCCATCCGTTTCTTCATCGCTCGTCATTCCTCCTACGAAGTCGAGTGGCCCGATCATCCCTTCTACTTCTTCAACGGCGCGGACCAGTTCGTCGTCTTCGGTGAACGCTACCGCTACATCTCCGCCATTGTCTTTGCCTTTGGCCTGTTAATGGCCGGATTGGACCTTCGCCGCGCGCCACGCACCGCTTCTTGGTGGAAAGACCGTCTTCTCCTTCTCGAATTCTGTGTCATCGCCTTCTGCGTTACCTCGCTCCTCCCGGAAAATCTCAAGCTCCATCAAGGCGCCGGCTGGATCGGCCTCCTCATCTCTCGCCTTACTCTCATCACCGCCATCTACGCGCTCTGCTTCCTCGGCTCGCTCACTCCGCATAAGTGGCATCTCGTCGCTTTCTCTGCTTGCACCCTCCTCTTTTTCCTGTTCCTCCACCAGGACACCTCCCTCGTCGCCCGCCTCGAAGCCAACGCCGAAAAGCTCACCCGCAACTTGCCGTTTGGCACGCGCGTACTGAAAACCGTCGTGGCTCCCGGCGATTGGCGCGCCCCTTTCATCTATCATTCCATCGACCGCGCCTGCATCGGCCACTGCTTTGCCTTCTCTAACTACGAAGCCTCCACCAAACAATTCCGCCTCCGCGTCCGAGAAGACAGCCCCGTAGTGGTCTTCGATGCCGATGACAGCGAATCCATGGAATCCGGCGAATATGTCGTCCAGCCAGAAGATCTCCCCCTCAAGCAAATCGACCAGTGCGTTCCCGCCGACCCCACCATCCTCTGCCTCCGCGACCTCTCCCCCAATGAAATAAACGGCCGCCTCTCCCACCGCCCTCCCCCGTAGCTTTTCTTGAGTTTGTAGCGGCCGCTTTCCGAAGCGGGCGCCTTTGGCTTGTGGCGGGTGCCCTAGGCACGGAGTGAGTGCCTGGGTCTTGGGTTGCTCTTCCTTCCGCGAACCTCTGCGTTCATTGTGACCTCTGCGTAGGCCTTTTTCGCCCTTCCGCCCAAAAAAGACAATTTGGCTCTTCCATCAGTCCAATTCCTGCTAGAATATTCCTTGGGGTGAGAGACAATGCTGCCATTACACCTTCAACCCGAAAGCCACATCCCCCTCTACATCCAGCTCCGTGACCAGCTCCGTTCCCTGGTCCACGCCGGCGATCTTCGTCCCGGTGACCGTATCCCCGCCAGCCGAGAACTCGCTCTAACTCTCGGAGTACATCGCACCACCGTCGCCAACGCCTACGCCGAGCTCGAATCCGAAGGCCTCATCCAAGGCCACGTCGGCCGCGGCACCTTCATCAGCGCCAATGGCAACGGCCTGAAAATTTCTCCGCCCGCCCCCACAGTCCTCCACAATGGCGATGGCCTCCGCTGGGAACTTCTCTTCGCCGATGAACGCAGCGAAGAAATCCTCACCCGTCTCACCGCCTCTGCTCCGGAGGACGCGCTCTCCTTCGTCATGGCGCGCCCCGCTCCCGAATTTTTCCCCGTGGAGGAATTGCAAACCTGCTCCCACGCCGCTCTTCGCCGTGAAGGCCCCGAAATCCTCAATCTTGGCGCCTGCGATGGTTACGCGCCCCTGAAAGAAGCCTTGCTCGAACTTCTCCACCACGACGGCATTCCCGCCAGGGACGAAACTCTTCTGGTCACTGCCGGATGCCAGCAAGCTCTGGATCTGATCGCCAAAGCCTTCGTGCGCTCCGGCGATAGCGTCATCCTCGAAAATCCCACCTATCCCGGCGCCTCCGCCGTTTTTCATGGCGCTCGTGCGCGTTGCCTCGGCGTTCCTGTGCGCACTTACCCCGAACCCGGCAAACCGCTGGGCATCGATGTCGAAGCCCTGGAAGCCACGCTCGCCGCCAATCGTGTCAAGCTCATCGTCCTCACTCCCGATTTTCACAATCCCACCGGCACTTCCATGCCGCTGGATTCACGCCGCCGCGTTCTCGAACTCGCCGCGCGCCACCAGGTTCCCGTCGTCGAAGACCACATCTACGCGCGCCTCCACGCCCGCGATGTCCGTGTTCCCTCGCTCAAGCAACTCGATCACGCCGACCTCGTCATTCACATTGACAGTTTCGCCAAGGTCGCTTTCCCCGGCCTCCGCGTCGGCTGGATTGTCGCGCCTCCCGCGGCCATCGAACGTCTCCGCCTCGTCAAGCAGATGACCGACCTCCACACCGATCAGCTCGCCCAAGCCACGCTCGCCGAATTCCTTCGCCGCGGCCTTTTCCACAAGCATCTCGTTCGCATGCGCAAGGTCTACGCCGATCGTCTCCAGGCTCTCGATGAATCCCTTCGTAAACTCATGCCTGAAGGCACGCGCTGGACGCGCCCCGAAGGCGGCATGTGCCTCTGGCTCGAATTGCCACCCGGTTTTGACGCCAGCGAACTCATGATCCACTCCCGGGAGCGCGGCGTCCTGTTTGCTCCCGGCCGCTATTTCTACGTGCAGTCGCCGCTTCCCAACACCCTGCGCCTCGGCTTTGCCAGCCTCAACGAAAAGCAGATCGCGCGCGGCATCGCCATTCTCGCCGAACTTCTGCGCATCGAAATGCGCAAACGTCAGCGGGGCACGCGTCGCGCCGAACGCGCCCACGTGGCCTTGGTCTAGATGAAAAACAAAATGCTCAACGTGCTCAAACTCGATCCGCAACCCTCCAACCGCTGCTTCGGTTGTGGTGGCGCCAATGTAGCAGGCATGAAACTGCCCTTCGAATTGGATCTCGACGCGCATCGCACCCGCGGCCGCTTCGTTCTCGGCCCCAACTACGCCGGCGGCGCTGGCTTCGCTCACGGTGGCATTATCGCCGTCGTCCTCGATGAGGCTATGGGCAAGCTCTCCAAATTGACCGGCGAGCGCGCCGTTACCGCCGAAATGTCCATCGAGTACCGTAAGCCCGTTCCGGTGGATCAGGAAATTTTCGCCGAAGGCTGGCAGGAGGACGCCCGCGAACGCAACCGTTTCCGTGTCGCCGAAATTCGCGACGCCCAAGGCCATCTGCTGGCTCGTGGCAAGGGTCGCTTCGTCGTAATAGGCCCGGCGGTATAGCTTTTGGAGTGCGGCGGCTTGCCGCCGCTTTCCGGTCGTGGCGCCGGCTCTCGGGTTTTGTACATGCAAGACTCGTCTTCTGAGGCGGGCGCCTTGGTTCTTGAGCTTGCTTGTAGTGGCCGATCTTTGGATCGGCCAGAAGAGAATTTTCTTTCCGATTTCTGAGAGGAGAACCACCGATGTCCACCAAAAAACCAAACGGCAAGGAACACCCCAACAACGGCGCCAAAGCCTCTAACGAATGGCGCGTCAAGGTCGGCCTCGCCGAAATGCTGAAAGGCGGCGTCATTATGGACGTCACCAACGCCGAGCAAGCCCGAATCGCGGAAAAAGCCGGCGCTTGCGCCGTTATGGCCCTCGAGCGCGTTCCGTCGGACATCCGCAAGGAAGGCGGCGTCGCCCGCATGGCCGCCATCAAGGTCATCCGCGAAATCATGAAGACCGTCAGCATCCCCGTGATGGCCAAGGTCCGCATCGGCCACTTCGCCGAAGCCGAAGTTCTCCAGGCCCTCGAAGTGGACTACATCGACGAGAGCGAAGTCCTCACCCCTGCGGACGAGGAAAATCACATCTGGAAGCACGATTTTCGCGTGCCCTTCGTGTGTGGCGCGCGCAATCTCGGCGAAGCCGTCCGCCGCATCGCCGAAGGCGCCGCCATGATCCGCACCAAGGGCGAAGCCGGCTCCGGCAACGTTGTCGAAGCCGTCCGCCACATGCGCGCCATCGTCAGCGAGATGAAGCGCCTCACCACCCTTCGCGACGATGAAATCATGAAGGAAGCCAAGGAACTCGGCGCTCCTCTCGATCTCATCCGCGAAATCGCCAAGACCGGCAAGCTCCCCGTTCCTAACTTTTCCGCCGGAGGCATCGCCACACCCGCCGACGCCGCGCTCGTTCGCAAACTCGGCGCTGAGGCCGTTTTCGTCGGCTCCGGCATTTTCAAAAGCAGCGATCCCGAAGCGCGCGCCAAAGCTATCGTGAAAGCCACCACGCACTTCGAGGACGCCAAAGCCGTCCTCGAAGCCAGTGAAGAGCTAGGCGAAGCCATGCCCGGCATCGACGTCCGCCAACTCGATGAAAAAGACCTCCTTTCCACCCGCGGTTGGTAAGCGCAATGCTGGTTGAGATTCTCACTTTCCCTGGCGTTGACGAATTGGATGCTTTAGGGCCGCTGGAGGTCCTGCGCAACGCGGCGGCCGCGGGCGCGGATTTCCACGTGCGGCTGGTGTCACTGGACAGCGCGGAGGACATCCAAGGTGGCCACGGCCTGCGCTTCGGTGTTGACGGAACTTTGGGTGCGCGCGGACGGCCGGACATTTTGCTGATTCCAGGCGGTGGTTGGCTCATGCGCGCGGAGCGTAGCGCTTGGGGGGAAGCGCAGCGGGGCGCCATTCCTGCGGCAATAGCAAATGCTCATCGCTGTGGAACAATTCTTGCTTCCGTGTGCACGGGCACGATGCTGATTGCCGCCGCCGGCTTGCTGTCAGGCCGAAGCGCGACCACGCATCACGCTGCAGTCGAAGAACTCCGGCGGTCGGGCGCAGAGGTCGTAGCCGCCCGCATCGTGGACGACGGCGACATCATTTCGGCGGGTGGGGTTACTTCGGGAATCGATCTGGGTTTGTATCTCGTTGAGCGATTTGCGAGCAGCAAATTGGCTGAGCGCTGTGCCAGCAACCTGGAGTATGACCGCCGCGGACCAGTGCACATCAGCGCCATGCGGGATCGAAGCGCAAAAGGGGAAGTGCCTCGATGAAAATCGGGACGGTCGGGCTACCCTTTGCGTTTTTTGCAAAGGGTGGGCTCTTCCGAAACTGATATCTGATAACCGATAACTGACCACTCTCTATGAAAATCGGCATCCTTTCCATCCAAGGCGACTTCGCCGCACACACCGCTACTCTCCAAAAACTCGGCGCGCAAACCCTCGAGGTCCGCACCGTCACCGATCTTCGCAAATCCGACGCCCTCATCCTCCCGGGCGGCGAAAGCACCACGCAACTCCAATTCCTCCAGGAAGAAGGGCTCTTCGATGCCATCCGCCAATTCGCCGCCGAGGGCCGCGCCATTTTCGGCACCTGCGCCGGCGCCATCCTCCTCGCCAAAACCGTCAAAAATCCCCCTCAACCTTCGCTTGCCTTATTGGACATGACCATCCTCCGCAATGGTTACGGGCGCCAACTCGCCAGTGACGTTTTCTTTGGCCCCTGCACGCTGAAGAAAAACCCTCTCGAAATGGTTTTCATCCGCGGCCCCATCATCGAAAGTGTCGCGCCGGGCATCACCGTTCTCGCCAAACTCGATGGCTCACCCACCCTAGTCCAAAGAGACCATGTCCTCGCCGCCACCTTCCACCCCGAACTCACCGATGACCCCACCGTCCACCGTCACTTCCTCTCCCTAATCTCCAACTCCGCCCCCGCAATCAAATCCTCCCGCCGCAAAGAACCTTGCTCGTGAGCATAATCTTATCTCGGTCTACCACTCCGCGCCTTGAACTATTCAACTGTTAAACTCTCCTGCCTCTTCCCTATGAACTCTATGTAAGCCCTCTCTTTCTTCCTCTGCGTTAACCTTTCTGTTTCCCTCTCTCTCCGTTCTCCAATATTCCGCGTTACAATTCCTCCGTGGCCTACCCCAAAATATTCCGCGTCCTCTTCGTTTGCATTGGCAACGCCTGCCGCAGCCCCATGGCCGAATCCATTGCTCTCCGCGAAGCCTCCGACATCATCGATCCCTCCAGCGCCGGCCTTTTCCCGCTCGGCTACATCCCTCCTTCCACTCAGCAGACTCTTCAAAACAACGGCTACTCCCCCGAAGGCCTTTCCTCCAAGCCCATCTTGCGCGACGCATGGGACAACGCCGACGTGATCATCAATCTCAGTGGCAGGCGCAGCGACCCGCTCTTCGATCATTTCGAAAAAGTCGAAGACTGGAATGTCGCGGATCCTTTTGGCGGCGAACCTGAGGTCTACCAACAAATCCTGGAAGAAATAGCCGGCCGCGTACGCTCGTTAGCGGATCGACTCCGCCGCGAACGCCTCACCAGCCACGCTCAAGAAGGGTAGGGAACTTTGTGTCCGGGTGAGATGGTCCGCACATAGCTGACTACAGGGCTCTCCCGCACTGTGTTGAAATTCTTTTCTTTTTTGCTCTCCGAGAGCCTTGCCCCTCCCGCCCCTTGGCCTCACAAAACTTTCCTTGAATTCTCCCCTCTTTCTGTCTAACGTAGGAACACACAAAAACTCCTGCCCGGGCGCGTGTGGCCCGGCGGGCCTCTTCAGGAGATTTCGCAATGTCGGTGCAACCGCCCTCTCGCCAGCGTGTGAACGGACCGCGCCATCACTGGATCGTCTACGTTTTAATCGCCTTTTTTGGTGGATTGCTCACCTTTGCCGGCGCCCGCGCACAGCAAAAAGCCACGGACAACGCCACCTTCCGCAAATTGATTGACAACTATTGTGCCGCCTGGAGCTCCGGCAACGTCGCCGACGCCGCCAAGTTCTATGCCAAGGATGATGGCCTCGTCTTTTATGATGTCGGGCCCTTCTCCTACAACGGCTGGAAGGAATACGCCCCCGGCGTCCAAAAGGAATTCCTCGAAACCGCCGCCAGCATCTCCCTCACCGCCGGTGAGGAATTAAAGGTAACCCGCCACGGCAACATCGCCTGGCTTACCGTACCCATGCACCTCTCCGAAAAAACCAAGGACGGTAAGGAAGTCGATCTCCAACTCCGCTACACCGGCATCTGGGAAAAGCGCGGCGCCACCTGGCTCCTCGTCCACGAACATCTCTCCGTCCCTCTAGGCTGATTTGGAGTGCGGCGCCTTGTTTACCCTGAGCTTTGAAGGGGCGCCGCTTTCACGGCCTATGCCCGTCGCCAAACCAGAATTCTTCTCCACTCTCCGTTCCTGAAGCATACGCACTCCGCGCACCTGCGGTCGGTTTCGCTCGTTCATGGGGTTGTAGGGACGTAGCAGTGCTGCGTCCCATGCCCACACAATCTCTGCGTCTTGACTACTTCTGGTTTTGTGCTAATCTTTACCAACTTTTGACGCGGCCGCGCCGCCGCGCCGGGTACAATGCATCCATGTGGAAGACGCTCCGCTACTACTGGATTGTGGCCAGGGGCTATCGCCTCCAGCCTTGGAACAGTCCTTATCTCCAATGGCGCTTCGAGACCTTCCTGGGTCAAGAAGCAGCCCATCTCAACGCCCGGAAATTCCTCCGTCTCTCTTGGAAATACCGCGACAAATTCGCCAGCTTCGTCGACTGGGCCGCCCAACGCCGTCGCCTAATGCGCCGCCGCGCCTAATCTCTCGCCCCTCTTCTCTGCGAACTCGGCGTTCTCTGTGACCTCCGTGTAAGCCTCTTCTTTCCTCGGCGAACATATCTCCTACCCCCAGGCGTATACTTACTCCAGGAGCCGCAGCCAATGACCGAACTGCAGGTCCTCCAAAAATCCTCCTCCCTCCACGAAGCCCTCTGGTGGGATCTGGACTCCGATGGCCGCGTCCACTGCTACCTCTGTCCTCGGCACTGCCACATCGGCCTCGGCCAATCCGGCTTCTGCTTCATTCGCGTCAATCATGGCGGCAAGCTCTTCAGCCTCGGCTACGCTTCTCCTGCCGCTCTCCAGGTTGATCCAATCGAGAAAAAGCCCCTCAGCCATTTCCTTCCCGGCACGAAAGTCTTTAGCATAGGCACCGCCGGCTGCAACATGGGGTGCTTCTTCTGTCAGAATTGGGACATCTCCAAATCCCATCAGGACCAGTTCAACTCCAAGCACCTCCCGCCTGAGCAGGTTCCCCTCCTCGCCCTGCAGCACGGCTGCGATTCCATCGCCTTCACCTACAACGAGCCCACCATCTGGGGCGAGTACGTCATTGACATCTGCAAAGCCGCCAAGCCGCACGGCCTCAAAACCGTCATGGTCACCAACGGCTACATCACCCGCGAAGCCTTCCACGACATCTACGACCACATTGATGCCGCCAACGTCGACCTCAAAGCCTTCACCGAAAATTTCTACGGCAAAATCACCCTCACCCATCTGCAGCCCGTCCTCGACATGCTTACCTGGCTCAAAAACGAAACCCACGTCTGGTTTGAGCTCACCAATCTCATCATCCCCACGCTCAACGACGATCCCGACGAGACCCGCAAGCTCGCCGAATGGATCCTCGCGCATCTCGGCCCCGACGTCCCGCTCCACTTCACCGCCTTCCATCCCGATTTCAAGCTTCGCGACGTGCCTCCCACTGCCCCGCGCACTCTCCATCGCGCCCGCGAAATCGCCCGTGAAGTCGGCCTCCACTTCGTCTACGAAGGCAACATCTTCTCCGAAGCCGCCAACACCTATTGCCCCTCGTGCAACGCTCTCCTCATCCGCCGCTCCTGGCACGATGTCCTCACCAATCATCTCAGGGCAGGGCATTGCCCCCATTGCCACGCCCCCATCCCCGGCGTCTGGTCCCTGTAGCTCGCCCCGGCTCGCGAATTCTCCCGTGCCCGGCACAAATTGCTCCTCATTGGCGTCTAACTCCCCTATGCCCACGCATCCATTTCGTCCCTTATTGCTTTCTCTCTTTGTCCTGAGCGCATTGGCAGCGCCGCCGAGCCTCCTCCTCGCACAAACCTCCGACCTTGCCATCACCCACGTCAGCATCATCAATCCCGGTGACCCCCGCCCCTTGCACGACATGACCATCCTCATCCAGGGCCGGTCTATCGCTTCAGTTGGCCGCACAAACGCCGTCAAGCCACCCCCCTCCGCCAAAGTCATCGATGGCACCGGCAAATTCGTCATCCCCGGCCTTTGGGATATGCACACGCACTTCCGCGATGCTCCCCGTGATCTCAAGATGTACGTGGCCAACGGTGTCATGGGGATTCGCAACATGGGTGGGCCCGCCAAGGAAGTCTTCCCTCTGCGCGATGCGATTGCTGCAGGCCAGCAGCTTGGTCCCAAAATTGTCGCCAGTGGCCCGATCGTGGATGGCCCCGATTCCTGGTCCAATCCACAGCTCACTGTCTCGGTGAGCACTGCCGAAGAAGCGCGCTCCGTGGTCCGTACCCTCAAGCAGCAAGGCGCCGATTTCATCAAGGTTTACGACGGGCTGTCGCGCGAAGCCTACTTCGCAATTGCCGACGAAACGAAAAAACTCGGTTTCCCCTTCGTCGGCCATCTTCCCGCTCCCATCAGTGTGAAGGAAGCCTCCAACGCCGGCCAGCGCACACTGGAACACGGTGTCGCACTCTCCGGCGGCTCCACGATCGAGGACGAGTACATCCAGTTGAGGCTCGATCAATCGGCGTTCAAGGAAGCGCTCGGCACCAAGAATTTCTCGCTCATTCCCGCAAAAATTGCCAGGGACGAAACCGCCATGCTGGACCACTTCAGCCAGCAGCGCGCCGACGAAACCTACCGGCTCCTCGCAAAGAACAATACCTTCCTCACTCCCACGCTGGTCACCCAGCACTCCCTCACCTTCATCGATGATTTGAATGTCCAGCCCGACCCGCGCATGCAATATGTCTCGGCGGAGGAACTGCAATGGTGGAAACCCGAAAACGGCATGCTCACGAAATATCGCACGCCAGAGTACATCGCCATCAGAAAACGCGAATACGCAAAGATGTTGGAAGAGATTCCTCGCGCGCAAGCGCTGGGCGTGCGCTTCCTCGCGGGTACGGACATCACTATCCCGTACACTTACCCAGGCTTCAGCTTGCACGATGAACTCGGATTATTTGTTGAAGCGGGCCTCACCCCAATGCAAGCCCTTGAAACCGCCACCACGAATCCAGCCCAACTTCTGGGGTTATCGAAAACGTGGGGCCGCGTCGCGCCCGGCTACATCGCGAATCTAGTCTTGCTGAATGCCGATCCCCTCGCCGACATCTCCAACACCCGAAAAATCGAATCCGTAGTCCTCAACGGCAACCTGTTGCCCCGCACTCAACTCGACCAACTCTTAGCCGAAGCAAAGGTAACTCCCGCCCAGAGCGCCCCACAACCACGCTGAGCTCTCGTAGGGGCGCAGGATTCCTGCGCCCCATGTCCGCACAATCTCGCCTCTTGAGTAGCCTGGAATGCGTCGGCTCGCTTGCCCTGAGCTTCGAAGGGCCGCCGTTTTCACAGTTGCAGACGCCGCCGGCCAACGATAATTCTGCCACCGACCGTGCAACCTCTCCCCCTACTTCCCAAGCGTCCAATACCCCGGCCCTACCCGCATCGAATGGTGCCACGCTATCGGAAACGCCCACCACACTAGCGCCCCCAAAATCGCCTGTCCCAGCGCCAGCGGTAAAATATTCCGTTCGCGCGCAAACAGCCACGCCATCGCCGCCCCGCCCACGAATGTCAGCGGCACCAGCACCGGATTCGGCCAGTGCAGCGCCGCGAACAAGACTCCTGCCAGCAGCGCCGCCGGCACCGGCTTCCCTAATGCCGCCAGCAAGCGGTTCGTCAAAAACGAATTCAGCCCCACCTGCTGCAGCACGCAAAACGCAAAATACCCCACAAACTTCCGCGGCTCGCTCAAGTGCGTCGGCAACCGCTGCAGCATCCCCAAAAACAACCCCGCGCCGCAAACGGCCGCGCTCGCCCCCGCAAAAAAGACCCACGCCTTCCGCGTAGCCGCCCAAAAATTATCCGCGCGCCATCCTATCGTCTTCGGCGTGTCCCGCCGCAGCAAAAAGCTCGCCACCAGCCACACCGCGAACACCCACCAGGTCGCAGGCATCAGCGCTTGCCCTCGCCAGATGTACCACCCCACATACGCGACGAATCCCAACGCTTCCATCAGGGAGGAAAGCCGGTGCGCGCTCCAGTTCAAGGTCAATTCTCCAACGCGGATTCCGTTTCGCCGTGCCGCATTTCGATCATCTTCAGCACGCTTTCATATAGCTTCTCAATTTCCGCCTCCGAAGCCATCTCCGGCGCCAGGAATTCCTTCAAATCGAAATCCGGGAACCCACGATTGGTGATTCGCGCCGGCAGCAATTCCCGCAGCTTCGCCGAGGGCACCGCCCCGATTGCCGCGATCTCCTCAAACACCGTGCGATGCAGCGCCTCGGTAAATAACTCCGCATCCAGCAGCCCCGCCAATTCCACCCGCGTGACCGGCTTCAGCAGCACCGAGCACAACAGCCGCAGCGTCTTCCTCTCCAACTCCTCCTGCTTCTCCATCCCCCCAGCCATCTGTTCCCCTTTCCCCATCCACCTTCTTCTCCGCCCCATCCATGTTATCAACTCCGCCCCTCTCCACAGTAATCTGCTTCATTCTTCTCTTCTCTGGGTCCTCTGCGCTCTCTGTGAACTCTGTATAAGCCTTTCTCTTTCATAGCTTCCTCTCCCTCAAAATTCTCCTGCACCTTTTCGCCAGCGATTTTCCTCTAATATGTAGGGACTGAAAGCCCATGCCCAATAAGCATCAAATCGTCATCCTCGGTGGCGGTTTCGGCGGCTTGGTCGCCGCCCGCACCCTGAAACGCGCCAACGCCCAAATCACCCTCATCGATAAGCGCAATTTTCACCTATTCCAGGCGCTCCTCTACCAAGTCGCCACTGGCTCCCTCTCTCCCGGCGAAATCGCCGCGCCTCTTCGTTCCGTCCTCAGCCGCCAGAAAAACACCCAAGTTCTTCTCGGTGAAGCCGTGGACATTGACCCCGCCAATAAACGCGTCCGTCTCCGCGACTCCGCCGAATATCCCTATGACACCCTCATCATCTCCACCGGCTCACAAACTTCCTACTACGGCAAAGACGCCTGGCGCGAAGCCGCTCCCAGCCTCAAATCCCTCGAAGAAGCCACTGCCATCCGCCACAAACTGCTCTACGCCTTCGAGCGCGCCGAGCGCTCCGCCGATCCCGCCGAAGCCCGCGCCTGGCTCACCTTTATCATCGTTGGTGCAGGCGCCACAGGCCTCGAACTTGCCGGCGCCCTTGCCGAAATCGCCCGCGAAACCCTGCGCAACGATTTCCGCCACATTCATCCCGAAGAAGCCCGCATCCTCCTCATGGAAGGCGGCGACCGCGTTCTCAATTCCTACCCCAAAGATCTTTCCGCCAAAGCCGAAGCCCTCGTCACTCACCTCGGCGTAGAAGTCATGAAAGGCGTCTTCGTCACGGAGATCACCCCGGACGGCGTCACTTACAAACACGGCGATCACCACGATTCTCTGGCCGCGCGCACCGTAGTCTGGGCCGGCGGTGTCACCGCCACTCCTTTCGGCAAACAAGTCGCCGCACGCCTCCACGCCGAAACCGATCGCGCCGGCCGCATCAAAGTCCAACCAGACCTCACCGTTCCCGGCCATCCCGAAATCTTCATCGTCGGCGATCTCGCCTACTCCCTAAACGAAAAAGATCAGCCCCTTCCCGGTGTCGCCCAAGTTGCCATTCAGGGTGGCCGTTTCGCCGGAAAAGTCATCGCCGCGCGCTTGGCGGGCAAAACTCCTCCGCCCCGCTTCCATTACCTCAACAAAGGCGACATGGCCGTCATCGGCCGCGCCGCCGCCGTCGCCAACATCTTCGGCATTCACATTTCCGGTTTTCCCGCCTGGCTTGTCTGGCTCTTCATCCACCTCATCTACATCGTCGAATTCAAAAGCCGTGTCCTCGTCTTCATCCAATGGGGCTTCGAGTACTTCACCTTCAGCCGGGGCGCCCGCCTAATCACCGGCCCCGCCGTCTCCGACTCCCTCACTCAATCCCCCACCCTCCACTCCGACCGCGATTCCCTCTGATCCTCTTGATACCTTCCCAGTTTTTTCCTTACTTACGCTGACCGCCCCGGCACTTGAGGGTGCCCATCCTTCGCCTGCCTTCGGCGGGAAGGGTGGGCTCTTACGATCGGACGTCTCATTCCCTCTTCTCTCTTGGTTCTCTCTTCTCTGTGTCCTCTGTGTTCTTCCGTCTGTGGTCTCTGTGTAAGTTTTTTCTTCGCTTTCTTCTCCTCCGCTTCCTGGTCGCTAATCGCTGATATCTTGATGCGCTTTACTTAAAACTGACAACTTACAACTTATAACTTCAACCCCACTCTTCCCGCTGCTACTCTTTCCTCATGCACCGGCTCAACGAAAACTTCGGCGAATGGAAACCCATCTCCCGCCTCGGCGCCGGCGTTTGGCTCGTTCTCTACGTCCTCTTTCTCTTCTACGCCTGGTTCAATGCCCCCAATTTCCTCTTTCCCGATTTCGCCAATCTCATGATTCACGAAGCCGGCCATCCCCTCTTCAGCTTCTTCGGCAACACCATCATGCTTCTCGGCGGCACGCTCCTCGAACTGATCGTTCCCGCTGCCTGCGCCATCTATTTCTTCTTCCAACGCCAGCCCTACGGCGTCGCCTTCTCTTCCTTCTGGTTCTTTGAAAACTTTCTCTACATCGGCACCTACATGGCCGACGCCCGCATGGACTCCTTGCCCCTCGTCGGCTCCGAAACCAGCGATTGGTTGCTCCTCTTCGGCCAGTGGAACCTCCTCCTCTACGACCAGAAAATAGGCCACACCTTTCGCTTCCTCGGCTGGCTCGGCATGCTCGCCACCATCGCTTGGCTCGTCTACCGCACCTATCGCAGCGCCCAGCCCCACCTCAAGCCTCTCCAACTCTAGCGCCGTTCCAATTTGTTCCAGCAAATCCCTTCGAGAATAGCCCCACGCCGGTCGCCTTTAGCTCAGGCCTTCGAGGGCTGAGGCCTTTTCCTGGGTTTTCCTTGCGTGCTCCACCCGCGTTGCAACGCGGGTCGATCTCCGCGCCATTCCTTCTTGCCGGAACGTACCTCTTTCGCAACTCCGCTTGACACGATTATCGTGCTGCACCATGATAGTGGTTGAGTAGTGTCCCTTCCTGCAGTTATTCCCTGCATCTATCTTGGGCCGTTTTTGTGCGTCGCACCTTGTGTTCAAAACTGTTTTCATGATCTTTTTTGCCCATTCCAACGTCCCGGTTGGGGCAATCCCATGAACTCCGCCCATTCCCCGCTTTCCCCATTCGGTCTTTCCACCCACGGAATGCGCGCCCGCCTCTTCCGTTACGCCTTCGCGTTTCTCGCCGTCGTCGCCGCCACTTCCATTCGTTACGCTTTGGGCAGGTATTGCGGTGTCACTCCTGCTGACATCACCTTTTATCCCGCCGTCATGCTCGTCGCAGTCTTAGCCGGTGTCGGCCCCGGCCTCCTCGCCACCTTGCTCTCGGCATCCGCCGCCGTGGCTCTCTTTCTTGTGCCGCAGGGAACGGCGTTTCAGCGCGGCGGCGAACTCATCGCCCTCCTCATCTTTGTCCTTATGGGCGCTTCCATCAGTTTTCTCGCCGAGGCCATGCGCCGCCGCAACGTCGGACTCGATAACACGCGCTCCGCACTGGAAAGCGTCCAGGCGCAATCCCTGCTCGCCGCCATCGTGGTTTCCGCCGAAGACGCCATCATTCGCAAAGACCTCCACGGCATCATCCAGACCTGGAATCCCAGTGCGGAGCGCCTCTTCGGCTATCGCCCCGAGGAAATCATCGGCCGCCCCGTTACCGTCCTCTTTCCCCCAGGCCTCGAGTCCGAGGAAAACGCCATCCGCCAGCGCCTCTCTCGCGGTGAACGCATCGAACACTTCGAATCCCTCCGCCAGCACAAGGACGGCTGTCTTCTCCACGTCTCTCTCACCATTTCCCCTGTAAAGGATCACGCGGGCAACATCATCGCTGCTTCCAAAATCGTCCGCGACCTCACTCATCGCAAGCGCACCGAAGGCCTGCTCGCCATCCAGACCCGCCTCCTCGAAATGATCGCCACCGGTGTCCCTCTCACCGACACTCTTTCCACCCTCGCGCGCTTGGTCGAGTTGCAGTTCCCCGGTCTCCTTTGTTCCTTCTTCCTTGTGGATAAGGACGGCCGGCATCTCCGCCACTGCGCCGCTCCCAGCCTCCCCGAAGCCTACATCCGCGCCATTGACGGCCTCGCCATCGGTCCTTGCGCCGGCTCCTGCGGCACCGCCATGTACCGCAAAGAGCGCGTCATCGTTACAGACATCCTCGAAGATCCTCTCTGGGAAGATTTCCGTGAATTAGTCAAAGCTCATGGTCTTCGCGCCTGCTGGTCCTCTCCCATTCTTTCTCCTCAGCGAAACGTCCTCGGCTCCTTCGCCATCTACTCCAGCCAGCCCCGCACTCCCATTCCCGCCGAAGAGCGCCTCTTCGATTTCTGTATCCACCTCGCTGGCATTGCCATCGAACGCAGTCAAAGCGTCGCAGTCCTCCGCGAGAGTGAAGAGCGCTACCGCTCCGTCGTCGCCGCCATGGCCGAAGGTGTCGTCGTTCAACAGGCCGACGGTGCCATCATCGCTTGTAACAAAAGCGCGGAACGTGCCCTCGGCGTGCCGCCAGGCTTTCTCCTCGGTCGCACTTCCGCCGACTGGGAATCCTTCACCATCCACGAGGACGGCTCTCCTTTTCTTCCCGAAGACTATCCCGTCATCCTTGCTCTTCGCACCGGCAAGCCTGTCTCTAACGTCCACATGGGTATCAAAAAGCCCGATCACTCTATCAGTTGGCTCCTCATCCGTGCCGAGCCTATGTTCCACGAGGCCGGCGAAACTCCCTACGCCGCCGTTGTTACCTTCACGGACGATACCGACCGCTTTGAGACTGAAAGGCAGTTGCGCAACGCTTCGCTCCACGCCCGCAACTTGATCGAGGCCTCCCTCGATTCCCTCGTTACCATTAGCACCGAGGGGAAAATCACCGATGTCAATGCGGCCACTGCGGAAGTTACAGGCGTTCCGCGCGCTCAACTCCTTGGCACCGATTTTGCCAATTACTTCACGGAACCCGAAAAAGCCCGTGAGGGTTTCCGCCATGTACTTTCCAAAGGCTTTGTCACCGACTATCTCTTGACCTTCCTTCATGCGCAGGGTCGTCTCACCGACGTCCTTTACAACGCCTCCCTCTACAAGGACACCGACGGCAAAGTCCGCGGTGTCTTCGCCGCCGCTCGCGACATCACCGAGCGCAAGCGCATGGAAAAAGAGATCGAACTCAACCGCGTCCAGGCCGTCTCCTCCGCACGCCTCTCCGCCATCGGCTTGATGGCCGGTAGCATCGCCCATGAAATCAACAATCCCCTCGCCATCATCCACGCCTCCGCAAGCGACCTCCTCGAATTGGCCGATTCTCAGTCTGTTTCCCTCGGCACCTTGCAAGCCGCCGGCGCCCGCATCAAGAAAACCGCCGACCGTATCTCCAGGATTGTGAATAGCCTCCGCCAGATCTCTCGCGAAGGCAGCGCCGACCCCTTTCAGCGCGCTTCTGTCGCCGATATCGTCAGGCAGGCCCTCGAACTCTGCAGCGAACGCTTCCGCGTCAATTCCATCCGCCTTGATCTCTCCCCCGTGGATCCCGCCCTCTTCATCTCCTGCCGCGAAGTCCAGATCGCCCAAGTCCTGCTCAATCTCCTGCAAAACGCCTTCGACGCCGCCGCTGATCTCCCTTCTGATCGCTGGGTCCGCCTCGGCGTCTCCGCCCAAAACCACTCCGTCGTTTTTTCCGTCTCCGATAACGGCGCCGGCGTCCCTTCCGAAATCAAATCCCGCATCATGGAGCCTTTTTTCACCACCAAACCCGTCGGCAAAGGCACTGGCTTGGGCTTGAGCCTCTCCAGAACCATCGTCGAAGAACACGGGGGACAGCTAAAACTCGATGATTCTTCTACGAACACGACCTTTTCGTTTTCAATCCCGCTTCTCACGGAGGAGAAAGATGCAACTCAAGAACGCTACAATATTGCTCGTGGATGACGAACTTGACCTGCTCGAAATCATGGCCGAATGGTTCCGTCGCGAAGGCTGCCGTGTACTAACAGCGGAAAACGGGAGGGATGCCCTCGACCTTTCTCAACAAAACCCCGTTGACGCCGTCGTCTCCGATATCCGCATGCCCGTCATGGATGGCGTCGCGCTTTTGCGCAGCCTCAAATCCGCTCACTCCACCAAACCCAGTGTCATCTTTATCTCCGGTTTCTCCGACATCGAACCTCGCGATGCCCACGATCTCGGCGTCGAGGCCATGATCCCGAAACCCGTGGAGCGCAAACACCTGATCTCGGTTGTCTCGCGCATCTTGACCCCGCGCGAGGATCTCTGGCGCTTGCCTCCGGCCGATAAAGCCGATGCCGTTCTCCTGGCTAACTTCGAGAGCCTCGCGTCGGCTCTCAACTGTGGCCTCATCGCTTTTGGACGCGGCGGCTTTTGCGTTTACTCCACCCTTCAGCTCGCCGAGGGCCCCGTAGATCTGCACCTCGGTTTTAAAGCCGATCAGCGCAACGTGGCAGGGCAGGGAATCGTCCGCTGGAGCGATTTTGCCGAAGCGCAAATCGGCGTGGAAATTACCCACATTGACGATGACAATCGCCCCTGGATTCTCAGCCTGGCCGAGCCGAATCAGTCCGCTTCCTTCATCCCGCGGACCAGTTTCACCGAACATACCTTGGCGCGACGCGCTCCTCTGTGAACCCTTCGCCATTCGCCACATTCCAGCCATCACCACGGGGGCGCTCCGCATCTCGTCCCTCTAATCTCAACTCCGTCTCTTCCTCCCTCCTCGCACCGCGGGGCCCCGCTGCCTTTGTGCCCGCCTTCCAATGTTCGCGCCACCCCTCCAAATACACTTCGACGACGGCCCCATTCCACCAGGGCTTCTCATCTTCTGTCCGGAACTGAAAACTGGAAACTTACGACTTAAAGCCTCACGCGTTCCGTATTGTCCGCAGGGGTTCGAGTCGGACACTCCAAAGCCTGCTCCAAAAGCGGCGCCCTTTTATATTGCGTCACGAATCCGAACAACTGCCGGGTCGCCTTTCGCGCTGAGCTCGCCGGCGCGAGAATATTCATCCCACTGTCATCATGCCTTGAACAGAAGCTGCTTTACTTCTTGCTTCAGCTCTGTAGCTCAACGCCCAGTTGCTCTCTGTGGCCCCTCCCGGCTGATCGGACATGTGACCGTGAGTGCAAACCCCGGGCTCTGGCTGAAACCGCGACCGAATGACCGAAGGAAACTAGGAGGATGTGCATGAAACGAAACAGCTTTGCGAAGCACGCATTGGTTGCGAGCGCGCTGGTAATCACGCTGGTCGCCACGGCCTCGCAAGCCTACGGCCAGGTACTTCCTAACACGGGACAAGAGATCACCCCCCTCGCTCCGCGCGACGCGCGGTTCGAGCCGTTGAATCCGGGTCTCAGCGACAACCCTCAATACCTTGCTGGACAAGCGGTGACGAGCGTCGTAAGTCCGGATGGCAAGACGCTGCTTGTGCTGACCAGCGGCTACAACTTGGTGAAGGCCACTTCGGGAACGAACGAAGGGTCGGTCATCCCGGGGGATTCGACTCAATTCGTGTTTATCTATGACATTTCTAAGGGCCTACCTGTGCAAAAGCAGCTGGCCATCCAGGTCCCCAATACGTACAACGGGATCGTTTTTGATCCCTCGGGCACTGCGTTTTACGTTGCCGGGGGAGTGGATGACAATGTCCATTTCTATGGGCTTACAGGCGGAATATGGGCGGAGCAGGCCGGAAGCCCGATCGCGCTCGGGCACGTATTCGACCCGGCTATAGACGGCAGCGGCGTCGGTTTGGAGGTGCTTTCGCAGGCGGCAGGAATCGCCGTCACGGCCGACGGGAACACTCTGGTGGTGACCAATTATTACAACGATTCCATCAGTATTCTGTCCAAGTCTTCGAGCGGCTGGGCGCTCACGCACGAACTCGACCTCCGCCCGGGCATAATTAATCCGGCGAACTCAGGGGTCCCTGGCGGCGAATATCCGCTCTGGGTAGTCATCAAAGGCAGCGACACGGCGTACGTCTCCAGCATCCGCGACCGGGAAATTGATGTGGTCGATATTCTGGGATCACCGTCCGTCATTACGCGGATTCCGGTACCCGGCGAGCCGAACAAGATGGTCCTAAATGCGAGCCAGTCCACACTTTATGTGGCGCAGGATTTGACGGACTCCGTTGGCGTCATCAACACGAGTTCCAACCAGCTAGTGGACAACATTGCGGTCACCGCGCCGCAAGGGCTGCTCCCGGAGTGGAGAGCGAAGTTTAAGGGCAATGATACCAACAGCGTCACGCTTTCCAGCGACGAAAAGTTTCTTTACGTTACGAACGGAGCGATGAACGATGTGGCCGTGGTTCAACTCGGCGCGCCGAAACAAAGCTACGTCATCGGCCTGATCCCCACGGGTTGGTATCCCAGTTCTGTCAGCGTCAGCCACGACGGCAAGTTCATGTATGTGGCGAACTATAAATCGCCGACGGGACCGAACCCGGGCTACTGCCATGGTCTGACCTCCGCGCAATCTACGCAGTGCAACGCCAGCAATCAGTATGATTTGCAACTGATTAAGGCGGGACTGCAAAGCTACCCGACTCCCAAGCCCTCGGACCTTGGCCGGCTGACCGCACAAGTGGCGGAAAACAACCACTTTGGCCGGATGCTTAGCAGCGAGGAGAAGGACAAGTTGGCGTTCCTGCGAAGCCATATTCACCATGTCATTTACATCATCAAAGAAAACCGCACCTATGACCAAGTGCTAGGCGATTTGGACGTTGGCAATGGCGATCCGGAGATCACGCAATTCGGGAGCGCCATCACCCCAAATTTCCACAATATGGCAAGCCAATTCGTGGACCTCGACAATTTCTACGACACCAGCGAGGTCAGTATGGACGGCTGGCCGTGGTCCACATCCGCGCATGCGACCGATGTGGTCGAGCGGCAAGTGACGGTGGAATATGCGGGGCGGGGCCTGAGTTACGACTCCGAGGGCACCAACCGCAACGTCAACGTCGGCTTTCCCACGCTGACGGAACGGCTTGAGGCAGACCCTCTTCTGGCTCTTGTTCCCGACACTCCTGATGTCCTGCCCGGCACGGCGAATACGGCCGCGCCTGATGGGCCAGAAGGACAGGAGGGCGCTGGATTCCTTTGGGATGGAGCGCTCCGGGCCGGATTGACCATCCGCAACTATGGGTTCTTTATCGACGAAGCACTCTACAACCTGCCCGAGCCGTACACTCCGTATTCCACTCCCGAGCTTCCGGATCCGTTCTCTTCCTCCACCCAGGTAGCGGTCCCTACGAGCGGAGTTCTGGCTCCCTTCACGGATATTTATTTCCGGGGCTTCGACCAGAGCTTCCCAGACTATTACCGCTTCACGGAATGGCAGCGAGACTTTAACGCCAACTATGCCACGGGGGGACTTCCAAACCTGTCCTTTGTGCGCCTGTGCCACGACCATACTGGAAACTTCAGCACGGCCATCGCCGGAGTGAACGCGGTCGAACTGCAGCAAGCGGATGACGACTATTCCGTGGGACTGCTCGTGCAGACGACCGCGAACAGCAACTACAAAAATGACACGCTCGTCTTTGTGATCGAGGACGATGCGCAAGATGGCGGCGACCACGTGGATGCCCACCGCAGCATCGCTTTCGTTGTTGGGCCTTACGTGAAGCAAGGGGCCGTGGTTTCCAAGAGCTACAACACGTTGAGCATGGTCCGCACGATTGAGGACATCCTTGGTATCGGGCACTCGAACCTGAATGATTCGTTGGCAGTGCCCATGACCGATGTGTTCGACACCAAACTGAAACCCTGGACCTTCAATGCCGTCCCCTCCGACTACCTCTACAGCACCACACTGCCCCTGCCCCCAATGCAGGCGGGACACCACATCCTTTATTCCACGCACGATGCGGCTTACTGGGCGAAGGTCACCGAGGGAATGGACTTCTCGGTGGAGGATCATCTCGACGCCCAAAAATACAACCGCATTGTGTGGAAGGGACTGATGGGCGACAAGCCATATCCGTCGACACCCAACGGGCTCGACCTGCGGGAAAACCGCGCACAGCTCTTGCAGCACTACCGGGCGACGAACGCCGAACAAACCTCGAACCATGAGTCTCAGGAATCAGCACCGAAACCGGCAGAGGGCTCTGGGAGCCATTAATGCCGTTCCAACTTGTTCCAGCAAATCCCGTCGAAAATACTCTCTCCGTGTTGGCGTCAAATGCTTGGACCGTCATTTGGCCGAAATAGTTGGAACGGCACTAGCCGCTTGTGAAATAACTAACTCGATGTGAAAACTGGAGTCCGCCGGAGCCTGTTCGCACAAGGCCCGGCGGGCTTCAGCTTGGTCTTATCAGTTGAGGCTGGCCGCCCCCCGCGGCGGCAAGAAATAATCCGCCCCGCTTTTATCTGGGAGTAACAAGCAGAGCGTAGTATCCTCTTCGCTGCCGATTCCGTAGGTTTCTTCGTTCTTGGCTACGCAAGGCCGAAAAAACCAAAGATTGAATATCGAATGGAGGCAACATGCGACGAAAGATCAGCTTTTGCTTTTGTGCTGTGCTGGCATTCGTTCCTTGCCTGCTAGTACCCCAACTGGCAGGTGGTCAGATGCGGGAGTCAGCCCCGGTCGGGGGTAACCTCCTACCGGCTGGTTTCCACATCACTCCTACCGCGGCACCTGGGTCACGTTGCACATGCCGGCCTCCTGCGCCAGATGACAAAAATTAATCCGCTTGTCATCTTGGCGTTTGCGCTCTGCTGCTAGACTCGCACACCATAGGGAGCCCATGCCCCTGATGAAAAAAATCCAATTCCAAGGAGGAGAACCGTATATGTTGCGAAAATTCCCTCGAAGTAATTCGAGGATCAACCTTCTGCGTCCGCTCGCCTGCCTGCTGGTGGCAGTGCTGAGTTTTGCGGCGCTCGCCGCGGCTCAGTCCGTACCGTTCCCGACCTACCAGGTAGGCGAGAACAAGAACGGTTCGCAGGGCCCGGACTACCCGTCGACCTTGCCTGGTCCGTGGGTCGTGAGTAGTGGCCAGATCATCACCCCCGCCGGTACCCAGGTCTACCTCAGCACCACGACCCGCGCCAAGGCCGTCGCGCTGAACCCGAATACCAGCACGCACACCGCCGCCGTCCTTCAAATGGGCGCCCCACAGGCCGTCACGATCTTCAACACCCAAACGGGCGCTGTCCTACAGACCTACAGCGCTAATGCTAATAGCGATTCAGACGGCAGCCACAAGGGCATCGCCTATACGCCGGATGGCTTGCACCTGCTGTTCAGCCAAGACGGGAATTACGGCCCTAGCAGCTATGTTGCGATCGCCAACGTCGACCCGAAGACGGGCCTGCTCTCAGACTACGCCCAAGTCAACGTTCCCATCGACGTCAACGTCTCGGGCTATCTGACCACCGTTACCTGCTATCCGTACAATGCTCCGTACAATGCTAAGCCGACGCCCCCCTCGGGCAGCCCTCCGGGGACCACGGGGAGCAGTGAGATCCCCTGCGGCCAGACCGTCTCGATTGTGTCAGACTATACATACACTTCCTATCCCCTCGGCATCGCGGTCTCACCAGATGGCAAGACTGCCTACGCCGTGCTGGACAATAACGATACGCTGACCAAGATCGACCTGACCCAAGCGACGCCGGTTGAGGGCCCGGAGATCCGCGTCGGTAACGTCCCGCACAGCGTCGTGATTTCGCCGGATGGCAAGACCGCCTACGTCTCGAACGAAGCCGGCCGGATTGCTACCGCGAGCGACTTCCAGGAATACTCCAACGGCACCCCGGTCGTCGCCAGCTATCCGACTGGCTCCACCGCCACCGGCACCGTTTCCGTGGTCGACCTGGCCTCTTTCACGGTCACCGGCAGCATCGAGACCGGTCTACACCCGACCGGTATGGCGTTTTGGGGCAAGTACCTGTTGGTCGCGAATGCGTATAGCGACAGCATCTCCGTGATCGACACGACCTGCAACCAAGAGGTGCGGAAGATCGACCTCGGGCTGCCGATTGGAGTGCCCGGCGAACCCCAGCCGGCCTACGGCGCCGGGCCGAACTCGATCGCCGTCGACGCCCCCAACAACATTGCCTATGTCGCGCTTTACAACGCCAACGCGGTTGCCGTGGTTGACCTCCGCGACAAGGTGTGGAACCCCGTCCTGGGCCTGATCCCGGTCGGCTACGCGCCTAGCTCAGTTGTACTGGACGCGGCGGACAAGGCGCTGCTCGTTGCCAACGACAAGGGCATCGGCACCACGGGCTACGGGGTAAAGCCCCCTCCGACGAATACGTACGAAAATTCGTACGGTGACTATTGGGGCGTGTACGACTTCAACACCCACCAGGACCTTGGCACAGTGAGCATCGTTCCCGTGCCGAGCTTCCCTGCCTTGTGGGCGATGACGCACCAGGTTTTCCAGAACAACCACTGGGATCTGTTTGAGAATATCTGGAGTGCTTCCGGCGGGAGCCGGTTTGCCAAGCCGGTCGCAATCCCCGAAAAGATCGGCGATCCGTCGAAGATCAAGCACGTCTTCGTGATCATCCGTGAAAACCGCACCTACGATCAGATCTTGGGCGACGTGCCCGGCGGCAACGGCGACGCCACCCTGGCAGTCTTCGGCGACCACTCGACCTACGCCGAATACCCCGTCGTAACGCCCAACGCGCACATGCTGGTGCAACGCTTCCCGCTTCTCGACAACTTCTACGACCCGAGCCGGCAGTCGGCCGACGGTCATAACTGGATCACCCAGGCCATGGCGCCCTACTCCGACGACGTCCAGTCGCCGGACTGGCTCCGCGACTACCCCTCCAACGGAGGCGATGCGATTGCCTACCAGAAGATAGGGCACCTGTGGGACCAGGCTGTCAAGGCTGGCGTCTCGTTTAAGAACTACGGCGAGTACATCGAGTACAATACGTTCAAGACGCCGACGGGGTCGACCACCGAGCCAAAATGGATCGACTTCTACAACGACGTGTTGGCTTACGAGTGTGGCGCTGAGCCCCAGCTCTACAACTACAAGACTGTCGCTTCGTGGTCCCCGCTCCCGAACTTGATCAACAACACGGTCCAGAACTACCCGCAGTTCGATCTGGGCATCCCCGACCAGTTCCGCTTCGACATCTGGCAGCAGGACTTTGCCAAGGACGTGGCGAACGGTAGTGTGCCCGAGCTGGAGTTCATGTGGATCAGTTCCGACCACACCGGCGGCCCGCCGAACGGGACAGCCATGCAGGCCGATAACGACCTGGCCCTTGGCCGCTACGTTGACGCCATCAGCCACAGTTCCCTTTGGTCCTCTTCAGCGATCTTCGTCGAGGAAGACGACGCGCAGAACGGCGAGGACCACGTCGACGGTCACCGCAGCCCTGGATATATCATCAGCCCCTACGTCAACCAGAAGGTGAACTCCGATGGAACCGGGGCCGGGGTAACCGAAGAGAGCACCTTCTACACGCAGGTCAACATGACCCGCACGATCGAGCAGATCCTCGGTCTGACGCCCATGAACCAGTTCGACCTGGTGGCCTCGCCAATGAGGACCCTCTTCATTGATAATCCCCCGGCGAACAATTTCCTGCCGTGGACGCACGTGCCGAACGGGGTCCCGCTGACTTACGGCGTTAGCAGCAAAAACCTGGTACCGACTCAGACCATCCCCGCGTGCCCCGCGGTCCCCGCGGTCCAGGCTCAAGCTCAGCCCACCGCGGCCGAGAGCCCTGCGGTTAAGGCTCTGCGGGCTGGCTGGATGAAGAAAAAGGTGGAGATCTTCGCTGGCAAACAGCACATTCCTGACTCCGAAGATCCGGACACAGTCAACCACCTGAACTGGTACGAAGCCACCGGGTTTAAGGTCCCCTATCCCGGCGAGAGCAAGGTTCGCCTCCCGAGCGACTTCAACCGCCCGGCACCCGCCATCGCGCAAGTGGACGACGACTAAAACACGTTCCGACTGCAACGGCCCTCTCCCCAATGACCGGGGAGAGGGCTTTTTGTGGTACGCCGCGCATGTTCGGCGGCTAGCGGGTGAAAGTCCCGTCCCAACCTGATGGAGGTGAAGGGTAGCGAAGCGCAAGGGCGTCACCGCGAGGTGAAGTCTGAAGAGAGCGCGGAGCAAAAGAGCGAGCCGATGTACAAAAACTGGATCTGGGCATACGGTGCCGGACGAGCAGGCACATAACCGCGAAGTCCGTATCCATCGAAGGCCCTGATTGTAAATCCGGCAGATGCGCGCCGAAGGCGGACGAACTTACCTCGGGAGATCTGCCGTTGGTTTCGGAAACGAGACTGAGGATCGAGCAATCAGCTCTGGACGGCAACAAAAAGCCTAAAGCGGCCGAATAATGCCCCAGGAAAGCCCCCCGAGGATGACGATGACCGCCACTGACGGCCGCCGCTGACGACCTCCCGGATTTGACTGCGAGTGAACCTGGGGCGTCCCCGGGGATAGTTCAGCAGGCCACATCGTCTCTTGTAGCAGTGGCTCCTGAGAAGCCACGGCTTTTTGCTCTAAGCGCCTTCTGCGAAGGGCAGCCGTGTCGAAAACGTCTGCAGATTCAAGGGCTTAACCGCCTGAGGGGCGAAGGATGCTACTCGAAGAATTCATGAAATAGCCATGCGCCGCTTTTGAATTGTTTGACTCGATGAACAGCTCAAGTCTGCCGGAACCTGCTTGCGCAAGGCCCGGTGGGCTTCAGTTCAGCCATCTAGGGTGAGCTCTGTCTCCCCGTTGTGGCGTGAAAAATCCATCCTACCTTTATCTGGGAGTAACACCCAGAACCTAGAATCCCCCTCGCTCTGAGCCCGTAGCCTCCTTTTCTAAGCCAGGCAAGGCCGCAAAGGACTAAAGATTGAACATCAAATGGAGGCAAAATGCGACGAAAGATCAGTTTTTGCTTTTGTGCTGTGCTTGTGCTCCTTCCTTGCCTGATAGTATCCCGGCTGGCGGGCGGTCAGATGCGGCAGTCAGCACCGTGCAGGTGAACTGGGGTTCAGCTTTACTGTGACATTCTCCCTGTGCGAGTATTTCGGCTGGCGTCATGCGAGTCGCAAAGCAGGGCGGTGAAATGCCCTTGTGCAAAGTTAGGGGAAGCACATGTTGCAAGAAACGAAGCAGGATTTTCAACTTTCCACTGGGATGTTTTTCCTGGGAGCCGGTCGATTGTTGATAGGAATCAAGCTGACGAGAGAATCCGTGATTCGACGATGCCAGAGAGAGCTTCCCGTGGCCATTCGCCAGATGGCGTGCATCGTTCTGGTCGTGTTGGCGAGTTGTCTCTCGTTGGCCGCTCAGAATGTGGTTTTGACGGGCGCGCTCAGCGGACGGGTCACAGACCAGAGTGGAGCGGTGGTGCCGGGAGCGTCAGTTGTCGTGCAAAACCTCAAAACCGGCGTGAAACAGTCTGCCAAAACAAATCACACGGGACTTTACGGGTTTCCCGTGCTCGCGCCGGGGCCCTATTCCATCACGGCAAGTCTCAAAGGTTTTCGTGATGTGCAGGTTCAGGTTCAAGTGCTGGTGGGAAACAGCACCTCGCAGGATATCAGGCTCCAAGTGGGCGCTAGCGGGGACACGGTTACGGTATCTGGGACGGCGCCGCTGCTGCGGCCGACGGAATCCTCGGCTTCCACCGTGCTGGAGCGGTCTTTGATTGACGAATTACCGCTCAACGGACGTCGTTACACCGACTTTACGCTGCTTGCACCGAATACTAGCCCCGACGGCGACACAGGCCTGGTAAGTCTTGCTGGACAACAGGGAGGAGAGGACTCAGGATACGCCAATGGAAATGGCTCCAATTCTTTCACCGTGGACGGGACCAACGCGACCAGCAACTATTTCGCCGATATTGTAGGCCGTTACCGCATCCCGTACCTATACGGAGAGAACGCCATCCAGGAGTTTCAAGTCGCCGTTAGTCCGTACTCGGCGGTCTATGGGGGCGGTGCAGGCTTCGTTAATACAGTGACCCGGTCGGGGAGCAACGCGTTCCATGGTAATGCGTTCTATTACAACCGCAACTCCGCGTTCGAAGCCGAGGACGCTCTCGATAAAGCCAGCGGCTTTCCAAAACCTGAGGATGATTTGCAGCAATTCGGCGGCGGCATGGGTGGTCCGATCCTGCGAAACCGTTTATGGTTCTTTGTGGACTATGAACAGCAACTGCGCAACAATCCGCTTCCCGTCATCAACCCGACGTTGGCGACGACGCCGGCGAACCTAGCTAACTTTTTGAGTACTAATTTTGGAATTCCGGCCGGGACGGCGCTGCCTCCGCCGAACGGGCCCCTGCCGGTGCCAGGCAGCGACAACGACGCCGATGTCGCGGCTAACCCGACCAATCCCGTGTACCTCCAGCAAGTGTCGAACACGGTGAACGCTCTGAATTCGAATCTCGGCACCAAAGCAAGAAAGCGCAACGATCTGGTGTTTACGACACGCCTGGACTATCAGCCCACTTCTCGCGATGGCCTGTTCCTCAGCTTCAATGCGAACTGGTTCAACTCGCCCGGAGGCGTCATCACCGACCCAACAGTGGGCAACTACGGGACGCAAACACTGGCAAACGCCAACGTGCATGCCTTCGTAGCCAGCTTTGGCTGGACGCACACGTTTTCCCCCAGACTGCTGAACGAATTCCACGCGGGCAGTTCGGACGACAACCAGATCTCGACGCCCACAGGCCTGGCTCCAAACACGCCCACAATAATATTGGATTATCCGGCCGCTTTCATTCTGGGCAACGCTCCTTTTTCCATAGGAAGGGTTTTTGAAAGACAATGGTCTGTGGCCGACCGGGTCGACTACTTAATTGGCAAGCACACCTTGCAATTCGGTTTCGATTTTAGCCGCGCCTGGGATGCGGACAACAATGACGGCGGCGCGGACCCGAACGCCGCGGTTCAGTTCGGGTCGTTCCTCGGCAGTTATGAATTTCCGAATCTGCAGGCTTTTGCGCTCGGTGAATACAGCACCTTCAGTCAGTCTTCGGGAAATCCGACTTTTTCTTTTGCCGTGCCTTACTACGGATTCTACGTGCAGGACACATTCCGGGCTTTACCGCGGTTGACGCTGGAAATGGGCCTGCGGGAAGATTTCCAGGTTTATCCACAGCCGGCGGAAAATCCCGCCTTTCCACTCACAGGACAGTATCCGAACCAATTTCAACGTTTGGCGCCGCGGTTTGGATTTGCCTGGCAGCCCATCTCAAACACTGTGGTGCGCGGGGGATTCGGGGAGTTCTATTCCAACATGAACGGCCTGAACTACCGCAACGCTGTGGTTTCGAACGGACTGGCGTCACAGCAGTCCTCGGTAAGTGCCAGTTACCCAATAGGTTCGCCGCCGGACCAATCGGCACCAACGTTTCCGAACATCCTCCCAAGCAACTCCCCTCTGTTCGGGGCCTCTGAGGACATCTCCCTGGTTTCTCCGCAGTTGCGGGTGCCCTATGTCTTACAGGGAAGTTTGCAGATAGAGCGAGAAATTTTCCGCAACACAACTTTCAGTATCGGTACCATGTGGAATCACGGGGTGCATCTGTTGTCCGGCAGCGCCTATGACTTAAACCTGGAACCGTTGCAAGGCACGACGACCTATGTGATCTGTCCTCCCGGCACAATGGTCCTGCCCTGCACCGGGCGCACGATTACGCTGCCGACCATGGATAGTGGTCTGTTGACCGAAGGCCGCATCAACACCCAACTGGGTCAAATTAACGAGCTGATTAGTCCCGCGCAAAACCAATACAACTCTCTGTTTGTGCAGTTGCAGCACCGCATGTCACAAGGCCTTTTGTTGCAATTCTCGTACACTTTTGCCAAGAGCCTCATGCGGGATGGGATGGACTTCAACAACCAGTTCGACTTCAGCAGTACTCATGGTCCCTCGCTCCTCGACCAGAGGCATCGAATTACCTTTGCGGGCGTCTACCGGCCAAGCCTCGAAAGACTGACCAGTTCGGCCACAGGGCGCGCGTTACTTTCGGACTGGCGGCTGAGCAGTGTCATGGAATTTTCTTCCGGCCGTCCCTATGCAAGTTTGTTGAGTCCCGCGTGCACCAGTTCGACCCTTTCGTTTAGCAATTGCGATGGAGCCAATGACAACCTGAACGACACCGCATTTTTGGAAGATACCGCAAACACGGCGGCGGGCATCAATGGTGGCGGCCCCACGCCGGGGATCGGCCTGAATTCTTTCTATGGCCCGTGGCTGGAGAGGATCGACCTTGCGTTAGCCCGCAGTTTTCGAATCAAGGAAGGCAAGGAACTGCGATTTGAAGTGCAAGTGTTCAATCTGTTCAATCACGCCAACTACTACGTGCAGAACGGCGACGGGATCAACCAGCTGCAATACAACCCAATCGGAACCTCGCAAGGGCAGTACCCTTGCGGCGATGGGATCTCGCTCAACCAAACCTGCTTTCTGGTGCCCAACTCGGGGCCGGGTAATTTCGGAACCCTGCAGGAAATTAGCCCAAACGGCCTTCCGCGCGCACTGCAGTTCTCAGTACGATTCGCGTTCTAGCCTCCCGAGAGCGGAGCACGCACCTCGCGACATGGCCGGCGGACCAGGCGCATGGCAGACGGATCTTGAGGCTGGGAAACACATTGCATTGACCGAAAGGGTCCATCTCGAGTTTCGCGCGGAGCTTTTCAATATTTCAGCCACCCACTGTAGGGACTACCGCAATCGGACTCCTCGTATGTCGCTCAAGCGGATATCAAGTTTCCCCAGGGCTCCGGATCATGTTATAGGCTAGACTCAGCAGGGAACCCAAACTGTGGCTAGCTTGCGACAAACCTGGGCACGAGTCACTGCCACGAGGGACCGGGGGCATCCGCACACCATAAGCCTGAAAGTGCGCGACACGAGCCAACTGTTCAATTCGATGGACCCTTCTCCGTTCATCGAAAAGGATCTTGACGACGACGCAGAAGAGTTCATCGTAAGCTGGGCCCAAGAATTCTCCCCTGACGCTCCGCTCAAATTGCGCATCTACTTGGACCAGTGGCCGGCTGAAGACCCCAAAGAACTGATCAGGACCGCCGTCCACAACCACTTTGCCCACCGTGCCGAGATTACTGACTTGGAGTTCAAGCGCCTCCTGAAGCAAGGCCGCACCAGTCTTTTCATCGGGCTGCTGTTCTTGGCGGCCTGCCTGCTTCTCAGCAAGATGTTGTTAGGTCATGAGGAGGGCACTTGGGCTGCCGTTGTACGGGAGAGCCTTACGATTGCCGGATGGGTGGCCATGTGGCGACCGATGCAGATCTATCTTTACGATTGGTGGCCTTTGCTAAGACGGAGTCGGATCTATGACAAGCTGAGCAACATGCCCGTGGAACTCATCCAAAAGGCAAAAGTTGAGGGGCTTCCCAGACAAGACCCTCGGTAATTTGTATGCTCTAGGTCTACCCCGGAGTTGGCCCCCCTGCAACTTCCCCGGCTGTCGCTGCCGCGACTACAAGTTGGCAGAAACACGAACCTTCACCTCGCCAAAATGCCATCCGGCGCGAATGCCTTTGAAATCAGCAACATTCAGAAGAGGAAACGGGGGTCGCGTTAACCACTCAACTAGTATGTAACAATCTTACATTGCCTCGAAAAACCGCCGAATCGAGTTTTTGCGGACCACAGGCACCCGGTGTTGCTACAAACTATGGGTAGGTTGGCTTATTTGTTTTGACCAGAAGCTGCTGGAAATCTTGCAGCAGCGAGCCGGACCACTTGGGGCCGTTGTCGCTTGCCAGGAATTTGGCGTCTGCGAATCGGCGGTCGTACATGAGAACCTTGTCAAAGGTTCTAACGGCTTCTTGTTCCTGACCGTGCTTGAACTGCGAGAGCGCTAATCCCGCGAAGGTCTGAGGCGAAGTCGAATCTAAGCGGGCGGACAAATTCCAATGATCGGTAGCTGCCTCGAGCTGTCCCTGCTGATAAAGGACATAAGCTAACTGGCAGTGCGCTGCGGCCTGATAGGGATCCAATTCCAGGGCGCGCGAGAACTCAGACTCCGCTCCTTTCAGATCGCTGGCGCGAAATCGCTCGAGACCAAGATAAACATGAGCCTCGGCGAGGTTCGGATCGTTTTTCAACGCATCGCGAGCTTTGTCAGCCGCCTTGTGGATTTTGTAATCTGCCGCCAGGCGACGGGCCTCAATCAGATGCGAACGGGCTCGTTCCTTCTCCTTCGGAGATTGCCCGGCGGCCAGCGTCAAAGGTACAAAGGTTATTAGGAGCAACATCCGTATCGATCGCCTCATCGCGATTGGCCTCCGTTGTTAGACTTAAGCCATTCCCCGCTGCTCGCAGTCGTTCCCGATCCACCTGGAGTTAGCACGACGCTGCGCGCCAAGCCCGGCTGAGCCCTGGGTGTTTGCGAGCCGCTGGTTGCCTGCTCAACATGCGGGCGCACAAAGTCAAAAAGCTCACCAACAGTGATTTGGCGATCATGGTGGAGATCCGCACTGCCCCTGAGACCCTGCAGCACGTAATACGTAAACACTCCGTGACCGCCCCCCCACTGCTTTCCTTCCAGCGAAACCTCGTCGACATCGCTGGCCGTGATGATGGCGCGGTTCTGGCCAAAGCCCGCTTTGATCCACCGCTGATTCGTCATGTTGGGCACCGCTTGCCCGATTCCGCCGCTGTGACAGGCGTCTACCAGAGTTACGACATTGGCTTGCAGCGTGCGCTCGAAGGCCGCCTGCAGGTCCCACATGGGAACCGCAGTGCTACCCAGATTCTCGAGATCGGTGTCGTAGCCCAGAAGGTAATAATTGTCGGGGCGCTTCTTGAAATCATTGGTGCCGTGGCCGGCAAAATACACGATTGCCAGATCGTCCGGTCCGGGCTTGGCCAGAAAATCGAACAGAGCCGACCGGATTCTGAGAAATGTGGCCTCCTCATTGGTCAGGTAGACCACATTCTCTGGTGGTACGGCGCCCCCTTTTGGATCGACTAGAAAATCTCTGATTGCTTGCGCATCGCGATCTGCGAACTGCAGCCGGCTGATCCGAGTGTCGCGATAACGCGAGACGCCGATGACGACCGCCCAACGCCGCCGGGGCGCCCGCAAGCCTTGAATTACGGGGATGCGCAGCCGCGTGAGATTGTTGTTGGCATCTGTGGCGACGACGTCGATGCTGTCTTGCTTGCTGGCCAGGGCGACCGTTGTGTCGAAAGTGTAGGAACTCCCCGCGCTTTCGGTCAGCATACCCCGTTCTCCATGGGGACGAGTCTGTGCCCTCAGGCGAATCGGCTCGCCCTGCACGGTCAATGTCACCGGGGCGACTCCGCCTTCCACATAGCCTCGCAGAGACACTTCACGCAGATTCTCGACGGCGCCTTGGGGATTGATCAAATGAATCGACGGTGGCCGTTCTCCGGGCTGGCTGGCGTAGACTTCCCGTTGAATCTCCTGGAGAGATGCCGGTTCATCCTGGACATCGAGGAGGAAAACAGCGTAGGAGGGACGTCCGTAAATCGACTCCGTGGATACCTCGATGGAATTGCGCCCCGAGTGCAATAGGAATCCGGGGCGGAAGTTAAGATCCAGATCGCACACGATCGCGGAGTCGGAGGTGCGGGTGGACATGATGGTATTGGCCGCTTCTCCGTTGATGCGCACGATGATCTTGCCCGGAGGAATCTCCTGAGAGCTGCGGAAGATATGCAGCTCAAGCCGGCTGACGAAGGAATTCGTTAGGACTGCCGCATTATTTTCTGGCACTTCCACCTTCAGCTCGGGAACCTCAAGGAGAAAGAGGCCCTCCATGGGGGCCGGCAGAGGCCTCGACACGGCGGCCAGCACAATCGGAATCGTCAACAGCAGCGGCCGACATCTCATTGCGACCTACTTCGGATTTGCAGGTTCACTTTTCTTGGTAACGGGTTTGTGTTGGTCGGTCCGCTTCTCACTTTCCTTTTTGACTTCTTTGACCTCGGGCTTGGTGGCCTCAGCCCCTTCGCTCGCCACCACTTGTGCCACGTTGAGTACCGGTGGCTTTGCCCAGTTCTCGTCTCCCGTGAGCGAAAGATAGTCGTACAGGATGTACATATTGCTGGGAAGGCTCCCGCCGTGGTTCAGCTTGTAGAGTTCGATATAGGTCTTGATTTCCTTCTGCGCCTCGGCAAGTAAGGTGTGGTCGTTCTGATTCAGCAGCGCCAGGGCGCGGTCCAGATGCGGCTCGGAATAGAAGGACCGGCCGATATCCAGCCGAATGGCCTGTACCAGATGATCCATGGCCTTCTGCTCCTCGGCTGGAGTGCGGGCCGTTTGCTTGTAAACCCGGCCAAGATAGTAGTGTGCTCGCGGGTCTGTCGAGCGGACGGCGATGGCATCTTCGAGATTCTGGCGAGCTTCGTCAAACAAATCGTAGTCGAAGGCCAGCGCCCCGTTGTCTCGCTTGAGCGCGCTGATCAATAGACTGAAGTCCGGAGACGAAACCTCCAGCCCATTCTTGCTGCGCTGTTCGAGGTCGGCCTTGAGCGCTCCGGTTAACAAAGCCTGGACGTGCTGCCGCCGATCCACCAGGTTGTTCACTTGGCCATAGTGAAACCCCATGCCCACGCGGTCATCGCGATGAATCGAAGTCTCCAGGGTCAGAAAAACTTTTGGCGCCTCGCGGACGTCGAAGTTATGTTCCAAAACCGCATGCGTTGCAAACTCATCCGCATCGGCCTCCTGGGAGGTCGGATAGTCGGAGAACCTGGGTACGCGCAGCCTCTCAACGATGAGCCCAACCAGCGCTGTGGCGCTCATGCCGAGACTGGCCCCGAGAAGGGCTCCGCTGGCTCCTCCTCCCTTGGCTCCTGCCGCTGCCCCAACTCCGGCTGCGACTGCCCCCAGGATCATCACCTTTTTTCGGGCAGACCTGACCTTCTCCACCTCCAGGAGTTCCTCCAGAACGCGGCCGCGCACCCGCATGTACTGATGACGGTGCTCGACGTGCCCAATTTCATGCGCCAGCACGTAGGCAAGTTGCGCCTCATTGTCCAGCTCCGACATCAGCCCCGTCGTGATGTAGATGCTTCCCGTGCTCAACGCCCAGGCATCGGGATGAGGGTCGTTGACGATGCGAAACGCGTAAAACTGGCTGCTCGTGGTCGGAATCAGAGACTGCCCAAGCCGGTTCACGTAATCCTGAAGCATGGGATTGGGGTAATAGAAGCAAGGCGTCATGTTGAAGTTGTGAGCTTGTTCAGTGTCTTCCGCGCGGTTCTCCAGGTAGATGGCTTCGATAATCATCTTGACCTCGGGACGCTGCGCCAGCTCCTCCATCTTGTTCCTGTCCTCGTCGCTGAATGTCACTTCGCGATGGTTGGAGTATCCCTCCAATTGCTTGATCAGATTTTCCTCTTGTTTTTTATCGCCCGACTCGTACGCGGCAAACAGCTTTTCCGTGAGTGTGTTGATGACCTCTTGATGGTGCGCCAACTGTCCCTCGCCTGTCAGTCCTGGCTGACAGGGTAGCTGCGCGCGTGTCGCAATCGCCGCAAAGGCGAGCCCAAACGCAAGAAACAGAGAAAAGGCGGTAATGCGGGTGTTCATAGACACCTCCTAACAATCCTGGGGAAGAACTTCGCACAGAGCCTGGTGCTAGAAATCCAAAAGATGACCTGATGTGGCTCCGGGAAATCTCGTAAAGAGAACTTAAATTCCTGATACTCTCAACCCGAGACCAAAGTCAAGCAGGAAATTCGCACTTATCGTTAGCACATGCTATGTCCGGTTGAGAGAGCAACTGATGTGTCCTGTTCCTCGCTAAAAGGTTATCCGACGCGAATGCCTTTGAAATCAGCAACATTCAGAAGAGGAAACGGAGGTCGCGTTAACCACGCGGCCAGAATGTAACAAAATTGCATTGCCTCGAAAACCGCTGAATCGAGCTTTTACTTTCTGCTCCACCAGACAATGGTGACACCCAGGCAAACGATGGCGATTCCAATCCAACGGTTCTGGCTAATGCGTTCACTTAGGAAGGCTTTTGCCCCAAAGGCTCCTGCAGCATAGCTTAGGGCACTGACGGGCACCACAAAACTCACTTCTTGAAACGAAAGAATTGCGAGAAGGGAGAAAAATCCCAAGCTCATCAGGGCGATGCCCATCCACATCCACGGCAAGCGCAGTGATTGCAAAACGAAACTCAGAATGGATTTGGGACTAAAGTCGTGGACTTCGCCGATGCTCTTCATGGCACGACTTACGCATAACTCTCCTCCTGTTCCCGCAACAATGATGAAAAAGAAAAGGATCACTTCACGCACGATGGGGCGCTCCTGTTGTGCTGGGTGACGTCCGGCCCACAAGAAAAACGCCCAGACAGATGACAGTGACACCCAGCCAGCGCAACGGCGAGATCGTCTCACCGAGGAGAAGGTAACTCAGGATAGAGATGGACAGGTAGGACAGGGAGGTGGCAGGCTGCACATAACTGTAGTCGGCCCAGGTTAGCAACAACATGTGGACAATGAAAAATCCCAACAAGCAGGCAATGCCCAACCAGATGTAGCCGGAGGTAAGCACCCGAGAAGCGATTGGGATGAGGTCGTGAATTCCCCCGGAAGCGACCGGCCCCACGCTTTTCATAGCCTTGCCGAGGAATACGTTTCCCAGGGGTCCCAAGATGATGCTTATCAGAATCATCGGGATCGTTTTCAGTTGGAGTCTGCGAGTCTGGGTCACGCGATTGGTCTGTCCGGTAGTTCAGAATAACAAAATCGGCAGCACAAAACGCCCCATTGATGAAGGAAATCCTCAAGATAGTGATGCATGGTGTCCATCAGACGAATTGTAGACTTTTTCCAATCTGACGGTCCCCACCGAAGGCATCACCATTATCTGTGCTAGCATCCAACACGCGGTAATTATGGCAAAGGAGTCCTGTGGCATTCAGAGACTTCAAGATCAGGACAGAGCCCGAAGGCGGTTTGTTGCATCAAACTTGCGGCCAATGTCGCTGCCTTTCCGCCGCATGGCAACATTCAGGGTCAACCTCTGCTGCCCGCACTCGAATTGGGAATGAGGTATCGTGTCCCCAAAGATTCTAGACCACGTTGTCCTTTTCGTGGCAGCAATTCCATTTATCTATTACAGTCTGGCGATCTATAGCGCCAGCCGATATTTCTGGCAGTCAAGAAATCGATCCGTGAAAAATCCCGATTTCACTCCCCCGGTAAGCAATCTCAAACCGGTTCGAGGGCTGGATCATGATGCCTATGCAAACTTTGCGAGCTTTTGCCGCCAGGATTACCCCGAGTACGAGCTCATTTTCTGCGTGACTGACCAAGGCGATCCTTGCGTTCCGGTAATCCAGAAATTGATGCGAGACTTCCCAAGGCGGCAGATCCGGCTGCTCTACAGCGCCGGCCACAAGGCCATCAACGACAAGGTCGCCAAGCTGCGGCTCATGGAGAGCGAAGCGCAATACGAATACCTTGTGATCAACGACTCTGACGTGCGTGTAGATGCCGATTATCTGCGCAGAGTGGTGGAGCCGTTGCGCGATCCCAAAGTCGGCGGGGTGACTTGCTTCTACGTATCACCGAGAGAAAGATCATTTGTCGAGAAACTCCAGACCATTGGGATGATTTCCGACTTTTATGCAGGCCTTCTGGTCGCTTGGCAGCTTGACGGGATACAGTTCGCGCTAGGGCCAACAATGGTGTCTACGAAGCAGCGTGTCCATGGCTTTGGGGGTTTTCAGGTGTTGGAAAACCGGCCAGCAGATGACCTGCTCTTTGGGCGCCTGATTGCCGAACAAGGAGTTGAGGTCAGGCTGTTACCGTATGCAGTGGAAACGGTCCCTGATTTTCAGGGAATGGCTGAGTTTCTGTCGAAGCGCGTGCGGTGGATGACCGTGATGAGAAGCATGCGGCCGTGGGGACACGTTGGCTTGCTGTTTACTTGGGGGTTGCCATGGACAACTCTCGCCGTCTTGGTACGCCCAACCTTAGGCGTTGCTGTGGCTTATTGGGGCCTGTATCTAGTCTTTCGCGGAGCCATGACGTGGCTTATCGGAATCCAGGGACTAAAACAGGGGGGACTCTGGAAAAAGATGCCGCTAATTCCGCTTTGGGATGCACTGGCATTTTTCATCTGGCTGGTGAGTTTTACACGAACGACAATACGCTGGCGTGGCGCCGATTATCAACTCCGAAATGGCCAGTTTGTTTCGGCCACGGATAATCTTGCTGCGAATCCCTCTGCCAAAAGCGATTCCTAGAGAACGAGAGTCAGCATTGGGCTCGCTGCGCCGATTGTGACCAGTCCGACGTTTGTTTCAGCGTTTCTTGGGTTTATCGGACGCTACACGAGACTCAGCTGCATGGGCTGCGCCGACAGACATTCCAGCGGCGATGTCGGTGTGCAGCCGGCGTTCATTGTGTGGTTGGCGCCAATTCACTTGTGGCAGCATCATCGTGGTATCGACACGGTCGCGATACCTCAGGGCAATATTCATGAGTGAATCTAGCAGAGATTCCGAGAGATAGTGCGGTTGCAGGCCCAGATCAAGCAGCTTGGAGTGCTTCGCGTTGTAATAATGCTGTTCGGCCTCGACGCGGGGATCCGGAATGTGGTCGATTTCCACCTTCATCCCAAGATCCTTTCCCGCTTCTTGCACTTTCTTTGCGAGGTCCAGAACGGAGAACTGTTCCGTGAATTGGTTATAGACACGACATTCGCCCCTGGCCGCAGGATTCAGACAGGCGAGTTCAATACAACGAACGGTGTCCCGAATATCAAGAAATCCTCGAGTTTGGCCACCCTTCCCATAAACGGTTAACGGCTGGCCGATGGCCGCCTGCACGCAAAAGCGGTTCAGAACCGTGCCGAACACTTCGTCATAATCCAGGCGGTTGATTAAGGCTTCGTCCAACCCCACTTCGTCCGTCATCGTGCCGTAGACCACGCCTTGGTTCAGATCGGTGGCGCGAACTCCCCAGATCTTGCATGCAAACATCATGTTGTGGCTGTCGTGTACCTTGGAAAGGTGATAGAAGGAACCAGGCTGCTTGGGGAAGGGCAGAAGATCGCACCGTCCGTTGTGTTCGATAGTGATGTAGCCTTCTTCAATATCAATGTTTGGGGTCCCGTATTCCCCCATCGTGCCGAGCTTGATCAGGTGGCAATCCGGCTGCACCTGCCGAATCGCAAACAGGACATTTAATGAGCCGACGACATTGTTCACTTGCGTGAAAACAGCATGCTTGCGGTCGATCATTGAATAGGGAGCCGAACGCTGTTCGGCAAAATGGATGATCGCCTCCGGCTCAAACTGCTTGACCGTGGAGAGTAAGAAATCGTAATCCGTTATATCTCCCACAAAAACATCAATGGCTCTTCCTGTCAGGCGAGTCCAGGTCCTTAGACGATCACCCAGCGGAAGAATGGGAGTAAGAGTCTGGGCGCCGAGTTCATGATCCCATTGCCGGCGGATAAAATTATCCACAATCGCTACAGAGTGCCCCCTTGCCGAAAGATAAAGGGCAGTCGCCCAGCCGCAGTACCCATCCCCACCGAGGACAATAATCTTCATAGCTTCCCCTCTTGTGCAGTTTCCATGCAGATCTCCCGCTTGAAATACACTGCTACCATATCTTATTGCCCGCGAGCGTAAACAAGGTTCAGGCAACTCTAGAATTCGTTTCAGGGCAAATTCGCGCGCCACCCCCCCAACAATCCTACAATAACATCCCTATTAGGACACACGCTAAGCCAGGTGCTCGGCCTCTATTTGCATCGGGTACCAAGTTCCTCACAGATTACGATGACCCGGTGGTTCCAGCCACCGCAAAAGGCTCCGTGGCTTTCAAGCCGGTGGCCCGCCAGCTATTGTTGTTTCTTTGCGTTATTTCAACTTGTTGCGCGTTCGCCGTTATGAACCAGTCCTCAACCTCTTCACGGCGGTGATAGAAGGCGGTGGGAGCGACCAGGTGATCAAACACGTTCCAAAAATTCTCGGCAAAGGAATAATCGGAGATCGCGCCCAGGTACTCCGCATAAGGCAATCGTTTCTTGAGCCACAGCAATCCGGTGTTTCTGTAGGCGGGCCCATAGATGAGTTTCAAGCCGGCAAACAGAGGCAATGCCAGCAGGAACGAAATACCTTGTGTCACTACCTTGGGAAGCTTGGATGTGACGTGAATTCGAATGGGATCTACGAAGCTCTCGATCCACTGATTCCCTTCTTTGCCATAGACCCAGATCGCCGCTCTCCCGCCCGGCTTCAGGTGTTTGGTCATGCTGAGAAATCCCTGCTTCGGATCAGGAAGGTGGTGTAACACGCCGATGCTGTAGGCTAGGTCAAACGGATCAGCAAAGGGCAGATTGTACGCGTCGGCCTGTATAACGTGCACATTAGGCAAGTGCCGTGTGTTCTGAAAGGCCGACTCGACAGCATCGGAAAGGTCTATTCCAACGACCTCTCGCGCCTGAAATTGCGCCGATAAGAATATATGCCGCCCCTTGCCGCAGCCCACGTCCAACACTGCTTTCCCGGCAAAAGAGCTGGGAGCCAGCGGTTTGATCCAATCCAGGAACTCCTCCCTATCAGCATCCGTGAGTTCCGCATAGTGTGTCCACTCATAGCCAAAAGCAGCGGCTGTAGCCTTCTTCGCAGGTGCCAGGTTTGCCGGGAGGAAGCGCGGAATCCCACGAATAATGCTGAAATTCGCGCCACAACCGGCGCACACCAACGTGCCCTCCACTATTTCAGCGCCTTCGGAACTCTCAGCGGTAACGTTGAACCGGCCCTGGCAGTGCGGACACGCCAGAAGCGAGAGCAGACTAGTCTTCATCCAAAACTCCTTCGTCGTGTCTTTCCCAGGTCGGGCTAGCTCGTATGGCCGTGCAAAAGGCCCTCGGGCCTCGTTTTGAGGCTCCGCCCCGCTTTTGCGGTCAAAGATGGCGCCGAAACCCCTCTCGGCAATCTCCCGTCACGGTCGAGCTTCTACCTCGGCGATTCCCTCAAGAACTATTTCCGTAGCTGGCGTATTCTGGCGCGTTGCTCGACAATTGCGGTAATTCAGTTGCTCTCCTCAGCATCAACATGCGTAGAACCCAATAGCAAGCGACTCCCGCGCAGAGATGTTTCAGAGCATGGCCGCTTACGATCCGATCGAGTCCGTAAATCTGAGCATCCAGCAGCTCCACTATCTTTGCCAAGACATAGAAGACAAAGCCCACGAACAAGTCACGCGTGAGCGTGTAGCGCGGCTGAAACAGAATGATCATTGCCGCAATGGCGATCGCCGGGAAATATTGCGCGAACAGATAGAACCGGTAGTCCCCTTGACCACGCAACTCGCCGAACTGCCAGAACAATACGCTGGCCATGCCAAAGGTGATCAATGCGGGCAGCAAATACAATCCCGCTCTCACGCTGATTCGTTCCGCCGTCGTCGCTGCCAGGATCGACATGAAACACAGAGTCATCGGAAGGAGATCCCATGGCAAACGCGAGTCAACGGGCGCCAGATGATAGTACGCGGAACCTATTCCTGTAAAGGCGACCCCGGTAAAAAACAACACATAGGGAAGCCGTTCCTTTTTCTCCAGAAACGCCGATCGGGACCTCGAAGCCGACAGGAACTTCAGACCCCAAACGCCCACTATCAGGAAGATTGCATTGGAAAGCACATTGAGGGCCCGAGGAATTCCGACCATTGTTCGCTGATCTGCAAACACGTGGTAGCGGGCACCCAGCGGAATTTTCGGCTGTAAACACACTGCGCAAAACGCCACGAAAGCAAGAGCTAACAGCATCCCCAGGCGCTTTGGACGATCGACTGATCGAATGCGTCTTACGATAGCGTACATGCCTGCAATCCTTGCTTCCTCCAGTCCAAATCCTGATCGTAATGCCAAATCTTTATTATAACGGAGTTGTACAGCCATTACCGGTTCATCTGGAAACTGGCGCCGCAATTCGGGGAGGATCATATTTCCAGAAAGCGCAGATTCTGCGCCACCCTTGACTCAAGCTGGCATCTGCTTGCCCGGGGAAAGTATGGAATCTGCACGGACCGTCGTTTCTCGCTCTTCTCACAGAAGAGCTCGGAGACTGCTATTTGACGGCATGAGGCGATGGCGTCCCGGAAAGTGGTTCGCGCGCGGAGCTATAGGGAGAAGACACGTTTGTCAGCAGGAATTTCCCCCCACTCGTAGCAACGGTTTCGAAATGCTCCCGTCCAATGAGATTCTCGATACGATCTGCCCCCTTCTGAGTTGCTACAAGATAATATCTTTTCCCGCCGGTCCACAAATCTTTGAATTCCGAATCGTTCGGGAAAACCGCCGGAGCTCCCGGGGCGGCCGCGCCATATTCCAAATTAAAGAACTTGCCGTTCAAAAGTAACGGGTCTTGGCCCGTATAGAAAATCACCGAGGAGAAGTGATAGTAGTGGTGATCCACGATAAGCTTTCCCGGGGCCGCCGAGAGGAAAGCGTTCGCGAGCGGACGTGAAGAGAGATAAGGATCGAAGACGACGAGCGCCAGCCGGGCGGCATGAAAAAACAGGACCATCATCAATGCGGACATCAGAAAGGCACGGATGCCTGACCAGCGCAGGTTGCCCGCAGCTCCCAGCAAGAAAGCAGCCCCTGCCACGCATAGCGGCAATCGAAGATAAGCAAAAGAATCGAAGGTAAGATCCAGCATGTGTCCAAGCGACAGCGTGTAAGCCGAAGGATGCCGCGATAACGCACTGGAAATATCCCCGGGAGTAGGCAGATTGCGCACGGCATAGGCGATAACGATGCATGACAGAGCCGCGAGCAGGGCACCCGCACCCAGGACGTGAGTACCGCGACGTATCCACTTGCATTCTGTCGCCATTGCCGAGCCTAGCAGCAGAGCCAAGGCCGGATAGCACGGCATCGAGTAATATTCCTGAGTCGTTGAAAAAGTGAAGAAGACGAGAATGAACCCCGTCCAGCAGAGCGCCAGAAGCCTTGTCTGTCCAGCGCAATCCACGGGTTTAAAAGAGAGCTTTAGGATCGCCGGCAAATACACACTCCAGGGAAATAGCCATAGCAGGTGAAACAGCCAGAAGTACAGGCGTGGAACCGTGTTGTAATCGCGCGGATATCTCAGGTTAAGAAACCGCAGTAGCTGTTCATTTATGAAATAAAACCATAAGAAGCCATGGTACAGGCCAGGTCCGCTCTTTAGGGTCCAGGCAAAATAGGGCGGATTGCGAAGCGTCGCCAACACATGCCATGGGGCGGAGATCAGGAGAGCAATCAGGGAACCACTTACCGGGCGCAGCCGCTGCCAGGTTCTCCGGGAAAACAGTTGCCTGGTGAGGAAAAGGTAGATCAAAGCTGCCGCGACCGGGAACACAATGCCAACCAGGCTTTTGAGCAGAAGCCCTGTGCCCAGACTCACGGCGAGAATGGCCGCCCAGAGCCGTGGGCGTTTTTCCTCTTCATCCAAGGCGCGCAAGAACGCCCACAGGGAAAGGGTGATCGTGAACGTGAGCATGACATCAGGGATCTGGACACGGGTGAAGAGAAACAAGCCGACGCACGTGGAGATACACAATCCCGCATAGAAGCCGGCGCGCTTTCCAAAGGCCCACATGCCGAAGAGGGATGACAGGATTGCGAGAGCGATCGAGGCGAGTGCCACCGGCAGACGAGCGACCCAATCGGCTACCCCAAAAATCTTATAGAAGATGGCCATCAACCAATAAATTAAGGGAGCCTTTTCCAGGTAGAGGACACCGTCCAGTCGCGCCGTCACCCAATCGCCGCTCGTCAGCATCGTTTTAGCGATTTGCGCCTGTACGGCATCCACATCGTCCATAAGAGAGGGCGGTGAGACCACACAGCCGAGATAGATCGCCGTCGCGAACACAAAAACAAGGGCAATCAAAAACCAGCGGCGATGGAAGAGATCGTTCATTTATTGGTAGTAAGCTAAATCCTGACCTGCCATCTTTTCATCCACAAGAACAATATGAGCAGGCCCCAGAGATGATATCCAACGTTGATTTCTCGCTGGAAGTGGCGCTTCTTAAGTGTTTCGATGGCGTCTCGGTGGAACAGTTGTCCGTACTGCGATAGCCCGAATTGGAGGCTATCGTCCAGTAAACCACGAAGGGGCCCACGAAGCCAGTCGTGTGCCGGAATATCGAAGCCGATTTTCGAGCGGTTCACGATGGCTGGAGGCAGTTTATTCTTCATCAGTTCCTTGAGTACGACCTTTTGCCGTGAACCGCGGATCTTGAGCTTCGCAGGAAGAGCTGAGGCGAATTCGACGATGCGATGGTCCAAGAATGGGGGCCGGACTTCCACGGAATGAGCCATACTCATGCGGTCGCTCTTCGTCAGGATGTCGTCTGCAAGATAATATTTCTGGTCCAGCCAAAGGAATGGGGCCAGATCATCGTCTACCGCGGGTAGATTCGTCATCTGACCGAGAATTTTGTCAAGAGTTCTTGGTGGCGCTTCATACAAGAGCGTACTCATATCCTCGTCCGCAAATGTGCCGTTCCAATAGACGTGCGCGCGTTCAGGCGACATTAGAGACCCTTCGAGCAGGCGCTTCACTTTGTAGTCGAATCCGATCTTTTCGTCGGAAACCGGCCAATGACGCAATAGGGAAAGGCCTAGGGAGACTGCCGTGCGGGGAACCTTCCGAACCTGTCGAGCAATGCGGTTCGCGGGATAGGTCAGATATCCGCCAAAGAGTTCATCCGCACCTTCACCGCTCAGGGCTACCGTCGTCTTCCTCTTACATAGTTTCGATAAGAACCAGACGGGCAGCGCACCGGCGTCCGCGGTCGGTTCATCGGAGTAGTAAGCGAACTCTTCAATTGCGCCCCTCAAGTCAACGCCGGGATTCAAATCCATTTCGTCGTGGTCGGTGCCATATTCTTGCACCACTCTCCGGATGTAGGGCGATTCATCGAAGCTGCGTCCCTTAAACGAAATCGAGAACGATTTCAACCGGGAAGAACTCGCCTGCGCGGCGTAATGCAAAATCGAAGTGGAATCGATTCCGCCGCTTAACCAAACCCCTAGCGGCACATCGGAAAGCAAATGTTCTCGAATGGACTCCGCCAGAAGCTTGTCCAACTGCTCTTTGGCATCTTCCAGCGATATTTCGCGGATTTTCCCGTATGGCAGATTCCAGTAGCTGTCGGTTCTAATTTCGCCGTCTCTCCACTCCATCCAGGTACCCGGCGGAACTTTTCGAACGCGCTCGATGAGAGTCCACGGACACGGAATGTAGTTTAGTGTGAGGTAGCAATCGAGCGCTTCACGGCTCAGGGTCCGGCCGATTTCGGGATGGATGAGGATGGCTTTAAGTTCGGAGCCAAAATATAAATCCTCGCCCCTCTCTGCGATATAAAGCGGCTTGATGCCCATCCGGTCGCGCGCCAGAACGAGCCGTTTCTGAGGCACATTCCACACGGCGATGGCAAACATACCCCGGAGGCGTGCGAAACACTCCGTATCCCATTGCAAAAATGCCTTCAGGACGGTTTCCGTATCCGAATGGGAGGTAAACTTGTGCCCCAATTTCTCAAGCTCTTCCCGCAACTCGAGATGATTATAGATTTCGCCATTGAAGACGATTCCGCACTCCCCGCCATTCTCTAGAATGGGTTGATTGCCAGATTCAAGATCGATGATTTTCAGGCGAGCCGCACCAACGGAAAACAGATTTGAGGAGAAGATGCCCCGCTGATCAGGACCGCGGTGAACGAGAGTCGCCACCATGTCCCAAACTCGTTCCGGTGACGGCTTCGAGTTCTTATGTGTAAATCCAGCTATCCCGCACAATGCGAAGCACCCTTCCCAAAATAGAGGTTTCCAAAGCTTCTAGCTTCTCAACTGAGATGCCATACGACATCTTCATGCTGCTCCGAACGAGTAATACACCGCGAAACAAAAACAAGGAGCCTCATGATGAACTCGACCTATAACGGAAATCCTTTCAACCCGGCCATGTGTGCCTTGATCGAATTGCGCCGTGGCCCTCTACCTTAGCCTCTTACGGTATGATCAGGCAAATTTCCCAATGGACCTGAAGGAATAAAGAAAAGTTCAAGGCGTGGCTGCCTCGTGCTGCGGCTTGTGGGAGAGCTTGCGGCGAATGTCCGGCCAGAATTCCTTCACGAAGATGGTAAGCGTGTCATACCCGACTTGCGTTCCCCATACGCTTGCGGTATTCGGCAAAGTCCGATCCGCCCGCGGGTGGTAGCTGTACGTGGAGATGCCGGCTCCCAGCGCACTGCCGAGGAACTCGGAAAAATTGAACTGCGCGTGTCCCGCGTCCGTGCGCGTGACAAAAATCCGGCTTATGGCGTAGCCGGTACGATGCCAAAACGTCCCCGTGCCCCTCTGGTAGAAGCGTGGATCTTGCCGCAGCAGGGATGGGAAAACGGCGCCCACCATGAAATTTTCGATGGTGCCGTCCGCAAATGCCGCCCCGTAGCGTTTGCCATAGCCAGCAGCCCCTTGCCCGTAGCCCGGTTCGCTATTTTGGGCCTGGCTGATGCCGGCAAGAGCTGCGTACCATGGGAACTCCACATAATCGAAGGTGCCGCGCGCCACCACTTTGAATTTTTGTCCTGTGGTGAGGGGCGGTAGCTGGCCGGCATTCTCCAGAGTGAGAAAGTTCGGAAGAGCATAAAAAAGCCGGTCGTTGGACGTGCCGGACGGCGGGCTTACCTCCACTTTTGGATCGGCGTTTTTCTTGTCATCCGCCTTGGATTGCTCCTGCGAGGAAGGAGTTGCAGCAGGCTGTTCCTGTGCGAGAGCCGGAAGGGCGGCTAATAAGAGCGCCGTTATGACCTTGCCAAACCGCACGCGCAGAGATTGCCCTCTTCGATTCATTATCACTTCCATTTCACCTCGCTTAAGAACGTGCAGTAGGCGATGAGGCCGACGTGTCAGCCCATTCGGGTTGCTCTTGCTTTGATTCGCAATCGGAGGAAAGAGTTTTCTTGAGAGGCTCGGTCAAAATAGCCAATGTGTAAACCCAAGGCAGTAGAGGGTCGCTGGGAAACTGCGCCCAGAGCACATACTTGCTCAGGAATAAGGATGGAAGTGCAGGCGTCCCATTCAGCGGGAAAGGGCACGGTCTGGCGCGTGGCATCCTTCACGGTTGAGCAGACTTGACGCCAACTCCTTCCATGCGAAGGCAGGTTGATGTCAAGGCGCACTTTTGCTTTCTTCTTTCCGTGAGTCGGCTAACCGGACAAATCCGGCCTAGTAGTTCAAGTTACGGATGACGGCGTTCATCAGGCATGTGGACTACCTATCCCAAGGGCCAGTGTTTTGCAAAACACATCTGTATGCCACCATAGCTGAACGAACCGTCGATTCCCGCTACATTTGTACTTGGATGAGCGGCGAGAGTGCCTTCTAGGGTGTCCTGGTTGCAGAGAACGCTCCCTTCGGGAGAAAAAGATGCATACAGACGGGAGAGTGAAACGCACAAGAATAGCGGCCACCGCGCTGCTCGTGGCCTTATGGTTGACGAATTTGGTGCTGGCCCAGTCACAGCCGCAGACGCAGACGCAGACGCCGCCACAACCGCAGCCCAAGTCGCGGCAAGCTCAGCCCTCGCCCACTGGTGTGACACCTAAACCCAAAACTGACAAAGACAATTCCGCAGGGGACAAGGTCTATACGGACGACGACGTGGAGAGTTTGCCGCCTGGCGGCGTTTCCGTTGTTGGACCACCAGCTCCACCGCCAAGCGCCCCCAGCACGAACGGGGAGGCCTCTGCTCGTGCTGCGCTGGCCAACCAGGGAGACAAAACTGCAAAAGCCAAAGCGTACTGGCAAGCTCGATTCGTGGCAGCTCGCAATAAACTCGCTCAGGACCAAAAGGCACTTCCGGCCCTGCAGAGCCAACTGGAAACCGAACGCGTCCAGCAAGATTTGCTGGTCGGAGATACTACACAAGTGTATTCAGACGAATTCATGGACCTCCTGAACAGAATTGACGCCTTGAAGCTCGAAATACAAAACGACAAACAAGCATTGAGCGATCTGCACGAAGAGTTTCGGAAGGCTGGTGGCCAGCCGGGCTGGATACGCTAGCGAGGAGAGCGAACACTTGACGCTCCACCGGCGCCCCGCCATGTGGCACCCGCACTCATAATCGCCTCATGAGCGCACTCTACTGCGCGCAATGAATCTCCCTAAGGTAGAGTGACTTTGCCTACTATCTGATCTCGATGAGCACAGCGACACCGGCCAAGTCTCAAGGACTCGACCGGAACCTATCGTCGGACCAGGCGATTAAGTCCCGGTAAGCTCTGCCGGCTCAGACGGTCGACGCAACACTTGCTTGGAGTTTACTCGCTGGAGTTTGAAATCCTAGAGTTTTTCTTGGACGTTGATTCAAGCGCAGCTCGACCTGGTCGAGCTGCGCTTGAGTG